>Ga0157358_1000002_pt1 | contig 175984 bp, 150 predicted proteins | sample AttcapACBM2_FD_111484 | JGI IMG/M metagenome (GOLD analysis project Ga0157358, IMG submission 111484) | Fungus gardens microbial communities from leaf cutter ant in Botucatu, State of São Paulo, Brazil - Atta capiguara ACBM2 | ecosystem: Host-associated > Fungi > Mycelium > Unclassified ... | reverse complement strand
TGTTTAATTATATCGAGTGCGATTACAATCGCTGGCGTCGTCACAGTGCCTGTGGCGGTCTTAGCCCGGAACAGTTTGAAAACCAAAACCTCGCTTAGGGCCGTGTCCACATTACGTGGGTAGAATCAGGCTTTTGTAGATGCTCTGCCTGCAGCTGAAACCGACTGTAATCAGAAAAAAGAAAAGTATCCTTCTGGACTCCTCCGGCTCGCCAAATTCTGATGGTGCAAGGCAAGGTCAACTCCTGCAGCTGGCTTAAAGTCTGCTATGAGCGAGAAGCGGACCTTTTACGTAAAATGAAAGCACCTTGGGTCACCCGATCAAATCAACCGGTATATGACTTAAGATCAGGTGATTTTAAGCTTAAACAGCCGATATATTGCAACCCGGCCTGAATCGGTTACGTTCACTTCACGGTATCCCTGTACACGCGTTACCCATTCTTTTTGCAGGAAAAGTGTAAACAGGGCTGAGCCAGCGTCACCACCGAGATGGAAACGTCTTTCACTCCAGTCCAAACAGCCGCAACAGGGCTTGCGTCGTGTGCGAGAGTTAAGCAAAACGCCCATTTTCTCAAAATGCATTTTTCCGGCTGATGTCAGTTCCGAGCCATCTGCTTCAAGCCATTTTTCCTGCAGCATAAATTCATAAATATTGACAGCAAGCTCGCCTGCCAGATGGTCATAGCAGGTGCGCGCGTAACGCAGATAGACCGGCGTACTGGAAACGGGGGCTTTAGAAGTGCCCATGGAAAATCCCATCAGGTTTTCCAGCAGTCCGGCGATATGATTGCCCGAAAGGCTGTAATAGCGATGACGCCCCTGCGTCAGGCAAATGATTAGACCGTTGCCGAGAAGTCGGTTCAGATGCCCGCTGGTTGTCGAGGCTGCTATGCCAGCCACTACGCTAAGTTCGGTAGCTGTCCATGCGCGCCCGTCCATCAGGGCGCACAGAATACTTACCCTTGACGGGTCAGACAGCGCAGAAGCCACCATTACCATTGATGTTTCAAGGACATCATCTGGCTCACTGCCGCGCTTTGTTTTAACAAGGTTCATTCAGAAGGTATTGCCCATTTTCGGGTTACTACGGCTGCCCGGGCATCATCATCCGTGATGAGAATGAGCCGGTTACTGTGATCGCTGTACTGTACCAGAATATTGATGCCGTTCCGGGCAATTGTGTCAGCTATTTCTCCCAGCTCTCCGGGCCGTTCCTGAGGTAATTTCCTCACCAGGGGCCGACACACGTTGCAGACGTCAAAACCAGCCTCAGTCAACACATTGCGTGCTTTAAAGCCGTCTTCAACTAGGAAATGTGCATGCGCGCCTTCAGATCCTGTAAATACGCCACCGCCTTCAAGTCCCACTCCGTTTTCACCCAGTACACTACCCAGTGAACCAAGTGAGCCCGGGCTGTTTTTGAGAATAACGTGAATGTCATACATGCTGATTTGTTCCCTTATCAGAAGAGTAATCACGGAATACGCTGGCTACCCGTATTCTGTAGAATGAAAAAATCGACTGCTTGCCTTCTTTCTGAGCGGCCTGATGCATCACATTTCGCTTCCATCCGGCAACAGACTCCTCATCTTCCCACCACGACAAAGAAAGAATCTTTCCGGGCGTAGTCAGGCTCTGGAAACGCTCAATTGAAATAAAACCGGGCGTGTCGGATAAGAGAGGCTTCAGCTCCGAAGCGAGCTGAAGATATCTTTCCTGAGCCTCTGGCAGGGCATCTGCCTCAAAAAGTACTGCAATCATGGTCCGCTCCGTTGTTAATTTACGGGCAGTTTAATGATGACGAAGGCATGTTGCTTCGGTTAGCACCGAAGTATGCTTGTGCGTTAGCCAAGCCACCGGCATGGATAAGCGATGAACAGCAAACTCATAAGTTAAAAGGCGGGACAACATAGAAATGTGGATTCACACGCAACGTCCGCTTCTGGCACTGAGCGGACTGACACGTATGCTGATGTCCGCTATGAGCGAACAGCAGACGTTGACTGATGACTACTCAGTGAATTCATCGTTATTGAACATACCCTCCCGGCAACGAACTCAATCTCAATCGTTCTCAGACAGCTAGCGCTAGTTTTTGATGACGCTCTATAAATTTCGCTTTGAGGGCGCTATAGCGATGAGCATCGGTCCTGCTGAGTAATACAGCTGCGTGTTTTATCTCAGCATACTCTTCTGCAATGTCGTTGTTTCTTCGAAGATAATCACGGAAAGCAAGATGTCTCAATACCTGCATATCTCCGACTGCAAACGCATGGACTTGATGACTACGCTGATCACCACCTTTAATGAAATATCTGCGCCCCGCAATCCCGTTCTCACCGCGAGCAACATACCCGGCGTGGGCCATTGCTGAATGGTACTTATCCAGTTCATTGATGTCGGAAACTTCAAGTAGCATATCAATTACGGGCTTTGCTGAGAGACCAGGAACTGACGTGCTTCCAATATGATGGATATCCTTAGCCATTCCACCGAGCAATGTTTTTATCAGTAAACTTTCAGCTTCAAACATCTCAGGCCATCTATCATCGTATGGCACAACAATAATCTTCCGCATAAACACATTCTCTCTGTCCTAAGTGTGCAACTCAACCCTGAACCCCGGCATTGCCTGCAGCTGGCGTTCCCTGGTGAAAAAACAGGGTCCACTGGCCCTCATCCGAACAAATCCAGCAAGAGGAACGTAATGCATGATGGCTCCCATCAGCGTAAAACGTCCGATAGCGAAGCAGAGCGTAACCGCAGCCCATCTCCGTAAGACGGAAATCGCTGCTGAGAATATACGGTGCAGCCTTTTCACTTAGAAGCGACGCAATGGTCTCTGACCGGTCGACCGTCACACCTGACCGGGTGATTTCACGGAATTCAGGATGAAGAATCAGTTCCAGCCACTCCGGATCATTGCGCCTGTCGCCGTGAAGGCTGCACTCAAGCAATCTGAGCTTCTCCAGAAGCATTCTGCTTATCCTCAAGTGATTAAGCCGGACGTTCAAATTTACCATAACAGTTCATGCGCTACTTCCGCTTCTGGCACAAAGCGGACATGTGTGCGGGACAAGGTGCGCTATGAGCGAAAAGCGGACTTCGCATAACAACATATCTTTTGCACACGGCTACCAACTTAACGTTGCAGTGTGTCATCCACACCTGTTATTTCTACTTTATGCTCATCGCCTCCTTTTCTTATTGCTGAATAATATCAATCCTGTGGTTTTGTCCGTCATCAATTAAAAGAATTCTGTCGTCCGGCAACTGAATACCATCCATTGTGACCTGATACGGACTTTCACCACGTGCAATACTGATGCAATACTGACTCTGCCCGTGTTGATAGGTCATGCTAAAGGAAGGCCAGTCATCAGGTAATTGTGTGCGAATAACCAGCGTTTCACCGTAACGTTTTATCCCGAGTAACTCTTCAGTGACCAGACGGTAGGCCCAGCCAGCGGACCCGGTGTACCAGCTCCACCCGGCGCGTCCGGTATGGGGCGTAACGCTGTACACATCTGCACTCATGACATAAGGCTCTGCTTTATAGGTATTGACGCCCTCAGCCTGAAGCGCGTGGTTTACCGGATTGATCATTGACCACAGTTGCCACGCTCGTGCTTTCTGCCCCATCCTGGCAAACGCCATTACCGCCCAGATGGCACCATGCGTGTACTGGCCCCCGTTTTCCCGCACGCCTGGTAGATAACCCTGTATGTAACCCGGGTTAGTACCGTGACCATTAAACGGGGGCGTTAGCAGCTTGATCAGTCCCGCATCGTTATCCACCAGATAGCTGTCCAGTGACTGCATCGCCTGGGCACTGCGCACAGGATCAGCTGCGCCGGACAGAACGGACCAGCTTTGTGCAATCGCATCGATCCTGCACTCCTGCGATGCCTCTGAACCCAGCGGCGTACCATCGTCAAAATAGCCGCGCAGGTACCACGCACCATCCCAGGCCGAAGAGGCAAGATTTTCTTTCAGGCGCAGCGCTTCTGACTGACATAATGTCGCCACGCATGTATCCTGGCGCTGTTCAGCCAGCGCTGCGAAACGCTGCAAAATATCGTAGAGGAAAAAACCGAGCCAGACGCTTTCACCCTTGCCTTTAATGCCGACCAGATTCATCCCGTCATTCCAGTCGCCAGCCCCCATCAGCGGCAGGCCATGCTGGCCGAAGTGTAGTCCCCGCTTAATAGCTTTTACACAGTGCTGCCACAGCGTCTCTTCAATGTGGCTGATAACCGGCGTATCGTAGACAGATTCTTCGCCGGGCATAAGCGGACGTCCTTCAAGATAGGGAATATGCTGCTCGAGCACCCCGGTATCCCCCGTTGTGTCCACATAGTGACAGACCGCAAGCGGGAGCCACAGGTAGTCATCCGAACAGCGGGTGCGCACGCCATTTCCATGTGGAGGATGCCACCAGTGCTGAACATCCCCTTCAATAAACTGTCGTGAGGCACACAGCACAATCTGACTGCGCAGCCGCTCCGGTGCAACGTTGCTCAGCGCCAGCGTATCCTGCAGCTGGTCGCGGAAACCAAATGCCCCGCCAGACTGGTAATACCCGCTGCGCGCCATAATACGGCATGCTAATGTCTGGTACAGCAGCCAGCCGTTCACCAGCAAATCAACGCTGCTGTCAGGTGTCCGCACCACGACTTTATCGAGAACGTTGTGCCAGAAATGATGAACCTGGTCCAGCGCCTGGCGCGCGTTATGCTCACTCAGAAAACGGGCAACCCTCTCCTGAGCCAGTGTCGGGTTACCCGCCACGCCGAGGACAAAAACAAAGGTTTTCTCGTCACCGTCAATAATGGAGGTTATCGACTGTAGTGCGGCACAGGGATCAAGTCCGGCCCCCGTTTTGCCCGAGAGTCTACGAAGCTTCATGGCGGCCGGGGCGCGCAGTGAGCCATTACGCCCTATAAACTCGCGGCGGTCGCCCGTTACCGTACTCTGAGGATCGTTAACGGCAAAAAAGGCAGTGCGTTCACCGCCGTTAGAACCGTAAAAGTTATTTGCCATTACCGCACTACCATCAGGAAGGCTGGGCGAATGCGTGATGATATGCGCGGCAGAGTGAGTGCGCGTTGCCCCTAGTGTCCATTCCACATAGCCGGTGACAGATAATTTACGTGTACGGCCTGAGTGGTTAGTAAGCTTCAGGATTGTCAGCTTAACCGGAGCCTGTCCGTCCACCAGTACCGTCATTTCACTGTCCAGGCCATATTCACGGTGGGCAAACACGCTGTAACCAAAACCATGGCGGGTGAGATAATCCCCGTGACCGCGCATGGGCAAGGCCATGGGTGACCAGCATGCGCCACTTTCTTCATCGCGCAGATAGAAAGCTTCACCGCTTCGGTCACTCACCGGATCATTTTCCCAGGGCGTTAAACGGTATTCGTGTGCATTTTCAAACCAGCTGTAAGCCTGACCCGCTTCAGAAATCACGCTGCCAAACTCCTCGTTTGCCAGCACATTTGACCAGGGTGCCGGCGTCGGTGCATTTTCTCTTAAGAGGATCTGATATTCACGGCCATCCTGAGAAAATCCGCCGTACCCGTTGAAATGGCTTAACAGGTCAGTATCCGGTATCCAGTCGGTATGGTTACTTTCCTCAGCTGTCACCGACGGCACAAAAGGCCTGACAATTTTTTTTGTTGTATGAAGACGCTGGTTAAGCTGTTCGTTGATGCCGTCAGCGCGATCGTCCAGGCTCAGGCAAGCCACGCTTATCAGCAACTGCTTGTCTTCGGCGGACAAATGATCGCCGTTACGGACAAAAATCCCGCCAGGTTCATCTAACAGGCTGGCTTCTGAACCCGCATAGATTAAATCCATAATCTGCGTCTGCAGCACATGCTGATAGCCACCGGGGCTGTTATTCAGAATAACCAGATCCACCTCCAGCCCTTTCAGTCGCCAGTATCGATGTGCCTGAATCAGTGTGGTCACAGAGGCGATTCTCTCCTCACTGGTGATGCTGATCAGCACAAGCGGCAAATCACCTGAAATACCCCAGCCCCACAGGCCAGACTGACCGCGCCGGTTACGGCTGATGGCCTGTTCGTCACCGCGTAATTCCTGGCAGGGATAAAGTATGGTGCTGGCGAGACGGTTAAACAGCGTCGCGTCGTCTTCACTGGCGTTCATCTGCCGTAACACCACCAGACTGTGGGACCAGGCAAGTTCAAAAACGCGATCGGCGATAGGATGATCGCGGTATTTTTCCATCAGTTTGAGGCTTTGCTGACGGTTTTCGCTGATGCCATAAACGATATCAATGGTGACCGGCTGTCCGGGCTGGAGTGTAATAGCGTGACGTATTGACAGTATCGGATCCAGCACGGCGCCGGAGGTGTTGCTAAGCGGCCCGTCCTTGTTGGCCGCCTGGGCGTCAGCCGGGCTTTTTCCGCGGCCAATAAACCTGGCTCTGTCGGTTTCGAATGAAACGTTCTCTGAATAATCACCATGAACTACCATCATATGAAACAGGTACGGGCTCTGCTCATCCGGCGAGCGTGAACGCCGGTGGCACAGGATGGCATCTCGCGTGGGATCGGTTTCAGTCTGGATAAACAGGTTGCTGAACGCCGGATGTGACTGGTCGCTCGCATCCGGGGCAAGCACCACTTCGGCATAGGTCATCAGCGATAACGCCCGCGGTGTTCGGCCGTGATGCGTCAGGGTGACACGACGTAGTTCGATGTCATCTTCCGGGGAGACCACGACCTGGGTTTTAACGCTGAGCGAGCCGAGCACGCGTCTGAATTCGGCACCCGCATCAGTAAAGATGATTTCGTCGCTGATGTCCGCGCTGCCGCCACCCGTAGGTTGCCAGGTATTACTCCACACTTCGTCAGTGAGCGGATCGCGGATATAACAGAATGTTCCCCAGTTATCCCGGGTGGTATCGCTGCGCCAGCGTGTCAGCGCGATGTTTTTCCAGCGACTGTAACCCCCGCCGCCGGGCGTTATCATCAGATGGTAATGTCCGTTGGACAATAACTGTATTTCGGGCGTTGGACTATCCGCATGGGTGAAAATTCGCGGTTCATAGCGCACAGGCTTCACTCTGCCTTCGTGGGACTCAAAATGGCGGCGCGGGCTGTAGAGATCGACCGCATCGGGAACGCGCTCCTGTAAAAGCAGGCTGGCTGACCTGAATGCGGGGCTCGACATGAACCGCCCGGTCATAGGTGCATCAAGCAGCAGATGTCCCAGCGCCTGGAACCCCATGCCCTGATGGTGCGCCATCCAGGATTGCACCACCAAAAAAAGCTGCCCGGTTGCCAGCCGCGATGGCGTATAGTCCAGCGCTTCATAAAAACCATACTCGCCGTGCGCGCCATTCTTCTCCAGCCTGAGCAGATTTTCGCAGGCCTTTTGCGGTGAAACCAGCAGCGCCAGGAGCGTGGCATACGGGGCTACAACCATATCGTCAGCAAGCCCGCGCCGCAGACCCAGACCGGGTACGCCAAAAGCCTGGTACTGATAATTGTTTTGAACATCAAAAGCATAATAGCCAGACTCGGACACGCCCCATGGCACACCACGCTCTTTGCCCCAGTGTATCTGTCTTATTACCGCGGATTTGCTCATTTCATCCAGCAGACTGCCGCGCCAGGTCGGCATCACCAGATTCGGCATCAGATATTCAAACATTGAACCGCTCCAGGACATCAGGGCGGTTTCACGATTTATAGTGGTAAACAGTCGGCCAAGTGCATACCAGCTTTTAAGCGGTAGCTGATTCATTGCAATAGCGACAAAGCTGGTCAGACGGATTTCAGAGGGAAGCAGATCGTAGTGGCTTTTGTCCAGGGTGTTGGTATCGCAGTTGTAACCCACACTCAGCATGCTGGTGGCATCATTGTAGAGAAACGCAAAATCCATTCGCGCATTATCAGCCAGCCGTTGTTCGAGTTCACTGATAATGGCCAGCCGCAGACGGGCCTGGGCTATCACGGCTGGCGGAGGGATAACTTCCTCAATGCATTGCGCGCCTGCGATCTCACTCAGGGTAGGCAGCAGCTGGGCATTATGCTGCACGGGTAACCAGCCAAGCAGCGTCGACCATTCATCGTTGAGCTGCTGCAGCTGACTGTCCAGACGTGCTGTCCAGCACGCTACAATACTGTTTTGATCTTTAGATCGCTGAATCAGATCGTTGCAGTATGCCTGCATTTTTTGGAGGGCATCCGGCATTTGTCCTGAGGGTAACGACGCTGCACTGATAAACTGCATACGCAGCAGATACAGACTGGCTGGCGCGTTATACCCCCAGTGTTTCTCCAGGACATGCAGGGTATCGTTCAGCCCCTCCAGTACGTGCGCAACGTTGACGACGGGCTGATGACGCATGGCTGACAGTCCTTCGCGTAGCGTCAGTAAATGACCAGCCATGTTGCCGCTGTCGACGCTGGAAACATAACGCGGGCTAAGCGGAGCAAGCGTGCGGGTGTCATACCAGTTATATAAATGTCCACGGTAGTGCTCCATCTTATCCAGCGTATCGAGCGTTTGTGTGATGCGCTGCAATACTGACCCGGCAGGAAGGTAGCCAAAATCCCATGCCGTAAGGTTAGCCAGCAGGGAAAGGCCGATGTTAGTGGGTGACGTGCGGTGAGCTATTTTCGGTTCAGGGATTTCCTGATAATTGTCGGGGGGAAGCCAGTTTTCCTGGGCTGTAACAAATGTCTCAAAAAAAGCCCAGATTTCTCTGCTGGTCTGACGCAGTAGTTGTTTCTGTTGTGGGCTGGGCAGGAAAGTCTTGCTCGCTGGCGGGCGGCTCAACCAACTCAGCAACAGCGGTGCCAGGCACCACGCCAGGCTAATGATCAGAGCTATCGCCAGCCATTGTGGTGCCAGTAGCAGAGTCAGCGCGGTGAATGCCACACCACAAGCTACATTCAGCCACATCGCCCGATAAAAACGAAACACAGAAGCGCTGGTCTGAAGACTGTCCGGAATGTGGCTGGTCCATTGGGTGAGATTGCGCTGGCTGATGCCAAGGCGCCAGAGCGTAACGGCGATCGCATACAGTGAATAGCTCGCCTCATGCGGCAATAAAACAAAGTTGAGTCCGGTTCGCGAAATTCGCTTCAGTGCACCGGCCGTAACCAGCGCCAGGTGTTGCCTCAGAGGGCGGCGAAGCGGTTTGTTGACCAGATCGAGAGTGATACAGAACGCGGCAGGCAGCAACCAGATGAGGATTAGCACGCCCAGCCAGTACCCTGGATTAGGCACCAACAACAGTGAGCTAAATAGCAGCACCAGTAAGGCGGGGGCGACCAGACTGCGGCGCAGGTTATCAAACAGTTTCCAGCGAGAGAGAGCCGATAACGGGTTTTTATCCTGTCTGCCATCCGCTTTTCTGACGCGGAACTTAAGCCAGTTAAGCAGTTGCCAGTCGCCACGGATCCAGCGCGTACGGCGCGCGACGTCGGACAGGTAGTTGTTCGGGTACTGCTCGTAGAGTAAGACCTCGCTCAGCAGCCCGGCGCGTGCATAGCATCCTTCAAGAAGGTCATGACTGAGAACCAGATTTTCCGGGCAGGTGTTGGCGGTGGCCTGCACAAAAATATCAACGTCATAAATTCCCTTTCCGACAAAGGATCCCTCTTCAAAAAGATCCTGATAGATATCTGAAGACATCATTGAATAAGGGTTATTACCCGGTACGCTGCTGCGCATGGCCGCATAACGCCCCTGACCGTCTCGGGGCATCTCTTCAGCCAGCCCCGGCTGTAAAATACCGTAGCCTTTGACTACCCTCTGACGCAGCGGATCGTATTCAGGTCTGTTAAGTGGATGTGCCATTGTTGCGACCAGTTTGTGCGCGGTATCACGCGGCAGGAGCGTGTCACTGTCCAGCGTGATGACATACCTGATGTCTGCAGGTAAGCAATTGGCGGGTATGTCTGCAACGCTGGAAAACTGCGTTTCTGGATGACGTAACCAACTGTTCAGTAGCGCCAGCTTGCCTCGTTTACGTTCATAACCCATCCAGATCCCCTGAGAAGCGTTCCATTCAGGCGACCGGTGAAGCAAATAAAAACGCTGACGGCGACAGGGATAGCGCTGGTTAAGCACGTGCATTGCCGACATTGCCTGACTTAACAGCGTACGTTGTTCTTCCGTACTTTCCGTCGCTGCGTCAGCAAAATCGGTAATCAGCGCGAAACAGAGGTTATCATCTTGATTGCCAAGCCAGCACACTTCAAGACTGGTAAGGAGTTTGCTGAAGCTTTCGCAACTTGTCAGCATGCAGGGGATTGCAACCAGGGTTGAAGAAGCAACCGGAATACCGTCAGAAAAATCCATTCTTGGCAGCGGCCGGGGAGAACGAAAGCGGGTCGTCGCTTCACTCAACATATCGCTGACCAGCTGACTCACCGCCACAATCAGGGGCAGGGCCAGCGGTATCAACCACCAGGCCATTACCGGATTCGCTGTGTCATATAATATTGCAGCCGTTGTCGCCGTGGTTAGCAGGCTCATGCTCCCCAGCCAGGACAACAGGGGAAACCTGTTGAAATTGTGTCGCAGACGTTTGAGGCCGGAGATATTCACTGACAGATGGCGTTCCAGCTGACGACGTCCTTCTCCCATCAGATAGTAACCAATGTGACGATGTGGCACGCCGGGTGCTGTTGTTTCCGCAAGCGCCAGTATGCGTTTCGCCACTTCCGGCTCACTGAGCTGACTTTCCCGGGCCAGAATCTCAATCACATGGCGATAATGATCGCGGGTATCAAAATGCATGCAGGAATATATTCCTGCCGGATCGCGACGTAACGTTTGCTCAACCACGCTGATATCCTCAGCGAAATCGGGCCAGTTGGTTTCATTAAGCAAACGTAATCCGGCAATGCTGTTGCTGACGGAAAGTTGACTGGTCGCAAGCTGCTGGTTAAAGCGATGTATTAGCACCTGGGTAGTGAGGCCTTGTTCGGCAAGGCGTTGTTCTACCCAGCTCAGGGGTAATGCCAGCGCATTACCATGTCCTTGCAGCCGACGAACCATTTCTGCGACAAAAGCACTGCTTAATGGCGGCCGGGAGCGCGCCATGTCGGCGATAACCATGATTAGGTCAGCTGGCGCATTTTCTGCGCATTCAGTCATCCGTGTTACCCATATATCAGCAAGGTCACGTTCATGCTGAGCCTCTACCACCTCAATACTGACCTGACGGAGATTTTCAATCAGCGCCAGGCGTAACATGCCGGGCAATGCCCAGACTTCGCCTAACGTCAGCGGCGTAACCTGCTGATAGGCAGTAATAAAGCTGGTAAGACTGGCGATATCCCAACGCCCGTCGCCATGCACAACGACCTCCGTGGCAATATCATAGATACGCGGACAAAGGTGCGGCGAGGTGAGTGAGGGAAGGCCCTTACCAAAGCTTGGGGGTAAATGCTGACGTACGTTGCGAATTTGCTCTTCAATCAGGTAGTAGTTGTCCAGCAGCCACTCGCCTGCAGGCATGATGCTCGACTTCTTATACTCGTTAAGCGCGTAACAGTTTTGGGTAATCACGGCCTCATTGTCACCGAGTCGTCTGAGCAGATAGTACGGCATTTTATCCGCAGACAATTTATGAGCGTGAGCCAGGGTTTGACCGTAACGCTCAAGCTGAGAGGCCGAGAACAGCTCCAGGCGCGGACTGTTTTCCGCTGCCGGGTCATTCGAAGAAAACGCAGCGTACCCGGGCGCCTTTGTCAGGGGACGGGAGCGGCGAAACCATGCCATAGGATTCATATTCATAATATTGCTCTGGTGCGACGTTAACGCGCAGGAGCAGTCGAGAAATCAGTTCAGAAACGTTCTCTCAGGATGTGCATAAGGCATCAGGGATTTTTCAGCTGCTGGTCAAGGTATTCACTGCAGCCTACTGCAGCGTCAGGATCCAAAGTCAGGGGCTGGCGTGGTGAGACAAACAGGGCTTTACACCCAGGACAAAGCATCGCCTGTTTCAGACGCACTTTTGAGGCTGGCTGGTCTGAACTCAAATCACAGGCAGGACAGACGACCCTGGGCGTGCTCCTTATCAACTTCCTTGCATAGCCAGGAAGAGACAGGGTGATTAACCTTGCAAGGAATGCGCTTCACGCCAGCATTAATGGCTAAATTATAGACGTTTTTTTCCATGGTGACTGGCCGGACTGTGGCCTGATGAGGAATCGTTAACTTTTCCGTGAACTGAAGCCTGCATGCTGATTGATTAACGCTACGAAAGAATTGATAACGTTCTGTATTTCGTAAACGCAGCGCAAAGTAAACGGATGCCGATGCCCGGCGTAAATTAACATCCTCACAGACGTCTCAGCTGGCGTCACAAGTCTTCAGACAAATCAGGTTTACTCTGAAGAGGTTTCTAACCCATATAATCACAATAAGCTGCCGCCAGGAGCTTATTAATCGGCTCAGGCAGTGTTAACAAGCCACCTGGCTTAATTCTTTATCATCAGGTTAATCAGTCAGGGTTTACAAATATCGATTTGCAGTGTGGGCAGAGCAATGTTTGCTTTTTGCCTATTTTTTTAATCGACTGCTGGGACTTTCTTTGACATACAGGACATGTAGACGAAGACGTTATTTCGGTGATTTGGTCCATAATTCGATTGAAGTAGGACATGATGTTTGGCCTTAAAAATGAATGAGATGTACTCTACCATCTCTGGTGGTTTTTTTATACATCTAATAAAGGTTTATGGGTTTGTAGTAAAATATTTTCGGAACGGATTGACCGGTTGACACACAATAATATGAGTAACGTCCACTTTTGGCACAGAGCAGAAAATTGCGCGGAGAGATGACAGCTTTGAAAGAGGGCAGACTTACCTTAAAACAGAACATCCACGCTGAATTCATCTCCTGATTGTGATGTTATCTGGCTAAGCATTACTAACTTTGGTGAGGCAGGTTAAATCCCTATCTTAACGTGCTGACTTCTGGTTAATGGCAGGCAGGTTATTAATATTTATAGTGAACTTGCCCGTAAAACTCCTGTAGCCGTTAGATTTTTTAGCTGCAATTGGTGGTTTTTCTGGAGGGGTGTTAAAAACAAAGCAGGCTATATGATGAGGAAAAATAAAAGTAAAAGCAGTAATGCCTGAGGTAGCAGTAGTAAATAAATAAACTTCCCTGGCGAAAGATTTGCGATTATATTAACAATATTCAAGCAGTTGCCTGACAGACTCCTTTTCTTCGAGGTATTCGAAAGAGAGTAGACGGATTTTTTCATGGTTGTAAAGCCATTCGGAATCGTTTCGTTGAATATTTTCTCCAGGCCTGAAGCACACACCAGATGCAGCCCGAACTATCGCATACTTCCCATTAGTAAACACAACCCTGTGGATGAAGAAAGGCTGATTTTCCCCACCTAACTTCCGGTTATCGATAATGTTGCCTTCAAAAAAAATATTTTTTCTGGGTTTCATAAAGTTACCTTTATAACAGGGGTAAAGTCAGTGTGTTTCCGTCTTTATTTTCCCTTCCTTATTAAGCGCGAGAGTCAGCCTGGTACCAATCCATCTGCATTCTAAACTGTACAGTAACACCTCGCGAGCAAAACGTCCCAGCGGCCTCGCTCCTGATTTTTCCTGCTTTCGCAGCTGTCCAGCGAGCACATGCAAGACGGGTAACATGCACACTTACTCCCTCGAAATGGCTGAGTCATTTTTTCATGAGTTAATGCTCTTTTAAATGCATTGTTAATTATAAGTCATTATTTAATAATTTTTTCTATTATATTATGTTCATTTGCTTTTGACAGATATGTGCGCTTATCAGGAAACAACGTGAGAATTTACTGTTCTACTTTTCCATAGAGAATTTATAAGGAAATCAGAAGGAATTCTACTTACTGAGGAGCGCCCGGCAGCTAAAAGCACAGGCAGGCGGAGCAATTTATAAGGGTTTACGACTACGGCACTCGGGTAGGCTGGCGTCTTGCTGTCGCGCATCCGGGGCGCGTGGCCGCCATCATTTCCCAAAACGGCAAACCTGATGAGGCAGGACAGGGCGAGAACCGGGCACCTGTCCAGAGATACTGGCATGAACCCGGACAGCAGAACCGGAATGCGCTGCATGATGTTCCGAGACCGTCCGGTGTTCGCTACAGGCGAAAAGCTGATATCCTGGCCTGTTATCTGCGCAGACCTTCAGCCTTCGCCCGTCTGTATGAGTCCGCCAATCAGCGAGGCGAAGGCTGTAACCGCTTCCGTTTCCTTCAGTCGCCCACGGGTAAGGGCCACGGACAGCGCTTCTCCCGCGCCGACCAGGCCGATGCAGCATTGCTGTAGTGATTGGGGCGTCATATTGACATGGGGTGTCAGAATTGACGCAAACATTGCGACACAATTGTCCAGAAGTTCCTGGAAAACGACCGCCTTTTCTTCACTCCCCGCCAGCGCCGCTCCCACTGCGTGAAACTCGTCCGTTTTGTCTGCGGCGCAGTGTATATAGGCGCTCGCCAGCATCTGTACCGTTTCCTGCTGGCTTCGGGGAGTCGCGCTCATGGCCTCAGTAAACGTCCTTACCCGTTCCATATCTATCCACCTGTACAGCTGGATCAGTAACGTCGAACGAGTCGCGAAATGATCGTAAACCACAGGTTTCGAGACGCCTGCACGCACGGCCAGATGGCCCAGCGTGAGGCGATCCGCATTTTCCTCGCGCACGATCAGAAGCGCGGTATCGAGAAGCTGTTGTCGCCGTTCTGCCTTCGACAGGCGCCGGGCAGGCGACCCGGTAGCCGGAGCCTTGTGTTCTTTCATTCTCTCTTTCTCATTAAACCTACTAAAAGTAGCTTATGTTGCTGTGGAGTGCTATCTTTCCTACCAATAGTAGCTTATCACACACAAGGAACCTCGCTTATGTCATTTGCTCCTGTCTTACTGCTGGGCGGCTCCGGATCTATTGGTGGTCAGACTGCCCGGGCAATACGCGCTGCTTATCCCGATCTTCCCTTGCTGATAGGGGGGCGCGACCTTGCCAGGGCGCAGCACGCCGCCGCAAAAATGGGAGGTGCGGAAGGTATAGCGATTGACACCACCCGTGCAGACCTTGGCCTCGGCGAGCGAAAAATCAGTGCGGTGGTCGTCCTCTATAAAGACCATACGCTTGCTGCACTCCGCTTTGCTCAGTCACGAGGCGTACCCCATCTGAGTATTTCTTCTGGCGTGTTCGAGATTGCTCCGGAAATCGCAAGCTTTATGCACGCTCCGGGCGCGTCGGCAGTGGTGCTCGGCTATGAGTGGCTGGTCGGTGCCACGACGGTGCCTGCGCTTCATCTGAGCAAAGCGTTTGGCCAGGTTCATGAAATCCGCATTGGGGCGTTAGTCGATGAACAGGATGTTGGCGGGCCTGCGGTCGCCGCTGATTTCGACCATCTGCACCACCTGTTGCCCGCAGCGCTCACGCGCCGGGCCGGCGTCTATCTGTGGCGCGAGGGCGATGAGGCTGAGGGCACCTTCTCAGCGCTCGACGGCACCAAAATCCCCGCCACGGGCTTCTCGTCGATTGACGTGGTTGGGCTGGCAACTGCTACGGGTGCGCACAGCGTCCTGTTCGATCTCGGCATGGGTATCAGCTCAAGCCGGCGCAAAGGAGGAGCATTCTCCACCGAAATCATTATTGAGATTTCAGGCCTGGATCAGGCCGGGCAGGCTCTTCGTACCCGCAATGCGGTCGTTCATCCGGGGGGAGCAGCACCGTTGACAGGCATGAGCATTGCCCTGCTTCTTGAACGACTGATCGGGCTGGATGGCAAACCACCGGTGGCGCCGGGTCTCTACTTTCCTTATCAGATTCTGGAAGCGTCGCACTATTTAACGCGGCTTGCGGAAGAGGGAGGGCAGCTTCTGGAACTGCCGCTGTTATAACTGTCGGGTGGCGTACTAAAAGTGCGCCACTTTCCCCTTAATATCGGGCAGTCTCCGGGCGAAAAGGCCTGAGCCTTAAAAAGGATGCCGGGAAAGGCGCTCGCTGGCAGACCTGCATGATTATTTGCCACAGGCCCGGGCGACATACATTTTCAGGTAAGTATGCTATTGCTTTACTGCGTTTTGGTATCACCCGGATTACGGCTTAAATAAAATAAGGATCCCAAGGCTATGGCAGTAAACGATGGGCTTACGTGCTCAGGCCTGCTTTAGTTCCAAAGCAGATACCAACTGGCGTACGTCGCCGCTATCAGCGATAAGCTGGAGTAACTACCCTGAACAGGTAACAAAATTTAAGGAAACGCAATGCAAACGATTGGGATCCTGGGAGGGATGTCAGCAGCCTCAACACAAATTTATTATCGGAAAATGTGTGAGTTGGTTCGTCAGCGTCTGGGCGGTTTACACTCGCCTGAATTGCTTATCCGTTCGCTGGATTTTGCCAACATTGAACATTTGCAGGCCAGCGGAAAATGGGACGACGCCGCAACCCTTTTAAATAAGGAGGCGCTGGCGCTGGCGCGCGGCGGGGCCGACTTTATCGTACTGGCGACAAATACCATGCATAAACTGGCGGACCAAATGATGAGCGGCGTTTCCATTCCGCTGCTGCACATTGCTGATGCAACGGCGGCTCGGATCCTTGCAGCGGGCCTTAAAGCGCCAGGCCTGATGGCAACCGCATTTACGATGGAACAAGCTTTTTATCTTGATCGGCTCAGGGCGGTAAAACTTCAGCCCGTTATACCGAATGATGCCGATCGGGCTGAGGTTCATCGCATCATTTATCAGGAGCTGTGCCAGGACGTTATAAACCCGGTCAGTCGCGCTGTTTATGAAGATATCGCACAGCGTTTAGCTGACAACGGCGCTGACTGTGTGATCCTTGGCTGTACCGAAGTCGGCATGTTGCTTAACAGGGATAACGTTTCCGTCCCTGTGTTCGATACCACGCTGATCCACTGCGAAGCTGCCGTTGATAAAGCGCTGGGTGCGAATGTCTGACGCGGGAAGTTTGCTTCAATATCACCTCTGGGCTGCAGGAGAAATTATCGCTTTGCTCCTGCGGCTATTTTTTTGCTTGCAAAAGCCTGAACCGGCGACAGCGTTCTAATCAGACTCCTCTTTACCCGAGCGGGTGAGTAAGCTACTTGCCAGTAGCCTGAATACCTCAATAACTTTTGGCAGCGCCTGCTGCGGATCGTCGCTGGCTGCTATCCACAAGGCCGCATTGAGCGCGGCACCATTTAAAAGATGTGCGGCGGCATCGGCATCGACGGGTTTTATGACGCCGCTTGCGCTCATTTTTATAATGCTCTGGCGAGTGGATTCCAGGCAGCTATTTTGACCAGGCCACTGCGAAGGGTTACCAAGAAAGGCCGGACCATCAAGCAGCACGATGCGCCGTACTTCTGCATCCATCGCCATTTCGATATAGGCGATGCCCTCAGCTATTAACTTTTCCCAGTCATTGCCAGCCGTAGCCGCCGCAGCTTTAGCACGTTGCGCCATTTCACCATCTAACTGTTCGACAACCGCCGCAAGCAGCCCCTTTTTATCGCCAAAATTGGGGTAAAGCGCGCCACGCGTCAGGCCCACGCTGGCAGTAAGCTCATCCATTGATGCGCCTGCGAACCCTTTTTCAGCAAATGCTTTTCGTGCCGCCGCAATCAGTTTTATGCGGTTTTCTTTCATCAGTTCGGCGCGGCTCTTGGTGGCCATACGATATCCTTATGCCATACGCGGCGTATGTTATTTGACATACGCCGCGTATGTGTGATTAATAGTACATACGCAGCGTATATTAAATCATTCCTGTGCGCTGCGCATCCCGCATTCCAACCCGACCTAATCAAAGGAAATCGTATGGCCATCGCCCATCGTGAACCGGTTTTCCCTGCTAATCGACATGCTCTTTATGAGGAACATGGTTATTCTGCCGCAATCCGTTCTGGTGATATGCTGTTTGTTTCCGGCCAGGTCGGCAGCCGCGCCGACGGTACGCCGGAGCCTGATTTCGCCGCGCAGGTGCAGCTTGCGTTTGATAATTTAGCAGCCACGCTTGCCGCAGCGGGGTGTACTTTTGACGATCTGATTGATGTCACGACTTATCATACCGATCCGGAAAATCAGTTTTCGACAATTATGCAGGTGAAGAAATCGATTTTTCCCCATCCCCCTTATCCAAACTGGACTGCCGTTGGCGTGACATGGCTTGCGGGATTCGACTTTGAAATTAAGGTCATTGCCCGCATTCCAGCTCATCAGATATGAAAAATCATATCTGAACAGGCAAAAAATATTTCCCTGAATTCACCGGCCAGAGGCATAAATTAAGGTGGTTCTACCGACTGTTAAATGAGTAATTCGATTACTCAACCCACCTTTCTTATTCTCTGGCCCGTGCCTGGCCTCTTTTCTGAATAAAATAAAGCGATTAGGCTATGCCCGGTCGCGCATAACGGCTTTTACCGTGTCGATAAACAGGCGTAATGCGACAGACATATGGCGATGTTGCGGAAAGTAGAGCGCGATGCCCTGTGACGCAATGGTCCAGTCGTCCAACAACGTCACCAGCCGCTGCGTGTCCAGCCACTGTCGGGCGTAGCGCTCCGGGACATAGGCCACACCCAGCCCGGCGACAGCCGCTTCCACCATTAAAGCGCTGCTGTCGAGGGTCAGGCTGCCCGGCACATCCAGCGCAAACTGCTGCTCATGCTGCTGATATTCCCAGTGATACCGTTTACCGCCCGGCAAGCGCTGGCGCAAACAGGTATGCTGCATCAGATCCTGCGGATGCATGATTTTGGGCCGCCCGGCTAAGTAACCGGGCGAGGCCACGGTAATAAAGCGCAGCGGCCCGCTCAGAGCAATGGCAACCATGTCTTTAGGCACATCTTCAATCAGCCGAATGCCCGCATCAAACCCTTGCGCCACGATGTCTATGAGTTGCCCCTGCGCCACTAAATCAATTTCAATCCCCGGCTTTTGCTGGATAAATGTCGGCAGCACCTTTTCCAGCAGAAGGCTAATCGCTGCATCGCTGGCACTGATGCGCAGCGTGCCATAAGGCTGCTGACCGCTGGCGGTAACGTCGTTCAGCAGGTCATCCATTTCCGCCAGTAACGGCGCCAGGCGCGCGATCAGTATTTCACCCGCTTCTGTCAGCGCAACGCTGCGCGTTGTGCGATGGAACAGCTGCACGCCAAGTGTTGCCTCCAGTCCTTTGACAGTATGGCTAAGCGTCGAGCGTTTAAGTCCCAGCACCTCAGCAGCGCGACGAAAACTGCGCTGCCCGGCAATGGTTTTCACCGCCTGCAATTCATTCCAGGAAGGTCGTTTCATTGTTGAATATTTCCCACCACCTCATGCTGATTTGCGGAGATTATGCCACCAATTATTCGGTTTATGCTGTCCTTCGGTTCACTGAATGGAGAAGACCCTAATGAAAACCTGGCTAATAACCGGTGCATCCAGCGGCCTGGGCCGCCTGATGTGTGAAACGCTGCTGGCCCGAGGCGACAGAGTATTTGCCAGCGTCCGCGATCGAGCAGTATTAGACGGTCTGTCAGCAATATACGGCGATCGTTTGCAGGTAACGGTGCTTGATCTCAGTATGGCAGCGACGATAAAACCCACCGTTGAGGCGGCGTTCGCTCAGGCGGGAAGCATTGATATTGTGGTCAGCAACGCGGCTTACGGCCTGTTTGGCGCAGCGGAAGAGCTAAGCGATAGGCAAATTGAGCGTCAGATTGCCACCAATCTTACCGGGTCGATTCAGCTTATCCGCGCGGCAATTCCCTTTTTGCGGCAGCAGGGTGGCGGGCGCATTATGCAGGTGTCGTCGGAAGGCGGCCAGGTCGCCTATCCTGATTTCAGTTTGTATCATGCCACTAAATGGGGAATTGAAGGTTTTGTCGAAGCGGTGCGGCAGGAAGTAGCGGCGTTTGGCATTGACTTTTTGCTGGTCGAGCCGGGGCCGACGGCGACGCGGTTTGGTGCGGGGCTGGATATTGCTGATGCCTTACCGGCCTACCGTGATACGGCAGCGGGGAAACTGCGGGCGGCACTGATGTCCGGAGAGTTTGTGATTAAAGGCGATGCTGAAAAATGCGTGACGGCTATGATCGCGGCGGCAGATGCTGCCAGCCCTCCATTACGTCTGCCGCTGGGCAGCACAGCCTACGACAATATTGAAGCCGCGTTAAAAATGCGTCTGCACGCGCTGCAAGCAATGAAAGCCGTGGCATATGGCGCAGATCGCCAGGAAGGGTAGGCAGCCAGGCCCGATGAGGTGGAAGGCCAAACAGCTATGAGGCGTTCCACTTCGGTTCTAACCTAAAGCACCGATAGCTGCTTTTGGCACGAGGCGGACATGATTTATCCCTGATAAGGGCGGGGAGATCGCCGTTCCAGACCACGCTTTTCGTCCTGCGTCCCCGGCGGGGTCGTTATTCAACGACGATGAGTTCTTCGGTCACGAGCCGGACTACGGAGCTCAGGTCGATAAAGTTTACGTGGTCCGGATCCACCCTGGTTGCAAAGTTGTCTGACAGAAAGAGTTTATCCATCTCTTCAGCGTTGTCGAACCATGCCTCCACCATGGCGTCAAACCGGGGTAGCTCTGAAGACGCATAATCCATGGGGTATGAAATAACAAAGCGGCGGATCTTCTTTGCTTCAGGAATGGCAAAAAGCAGTGGAGCATGAACGTCGCGACGATAATTCCTGAATTCCTCTATGCTCATACCTTGCCGACGCCTGAAAGCGATAACGACTTTGATCATGAAAATATCCTTTGACGGGGAGCAGCCGGTGCGTCTGCTTCGAAATAAGGATAACCATGGAAGTCGAAACAAACTATGTTTGAATATCCCTATTACTTTCGAGATTGTCCCCATGATTGCTGATCCTTTATCCGATATCATCTCGCTATTGACGCCGAAAACCTACATCGCGGGTGGATTTGACTTCGGGGGGGAATGGGCGCTTCAGTTTGGGAAGCATTCTGGCCTCAAGTATTTTGCGCTGGTATCGGGTAGCGCCTGGCTGGCCATCGATGATGGGCAGGATCCGATAAAGCTTAAGGCGGGTGATTGCGTCCTGCTGCCCAACGGACGTCGGTTCCTGATTGCCCGAGACCTCGCCTTCGAGCCGATCGGCATTGCCACCATACCTGAAGAAGACTGGAACGGCGGGATCGCAACGGTGAACGGCGGGGGAGAAACGACAATGCTCGGCGGCCATTTCGGCTTCGCTGGTGACCATGTCGATATGCTTCTCGGCTCAATGCCAGCCATCATTCGGCTCCGCGATGAAGACGACAAGACAGGTCTGCGATGGGCCCTCGATCGTATGCGCCAGGAGCTGTTCGGAGCACAGCCGGGCGCCAGGCTTATCGTGCAGCATCTCGCGCATCTGATGCTGGTCCAGGCGCTGCGGCTTTATCTGGATCACGGCTTGGGAAAAGACGTCGGCTGGCTGTTTGCACTTGGTGATAAGCGGATCGCGGCTGCCATTGGCGCAATTCATGCCAGCCCGGGCAGACGATGGACCTTGCCGGCACTTGCGCAGGAGGCCGGGATGTCTCGATCCAAATTCGCTCTCAGGTTTAAAAGTCTATCCGGCGCGTCGCCAATCGAATATCTGACACGATGGCGGATGATGATTGCATGCCACCGGCTCACCAGTGGCACTGAATCTGTCTCTGCAATCGCGCACTCACTAGGTTATGAATCAGAAGCTGCGTTCAGTACGGCGTTTCGACGACTCAATGGTTGTTCGCCACGACGGTACTCGTTGAAAAATCCGTTACTAACCGAAACTGATAATTAGTATTTTTCCGGCTGATGAAGTGACCTGGCTCTATTAACTGGCATAAGCCAACGTCCGCTTATGGCACGAAGCGGACTTTATCCGCTATAAGCGTAAGCTTTGAAGAGGATTTGATAACGCGGCCAGGAAGCATATGCTGAAGCAGCACATATTTTATTGTTTGCTGGATAATGGGACCGACCAGACCTGCATGACAGCTTTATATCTGCTATGTACGCCTTGCTCCCGCTCGTCGGTTTAGAGTGCAAGGGCAAGTGCCCCAGTTGCAAGGGCCGTGAAAGTGAAAGTTAATGATAGCATTTCGCATTATTTTTATTTCCCCTTAAGAAGGTAGATTTGGATATGATAATTTAAGGGCATGTGAATCTGAACGAAGATCATTAGATTGGTGTCGTCAGGAAAAATGATTAACCATAAAGTCAACGAATACACGTACTTTGAGTGATAAATGACGATTTTGCGGATACATAACCACTACCGGTTTTTCTGGCGTTATAAAATCCTTAAGCACCCTTTGCAGTTTTCCGTCTTTTACCGCATTTTCAATCATATAATCCTGGCAGTAAATTATCCCTGAATGGTTAATTGCGGCATCTACCATTGCTTCGCCATCATCCAGCGATAATGTTCCTGCAGGGGTATGTACAATTTTTTTATCATTACTAAAAAAGACCCATTCGGTAATCCTTTTTGTCTGAGGAGAAATAAAAGATACACAGTTATGATCGCGTAAATCTTCAGGCTTTTCAGGGCGAGGCTGTCGCTGAAAATAATGAGGGGAGGCGGCTACCACGAAACGGGTTACCCCCAGAGATCGGGCAATCATTCGCGTGTCAGGCAAATCCCCAATACGTACAACGGCGTCGAAGCCTTCTTCCACCATATCGACAAAACGGTCGGTTACGCTAGCATCTACCTCAATCAGCGGGTAATGCCGCATAAAAGCAGAAATCGCTGGTATCATATGCGAACGTCCAAAAGCTGCAGGAATGCTGACGTACAGACGGCCTTTGGGGACATCCTGCGCATGAGACATCGCGAGCTTAGCGTCATTCAGATCAATCAGTATTTGCTTACATCGTTGGTATAGCACAACCCCATCAGCAGTCAGACTTAGACTGCGTGTTGAGCGGTTAAAGAGCCTGACGTGCAATTCATTTTCCAGGCGTGAAACCGCTTTACTTACCCCTGAAGCACTAATACCCAGCGCTGTCGCCGCAGCGGTAAAGTTGCCACCTTCCGCTGCAGATACAAAAGCAGCTATCGCACCTAGATCCATAATGCTGTCTCACTGGAATTTCAGTCATCAATGTAATGATTTTAGGCCCCTATATCAACTTCAGTTAGCTATCTAGAATGTTCTCTCTGACCATTAACTGAAAAAAAATCATGACATTTCTGAAAATAAGTAAGTTCGTTAGCATTACACTTGCCTTTTGTATGGCTATCAATACAGAAACATTGCATGCTCAGGAATTTATCGGCTATATCGAAAATACAGTCAATCCCGAAGATATGGTTGTCATTCCAGCGACTACATGGGTGGTTGCATCAACAGACAAAACGCCGGGAAAATCTAAGCCTGGCTATTTCTATCTCATTAATACAGTAACTGGCGTCGCTCAGCTGGCAAACGCTAAGGTCGCACCTCTCTCCTCGACTGGCGATCCTGCCTGCAAACCTCTCAATCTGAGCGACCTGGCGATGAGTGGACTTGCCATACGAAATACAAATGATGGTGCTCTACAGCTTATGGCAGTCAATCGGGGGAAACGAATGTCGATTGAATTCTTTAATGTTGATCTTTCAACATCTGAACCTGCTTTGACGTGGAGTGGATGTGTGGTCATGCCTGATAAAGCTTTTCCCAATGCTGTTATTCCGCTCGGTGACGATGGTATGGCGGTGACGATCTCTTTTGAAACAGACAATAAAAAATTTATGCAACAACTGGAGAATAAGGTCAATACAGGTTATCTGTTGGAATGGAATAAGCAAAATGGTTTCAGGAGGGTTGCTAATAGTGAACTCTCGCTGAACAACGGCCTTGAGATAAGTCCTGATGGCAAGTTTTATTACATTGCCGGCTGGGGAAACGAGAGTATATTGCGGTTACCTACCTCTTCAGGGAAGAGTAAGCCCCAACAGGTAAATATAGGTATGAAGCCTGATAATCTAAGCTGGTCCAGTAAGGGGAAACTGATAGTTGCAGGTCAACTTCAGTCAGCTGGCAGCATTTTTAATTGTGTTGCTTCTGAAAAAGATATTTGTCCAGTACCTTTTAAAATCATTGAAGTTGACCCTGATACCCTGGCGACTCTTGGGGTTCTGGTTGATGATGCAAAGATGGAAAATTACGCTGCTGCAACAACCGGGCTTGAAGTCGGCAATGAGTTATGGGTGAGTGCATTTCGCAATACTAAAATTGCCCGTTATCGATTAGGCAAATAAGCACTCTTTAATGCCAGGCCGTCCGGCTAAACCAGCCTGTCATTTTCTCGGTTAATGTATTTTTGTATGGCGAAGTCACCATAGATCTACTGAGCTTTATTTGCTCAAAACTCAACTCAACGTCCGCTGTTGGCATAAAGCGGACATATACAGGCTAAAGTCTACTGTGAGCGAACAGCGGACCACAATACCAGAGGGAAAGCCTCACTGTTAATGTCCGGACAGTTCATGCTAAAATCCTGTATGACATTTTTCATCGACGATTAAAAAGGGCTGTAAATGGCTACAGTTGAGGTATTAAAAGCGAAGTATCCAGGCGCAGATGCCTGGCAAATGGGCGACAGTCCGGAACTGGCCAGCCAGCTTGCTGACCTGATTAAAAAAGGGATCAAAACGGCCTCCTGCGGATCTCTTGCCTCTTACCAGCAGGAAGAGCCTGCCCCGAAGATTGGGAGCTATAACATCATCCTTGATGGTCAGAACGTCCCGGTCTGCGTGACCAGACTGGTTTCAATGCGGCTGGTGCGTTTTTGTGATGTTACGGAGGCGTTTGCCCGCAAAGAAGGTGAAGGCGATTTAAGCCTTGAATACTGGCAGAAAGAGCATCAGCGATTTTTCACCCGCGAAGGGCATTTTTCTGACGATATGGAGCTGATCGCAGAAGAATTTGAAGTGATTGAGGTGCTGTAAGATAAACGTTCTGGCGTTTAATTCCTTGCCCTTCGCATAGGCCCGCTTCTGTCAAAAGCGGGCCTGCCTCCTTAATTGTTTATTCATATTGCACAAGCAGAAAGCGGTCAGTGCAGATTAATGACCGGCCCAGACGGCGGGTTTGCGATCGCCCCAGGGACAGGCCCGCTCCAGCTGGCCCGCCAGCTGCAACAATACCGGCTCCTGATTAAATCCTGCTAAAAACTGCATACCGATCGGCAGATGGTTCGCCGGGCTGAACCCCAGCGGCACCGACATGGCCGGGGTGCCGCAAACGTTAGCCAGGGCGGTAAAAGGAGACTGGTCAAAAACGTGATGCATCCAGCCGCGCCCGTCCAGATTGCCCTGATGAAGATTGTAGCGGCCCAGTTCTACGGGCAAAGCGGGTAGGGCAGGCGTCAGCAACATATCGTACTGCTGATAAAACAGACCCATTTTTTGGGTCACGGCGTTGCGCATATGCATTGCGCCAATCATATCCACGGCGGTCAGCTCGTGGCCAAGCCGCCACAGCGCCAGGTTTGCAGGCTCAAGCGTGTCGGCGTTAATCGGCCTGTTCATCATGGCGGCCAGCGCGTCGATCCAGGCCGCGGTATTCGATGCCCAGAACCGCGTATTCATTTCTACAAAAGCGTCCCAGCTGCCGATATCGGGCGCGGCTTCCTCTACCTGATGTCCCAGCGCAATAAGCTGTCCAATAGTCTGTTCCAGCGCGGCAACCACTTCCGGTTCGCTGCGCTGGCCATTTAAAGGATGCTTCATCACGCCGATTTTGAGCTTGCCCGGCTCCTGCGCGGCGCACTCCCTCAGCGTCTGATGCGCAGCGGCAATGATAAAAGGATCGCCGGGCGTATTGCCCTGCACGGCATCCAGCAGAGCCGCGCTGTCGCGCACCGTACGGCTGACGAAGCCATGCACGGCAAGGCCCGACCAGACTTCATCCACTTCCGGGCCCATACTGATGCGGCCACGGCTGGGCTTCAGGCCGAACAGCCCGTTGACTGCAGCCGGTACGCGGATCGAGCCGCCGCCGTCGGTGGCATGGGCGGCGGGCACCATTCCTGACGCCACCGCCGCCGCAGAGCCGCCGCTCGATCCCCCGGCGCTGTAGCGCTTATTCCAGGGATTGCGGGTGCCGCCGTTAAAGCTGGGTTCCGTGGTGGTGCTGGTGGCCAGCTCCGGCGTGGTGGTTCGGCCCAGCATTACCAGCCCGGCCTGGCGCATTTTTTGCGTAAGGACAGAATCCTGCGCGGAGACGTACCCCGCCGCCAGCCGACTCCCCAGCTCATTACGGCGGCCGCTAACGGACACGCCGAGATCCTTCACCAGCATCGGCACGCCGTATAACGGGCCTTGCAGATTGCTGTGTTCATCCTGCCAGAGTTCAATCACGGCGCTGACCTCGCCGTTCACTTTTTCTATGGCTTTATTCGCCGCCTCTTTGACTTCTTCAGGCCTGACTTCGCCCTGGGTAATCAGCGCTGCGAGGCCCACAGCGTCGCAAGATGTATAGTCTGAAAGATTCATAAAAATCCGATTCGTGGCTGAGAAGACGACAACACCCTGAAGGTGTATACTGGTTAGTATCTTATGATACCGATTGGTATCGTATAATACTATCCAGTATCGTTGCAACGAGGAATTATGCCCAGACTCTCACAGCCACGCCTTCCCCCGCGCGATCGCCTGCTCCAGGCGGCGGAAACGCTTTTTTATCAGGACGGCATCACTCGCGTGACCGTGGACGCTATTGCCGAAAAAGCGCAGTCCACCAAGATGACGCTTTATCGACATTTTGCTTCCAAAGAAGCGCTGGTGCTGGAATGGATACAGTTACTGGTTGAGGATTACAGTCAGGTATTCGATCGGCTTGCCGAACGGTTTCCGGACGACTCCGCCGCCCAGATTATGGGGTTCGGGCGGTTCCTGGCAGATAATCTTACCGGCACGCTGCAGCGGGGCTGCCCGTTTACCAATACCCTGGCGGAAACCACCGGGCAATTCGCGGAGGTCAGAGCGCTTATTTTTGCCCACAAACAGCGACAGTTTCAGCGGCTGGCGGCCTTGTGTCGCCAGGCAGGCGCGGGCGAGCCAGAGGCGCTGGCAAAAGAGATTACGCTGCTGCTGGAAGGTTTGCAGGTGGTCGCCCAGAACGGCGGATTTGAGGATCCGGCGGGCTTTGTGCTTGAACAATTAGCTATAAAGCTGGATGGCCTGACGGCCAAAAATCCGCGCTGACAGCTCGTCCCCGGTAAAGCCGGGGCTCGGGCGACCAGCTCCGTTGGCATGTTTACCGACGCTGGTTCGCCAGCACAGGCCGCCCGACTGCGTTTGGCAGGCGTTAAGCCGGTACACCAGCCTGCCAGACCGCGCTTAAATCCTGGCCAGACCGTTGCATAAGGTCATCAGAAAGGCTTCTTTACAACGCATTTGCGCCCGTTGTTGCTCGCTTATTTATTAACACGTCATCCGCAAATAAATAGCATAAATACAGAAGGTTAACCTGATTCCACGCGTTGCTGTTTCGTTAACTTTCTTCACACCCCCACGCCTGTCATTTTTTTCTTGATTGAACGTTCAATATAAAAAGTCTATAATCTCTCTTATTCAATAGCTGAAACCGATTAAGCGATGCCAAAAGTTGGAATGAAAGCCATCCGCCAGGCGCAGTTAATTCATGCGACGCTGACGGTGATAGACCGGGTCGGCCTGGCCGACGCCAGCCTGGCGCTGATAGCCAGAGAGGCGGGCGTCTCCACGGGGATCGTCAGCCACTACTTCGGCGATAAAAACGGCCTGCTGGATGCCTGTATGCGTCAGATCCTGCTGGATCTCTACAGGGCGGTCGAGCATCACCGCAGCGTCGCGGCCGACGATCCGCAGGCGCAGATCCGCGCGATTATCGATGGCAACTTCGACGATTCGCAGATTGCCGGGCCGGTGCTGAAAACCTGGCTGGCGTTCTGGAGCAGCAGCCTGCATCAGCCCGATTTGCAGCGTTTGCAGCGAATCAACGACCGGCGACTGCATTCCAACCTGACGGCGCAGTTCGCCAGAGCGCTGCCGATAGATGCGGCGCGGGCGGCGGGCGCCAGCATGGCGGCGCTGATCGACGGCCTGTGGTTGCGCATGACGCTGGCGCCCCAGCCGATGGCGCAGGGCCTGCTCGATGCGCGTCAGCTTTGCTATCAAAATCTTGCGCTGTGGCTTTCCGGCCCGGCAACCTAACCCTTAAAGGAGGAGACATGGCCGATATGCAACGCCGTGGACTTTACATCAATGGCCGCGAAGAAGCGGGTCAAGGCGAAACATTCACCACCATCAACCCCGCTAATGGCGAAGTGCTGGCGGAAATCACCTCGGCCAGCCAGCAGGATATCGATCGCGCGGTCGCCTCCGCCGAAGCCGGTCAGCGTATCTGGCGTAGCTATACGCCGGTTGAACGTAGCCGCGTACTGTTAAAAGCCGTGGCGCTCTTGCGCGAGCGCAACGATGAGCTGGCCGCGCTGGAAACGGCCGACACCGGTAAACCCCTGAGCGAAACGGAAGCGGTGGACATCGTAACCGGCGCGGACGTGCTGGAATACTACGCGGGCCTGGCCGTAGCGGTTGAAGGCGAATCCATCCCGCTGCGCGACAGCGCGCTGGTCTACACTCGCCGCGAGCCGCTGGGCGTTTGCGCCGGTATTGGCGCCTGGAACTATCCGATTCAGATCGCCATGTGGAAAAGCGCGCCCGCGCTGGCTACCGGCAACGCCATGATTTTCAAACCCAGCGAAGTCACGCCGCTTACCGCGCTGGAGCTGGCAAAAATCTTCACCGAGGCTGGTCTGCCGGACGGCGTCTTTAACGTGGTGCAGGGCGCCGGAAGCGTCGGCCAGGGCCTGAGCCAGCATCCGAAAATTGCCAAAGTCTCCTTTACCGGCGAAGTCAACACCGGCAAACGCGTAATGGCGGATGCGGCGCTGGCTAACCTCAAGTCGGTCACGATGGAGCTGGGCGGTAAATCGCCGCTGATTATCTTTGAAGACGCTGAGCTGGAACGTGCCGTAGACGGCGCCATGATGGCCAACTTCTACAGCACCGGCCAGGTCTGCACCAACGGCACGCGCGTGTTTATTCATCGCTCTTTAAAGGCGGAGTTTGAAAAGCGTCTGCTGGAAAAAATGCGCGGCATCAAGTGCGGCGATCCGACTAAGCCGGAAACCAACTTCGGCCCGCTGGTCAGCGAAGAGCACTGCCAGAAAGTGGTTAGCTATATGGAAATCGGCAAGCAGGAAGGCGCGCGGGTGCTGGCAGGCGGTTCCCGTCTCACCGAAGGCGACATGGCGAAAGGCTGTTACGTGGAGCCTACCGTCTTCACCGATTGCACCGACGAAATGCGTATCGTGCAGGAAGAGATCTTCGGGCCGGTTATGAGCGTGCTGGTCTTTGATGACGAGCAGGAAGTTATCGATCGCGCCAACAACACCGAATACGGCCTGGCCGCAGGCGTGTTCACCACCTCGTTGAATCGCGCGCACCGCGTTATTCATCAGCTGGAAGCGGGCATCTGCTGGGTGAACAGCTGGGGCGAATCGCCTGCGCCAATGCCGGTCGGCGGCTATAAGCAGTCCGGCGTGGGGCGTGAGAACGGTCTGGAAACGCTCCATCACTATACCCGCACCAAATCCGTACTGATTGAAATGGGCGACTATCCGTCCGCGTTTTGATGGCGGTTTTGCGCTTATAACACTTTTTTGCTGCGGCGCAGGCCGCAGCGTTTTGGAGGTTTAATGCAGAAATTTGACTATATCATTATCGGCGCCGGCTCGGCTGGCAACGTCCTGGCCACGCGACTGACTGAGGATGCTGACGTATCGGTACTTTTACTGGAAGCAGGCGGCAAGGATCACCGCTGGGATTTCCGTACCCAAATGCCAGCCGCTTTGGCTTATCCGCTGCAGGGAAAACGCTATAACTGGGCTTATGAAACCGATCCTGAGCCGAAAATGAATAACCGCCGCATGGAGTGTGGACGCGGGAAAGGGCTTGGCGGCTCCTCACTGATCAACGGCATGTGCTATGTGCGCGGCAACGCGATGGATTATGACAACTGGGCCAGCAAAAAGGGCCTGGAGAACTGGTCATATCTGAACTGCCTGCCTTATTTCCGCAAGGCGGAGAAGCGCGATATCGGTGAAAACGATTACCACGGCGGTGACGGCTACCTGAGCGTCACCACGCCGAAAAAAGGCAATAATCCGCTGTTCCGCGCCTTTATCGATGCGGCGGTGCAGGCCGGTCATCATGAAACCGACGATATGAACGGCTACCGTCAGGACGGCTTCGGCCCGATGGATCGCACCGTTACGCCGCAGGGCCGTCGCTCCAGCACCGCGCGCGGCTATCTGGACGTGGCCAAGCAGCGTTCAAACCTGACGATTGTTACCCATGCGCAGACCGACCGTATTCTGTTTGAGGGCAAAACCGCCGTCGGCGTTTGCTGGCTGCGCAACGGCAAACAAGAGCAGGCTACCGCCACGCGTGAAGTGCTGCTGTGCGCGGGCGCTATCGCCTCGCCACAGATCCTGCAGCGTTCCGGCGTCGGCCCGGAAGAGTGGCTGCGCGAGCTGGATATCCCGGTTGTTCACGCGCTGCCGGGCGTAGGCCGCAACCTGCAGGATCATCTGGAAGTTTATATGCAGTTCCGCTGCAAAAAGCCGGTCAGCCTCTATCCGTCGCTGCACTGGTGGAACCAGCCGGCAATTGGCGCGGAATGGCTGTTCAGCGGCACGGGTATCGGCGCCAGCAACCAGTTTGAAGCGGGCGGCTTTATCCGCAGCGACGACAAGCCGGACTGGCCGGATCTGCAGTATCACTTCCTGCCGGTCGCCATTAACTACAACGGCAGCAGCCCGGTGAAAGAGCACGGCTTCCAGGCGCACGTTGGCCCGATGCGCTCGATGAGCCGTGGTCGCGTCAGGCTGACCTCAAAACACCCTTACGCCGCGCCGTCGATCTTCTTTAACTACATGTCGGAAGATCGCGACTGGGAAGAGTTCCGCAGCGCGGTGCGCCACACGCGTGAAATCATGCGTCAGCCCGCGCTGGCTGAATACTGCGGCGAAGAGATCCAGCCGGGCGCGTCGGTGCAGACCGACGAGCAGATTGACGCCTTTATCCGCGATCATGCCGAAACGGCCTATCACCCTTGCGGCAGCTGCGCAATGGGCAATGACGAGATGGCGGTAGTGGATGCGGAAGGCCGCGTGCACGGGATGCAGAAGCTGCGCGTGGTGGATGCTTCGATTATGCCGCAGATCACCACCGGCAACCTGAATGCGCCCACCGTGATGATCGCCGAGAAAATGGCCGATCTGATCCGGGGCCGTACTCCGCTGGCCGCTTCCAAAGCGGATTACTATCGCCTGGCGCGCGAAAAAGCCGAGGCTGAGCAGGCACAGGAAGAAGGCGTGGCCTGATAGCTGCCGCGTCCCGAAAGCTGGCAAACCAGCCTGCGGGGCGCTGTCTGCCGTACCTTAATAAAAAATGCACGTAACGGCTATGCAGCCCGTTGCGTGCATTTTTGTATCAGCCAGCCTTCCGCAAAATTGCCTGATTGCCTGATTGCCTGATTGCCTGATTGCCTGATTGCCTGATTGCCTGATTACCTGATTACCTGATTACCTGATTACCTGCTTGCCTGAGTACCTGAGTACCTGAGTACCTGCCTGAACGCCTGACGGCCCTGAACACGTAGCTGTTTGCACGGCCTTACTCTCCGCTTTTCATCATAGAACCAGACGACCGCCGCGCCGCGTGCTTTCTGGTCGTGGTTGGTTATCCTGTCTATAGTGTGCTCCATGCAGGCCTTTTCTTCTTATATCGGCAACGTTCTCCTGTACTGGCGGACAGAGCCGTAACGTTAGCGAAGGCAGCCCCTGAAACTTCTTTGACCGGGACAGCGCATGGCTGAGCGACATATTGTAATTATTGGCGGCGGCTTTACCGGCACAACGCTGGCTATCCATCTTGCCCGCCTGGGCGAGGCAGGCTTAGCGGTAACGGTGATTGAACCGCGCGCGCAGCCGGGACAGGGCGTCGCTTACAGCACCCCGGATCCGGCGCACCGTATTAATGTCCCCGCCGCCCGAATGCAGCTCTCCGCAGCGGAAGAAGGGGATTTTGCGCGCTGGTATCAGCAGTCCGGCGCTGACCGACAGGATCCTGCCGCTCACTGGCATGACGGCAAAGTCTATCCGCAGCGTGGCTGGTTCGGCGCTTACGTGGCGGACCAGTTTCGCCTGGCGGCCCAATCCTGCGTCAGGCTGACGCACTGTCAGGACCGGGCCGTGGCGCTGCGTGACGGGCTGGTTACTACGGCTTCCGGCAAAACATTTCGGGCGGATGAGGTGGTGCTGGCCATCAGCCATCCGCCGCCCGCCGTGCCGCAAAGCGTACAGCAGGCGCTGGGCGGGCATCCGGGGCTGATCGCCAATCCCTGGCATCCGCAGGCGCTGGCAGCGGTCGGCGTAAACGAGCGGGTGGTCATTATGGGCACGGGCCTGACCATGGCCGATATGGTCGCTTCGCTTGCCGCGCGGGGGCACCGTGGCCCGGTCACGGCCTTTTCAAGGCGGGGCCAGCTGCCGCGCGACAACGTCAGCGGCGACTATGCGCCCCGATTGCTTGATTATCGGCAGGCGCCCGCCACCGCGCGCGGCTGGCTGCGGCGGGTGCGTCAGGAAGTGGCTCAGGCTGCGGCAGAAGGCCAGCCCTGGCAGCTGGTGCTGGACGACATTCGCGCGCACGCGCAGCAGATCTGGCAGCAATTGCCGCTAAGGGAGCAGCGCCGCTTTCTGCGTCATTTACGATCCTGGTGGGATGTGCATCGCTACCGCATTGCGCCGCAGGTCAGCCAGGCCTTGCAAACCTGGCAACGCACCGGCCAGCTGCGCGTGCTGGCAGCAAGGCTGACCGGGGTTGGGGCGCAGGGAGAACAAATCGCGCTGAGGCTGGGGCCGCGCAAAGGCGCGGAAGTCTGTCTTATCGCAGACAAACTGATCGTCACCACCGGCCCGGCACATAATGCGCTGCTGACCAGCGACAGGCTGCTTAGCCAGCTGGCGGAAGAGGGCATAATCCAGGCCGATCCGCTGGCGCTGGGCATCCTGGTCGACGCGCAGTCGCGCACCCTGAATCGTCAGGGCACGGCCAATGCGCACCTGCACGTGGTCGGGCCAGCGGCGCGCGGACGCTTTGGCGAACTGATGGGCCTGCCGCAGGTGGCGGAACATGCCGAAGCGGTGGCCCGTCAGCTGGTTGGTGCCGCGCCGTTAACGCCGTGACGGGGCTGCGTTTCGCCGTCGCGGGCTGAACGGAAGGCACCGTTAACGCTGTTCCACTCGCGGCTGCGCTTTACCGTCGCGGGCTTAGCGAGAGGCACCGACAGCATGGCTGCTACATGCGCACGCGGCGGGAAAGCGCCACCACCAGCAGCATCAGCACCGTAACCATGATAAAGGCTACCGGCAGCGAGCTAAGGTGAGCGACAAAGCCAATGGTGGCAGGCCCGGCCAGCACGCCGATATAGCCCAGCGTGGTGACGGCCGGGACGGCGGCGGCCTGCGGCATGCTTTTTTGCCTGCCGATAGCGGTGAACATCACCGGCACGATATTGGCGCAGCCGATGCCGATCAGCATATAGCCCACCAGCGCAACGTGCCAGGAGGGGACGATCACCGGCAGCGCCAGCCCGACGGCGGCGGTCAGCGCGCCCAGGATCACCACTTTTTCGCGGCCGAAACGCGCCACGATGCGGTCGCCGGTCAGCCTGCCCACGGTCATCGCGGTAGCAAAGCAGGCAAAGCCTAAGCCGCCCAGCGTATCCGGCATATCGCGGTGTTCGGTCAGGAATACCGCACTCCAGTCCAGCACCGTGCCTTCTGCCAGGAACACGGCAAAACAGATCGCGCCAATGGTCAGCACGGCGCCGTGCGGCAGGGCGAAGGCCGGGCCTTCCGGCGGGTTAGCGTAGGTCAGCAGGCCGCGAAAGCTGTAACCCAGCAGCAGCAGCGAAACCACGGCGGCCGCCAGGCTGGCGGCAAAGGGCGACAGTCCACTCGCCATCAGGCCGCTGACCGCACCCGCGCCCGCAATGCCGCCCAGGCTGTAAAAGCCGTGGAAGCCGGACATCATCGGCTTAGGCGCCGCTTTTTCCACCAGGATCGCCTGCACGTTCATCGCGCAGTCGGTGGTGCCCACGCCCATGCCGAACACCAGCAGCGCCAGCGCCAGCAGTACAGGGCTGGGGATCACCGAGAGCAAGGGCAGCATCAGGCAGAAGGCCAGCGTGGCAACGGTCATCACCGCCCGGCAGCCAAAACGCGTGGTGAGATGGCCTGTCAGCGGCATCGCCACCAGCGCCCCCACGCCCAGGCAGAGCAGCAGCATTCCCAGCGTGCCGTCGTTGACGCCGGTATTCATTTTGGCGAAGGGCACCAGCGCGGACCAGCCAGCGGTGGCGAAACCCGCCACAAAAAACATGGCTCGCGTGGCGTTCTGCTCGCGTCTTGCGGGCGTTTCTGCGGCGGACTGGTGCAGCGTGTCGACATGGTCAGGCATGAGCGGTGATACTCCGGGTTAAATTAAGCGTCAGTTTAAGATAGACAAAATTTGCGAGTGCAGGCGAGGGCAGCCGCTGGCGATAACCTGGCCGCCCTGTTCAGGCCGACCGCCATCCGGGGTAGTCACTACGCCGCCTGCCAGCTCAATCAGCGGGATCAGCGCCACAATGTCATAAGGCTGAAGGGCGAACTCAACGCAAACATCGATTTTACCGGCGGCCAGCATCGCCATGGCATAACATTCGCCGCCGTAACGGGTCATCAGCACGGCCTTATCCAGCGCGTCAAACTTCAACGACGTCTGCCCCAGCGATTCCGGCGAGGTGGTATGTAAAATAGCCTGATCCAGCGGGGTACCCCGGCGGGTTTGCAGGCGAACTTTGCCATAAGGGCCTTCAGCCCATGACTGCGAGCCGTCGGCATAAAAGCGTTCGCCGGTAAAGGGTTGGCTCATCATTCCCATCACCGCGCGGTCGTGATGCAGCAGGCCGATTAACGTGCCCCATACCGGCAGACCACAAAGAAAAGGCCGCGTGCCGTCTATGGGATCCAGCACCCAACAAGGCGCGCGCTCGTCGCCCGCTTTGAGGCCAAATTCTTCACCCATCACGGCATGCGTGGGATAGCGCTGCGCGATAAGATCCCGCATGGCTTTTTCCGCCTCGCGATCGGCAAGGGTAACCGGGTCGAAACGAAAACCCTCTTTAGGTTTAGTGCTGATGGCAAGGTTTTCACTGCTGCGAAAGCGCGGCAGCGTTTGCTGGTCGGCTGCGTCGGCCAGTTCATGCAGAAAAGCGATATCAGGAAGCTTCATGCGGCGACTCCTTCGGGACGAGGGAAAGTTGACAACCTCTGAACGGATGATAGTGTATGCCGTATTGTGCGTTTTTTAAAGCTAGTTTAAGAGGTTTTATGCTCGATTATGCAGCTTTCCCGCAACAGCGGCAGTCCCTGATCCGCCAGGAGTTGCAAGAGAAGGGACGGGTAGTCTGCGCGACGCTGGCCGAACAGCTGGGCGTTTCCGAACATACCGTACGCCGGGATCTGCAGGAGCTGGCGCGCGAAGGGATTTGCAAAAAGGTGTATGGCGGCGCGGTCAGCGTGCTTGCCTCGCAGGGCGATCTGCTGGCGAGGACGGAAAAAAACGGTGCGGAAAAAGCGCGTCTGGGGCTGGCGTGTAGCCGTCAGGTTAAGCCGCAAAGCGTGATATTTATCGACGCAGGCTCTACCAACCTGGCTTTTGCCCGCGCGCTGCCGCCGGAAATGGCGCTGACAGTGGTCACCCATTCGCCCATTATCGCGGTGGAGCTGATGAAGCTGCCGCGCTGCGAGACGATCGTTATCGGCGGTCGGCTGCACACGGCAACGGGCGGCAGCCTGGGCATCACCGCCTTCTCCCAGATCCGCGACATTCGTTTCGACCAGCTTTTTTTGGGCGGCTGTGCGCTGGACAGCGAAGAGGGCTTAACGGGATTTGATTATGAAGACGTGGAGTTTAAAAAAGCGCTAACGGGCCGCAGCGATGAGATTATCGTCGCCATGACCAGGGAAAAAATTCCCGGCGTAGCGCGTTATACCGTGGTGGCCTGCGAGGCGCTTACGCAGCTGGTGGTCGAGGCGGATCTGCCGGCGGATACGCTGGCGGCCTTCAGGGAAAAAAATATCGCACTGGTGCATCCGTAGCTTGCCTGAGCATCCGAAGCAGCCCCTATGGCGTTCGCCTTCTTACCCGCGCGGGCAGATAAATGTGCGGCGTTTCCGTCAGCTTGCCGTCAATCAGGCCGGTCAGCGTTTCAAAACAGCGCCAGGCCAGCTGGCGGTTATCCTGCATCACGGTATCGATTTTTACCGACAGCGCGTCGTAAAGGTAGTGATCGTCAAAGCTGCACAGCCTGACGGGCGCCGACAGTAAATGATGCTGGCTCAGGTAGCGCAGCACCCCTTCCTGCAGCCCGCAGGCGGCGCAGAACAGCGCCTGCGGCACGCGGCCCAGCCGCATAACCAGCTCGGCAAACATCTCGTAGCCCGAGCTGGCGTTGTAATGGCCGTGCAGGATCCATTCCGGCTGCACCGCCAGACCGGCCTGTTCCAGCCCCTGACGAAAACCGGCCAGGCGATCGCGCGTCGGCGAAATGCGCGGCTGGCCGCCAAAAAAGTAAAATTCCTCAACTTCCCTGGCGATCGGCTCGACCAGCGTCGCCGTAGAGATAATCGACTCAGAGATCACCAGCGGTAGCGTGGAGTCGCCCAGATGACGGTCAAACAGCAGCACCGGCAGCTGGCGGCTGAGCTGCTGATACTCGCTGTCGTTCAGCTGGCTGGAGGCGACGATCAGCCCGTCGACCTGACGCTGGATCAGATTGTTGACCGCCAGCGTTTCCTGGCTGCTGTTTTCGTCGGTGCAGGCGATTAAGAGCTGTAAACCGGCGTCGCGGCACAGCGTTTCCAGCGCGTGAGAAAAGGTGGCGAAGCCGTGGTTGGTCATTTCCGGCACCACCAGCCCGATGGTATGGCTGCGCGAGTTGTTCAGCGCCCGCGCGTGAATACTGGGCTGATAGTGCGTCATCTGCGCGATCTCCATCACCCGCTGGCGGGTCGCTTCGGCCACGCGCAGCTCTTTGCCACGGCCGTTCAGCACCAGGCTGGCGGTGGATTTGGACACGCCAGCCAGGCTGGCGATATCGTTGATGGTCACGCGTTTCGGCTTATTCACAGGCATTCGTATCAGGGGAGTCAGCGCATTATACTACCATGCCTGAACGGAGTTGCCAGTAATCGACGGTCAGGCTGGCTTCGCCTTGCCACACCACTTCCGGCACGGCATTCGGGAAATAGCGCGCCGACATCACACCTTCGCCGTCGTTGATAAAAATCTCAATGCTGGAGCGATCGCAGAGAATTTGCAGGTGAGAAACCGCGCCCGTCCAGTAGCGATGTTCTGTCTCGCCGCTGCGCAGATTGCGGCGGCTCAGCGTCAGGCCGTCCTCGTTGCAGACCAGCGTCAGCGCCTCGCCGAAGCAGGCCGACCAGCTACCCCTCGAACCAATAACCAGCTCGGCGCGTTCAACCGGCAGCGTCGGCAAAGAGGCGGCCCGCTGCTGATAGCGCGACCGCTGCTGGCGCAGCTGCTGTAACTCGCGCGCCGGACGCTGCATCAGCCGATCCTGCTCCAGCGTCAGCTCGCGCGGGCAGGTCATAATATGTATCCAGCCGCGGGCTACGGTCGGCTGCAACAGTTCTTCGGCGTCCGGCACGCCCATCCAGCCGATAAGCACTCTGCGTCCGTCATCGCTGAGCGTGGTTTGCGGCGCATAAAATTCAAAGCCATGGTCCAGCTCGCAGAACTCGCCGTGCGGGAAGCGGGCCGCCGCGTAATCCAGCCTGCCGATAAAATAGCCGCTCTGGTGGGCGTTGAGCCATTTTCTCTGCTGTGCGGGCAGGCCCTGCGGGCAAACCAGCAGCACATCGCGATCGCCCAGCGCGAACAGGTCAGGGCATTCCCACATATAGCCAAAGTCGCCCAGACCATTAAGCTGCGATCCGGCAATTTCACCCAGCAGCGTCCATTCATGCAGCGATTCGCTGCGATAAAGCAGCACTTTCCCTTGTTCTTTCAGATCCTGTGCGCCGAGCACCATATACCAGCTATCCTGATGGTGCCAGACTTTCGGGTCGCGCACGTGGCCGGTGTAGCCCGGCGGCGGCCCGATAACCGGGCCGGTTTTGGTCACATCGCCCGCATCGTTCACCGTCGCCATGCACTGCCAGGCGGTGCGGCCCCCGGCAAATTTCACGTTGCCGGTATAAAACAGGGTCAGCGTGCCGTCGTGATCGACAGCCGAACCGGAATAGCAGCCGTGGCTTTCATACGTTTCGGCCGGGGCCAGCGCCAGCGGCTCATGCTGCCAGTCCAGCAGGTTAGCCGAGCGCCAGTGGCCCCAATATTTGGCGCCGTGCGCGCAGGCCAGCGGATTCCACTGATAAAAAAGATGCCATTCACCCTGAAACTGAATAAAGCCGTTGGGATCGTTCATCAGGCCGGTCTGCGGCGAAAGGTGCCAGGCGGGACGATGCGGATCTTCGCTGGCGTTCCTGTTCATCACCGCCTTAAGCGCGCGATTGATCAGCTGTGCTTCGCTCATGCTTTGTCCTCAACGTTGTATTTCAGCAGCAGGGAAAGAATAAAAGCGGTGCCGAAGGCCAGCGCCATGCCGATGATATAAGAAACCAGCGAGCTGGCCTGCACGATAGCCATGCCAGGCAGCGCGGTCAGGCCGACGGCGGTCATGCCCACGTGCATCAGCACCACAAAAGCGCCGCCGACCGCGCCGCCGACGATCCCGGCGATAAAGGGCTTCATAAAGCGCAGGTTCACGCCAAAAATAGCCGCTTCCGTAATGCCTAACAGCCCGGAGAGCGCGGAGGGAAGCACGATGCTGCGGATCTTCACGTCGCGGGTTTTAAACCAAACGGCCAGACAGGCGCCCGCCTGCGCGATGTTAGCCATCGACCAGATCGGCAGCAAAAAGTTGACGCCGATGGCGGGATTGCCCAACAGGCCCGCTTCGATAGCGTGGAAGCTGTGATGCACGCCGGAAATAACAATCACTGAGTAAAGCCCGCCGAACAGCAGCCCGGCCAGCCAGCCCGCGTGGGCGATCAGCGTGCTCAGCACCAGCGAAATGCCGTCGCCCAGCGCGCGGCCTGCCGGGCCAATCACCAGCATGGCGACGAAACCGGCGATAATTACCGTTAAAAACGGCGTCAGGATAATATCCAGCGCGTTGGGAATGATTTTCCGCAGCCGCTTCTCAACCAGGCTCATAAACCATACCGCCAGCAGCACCGGGAACACCGTGCCCTGATAACCGACCATCGCGATATCCAGGCCAAAGAAGTTCATGGTCTGTACGCCGCCCGCCACGCCCCAGGCGTTGGTCAGCGCCGGATGGGTGAGGATGCCGCCGAGCGTCGCGCCCAGGTAAGGGTTGCCGCCGAATTCGCGGGCGGCGGTAAAGCCAATCAGGATCGGCAAAATAATAAACGCGGCGGAGCTGAACATATCCAGCATAATGAACAGCGCGCTGCCTGCATCGACCCAGCCGTAGGTTTTCATCATGCCCAGCAGGCCCATCAGCACGCCGGAGGCGACAATGGCCGGGATAATCGGCACAAAAATATTGGAAAGCAGCCGCGCGATGCGCTGGGCGGGATTGAGCTTGCGGGCCGCGACGGAAGCCGCCTCGCTTTTGCTTGATTCGCCAATCCCGGCGGTCTGGATAAAGGCGGCGTGTACCTTATTCACAATGCCGCTGCCGAAAATCACCTGCATCTGTCCGGCGTTCTGGAAGCAGCCTTTTACGCCTTCCAGCTCGCCGATCGCTTTTTTATCCGCCAGGCTGTCGTCTACCAGCACCAGCCTTAAGCGGGTGGCGCAGTGGGCGGCAGAAGCGATGTTTTCCCGGCCGCCGAGCAGCGGCAGCAGCTGGCGGGCAATCTGTTCAAAATTCATGTGTTTCCCCTGAAAGTGGTCGATCAGAACCAGGTTTCCATCTGGACGCCGAAGTTCCATTCACCGCCGGCGGTAAAGCCGCTGGTACCAAAAGCGTCGTCGCTGGCGTAGCGATCTAACGCGTTATCCCAGTCCATCCAGCTGGCAAAGAAGCGAATTTCCGGACGGCTGAGGAAGTTGCCGATATCGCCAGGCTTAAAGGTGGGCGCAAAAGTCAGCTTGTAGAAGCCGCCGCTGACGTTCTGACGGCTTTTGAATCCCTGAGGATCGAGATCCATGTACTGATAGCTGCCCTCGTAAGCCAGCATAAAGTTTTCGTTGATGCTCTGAAGCAGGCGGGCGTTAGCGGTGACCCAGCGGTAGCTGTCGCCGGCAACGTAGCGATCTTTGCTCTGCTGCGCGAGCAGGGCCGGGGCCAGGCTCCAGGTTTGGTTTAGCGGGGTCATGCCGTAAGAGGCCAGACGCCAGGTGCTGGCGCTGTCGGTCAGGTTGCCGTCGGAGCCGATGCCTTTTACCTCGGCGCCTAAGCCGTGCCCGTAAAGCAGCGCCGTTTTCGACTGGCCGTCGCGCAGGCCGTAAAAGCTGTCGCCGTGCCAGGCGAGCATGGCGTGGACGCCGCTGTCGCCAGCGTTATCGCTACGCACGGCGGTGTTGACGCGCTCATCGTTATCTTTGGCGCGCAGGCCGCTGAGCATAAACTGCAGCGGCCCGCTGAAGGTGTTGGCGGTCACAATGTAGTTCTGAATGGTGTTATCGATAGTTTCGATATCGCCAAAGTTGCGGCCGTAGACGGAAAGGTTGCTTTTCACGCCGTCCGCCCAGCGCACGTCATAAATCCCGCCGCCCGTTCCGGCCAGAAACACCACGTCAGAATCCAGCCAGTGAATATCGAAATTGTCGCGATCGAAGCGTTTCCCGGCCCACAGCGTGCTGTCAGCAAACATGCCTTTAAAGGTCGGCAGGCTGCCCAGTTCAACAAAGGCCTGGCGGATATTGAGATCGCTGCTGTCCGCCGTCCAGTCGTTATAGTCGCTCTGGCCGTCCGCCAGCATGACCTTAAAGCGGGTGGTCGCGCCGTTAGCCAGCTGCGTTTTGTGCTCCATGTTAATTTCAACATAGGTGTTGTTTTCGTTGCCCAGACGGCCGACCGCGCCGCCGGTTTCGCCTGCTGGCGTCAGGTAAGGGCCGCTTTTGGTCGAAGAAGCTGAATCGTTCATAATCAGGCCGGAGCGGGCATAGGCATGAAACTCGAAGCCGTCCGCCAGCGTTTTCTCCGCCGGTCTGACCGCCTGGGGCTGGTCGGCAGGCGACGGCGCAACCGGCGGCTGCGGGCCAGCTACGACGGCAGGCGCCTGCGCCGAGCCTTGACGAATAGCGGGTGGGGTCTGAGGCGTGTGCGCATCGGATGCCGTCGCGGGAATGGCGGCTGCCGGAGCGGTCTGCGCCAGACGCTGTTCGGCCAGGCGGGCGCGGCGTTCAGCCTCATCGGCACGCCGCTCCGCTTTTTGCAGCCTCGCCTCCAGTTGGTTAAGGCGTCGTTCAACGGCGCTGAGATCGCTGTCGGCCTGGCTTGTTTGAGGAAGAAACAGCGCTGCCGTGACCGCCAGCGCAACAGGGTTTATTTTTAACATCCGCCATTCTCCAGAGAATTTACCGTTTAGCTAAACCGGTTCGATAAGGAGAGTAGAGAACAGCGACGAGCGTGACAAAGGATTTTGTTGTTACGATTTCGTTATTGTGACGGGCCTGGCATTTTGCAGCTGGCTCGCATAGGGCAGCGCGGTCATTGCCCCTTTAGCGGTGGTGGCCAACGCGCCGCACTGCTGAGCCAGCCCGACGGCCGCCTCAAGATCGCGAGGGCGTAAAGGATCCGCTTCGCGCATCAGTCCTGCCAGCAAACCTGCAACAAAAGCGTCGCCTGCGCCCGTGGTATCAACAGGCTGTACCTTCGAGGCGCTAAACCGACGCTGTTCGCCTTCATGCCAGACGATAACGCCTTCTTCACCCAGGGTAATCAGCAGCAGGGCGGGACGGAAGCGGGCGGTGAACAAGGCCAGCGCGGCCTCGGTTTCCTGCTCGCCGGTCAGCAGCTGTAGCTCATCCAGCGACAGTTTAACCACATCCGCCAGCGCGAAAGCCCGATCGACCACCTGACACATTTCCTGATGGTCGTGCCAGAAATCTTCCCGCAGATTGGGATCGAAGCTGACCCAGCCTCCGGCGGCGTGAATACGCTCAACGGCGGCGAACACCGCGCTGCGTGACGGTTCGGCGCTGAGGGCTATTGAGCAGAAGTGTAGCGCCTGGCCTGCCGCAAAATCGGGCAGGTCGTCCGGCGTTAAGAAAAGATCGGCCGCCGGGCGCACCATAAAAGTGAAGGTTCGTTCGCCCTGATTATCCAGACCCACCACCACGGTAGAGGTACGCTGTTGCGGCAGCTGGCGCATAAAATCCGTGTTAACCTTTTCCTGACGCAGGACGTCCTGCAAAAATGCGCCAAAGGGATCGTCGCCTACGCGGCCGATAAAGCCGCTGTCGCCGCCCAGACGAGCCACGCCTACCGCCACGTTGGCGGGCGCGCCGCCAGGGCACTGTTGCAAATGATTATTTTCCTCCGGCAGCAGATCGACTACCGCATCGCCTAAAACCCAGACTCTGTTCATTACGCCTCCTGTGAATGTAAGCTTAAAGCTAAACCGCTTTAGCGATAATAACAACTGCCCAACCGTCAGAGAGCGGAAATTGGGCAAACGAGGAGAAGCGCTAAAGCAGGCGGCAAGAAGATGGCCGGAGACGAAATCACGTCGTTGGCGGTCGTCTTATTCGTCTGGCAGCAGAATGCTGATGCCTGGTTATGTAGGACGTTTGCGGTCGTGCTGGCTGACAGGCGCCAGGGGATTATGAGCGGGGCGTTGGCGGTCGTCTTCCCTGACGACGCGGGATGATTAGCTGTCGTCATCCCGAATGGAGGACGGATGGCGGCACAGCGGCTCAATAGCCATGGTCATATAAGGGTAGAGCGGCAGGCCGGTAAGCAGCTCGTGCAGCTCGTCATGGCTTTCCACATCGAAAATGCTGACGTTTTTGAACTGGCCGGCCACACGCCAGACGTGACGCCATTTACCGGAGCGCTGCAGCTGTTGCGCATAGGCTTTTTCCTGCGCTTTGAGTTCCGTAACGCGCTCGGCCGGCAGCGAGTCGGGGATAGCAATGGTCATTTCCACTTTAAACAGCATACCTTTTTCTCCTTAATCTCAGTAAATTGCCGGGTATTTTATCCGGCAAAAGGATCAGATATCGGTTTTCTCGCCGTACTCGCAAAGATCCTCAATCAGGCAGGAGCCGCAGCGCGGTTTGCGGGCAATGCAGGTGTAGCGGCCGTGCAGGATCAGCCAGTGGTGACAGTCTACTTTGAACTCTTTTGGCACCACTTTTAGCAGCTTTTCTTCTACCTGCTCAACGTTCTTCCCCGGCGCGAATTTCGTGCGGTTGCAGACGCGAAAGATATGGGTATCCACGGCAATGGTCGGCCAGCCGAAAGCGGTATTCAGCACCACGTTCGCCGTTTTGCGGCCCACGCCCGGCAGCGCTTCCAGCGCCTCGCGGCTTTCCGGCACTTCGCCGCCGTGCTGCTCCAGCAAAATACGGCAGGTTTTAATGACGTTCTCCGCCTTGCTGTTAAACAGGCCGATGGTCTTGATATAGGCTTTGACGCCGTCGACGCCCAGCTCCAGCATGGCGGCGGGCGTATTGGCAACCGGATAGAGCTTTGCGGTCGCCTTGTTAACGCTGACGTCGGTGGCCTGCGCCGAGAGCAGCACGGCGATCAGCAGTTCAAAAGGCGTAGTGAAAACCAGTTCCGTAGTGGGATGCGGATTGTTATCACGCAGCCGCACTAAAATTTGCTGACGTTTATCCTTGTTCACAGCGTGCTCGGTGCTCCTTTCGGCAGGCTGGCTTCTGCCGCCCTGCGGGCCGCACGGGCCTTCATCTTGTTATCAATCAGGTATTTCGCGGCCAGCAGCATCCCCAGGCCGATAAACGCGCCCGGCGGCAGCATCGCCAGCAGCATTGGCGAATCAAAATGCACAACCTGCACGCGCAGCACTTTCGCCCACGGGCCAAGCAGCTGATCGGCGCCGTTGAAAATGGTGCCGTTACCGATGATTTCACGCAGCGAGCCCAGCACGAACATCACGCTGGTGGCGCCCAGGCCAATGGCCATGCCGTCCAGCGCGGCCAGCGGCACGCTGCTGCGCGAGGCGACCGCTTCGGCGCGGCCCACCACGATACAGTTGGTGACGATCAGCGGGATAAAGATGCCTAACGACTGATAAAGCCCGTAGGCATAGGCGTTGATCAGCATCTGCACGCAGCTCACCACGGCAGCGATAATCATCACGTAAATCGGAATACGGATATCGGACGGCACCCAGCGGCGCGAGGCGGAAATCGCGCTGTTGGTGCAGGTCAGCACCAGCGTGGTGGCCAGGCCGAGGCCCAGCGCATTGGTGGCGGTAGAGGTGACCGCCAGCAGCGGACACAGGCCCAGCAGCTGAACCAGCGCCGAGTTATTTTTCCACAGCCCGCCGATCAGCAGGGTTTTGGCTTCACTCATTGGAGTCTCCACAGGTTGGCAGCGAGGCAAGCTGCCCCGGCAACGTTTCAACAAATAGCGTAGTGCGTTTTGTCGCATTCACTACCGCGCGCGGTGTGATGGTGGCGCCGGTAAACTGATCGAAATCGCCGCCGTCTTTTTTCACCGCAAAATGCTTATCATCTTTACCACTCAGCCTGACGCCGCTGAAGCTTTCAATCCAGTTAGAGATGCGCAGCTCTATTTTATCCCCCAGGCCCGGCGTTTCATGGTGTTCCACCACGCGCACGCCCAGTACTTTTCCGTTGAAGTCCGCACCGACCAGCATCTGAATGGCACCAGAATAACCGTCGGGCGCGGTAGTCTCAACCGCTGCCGCCACCGGCCGGTCATCTTTGCGCGCCAGGTACAGGCGGTGTACACCGCTGCCCAGCGCCGGATTAGTGACGCTGTAACACTCCTGCTGAATCGGATTATTATACAGCTCCGGCGGCACCACCTGATCCAGCAGGCTTTTTTGCTGTAGCGTGGTCTGGTGGTCAATAGTCGGTTTGGTCACGCTGTTGATCACTGCGGTCAGACCGGTAGTGACAGCGGCGAACAGCGCCAGCGTCACGCCATTTTTACGAATCGCATCCAGCATTACTTTTCCTTACGATGGCCGTAAACGCGCGGCTGCGTGTAATAGTCGATCAGCGGCACGGTGATATTCGCCAGCAGCACGGCAAACGCCACGCCGTCAGGATAGCCGCCAAAGCTGCGGATAAGCCACACCAGGAGGCCAATCAGCACGCCGTAAAGCAGGCGGCCTTTATTGGTGGTCGAGGCCGTGACCGGGTCGGTGGCGATAAAAAAGGCGCCGAGCATGGTTGCACCGGAGAAAAGGTGGATCGCAGGCGACACCAGGCTTTCGGGCGAAAAGAACCAGCCGAGCGTGGAGAAGAGCGCCAGCGACAGCAGCATACTGGCCGGGATATGCCAGCGAATGCTGTTGGTGAGCAGCAGAAACAGACCGCCGACCAGATAGCCGATATTTACCCACTGCCAGCCCAGGCCGGCAATAACGCCGCTGTAAATGGGCAGGGCATGCAGCTGCTCCGCGCTGTGTCCGGCGCGCAGGCCGGTTTTAAAGGTATCCAGCGGCGTCGCCTGGCTGACGCCGTCTACGCCGATTTGCAGCTGCTGCATAGTGTGGCCATCAAGCGTCGACCCGTGAAAAATCATCTGCAGCGTGTCCCAAAAGGTGGGCGTGACCGACTGCAAAGCGTCCGGCGGTAGCCAGCTGGTCATCTGCACCGGAAAGGAGATCAGCAGCACCACATAGCCCACCATGGCGGGGTTGAAAGGATTCTGTCCCAGGCCGCCATACAGCTGTTTGGAGATCACCACGGCGAAGAGGGTGCCGATAATTATCACCCACCACGGCGCCAGCGGCGGAATACTGATCGCCAGCAGCAGCGCGGTCAGCAGTGCGGAATTATCGCCCAGCGTTTTGCCTAACGGCTGCTTGCGCAGCTTAAGGATGGCGGCTTCGGCACCGATGCCCGCCGCCGCGGCAATCGCGATTTGAATGAGGGTGCCCCAGCCGAAAAACCAGCACTGAGCCGCGATGCCGGGCAGGGTAGCCACCAGCACCAGCAGCATAATGGTGCTGGTGCTGCGGCGATTATGGGTGTAAGGCGAACTAGCGATGCGAAAAGCCATTTAATCCTCTTGCGTAGAATGCTGCGCCTTACGCGCTTTAACGCGAGCGATGGCCGCCGCCACTGCCGCTTTGCGGGGATCGTCATGTTCTGACGAAGGGATAGTCGTCGCCTGCGCGACCTGTTCCGCCGTTGTGGCCGCCTGGTGCTCTTCGACTCTCTGCTCGATATCGTCCGCAGCGGCTGCTTTCGCGGCCGCTGCTTTCTTTGCTTTGGCACGGGCAATTGCGGCCTCAACGGCTGCCTTACGCGGATCGACCGGTGCGGCTTCCGGCTGTTCGCTTACCTGTACGGATTGCTGTTCAGCTGCCTGCACGGGCTGGCTTTCGGTCGTCTGCACGGCGTCCACAGCAGACGCTTTCGCGGCCGCTGCTTTCTTCGCTTTGGCGCGGGCAATTGCGGCCTCAACGGCTGCCTTGCGCGGATCGACCGACGCGGCTTCCGGCTGTTCGTTTACCTGCACGGATTGCTGTTCAGCTGCCTGCACGGGCTGCCTTTTGGTTATCTGCACGGCGTCGTCAGCAGAGGCTTTCGCGGCCGCTGCTTTCTTCGCTTTGGCGCGGGCAATTGCGACCTCAACGGCTGCCTTGCGCGGATCGACCTGTGCGGCTTCCGGCTGTTCGTTTACCTGCACGGATTGCTGTTCAGCTGCCTGCACGGGCTGGCTTTCGGTTATCTGCACGGCGTCGTCAGCAGAGGCTTTCGCGGCCGCCGCTTTTTTCGCTTTGGCGCGGGCAACTGCCGCCTCAACCGCTGCCTTGCGCGGATCGACCGGTGCGGCGGCTGCCTGCACGGGTTGCGCCTGAGCTGCCGCTTCGCCTTCCGTCGTCGCTTTTTTCGCTTTGGCACGCGCGATAGCCGCTTCGACCGCTGCCTTACGCGGATCGCCTGCCTGACGCGTTGCCGGCTCGGTCTCGGACTGCTTTTCAGCCTGCTGCGCGCGCGCCTGCGCTTTCCGCGCTTCACGCTGCGCTACGGCCGCCGCAGTTTCCGCAGCCAATGCGTCTTCGCTGGTTGTCGTCTGCTTCGCTTTCACCCGCTCCAGCGCCGCTTCGACCTCGCCGCGATCCCGCTGGCTGACGGTGCGTTTTGCCTGCTGATGACGGTTTTCACGCGCCAGCTTTTCACGTTCCAGACGGGCCTGGCGTGCTTCAAAGCGCGCTTTTGCCTGCGCGGTGCGCTCCGCTTCCAGATCGATAGCGCGGATCTCCGCTTTTTCCTGGCGGTAATACTGCACCAGCGGAATATTGCTGGGGCAGACATAGGCGCAGGCGCCGCACTCAATGCAGTCGTCAATATTGTGCTCGCGCGCCTTATCGTGGTCGCCGCCCCGGCTGTACCAGTAAAGCTGCTGCGGCAGCAGGGCCGCCGGGCAGGCGTCCGCACAGGCGCTACAGCGAATGCAGGATTTTTCCTCTTCGCTATCGCCCATCTCGCTGGCGGAAGGGGCCAGGATGCAGTTGGTGATTTTCACCACCGGCACGTCCAGCGTCGGCAGCGTAAAGCCCATCAGCGGGCCGCCCATCACCACCATCTGGCCGGGGCCTGGCGTAAAGTCGGCCTGCTGTAACAGATGACTGATGGGCGTGCCGATGCGTCCCCAGACGTTGCCTGGGCGCTTAACGGCTTCGCCGGTCAGGGTCACCACGCGCTCGGTTAGCGGTTCGCCGTCGATAATGGCGCGTTTAACCGCCCAGGCGGTGCCGACGTTCTGCATCAGCACGCCGATATCGGTGGAGCGGCCGCCGTGCGGCACCTCCAGCCCGGTCAGAATTTTAGTGAGCTGCTTAGCGCCACCGGAAGGATATTTGGTCGGGATAACCCGGATCTGCATATCCGTCGCGCCGCCCAGCGCTTTTTTCAGCGCGGCGATCGCTTCCGGCTTATTGTCTTCGATGCCGATCAGCACGCGCTCGGCCTGCAAGACCCAGCCCAGGATGCGGCTGCCTTCGATGACCTCGTCCGCGCAGTCCTGCATCAGACGGTCATCGGCGGTGATATAGGGTTCGCACTCGGCCGCATTGATAATCAACGTTTTTACGCCGCGCAGCCCGCCTCTCAGCTTGGTAGCGGTAGGAAAGCCCGCGCCGCCAAGCCCGGCCACGCCGGCCTGATGAATACGCTCGACTATCGCCGCGCGCTCATGCTGGCGATAGTCGGCCAGCGGATTTTTTTCAATCCAGCGATCTTCGCCGTCCGGCGTGATAAAAATGCACATTTCCGCCAGCGCGGAAGGGTGCGCCGTCATATGAGGCGCAATATCGTCCACGGTGCCCGAAGTCGGCGCGTGTACCGGCAGCATCCGACCACGGCCAAACGTCAACGGCTGACCGCGCAGCACTTTATCACCCGGCTTCACCAGCATTTCGCCCTCGTGGCCGATATGCTGCTTGAGAGGAATAATAAAGTGGGAAGGCAGCGGCAGCTGGCGCAGCGGCGTGCGGCTGGACTGGGTTTTCATTTCCGGCGGATGAATACCGCCCTGAAAATCCCACAGCTTCTCTTTTTTAAACAGCTTGAACAGGTTACGCATGGCTTTCCACAGAAATGACTTTGACCGGGATAGTTTGCAGATCCCACTTCCAGTTTGCCGTTGTGGTGGCGACCGGACGCATCTCGATGCAGTCAGTCGGGCAGGGCGCGACGCAGAGATCGCAGCCCGTGCAGACATCGCTCAGCACGGTATGCATGGCGCGCGTGGCGCCGACTATGGCATCGACAGGGCAGGCCTGGATGCATTTGGTGCAGCCGATACAGTTTGCTTCGTCAATCCACGCGACTTTGCGCTCGGGTTCCCGCGCCGCTTCGTCGCCCAGCGGCTGTGGCTCGACGTTCAGCAGCGCGGCCAGCTTGAGCATGGTCTGTTCGCCGCCGGGCGCGCACTTGTTGATCTGCTCGCCGTTGTTGCCTACCGCATCCGCATAGGGGCGACAGCCGGGATAGCCGCACTGTCCGCACTGGCTTTGCGGCAAAATAGCGTCGATCTGCTCGACGATAGGATCTTCTTCAACTTTAAATCGGCGCGAGGCATAGCCCAGCAGGCCGCCGAAAATCAGGCCCAGCACGCTTAATACCGCCACCGCAATCCATACTGCACTCATCAGAATTTCACCAGACCGCTAAAGCCCATAAATGCCAGCGCCATCAGACCTGCGGTCACCAGCGCGATAGAGGAGCCTTTAAAAGGCGCAGGCACGTCGGCCAGCACCAGCCGCTCGCGGATACCGGCAAACAGCACCATCACCAGCGAAAAGCCGATCGAGGCGCTGAAGCCGTACAGCGCGGCCTGTAAAAAGGTATGGTTCAGGTTGACGCTCAGCAGCGGCACGCCAAGCACCGCGCAGTTAGTGGTAATCAGCGGCAGAAAAATGCCCAGCAGCCTGTAGAGATCCGGGCTGGTTTTACGCACCACCATTTCGGTGAACTGCACCACTACCGCGATCACCAGGATATAGGCCATGGTGCGCAGATAAACCAGATCCAGCGGCAGCAGGATCAGATGATTCACCAGCCATGCGCAGATCGAGGCCAGGGTGATCACAAAAGTCGTGGCGAGTCCCATGCCAATCGCCGTTTCCAGTTTTTTGGAAACGCCCATAAAGGGACAGAGGCCGAGAAACTTCACCAGGACGAAGTTATTCACCAGCACTGTGCCAATAAAAAGAAGCAGGTAGTCGGTCATTTTTACGCCTGAGAAAAAATAAAAGCGGCTTATTATCGGTCATTCGCGGCCGGACAACAACATCAGCGCGCCGTAGAGCAGCAACGACCGCACGGAGGATTAAATTATCGCCTGTTTTTTCGACACCGAATGCGCCAGAAAGCGTGATTAAAGCGTGCAGTATAGCGGAAGGTGGCAGGCCGACCGTCAACGTAGCCTGTCAGAGATAAAAAAAACCGGGCGTTGCTCAGGCGAGCGGCAACGGCAGCCCGCCTTGATACAGGTTCAGGTTATAAAAACGCTGAGGATGGTACAGCGCGCCCGCGGGGGGAAGAGCTGCAGACTGGAGCAGGTAACAGGATCAGAACGGAAAACCTAAACGACATAATGCCAGACGGATTTGGGTACGCAGCCGAGATCGAACAGACGTCCACCTGAAGCCAGTTCAGCACGACGATGATCGGCGGCGCGATACATATCCATAATCTCTTTATTATCGGTCAGAGAATAGTTGAGATGATCAAACAGCTTCTCCAGGGTATCCGGAGAGCTTACTTTACGAAATTTTAACAGATAGTCTTGAACTGTCATGGTTGCCGTTATGATAAGAAATGAGGAGTTTTAAGTATATGACCAGGCAAGGGGCTGTCTATAGTAGAAAATGCACATTCACGGTAAATTCAGAATAAAGAGTAAGGCATTTCCGCATCCTGCCGCCGTGATTGTCGACTTTAATTAGCATTTGCCCGACTCTTGTTAATAAATGTTATCAGTGTTAATAACTGGATCCAACGGGATGTGGTATTGCTCACAAAATAACGTTTTGCTCTTGCTACAGGCTATTTACGTAAGTCGGCAGATACGGTGCTTCTCATTGTAATCGTTTTCATGAAGCAGACGGATAAGCGCTTATCTTTATTACACTTATTTAACAATGACTTTTCCGCCTTGATGCATATTTTATCCATATTCCTTTCTTCACTGAAAATCCCTGCCGTTTTGCCCCGCCTTAATTGCTGAATTTTGTGAGCATTGTCGTAAATGTTTTTTTCTGGCTGAGCCACCCTTAAGCGGCAATCACACCCGGATAATGACCCCCGTCAGAGGAACAGACCTATGTGGAAACGTTTACTTTTAACCACGCTGATTGGCGCGGCGCTGAGCGGTAACGCGCTGGCAGAAAACCTAACGGTTGGCTTTTCTCAGGTTGGCTCCGAATCGGGCTGGCGAGCGGCGGAAACCAGCATGGCCAAAAGCGAAGCGCAAAAACGCGGCATCACGCTGAAAATTGCCGACGGACAGCAAAAGCAGGAAAACCAAATCAAGGCGGTGCGCTCGTTTATCGCGCAGGGCGTGGACGCCATCTTTATCGCGCCCGTGGTACAAACAGGGTGGGAACCGGTGCTTGAGGAAGCTAAAGACGCCAAAATCCCCGTGTTTCTGCTGGATCGCGCTATCGTGGTAAAAGATAAATCGCTCTATATGTCCGTCGTCACGGCGGATAACGTGCTGGAAGGCAAGCTGATTGGCGACTGGCTGGTCAAAGAGCTGGCCGGTAAACCCTGTAATGTTGTGGAGCTACAGGGCACCGTCGGCGCCAGCGTGGCGATAGATCGCAAAAAAGGCTTTGCCGAAGCCATTGCTAACGCGCCCGGCATTAAAATCGTGCGCTCGCAGTCCGGAGACTTTACCCGCAGCAAAGGTAAAGAAGTCATGGAGAGCTTTATTAAAGCGGAAAACAACGGCAAGAACATCTGCATGGTTTACGCCCACAATGACGATATGGCGATTGGTGCCATTCAGGCCATTAAAGAAGCCGGCCTTAAGCCGGGCAAAGATATTCTGACCGGCTCGATTGATGGCGTGCCGGATATTTACAAGGCGATGCTGGCAGGCGAGGCTAACGCTAACGTCGAGCTGACGCCTGATATGGCCGGCCCGGCATTCGACGCGCTGGAGAAATTCCGCAAGAACGGCGCCCAGCCGCCAAAAATTATCAAAACCGAATCGAGGCTCTTTTTGCCAGCCGACGCCCAGGCCCAGCTGGATAAGAAAAAAGGAATGGGTTACTGACACCTTTGCCGTCCGCTCGTCGGACGGCGCTGCTTTCGAGGCCAGCCATGACCAGCTCATCGCAAACATTGCCGCTGCTCAGCATCAGCGGACTGAGTAAAAGTTTTCCCGGCGTCAAAGCGCTGGCAGGCGTTTCTTTCGATCTACAGGGCGGTGAAATCATGGCGCTGCTGGGCGAGAACGGCGCGGGTAAATCCACCCTGATTAAAGTGTTGACCGGCGTTTACCGGCGCGATGCGGGCACCGTTACGCTGGCGGGCCAGGCTATCGATCCGCGCAGCACGGCGGAGGCCCAGCAGGCGGGGATAGGTACCGTCTATCAGGAGGTCAATCTGTTGCCCAACATGTCGGTCGCGGACAACCTGTTTATCGGGCGCGAACCGCGTCGGCTGGGGATGATCGATCGCCGCCGCATGAATAAAGAGGCGCGAACGCTGCTGCACAATTACGGCTTTGAGCTGGACGTGACGCGCCCGCTTGGCCACTATTCGGTTGCGATGCAGCAGATTATCGCTATCTGCCGCGCGGTCGATCTCTCCGCACAGGTGCTGATCCTGGATGAGCCAACGGCCAGCCTGGACGCCAGCGAAGTGACGATGCTGTTTACGCTGATGAACCAGCTGCGCGCGCGCGGCATGGGGCTGATTTTCGTTACCCATTTTCTGGACCAGGTATACAAAATTTGCGATCGCATCACCGTGCTGCGCAACGGCCAGTTTGTTGCTACGCGAGAAACGCACGCGCTGCCGCAAATCGAGCTGATTAAGCTGATGCTGGGGCGCGAACTGCTGGAAACAGCCCTTCAACGCGCGGGCAGCACCTTAAAAAGCCATCAGCCGGTGGTGGAGTTCAAAGATTACGGCAGGAAAGGGACGATAGAGCCCTTCAGCCTTAGCGTTCGTCCCGGCGAGGCCGTTGGCCTTGCCGGTCTGCTGGGCTCCGGACGCACGGAAACCGCAGAGCTGCTGTTCGGCATTAAAAGCGCCGACAGCGGCAGCGCCTTCATCAGAGGAAAACCTCGCTCTATCCGCACGCCCGCGCAGGCCTCGCGCGCGGGGATCGGCTTCTGTCCCGAAGATCGCAAAACCGACGGCATTATCGGCGCGGCCTCCGTGCGGGAAAATATCATTCTGGCGCTACAGGCCCAGCGCGGCTGGCTCAGACCTATCGCCAGGCGCGAGCAGCAGCAGATAGCCGAACGCTATATCAAAAGCTTAGGCATTCGGACGCCGCATGCCGAACAGCCGGTGGAGCTGCTGTCCGGCGGCAATCAGCAAAAGGTGCTGCTCTCCCGCTGGCTGGTGACCAAACCGCAGTTTCTGATCCTGGACGAGCCGACGCGCGGCATTGACGTTGGCGCGCACGCGGAGATTATCCGGCTAATCGAAACGCTTTGCGCGGATGGCCTGGCGCTGCTGGTTATCTCTTCCGAACTGGAGGAACTGGTCGGCTATGCGGACAGGGTGATTATCCTGCGGGATCGCCGACAGGTTGCGGAGATCCCGCTGGAGGATCTCTCCGTCACCGCTGTGGTTAAGGCGATAGCCGCCGGAGGAACCCATGCTTGAGACAAGGCTGATGAAAAAAACCGCTTCGGGACGGAAACTTCCGCCGGGCATGCCGCAGCTCGCCGCGCTGATCCTGGTGCTGCTGGCGGACAGCCTGGTGGCAAACAACTTCTTTGCCGTGCATCTTCAGGACGGGCGGCTGTTCGGCAGCCCGATTGATATTCTTAATCGGGCCGCGCCGGTAGCGCTGCTTTCAATCGGCATGACGCTGGTGATTGCCACTGGCGGCATCGACCTGTCGGTAGGCGCGGTGATGGCGATTGCCGGTGCCACGGCGGCCACGCTGACCGTTTCCGGACACAGCCTGCCGGTCATCGTGCTCGCCTCGCTGGGCAGCGGGCTGCTGTGCGGCTTGTGGAACGGCGTGCTGGTGGCGCTGTTAAAAATCCAGCCTTTTGTGGCGACGCTGATTTTAATGGTGGCCGGGCGCGGCGTTGCCCAGCTGATTACCCAGGGGCAAATCGTCACCTTTAACAGCGACTCGCTGGCGCAGCTGGGCAGCGGCACGCTGTTGCTGCTGCCGGTGCCGGTATGGATAACCCTGGTCGTGGCCCTGCTGGTCTGGCTGCTGGCAAGAAAAACCGCGCTGGGCATGTTTATCGAAGCGGTGGGGATTAACCTGCGCGCCGCGCGCAACGCCGGGGTCAACGGCTGGGCGGTGGTGATGACAACCTATATCATCAGCGGACTGTGTGCCGCCGTGGCGGGGCTGATTGTCGCGGCGGATATTCGCGGCGCGGACGCCAACAATGCCGGGCTGTGGCTGGAGCTGGACGCTATCCTCGCCGTGGTTATCGGCGGCGCTTCGCTGCTGGGCGGCCGGTTTAACCTGCTGCTGTCGCTGCTGGGCGCGCTGACTATTCAGGCCATGAATACCGGTATTCTGCTTTCCGGCTTTCCGCCGGAGCTGAACCAGGTGGTCAAGGCCGTGGTGGTGATGGCAGTGCTGCTGCTGCAATCGCCCGCCTTTCTGCAACTGTTTAAGCGAGGTCGCCGTGATTAAACGCTATTTGCCGTTAATGATTACGCTGCTGGTGTTTGTGGCGGGCTACCTGTTCTGCCTGGCGCAGTATCCCGGCTTCGCCTCCACCCGCGTGATCGCCAATATCCTGACCGATAACGCCTTTTTAGGGATTATTGCCGTTGGCATGACCTTTGTGATCCTCTCCGGCGGCATCGATCTGTCGCCGGGCGCGGTGATCGCTTTTACCGGCGTTTTTCTGGCGCGGGCCATTGGCGATTTTCATCTCGATCCCTGGCTGGCGTTTGCGCTGGTGATGGTGCTTGGCTCGGCATTCGGCGCGCTGATGGGCTGGCTGATCGACGCGCTGAAAATGCCTGCTTTTATTATCACGCTGGCTGGCATGTTTTTTCTGCGCGGCAGCAGCTATCTGGTGTCGGAAAGCTCTATCCCCATCGATCATCCGCTGTACGGCACGCTCTCTTCGCTGGCCTGGAAAATTCCCGGCGGCGGGCGGCTCAGCCTGCTGGCGCTGATTATGCTGGTGGTGGTCGCGGCGGGGATCCTGCTGGCGCACCGTACGCGCTTTGGTAACGAAGTCTATGCTATTGGCGGGAATATCACCTCCGCGCGCCTGATGGGCATCGGCACGCGCAGCGCTACCGTACGTATCTATATGCTCTCTTCTGCGCTGGCGACGCTGGCGGGCATCGTGTTTTCGATCTATACCTCGGCCGGTTACGCGCTGGCGGGCATGGGCGTAGAACTGGACGCCATCGCGTCGGTGGTGATCGGCGGCACGCTGCTCTCCGGCGGCGTCGGCACGGTGCTCGGCACGCTCTTTGGCGTGCTGATCCAGGGGTTAATCCAGACCTGGATTAACTTTGACGGTACGCTCAGCTCATGGTGGACCAAAATCGCCATTGGCATCCTGCTGTTTGCTTTTATCGCGCTGCAAAGGCTGCTGACGGCAGTCTGGGATCGCCAGCAGAATGCGCCGGTGAAGCGTCTGAGCTGACTCGACTATTTTTTGCCGAAGAGGTAAACCGCACTGATTTATCGTGATTGTAATCACAGTATGCCCCGTCGGCAGTTGTGGGAACGGCCGTCGCGGGCTTAGTGTCATCCACGGCAGGGCGTAACCGCAGGGCGGGCGAAACCTGAAAAAAGAGCGTGAAATATTCCGCTTTTTTTTCAGGTTTTTTTTCGCCTGTTAGTCAGGGAAGGCATCGCAGCAGCACGCGTGATAACGCACCAGGAGGGGGTATGCAGAACGGCATCAATTTTCAGCTCATGGCCAAGCCTCCCGGCGCGGCCTGCAATCTTCGCTGTGATTACTGCTTTTATCTGGAAAAAATCCAGCTTTATCCGCAGCATACCGCGCACAGAAAAATGGATGACGCGACGCTGGAAAACTATATTCGTCAGACCATTGCAGCCCAGCACGCGCCCGTCGTCGACTTTATCTGGCAGGGCGGCGAACCAACGCTGGCGGGCATCGATTTCTACCGTCGAGCGCTCGAACTTCAGCAGCGTTACGCTCAGGGCCGGCAAATCAATAATTTTTTCCAGACCAACGGCGTCAATCTTAACGACGACTGGGCGCGCTTTTTCAAACGGCACCGCTTTCTGGTGGGGCTTTCGCTGGATGGCGACAGCATCACGCACGACCGTTACCGGCGTTCGCGTGCGGGCAAAGGCACCTTTAACGAGGTGATGGCCGGGCTGGCCTGCCTGAAACGTCACCATGTCGACTTTAACACGCTAACGGTAGTCAACGCCGATAACGTCGCCAGGCCAAAGGAGATTTACCATTTTTTGCGCCGCGCAGGCAGCCGCTATATGCAGTTTATTCCGCTGGTGGAGCGACGAGCGTCCGAGCCAGACGCCAGCGGCCTGACGCTGGTCACGCCGGATTTCAAAGGTGACTGCCGGGTCGCGCCCTGGTCCGTACCCGCGCTGGCTTACGGCCGCTTTCTTAACGCGATTTTCGACCACTGGGCGCAGCACGATATCGGCGCAATTTTTGTGATGAACTTTGAACAGACGCTGGCGAAGCTGGTCGGCCAGCCCGGCATCTGCGTACAGAGCGAAACCTGCGGCGGTAATCTGGTGGTAGAGGCGCAGGGCGATATCTATTCCTGCGACCATTTTGTTTATCCGCAGCACCGGCTGGGCAATATCAACCATGATGATTTACGCACGCTGGTGAACGGCGAGAAGCAGCGCGCGTTCGGCCAGCGCAAGCTGACCCAGCTGAATCAGGCCTGCCTGCGCTGCGACGCCAGATCGCTTTGCCATGGCGGCTGCCCCAAACATCGTTTTCTGTATGCCGAAGGAGACTGGCCGCAAAACTATTTCTGCGCGGGGCTGGCGTTGCACTACCGGCACGTGCTGCCGGTGATGCAGCAGATACTCTCGCTGGCGCAGCAGGGAAAAAGCGCGCCGCAGCTGCAAAAAAGCATCCGGCGATATTACCAGGGGCTGCGCCCCTGAACCAAACGGACGAGCGCGCAGGTCGTCGCCGTCCGGTTACCGTCACGGAGGATAAAGTTATGAAGAAAACAACCTTAACCGCGCTGGCGCTCTGCTGCCCGGTATTATATCAACCCGCTACGGCGGCCCCGCCGCCTGCGGCAGGCGCGGCGGCAAAACCCAATATCGTTTATATCCTGCTGGACGATCAGCGCTACGACGCCTTCGGTTTTATTAACCCGCTGATCAAGACGCCGCATATGGATGAGATCGCCCACAACGGCACCTGGTTTAAAAACGCTTTTGTTACCACATCGCTCTCTTCGCCCAGCCGGGCTTCTATTCTTACCGGGATGTACGCGCATAACCATGGCGTAGCGGACAATAATCCGACCGATCTTTCGCGGCTACGCTATTTTCCGGAGCTGCTGCAAAAGAGCGGCTATCAGACCGCCTTTTTTGGCAAATGGCACTTCGGCGGCGCGGACAGCACGGCGAAAGCGGGTTTTGCCGGATTTGACCGTTGGGTAGGGCTGCTGGGCCAGGGCGACTATTATCCCATCAATATGTTCGGCGAACCGGCGATGCTGAATATCGACGGTAAGCTCACGCCGCAACAAGGCTACATTACCGACGAGCTGACCGACTATACGCTGGACTGGCTTGACCATACCGACAAATCCAGACCCTTTATGGTTTATCTGTCGCACAAGGGCGTCCATGCGGACTTTTATCCGGCCGTGCGCGATAAGGGCAAACTTTCCAGTGTGACTTTCCCGCTGCCGGAGACGTGGGCCGATACGCAAGAAAACTACGTCGGCAAGCCAATGTGGGTAAAAAACCAGCGTAACAGCTGGCACGGCGTGGACTATCCCTATGACAGGAAAATGGATCTCCAGCAGTTCCAGCGCGACTACTATGAAACGCTGATGGCGGTGGACGACAGCGTGGGGCGCGTGCAGGCGTGGCTGAAGAAAAACGGCCTGGCCGATAACACCATCGTGATGGTGATGGGCGATAACGGCTTTATGTTCGGCGAGCATGGTCTGATCGATAAACGCGCCGCCTACGAGGAGTCGATGCGCGTGCCGCTGATAGCGTCCGGTCCCGGTTTCGCTAAGGGCAAAGTGGTCGAGGATGTGGTGGCGAACATTGATATCGCGCCGACCCTACTGGATGCGGCGGGCATTGCGAAACCGGCGAACTACGACGGCAGCAGCTTTCTCGGGCTGGGTACCGGCCGTAAAGATTTGCCGCCGCGTAAGGATTACTTCGTCTATGAATATTTCTGGGAATACAACTTTCCCTATACGCCGACTACCTTTGCTATTCGCACGCCGCAGTATAAATACATTCAGTACTACGGTATCTGGGATAAAGAGGAGCTGTACGATATCGCCAAAGATCCGCATGAGAAGCACAATCTGATCGACGATAAATCCAAAGCGATGATCGAAACCAAAATCGCGCTGCGCAAAAAGCTGTTTGACGGTCTGAAAGATCATCAGGGCAACAGTATTATTCCCTACAACGAGCGCACCAGTCAGGGCGTGGTGTTCCGTTATCGGGAAGGCGGAAAGAAAATGGCCGATTTTCCGGCGGAGTGGCTGCGTGGTGACAATCCCCGGGACAAATACGACGGCGTGCTGCCGGACCAGTATCAGAAAGAGAAAGCAGACGAGCAGGTGTTCGCCTCTTTTGAAAAAACGGAGGCGCTGATCCACCAAATGCTCCAGCAGCCAGCCCGATAGCGGCGGGGAGCCCGTCCGGCGACAGATAAAATAAAAGCCCCGACGTCTCCGTTGGGGCTTTATATGCTTGCCAGATCGGCAGGCTTAACGCTGATTCAGCCGATAGTACGCCTCGTTCCAGCGCAGCGCGTCCTTAAAGCCGTGCAGCGTGGTTTCTTCGTCAATCACCAGCACCTCGATACCGTGCATTTCGCCGTACTGACGCATATCCTCCACCGTCAGCGCCTGGCTGAACACGGTATGGTGCGCGCCGCCGCCGAGGATCCAGGTTTCCGAGGCCGTTGCCAGCGAAGGCTGTGCGCGCCACAGGGCGCGGGCTACCGGCAGTTTCGGCAGCGGCTTGGGCTGTTCCACGGCGTCGACGACGTTCACCAGCAGGCGGAAGCGGTCGCCCATATCGATCACGCTGGCGTTCACCGCGCGTCCGGCTGGCGTGGAGAAAATCATGCGCGCCGGATCGGCCTTGCCGCCAATGCCCAGATACTGCACGTCAATCAGCGGACGGCTTTCTTTGGCGATGGAAGGGCAGACTTCCAGCATATGCGAACCCAGCACCAGCTCGTTGCCCGGCGAGAAGTGATAGGTGTAATCCTCCATAAAGGAGGTGCCGCCCGGCAGACCGGTCGCCATCACTTTAAAGATGTGCAGCAGCGCGGCGGTTTTCCAGTCGCCTTCGCCGGCAAAACCGTAGCCCTGGCCCATCAGTCGCTGTACCGCCAGGCCCGGCAGCTGGGTCATGCCGTGCAGGGTCTGGAAGTTGGTGGTGAACGCCATGCAGCCTTCGGCCTGCAAAAAGCTTTTGATCCCCAGTTCGATGCGGGCCGCATCCAGCACGTTCTGTCGCTTCTCGCCGTTGGCTGCCGCCGCTGGCGTAAAGTCATACAGGCTCTCGTATTCATCGATCAGCGCGTTGACGTCGCCATCGCTGACGCCGTTAATCACCTCCACCAGGTCGCCCACGCCCCAGCCGTTAACCGAGTAGCCGAACTGGATCTGCGCCGCCACCTTATCGCCTTCCGTTACCGCTACTTCGCGCATATTGTCGCCAAAGCGAGCGACCTTAAGCTGCGAGCTGGCCTGCTTAGCGGCAGCGGCGCGCATCCACTTGCCGATGCGCTCCTGGGCAGTTTTATCCTGCCAGTGGCCGGTGATCACGCTGTGCGGTAGCCGCATCCGCGCGCCGATAAAGCCGAACTCGCGGCCGCCGTGCGCGGTCTGGTTCAGGTTCATAAAGTCCATATCCATGCTGTCCCACGGGATCTCCGCGTTGAACTGGGTATGGAACTGCAACAGCGGCTTGTTCAGCACCGACAGGCCGCCAATCCACATTTTGGCGGGCGAAAAGGTATGCAGCCAGGTGATGATGCCTAAACACTCGTCGGCATAGTTCGCCTCGCGGCAGAGCGCCAGCGCCTCGTCAGGGCTTTTCACCAGCGGCTTGAGCTGAAGACGAAACGGCAGATTGCCGTCGCGGTTAAGCCCGTCCACCACCTGCTGAGCATGATGCTCCACCTGACGCAGCGTCTCACTTCCGTAAAGGTGCTGTGTACCGATAACAAACCAGACGCTGAGCGCATTGAGCTGAGCCATACTTTCTCCTTAACTGTTGAGCTGGCGCGGGGCGAACAGGGGTTCGGCCACGTCGCACCATTGAAGGTAACGCTGATAAAGCTGCTGATAGCGATCGACGCGGCTGGCGTCGGGCTGCAGCGTGGTAGCAATTGGGCTGGCCATTTTCTGCTGGGCGGCAGGCACGTCGGGATAGACGCCGGCGGCCACGGCGGCAAAAATCGCCGCGCCCAGCGCACAGCATTCGTCCGACGCGACGATATCCAGCGGTCGGTTCATCACATCGCAGCAGACCTGCATAATGGCCGGGGATTTACGGGCGATACCGCCCAGGGTCAGGATGTTTTCTACCGGAATATCCTGACGCTCGAAACATTCCATAATGGCGCGTGCGCCAAAGGCGGTGGCGGCGATAAAACCGCCGAACAGCGTGGCCGCGTCGGTACCCAGGTTAAGATCGGTAATGACGCCTTTCAGGCGCTGATTGGCAAAAGGCGTGCGGCGGCCGTTAAACCAGTCCAGCACCACCGGCAGATGATCCAGCTGTGGATCGGCAGCCCAGGCCTGAGTTAATTCGTTAAGCAGATTTTTCTGTATCTCCGCCAGTTCCGCCTGAAGATGCGGGTGTTTTTCGGCGGCCTGAATTAACGGCCAGCTGAGCAGGCGACTGAACCAGGCGTACATATCGCCAAACGCCGACTGGCCCGCTTCCAGCCCGATCATATTCGGCACCACGCTGCCGTTAACCTGGCCGCAGATGCCGTCAATGGCGCGCTCACCGACGCGATCCACATCAGCGATCAGGATGTCGCAGGTTGAGGTGCCAATCACTTTTACCAGCGTGTAAGGCGTGGCGCCCGCGCCAACGGCGCCCATATGGCAGTCGAACTCGCCGCCGGAAATCATCACGCCAGACGGCACGCCAAGCCGCGTCGCCCATTCCGCCGTAATCTGCCCAACGGGCTGTTCGGCCGTCCAGGTTTCGCTGAACATCGGCGTATCCAGATGCTCCGTCAGCAGCGGATCCAGCGCGTTAAAGAAATCCGCGCCCGGCAGGCCGCCCCAGGCAGGATGCCACAGCGATTTATGCCCGGCGGCGCAGCGTCCACGGCGGATCGCTTCCGGCGCGGTAGTGCCGCTGAGCAGGGCGGGCACCCAGTCGCACAGCTCCACCCAGGCGACCGCCGCCTCGCGCACCGCTTTATCCTCACGGCTGACGTGCAGGATTTTTGCCCAGAACCACTCTGAGGAGTAGGTGCCGCCAATAAAGCGAGCGTAGTCCTCGAAACGCCCGCTGTGGCACAGCGCGGTAATTTCTTCTGCTTCTTTAATGGCCGTGTGATCTTTCCACAGCACAAACATGGCGTTGGGGTTTTCGGCGAATTCCGGGCGCAGCGCCAGCACGTTGCCGTCGCGATCGATGGGCGCTGGCGTGGATCCGGTGGAATCAACGCCGATCCCCACGATGTTCTGGCGTTGAGCGGGCGTTAATTTAGTGACAACGTCACGTATGGCCTGCTCAAAGGCGTCGATATAGTCCTGCGGATGATGACGGAACTGATTGATGCGGCTCTGGCTGTACAGACCCGCCTGCCAGCGCGGATAGGCGACGACTCCGGTTTGCAGCTCTTTGCCGCTTGCGCACTCTACTGCCAGCGCGCGTACGGAATCACTGCCAAAGTCCAGACCGATTGTGATGGCGTCCAACTGCATTTTTCTCTCCGGGCGGTCAATGAATACGATATGACTACCCTAAGAAATCGCGCGCCAGGCGGTTAGTCTAAAGGGCGCTGCAAATATGTACTTTTCTGTCGTCGCGCAGCGTTTTGTGACCGACTTCAAATGTTTGATTTGTGTTAATTTTGCTAAATATATGGATTAAACAGCTAAAAGCTCAGGGTGTGATAGCGCTCTCCCTTTCTACGCATCTTTACCATTACAACTAGCGCTTATCGGCGTCTGCGCTAATGCCGAATATGCTGGCGTTACAGCGTGCCAGGACCGAATGATACCGTTTACATTAAACCGCCAAAAGCGGGCACTGAGCCGGAGAGCCTCATGCACAAATTTACTCAGGCGTTAGCCATCGCTGGCCTCGCCGCCGTTATGTCACATTCAGCTATCGCTGACACCATGAAGCTGGGTTTTTTAGTCAAGCAGCCGGAAGAACCCTGGTTTCAGACCGAATGGAAGTTCGCCGATAAGGCGGGCAAAGATTTAGGCTTTGAGGTAATTAAAATCGCCGTGCCCGATGGTGAAAAAACGCTGAACGCTATCGACAGCCTGGCCGCAAGCGGCGCGAAGGGCTTTGTGATCTGCACGCCCGATCCCAAACTCGGTTCCGCCATCGTGGCGAAGGCCCGCAGTTACGATCTGAAAGTGATTGCCGTGGACGATCAGTTTGTTACGGCCAAAGGCAAACCGATGGATACGGTGCCGTTGGTGATGATGGCGGCAACCAAAATTGGCGAGCGTCAGGGGCAGGAACTCTATAAGGAGATGAAAAAGCGCGGCTGGGACGCGAAAGAAACGGGCGTCATGGCGATTACGGCGGACGAGCTGGATACGGCACGTCGCCGCACCAGTGGGTCAGTGGACGCGCTGAAGGCGGAAGGCTTCCCGGAAGCACAGATTTATAAAGTACCGACCAAATCCAACGATATCCCCGGCGCTTTCGACGCGGGCAACTCGCTGCTGGTGCAGCATCCGGAAGTGAAACACTGGCTGATTGTCGGCATGAACGACAACACCGTCCTCGGCGGCGTGCGCGCAACCGAAGGCCAGGGCTTTAAGGCGCCGGACGTGATCGGCATCGGCATTAACGGCGTGGACGCCATCAGCGAACTCTCCAAAGGCAAGGCGACCGGTTTCTTCGGTTCGCTGCTGCCAAGCCCGGACGTACACGGTTATAAAAGCATTCAGATGCTCCACGACTGGGTGACCAAAGACGCCGAGCCGCCGAAGTTTACCGAAGTCACCGACGTGGTGCTGATCACCCGCGACAACTTTAAAACCGAGCTGGCTAAAAAAGGCCTGATGTAATCGGACGGGGGCCGCACTGCGGCTCCCGGCGCACCTTATAGCGAGGAATGACCATGGCATCCCCGTATCTGAGCTTTCACAATATCGGCAAAACCTTTCCCGGCGTTAAGGCGCTGACGGATATCAGCTTCGACTGTGCGGCGGGCCAGGTGCACGCCCTGATGGGCGAAAACGGCGCGGGCAAATCGACGCTGCTGAAGATCCTAAGCGGCAGCTATCAGCCGTCCAGCGGCGAAATCCGCCTGAAAGGCCAGCCGGTTAATTTTGCCAACACGCTCGACGCGCTGAACGCGGGCGTGGCGATTATCTATCAGGAACTGCACCTGGTGCCGGAAATGTCGGTAGCGGAGAACATCTATCTGGGCCAGCTGCCGCAGCGCGCGGGCTTTGTTAACCGCTCGCTGCTGCGCTACGAGGCGGGATTACAGCTAAAAAACTTAGGGATGGATATCGATCCCGATACGCCGCTGAAGTCGCTGTCGCTTGGCCAGTGGCAGATGGTGGAAATCGCCAAGGCGCTGGCGAGGAATGCCAAAGTCATCGCTTTTGACGAGCCGACCAGCTCGCTCTCCGCCCGTGAAATCGAGCAGCTGTTCCGCGTGATCCGCCAGCTGCGCGACGAGGGCAAAGTGGTGCTGTATGTTTCGCACCGCATGGAAGAAATCTTCGCGCTCAGCGACGCCATTACCGTCTTTAAAGACGGCCGCTACGTGCGGACCTTTCAGGATGTCGGCGCCACCAGCCATGATGAACTGGTGCAGGCAATGGTTGGCCGCGAAATTGGCGATATTTACGGCTACGCGCCGCGTAAAACCGGCGAGGTGCGCCTGAAGCTGGATAACGTGCAGGCCAAAGGCGTGCGGACGCCGATCTCGCTGGAGGTGCGCGCGGGAGAAATCGTCGGCCTGTTTGGCCTGGTGGGCGCGGGCCGCAGCGAACTGCTGAAAGGGCTGTTCGGCGGCACGCGCATCAGCGGCGGCGAAGTGCAGCTTGACGGCAAAGCGTTAACCATTCGTGAGCCGTCCGACGCTATCCGCGCCGGGATCCTGCTCTGTCCGGAGGATCGCAAGGCGGACGGCATCATCGCGGTGCATTCCGTGCGCGACAACATCAATATCAGCGCGCGGCGCAATAACCTCACCGCAGGCTGCCTGATCGACAACCAGTGGGAAAGTAAAAACGCCGCCAGCCATATTCGCTCGCTGAATATTAAAACGCCCGGCGCCGACCAGCTAATCATGAATCTTTCCGGCGGTAATCAGCAGAAGGCGATCCTGGGACGCTGGCTGTCGGAAGAGATGAAAGTGATCCTGCTGGACGAGCCAACGCGAGGCATTGACGTCGGCGCCAAGAATGAAATTTACCGTTTGATTTACGCGCTGGCGGAAGAGGGCATCGCCGTGCTCTTCGCCTCCAGCGATTTACCGGAAGTGATGGGGCTGGCCGATCGCATTCTCGTGATGCGCGAGGGCGCCATCGCGGGCGAGCTGAGCCATCAGGAAGCCACCGAAGCCCTGACGCTGGCGCTTGCCATGCCGAAAACCACGCAGCGCGTAGCCTGACTTAAGGAGTCAATCATGTCTTTAACTACCTCTTCCGCCACGCCGCCAACGCAGCGCGTCAACCTGAGCCGCATCTGGGATAATTTCGGGATGCTGGTGGTGTTTGCCGTGCTGTTTATCGGCTGCACGATCTTTGTGCCCAACTTCGGCACGTTGATCAATATGAAAGGGCTGGGCCTGGCGATGTCGATGTCCGGCATGGTGGCCTGCGGCATGTTATTCTGCCTTGCCTCCGGCGACTTCGATCTCTCGGTCGCCTCGGTGATTGCCTGCGCCGGCGTCACCGCCGCCGTAGTGATCAATATGACGGAAAGCCTGTGGATCGGCATTGCGGCGGGCCTGCTGTTGGGCGTGCTCTGCGGGTTCGTTAACGGCTTCGTGATCGCCAAACTCAAAATCAACGCGCTGATCACCACGCTGGCGACGATGCAAATCGTGCGCGGCCTGGCCTATATTTTCTCTGACGGCAAGGCCGTGGGCATTGAAGACGAACGTTTCTTCGCGCTGGGCTACGCCAGCTGGCTGGGCGTTCCGGCACCGGTCTGGCTGACCATCGGCACGCTGATTGTCTTTGGCTTTCTGCTGAACAAAACCACCTTTGGCCGCAACACGCTTGCTATCGGCGGCAACGAAGAAGCGGCTCGCCTGGCTGGCGTACCGGTAGTGCGCACGCGTATCATCATTTTCATTCTTTCCGGGCTGGTTTCCGCCGCGGCGGGCATTATCCTCGCTTCGCGCATGACCAGCGGCCAGCCGATGACCTCGCTGGGCTATGAGCTGATCGTTATCTCCGCCTGCGTGCTGGGCGGCGTCTCGCTGAAGGGCGGCATCGGCAAAATCTCCTACGTGGTGGCGGGCGTGCTGATCCTGGGCACGGTGGAAAACGCGATGAACCTGCTGAATATCTCGCCGTTCTCGCAGTATGTGGTGCGCGGCCTGATCCTGCTGGCGGCGGTGATTTTCGACCGCTACAAACAAAAAGCCAAAACGGCCTGAGGAGGCGTTATGTATCATCGTCTGGCGCCGGTGGCGCAATCCAATCCGCTGCTGCCCGGCTATCCCTTTAACGCCTGGCTGGTGGCGGGCCTGACGCCAATCGGCGCGGGCGATCCGCTCGACTTCTTTATCGATCGGCCCTCCGGGATGAAAGGCTATATCATCAACCTGACCATCAAGGGCCGTGGCCAGGTCTTCAGCGGCGAAGAGGCGTTTGAGTGCGAGCCGGGCGATCTGCTGCTGTTCCAGCCTAAAACCTCGCACTACTACGGCCGCTCGCCGGAGAGCGACTGCTGGCACCATCGCTGGATCTACTTCCGCCCGCGCGCCTACTGGAGCAGCTGGCTGGTGTGGCAGGATGAGAAGCGCGGCGTCGGCAGGCTGCGGCTGCCCGAACGGCTGTGGGGCGAGTTCGAACGGCTGTTTACCACCATTGAGCAGACGCACACCTCCGGCAAACGCTTTGCGGAAGAGCTGGCGATGAACCTGCTGGAAAGGCTGCTGCTGCGCGCGGTGGAAGAAGATCCGCGCAGCCATCAGCAGATCCGCGATCCGCGTATCATCGAAGCCTGCCAGTACGTGACCAACAACCTGGCGGGCGAGCTGAAGATTGACGAGGTCGCCAATCACGTGTGCCTGTCGCCGTCGCGGCTGGCGCACCTGTTCCGCGAGCAGATGGGCATCAATCTGCTGCGCTGGCGAGAGGATCAGCGCATCATTCGCGCCAGGCTGCTGTTGCAGACCACTCAGGAGCCTATCGCCACCGTAGGGCGCATTGTGGGCTATGACGATCAGCTCTATTTTTCCCGCGTGTTTCGCAAGCGCGTAGGCGTCAGCCCCAGCGATTTCCGTCGTCGCTCGCTGGACGCCGACACGCTGGTGACGCGCGAAAGCTGGGATCTGCTGAGCGCCAGTCAGTAACTTTCTTATAACATTCAGCCTAATCCGTCTTGTCCTTGCCCGAACGATAGTCTTAAATCATTCGGGTAAGCGACAAGAGGAATTGACATGAACGACACTATTCGCGTTGGCCTGGTGGGCTACGGCTTTGCCAGCAAGACGTTTCACGCGCCCCTAATCAGCGGCACTTCCGGCATGGAACTGGCCGCCGTATCCAGCAGCGACGCTGCTAAAGTACATGCCGACTGGCCCACCGCCAAGGTCGTGGCCGAACCGCAGGCGCTGTTCGATGACCCATCCATTAAGCTGATTGTTATTCCCACCCCTAACGACACCCATTTCCCGCTGGCCAAAGCCGCGCTTAACGCAGGCAAGCACGTGGTGGTGGACAAGCCCTTTACCGTGACACTGTCACAGGCGCGCGAGCTGGAAGCGCTGGCGGCCGCCAAAGGCCTGCTGCTGTCGGTCTTTCATAACCGCCGCTGGGACAGCGATTTCCTGACCCTGAAAACGCTGCTGGCAGAAGGCACGCTGGGCGAAGTGCGCTACTTTGAATCCCATTTTGACCGTTTCCGGCCGGAAGTGCGCAACCGCTGGCGCGAGCAGAAGGGCGCGGGCAGCGGCATCTGGTACGATTTAGGGCCGCACCTGATCGACCAGGCGCTCCAGCTGTTCGGTTCGCCGGTGGCGATTAATGTGGATCTGGCGGAGCTACGCACGGGCGCGCAGACTACCGACTATTTCCACGCCGTACTGACCTATCCAAAGCGTCGGGTGGTGCTGCATGCCAGCATGCTGGCGGCGGCGGAATCGCCACGCTATCAGGTACACGGCACGCGCGGCAGCTATGTAAAATATGGTCTGGATCCGCAGGAAGACAGCCTGAGAGCGGGCGCGCGTCCGCCGCAGGAAGAGTGGGGCTACGATATGCGCGACGGCGTGGTCACGCTGGCTAACGGCGAAATGATGGCGGAAGAGACGCTGCTGACCACGCCGGGCAACTATCCGGCCTATTACGCCGGCATTCGCGACGCCATCAACGGCGACGGCGCGAATCTGGTGACGGCGCAGGAAGCGATTCAGGTGATGGAGCTGATCGAACTGGGCCTGCAATCCGCCGAGAAGCGTCAGACCCTGTCGCTGAAGTAGTCTTATGGCACTGCAGCAGGCTTAGCGAAAACTGCCCCGGCGCGCTGCCGGGCAGTTTTAGCGATCAGGCCGCTACGCTGGCGCGGATCGCCTCTTTTTCCGCTTCGCTTAAGAAAGCGATTTTCAGGCCGTTTTCCTGGGCGGTACGGATCTGCTGCTGGCTCAGGCCTGCCTGCGGCGCGGCGATTTTGTATTCGTGCCCAATCTCAATACCCTGCACGGCAGGATCGTCAGTATTGATGGTCGCCAGAATGCCGTGATCCAGGAACGTCGCCAGCGGATGGTGCAGCAGCGAAGAGACGGTGCTGGTCTGGATATTGGAGGTCAGACAGGACTCAATGCCGATCCCTTTTTCCGCCAGGTAATCCATCAGTTTTGCATCTTCTACCGCTTTCACGCCGTGACCAATACGCTCGGCGCCCAGCTCGTGGATCGCCTGCCAGATGCTTTCCGGCCCTGCTGCTTCACCGGCATGAACGGTAATACGCAGGCCAGCGTCGCGCGCGCGGGTAAAGTGGCTTAAAAACTGGCTGCCGGGGAAGCCCAGCTCGTCGCCAGCCAGATCCAGCGCGGTGATGGCGTCACGGTGCGCCAGCAGCGCCTCCAGCTCCAGCAGACAGGCTTCTTCGCCAAAGGTGCGGCTCATAATGCCGATCAGGCGTACGGTAATGTTGTGCTTTTCGCAGCCCGCGCGTACGCCGTCAATAACGGCTTCCACCACGCCCGCGATCGGCAGGTTGTGGGTCATCGCCATATAGCCGGGAGAAAAACGCAGTTCCGCATAGTGGATACCGGCGCGGGCGGCGTCTTCAACGTTCTCCATCGCGATACGGCGGCAGGCTTCCAGCGAGCCAAGCACCTTGACGCCCCAGTCCAGCTTTTGCAGAAAGCTGACCAGATCCGGCTCGTTTTTCATTACCTGCACGTGCGGGCGCAGCGTTTCCAGCGTGGTGGCGGGCAGCGTAAGGTTAAATTCACGGCCTAAATCAAGAATGGTTTGTGCACGGATATTGCCGTCAAGATGGCGATGGATATCGGTAAGGGGAATACGGGAATCAATCATGGCGGTGCACTCTGTAGTGATAAAAGTGCATAACAGTATAAAAACATTCCGCGCTGCTGTACCAGCGAATTGCGCGATTGTCGGGCCAACTGCCGATTAATTGCCCGCTGGCGCAATAAAAAACCGTACCGGCCTTGCGCACGGTACGGTTGGTAGCTTAACGATGGGGTTACTGCTGCGGCATTGCCGCCGGTTCGCCGCCCAGCATATAGCGGGCAAAGAACTGGTCGAGCGTCATTTTCTCGCCGTTCATCGTAACCTGGCCGCTCGCATACTGCAGGCTGGTGACGATATTGTTGTCCTGCTGTTTGGTCAGACGGAACATCTGGCCCATTGCGGCCACGCCTTTCACCTGCTGATCGGCCAGCTTAGCGGCTTCTTCCTGCTTATAGCCTTCCGCCATAGCAACCTGCGTCATCATCTCCGTGGCCATATCCATAGAGATAGTCAGCTTGCCGTCCAGCGTTTTCAGCACGTTATCCAGCGCCTGGCTCAGGGTTTGCGGCTGCGGCGCACCGGCAACGCGATCTTTAAAGTGCACGGAAAGGTTAAAGTTGCTTTCGCCTTTGGCGTTTTTCCAGCTCAGCGGCGCAATAGTGATGACCGGGTTACCTTTCAGCAGCAGCGGCAGGTTGGCATTGAGGATTTCGCCGATACGCTGCTGATAAAGCGCAAAGTTATCGCTCACGCCCGGTTCGTTCATCAGCGCCTGCACCTGGCTTTGATAGTTATCGCTGAAGGCTTTAAGACCGTCGGCGTCAAACTGGGAAAGCTTGAGCGACAGTTTGACCTGACCGAAGTCCCGATTGCGGATTTTCATCGCGTCCAGCGCAAGGTCGGTGGTGCCGGAAACCTGATTGTTCACGCTATCGTAAGCGGAGTTCAGCTTAATGCCGTGCAGTTCAAAAGAGGGCTGGCCGTTTACGGTGGAGCTGAGCTTATCCAGGCTGCTTTTCTGATCGCCAATGCGCAGGCCCTGGGCGTTAAGGTGCGTTTTGCCGTCCAGGGTCAGGCCGTTCAGGGTAAACATAACCGGCATATTAAGCTGATTGCGCATGGTCAGCACCAGGCTTTCCAGCTTGCCGTCGTAATCAACCTTATCGCCTTTTTTATCGGCGCTGAGGTTGATGGTGCCGCCGTTAGAGGCAAAGCGCTCACCGGTCTGGGCATTGGTATAGTCCAGCGGCAGCAGCTTAATAACGGAAGCGGTCGCGCCGCCGTAGCCTACGCGGGTTTCCGCCTGCAACGCCGACTTGCCTTTAGCCATCTCAAACAGCTTTTTCACCGCGTCGGTATTTTCGAGCTGGGTATGTACCGAAGCCATGCTGGGGATCAGATTGAATTTTTTCAGCTGGGCGAAAGGGAAAGGGCCATGATCGATTTTTTCGTCAAACACCACGCTCTGGCCCGGCTTCAGCGGCGAAGTATCTTCGGTCTGTGAGTCAGACTGGACCACCAGGCGCAGCGAGCTGCTGAAAACGCCGCGCTGCCAGTCCTGATAGCTTACCTTCAGGCGGCTGTTCGGTGCCAGCACATTCAGGCGAGCGTTGGCCTCCTGCACCAGTTCATCCCTGTTCTTTTCCAGCTGTTTACCGGTAAACCACGCCGTACCGGTCCAAATCACGCCAAGAGCGACAATCACGCCCACCGCTACTTTTGTTTTTTTCATCTGTAAAATCGTCCTTTTTTAAGTCACCGATGCCGACAATCGCATCCGGCGCAATCCGGCAAGAAAAACGTTTCTGTATAACAGGTTAATTATGATAGCAACTGTGGCTCGCGGCGTCAGCCGCAATCTGGCTTCCGTGCGTAATGTAAAAAGAATGCGGCAGGTTGCCAGAATAAATGCGGGCCAGGCAGAAAGAAAAAAAAGTATTAACTCTGTGTTATATGAAAGAAATTTTCGGCGGCGGCGAAATGCGATAAGGACGACCGGCTCGCAAAATGTTAAATTATTGTATGTCATACTATGGCCCGCGCAAAACGCCCGGACGGGCAAGTTGGGTTTCATCATAACCAGTAAAGGAGAGAGACATGGCCGCCAACCGCATTGAAAAAGATTCAATGGGTTCCATCGAAGTGCCGGCAGATAAACTTTGGGGCGCGCAAACGCAGCGTTCTCTGGAGCATTTTCGCATCTCCAGCGAAAAGATGCCTGTTGAACTGGTGCACGCGCTGGCGTTAACCAAACGCGCAGCGGCGAAGGTGAACAGCGATCTGGGCCTGCTGCCCGCAGAACGCTCGCAGGCGATAGTGCAGGCTGCCGACGAGGTTCTGTCCAACCAGCACGCAACCGAGTTTCCGCTGGCTATCTGGCAGACCGGTTCCGGTACCCAGACCAATATGAATATGAATGAAGTCCTGGCCAACCGCGCCAGCGAGATCCTGGGCGGCGAGCGCGGCATGTCGCGTCTGGTGCACCCAAACGACGACGTTAACAAGAGCCAAAGCTCTAACGACGTTTTTCCTACCGCCATGCATGTTGCTGCCGTTATCGCGCTGAAAGAGCACCTGATCCCTCAGCTGAAAGTGCTGCAAAAAACGCTGGATGAAAAAGCACAGGCCTATAAGGACATCGTGAAGATTGGCCGTACCCATCTTCAGGACGCCACGCCGCTGACGCTGGGCCAGGAGATTTCCGGCTGGGTGGCCATGCTGAAGCACAATCTGACGCATATTGAGCAGAGCATTCCGCACGTGGCGGAGCTGGCGCTGGGCGGCACGGCGGTTGGTACCGGGCTGAACACGCACCCGGAATATGCGGTACGCGTAGCCAAAGAGCTGGCGGAGTTGACTAAGCAGCCTTTCGTCACCGCGCCAAACAAATTTGAAGCGCTGGCAACCTGCGACGCGCTGGTGCACGCGCACGGTTCGCTGAAAGGACTGGCGGCCTCGTTAATGAAGATCGCTAACGACGTGCGCTGGCTCTCTTCCGGCCCTCGCTGCGGTATCGGCGAGATCGCCATCCCGGAAAACGAACCGGGCAGCTCTATCATGCCAGGTAAAGTGAATCCGACGCAGTGTGAAGCGATGACCATGCTTTGCTGTCAGGTGATGGGCAACGACGTTGCGGTCAATATGGGCGGCGCGTCCGGTAATTTTGAGCTTAACGTTTATCGTCCAATGATTATTCATAATTTCCTGCAATCGGTGCGGATGCTGGCGGACGGTATGGACAGCTTTAATCACCATTGCGCCGTAGGCATTGAGCCGAACCGCGATCGTATTTCACAACTGCTGAATGAATCGCTGATGCTGGTAACGGCGTTGAATACCCATATCGGTTACGACAAAGCGGCGGAAATTGCCAAAAAAGCGCACAAAGAAGGCCTGACGCTGAAAGCGTCCGCGCTGAAGCTGGGCTATCTGACGGAAGAAGAATTTGACCTTTGGGTCAGGCCGGAAGAGATGGTCGGCAGCATGAAAGCGTAATAGCTGAATAAGAGCGGAAATGTTTCCGCTCTTTTTTTATGCAAGACGGTCACTGTAAAGGTGTAAACGAGGGATCAGCGAAAAGAGCTTTTTTGCTTCCGGTTTAAATCGATGCACGATCTTACCGGCATCGTAATTTAATAATTCGCCCAGCTTAGGGACGGATAAGGCATCGGGGCAGAGCACCAGCAAGGGAGAAGGGCAGGCGAGCTGCGTTTGTTTTTGCTGTTCCTTATTCCATACGCGGGCAATCGGCTGCACCTTGACCGGCCTTTTTATCTTCAGCTTTGCCGTAGAGGGCAGCGAATTAAGCATGGCGATCTCATCCTGTAATTTTTCCCCCCACTGTTCGCGCGTCCAGGGCGCCATAGCGCGACCGGAGCGCAGGCTTTTTTTCAGTTTTTCCACTATCTCTTCGCGACTAACGTTTTTAATTATATGTTTATTTGCCCAGCCGAAACGCACGGAATCGGGCGCGTCGAGTAAAGAGATAGAGCGATAAGCGTTAAGCGTTATTAGCCCCCGCAATTGGCTGTGCACAAATTCAAAACGCTCTTCGCTGGGCACGCCCGACTCTACCGTAATAATTTCCTCCAGCCGCTTTTTTAGTTTATTAACGGTCTCTACCTGCTGCCGTAAAGCATCGGCCTGTTCCGGTGAAGCCTCAAGGCAAATGGCGCCGGGCAGGCGAACGGCGGCCTTGGTGCTGACCGTTTCCGACTGGTGCTGCATATAAAGGCGGCCGTAGTGGGCGAGGGCCATGGCGAAGGCGGGCTGCGCCAGATGCTGCACGACGGCGATTTCCGTGACGGGATCGTGTTCCTGACCTTTTTGAACAGGCGGCAGTTCAAACACGCGGGCGGCCAGCAGGCGCTGCCCGGAAAGCCGCTGCGTAAGCTCGCCTAAAGCGGCCTGCAAATCCGTGGCGCAGCGGTGCAGATTTTCAACGGCGTCGTATCGACTCATCATATGTCCTTAGTTACAACATACTTATAAGAGGGTAGAGAGTAAAGATTAACTACGCAAGCGAGGGAATAAAGGAACCGGTCAGAAAGGGAATAAAAGCTGCCACGCTGAATGACCAGCGTGGCTGAAGATTTAAATCAGGAAATCTTCCAGCTTTTTACCCTGATCCAGCGCCTGCTTAATCACCGCTGGCGTACGGCCCTGGCCGGTCCATGATTTGGTTTCGCCATTTTCATCGGTATATTGATATTTAGCAGGACGTGGCGCGCGCTTGGCACGAGATTTACCTGAATTAGTTTCAGCTGCGGTCAGCTCGCTTAAATCGATACCGTCGTCCAGAAGCATCTGACGATATTTCGCCAGCTTCTCTTCTTTTTCTTTGATTTCAGAAGCGATAGCCGCTTCTGCATCACGACGTTCGTTAACGACTGCTTCGAGTTTTTCCAGCATCTCTTCCAGTTCAGATAAAGAAACTTCACGAGCCTGTGCACGAAGAGTTCGAATGTTATTTAGTACTTTCAGAGTTTCGCTCATAAAGGAATCCGTAGCGTTAAGTTAGTTAAAAAACATAATCAGTGTATGTATCGTAGGACAGTGTACATAGAATTGCCGCAGTTAAAAACACTAAATCTCAAAAAAAATCCTTAATTACGCGACTTTTTCATATTTTTTGCAAAATAGCGCCGGCAGAATGACGCTATATTTTTTTATGAATGGGAAAATTCTTAACGCCATACTGAAGTGTGACAATAAAAAGGCACGTCAGGCTTATCAAACACCTCTACAATTACAGCGCCGAAGCGCACGGGTAAAGAGAGCTGATTTAATCTGCTGTAACGGCATCGTAAGAAATTTTTGCAAGCTGCCAGCAGGATTGTTTATCGGCCTGTTATGCTGCACGGCTTTAAACTCTGCCGCCAGGTAAAATCAGTAAAGCCGCCGCTTATAATGAAAGCGGCAAAGATAAAAATATCAGGATACAAAGTTGCCCTGCTTCGCCTTGCCCGTTTCACTAATTATCATCAAATTCATCCGTTCGGCTTATCTTTGTAGTTACAACATACTTTTAGTCAGGTTTTTAAAGGTGGCGTTAAGTCCGCTATTACATGCAGCTCCTCTGTGGCTTTAAAACAGAGAACTAAAGCTTTATAGCTCGGGCAGGTAATAACCAGCGATACTGGTACGGTTTGTTTTGATGTGCCAGGATAAACTTATCTGTTTCAGCAGGATAAATTAATGCACGCCTCTTTTTTACGCTGGCCCGTTCTCATTCTGTTGTCTGCGCTTGTAGTAAGCCTTCTTGAACAGCTACGGCTGCCCGCCGCGCTGCTGCTTGGCCCCATGCTGGTGGCGATTGTCTTTGCCGCTCGCGATAAGCCGGTGATCATTGCCAGACCGCTCTTTTATTTAGCGCAGGGCGTGGTGGGGTGCATGATCGCCCGCGCCATGCCGCCCTCAATATTTACAGAAATAGCCGCAAACTGGCCGCTGTTCGGCGCGGCTATTTTCTCCGTTATTATCGCCAGCGCGCTGTCGGGATGGTTGTTAACCCGCTGGCAGGTGTTGCCAGGCTCAACGGCAATATGGGGATCGTCGCCCGGTGCCGCTGCAGCAATGACGCTGATGGCGGAAAATTATGATGCCGACGTGCGGCTGGTCGCCTTTATGCAATATCTGCGTGTGGTTATTGTCGCGGTGCTGGCTACCTTCATCGCACGTATCTGGGCGCCTTCGCCAACAGCCTCGTCAGCTTCGGCGTTTGCCATTATTCAGCCGGTGGCATGGCCCGCGTTCGGCGCCACTTTATTAGTAATTGTGGCCTGCGTGGGAATTAGCCGCCTGTTAAGGCTGCCTGCGGGCGCTTTATTAATTTCGCTGGCTGGCGGACTACTGGTGCAAAATACCCACTGGGTAAAACTGGAATTACCGCCTGTTTTACTGATGACGGTCTATGCTTTGATTGGCTGGAGCATTGGGCTGCGCTTCAATCGCGCTATCCTTATCTATGCGGCAAAGGCGCTGCCGCGTTTGCTGCTGGCGATATTTAGCCTGGTGGCCGTTTGCTGCGGGCTGGCTTTTTTACTGGTACGTTTCGCCGGTATCGATCCTTTAACCGCTTACCTGGCAACCAGCCCCGGCGGCGCCGACTCCGTAGCCATTATTGCCGCGTCCAGCCATGTCGATCTTTCCTTTGTTATGGCCATGCAAACCGGGCGTTTTATGGTGGTGCTGCTTACCGGGCCGCTTTTAGCTAAATGGTTAGCGAAGCGGGCAGGCGCGCGGCAGCTGACAGGCAATAAAAAGCCGGACTAAAAGTCCGGCCCTTGTTTTTTTATCAGGCTTCCGGGAAAGGCATGGTGCTGCCCGGCGCTTCCCGATGAATATGCAGGAAGGTCAGATGACGCTCGTACTGATCGAGAATGTCATTGATGATCTGCTCTTTGGTATAGTCCATCAGATCGTTGCCCTGGGTACCCTCAAGCAGGAAGGTTTCCAGACGGAAATAGTCCGACTTGCCGCTGCGGGCGCGATAGGTAAACGCCGGTACGGAGTAGCGCTGCGGCCAGATCTGATACAGGAAGCTCTGCTCGTCGCCCAGGTTGACCACCATTTCCAGATGGTTGAGGCGTTCATCCTCCAGCGGCGGCAGCTCGCTGACCTGCACCTTAGCACCGCGTCGCTCCAGCTCCAGCGCGACTTCTTCCATCGCTGGTCGACAAACGTTATCCAGCATCTTTTTCGTATGCGTGCTGCCGGGATAGTTCATCACGCGGGAGATACGCTGTTTCCAGTTCAGGCGATCCTCGCGGGAAACCGGCGCTGGCGGCGTGCTGACGATGGTACTGGCGCGGCGGTGATCTTCCACGCGCAGCGACTTATAGAGACCGGCCATCACAAAGAAAATCACAAAGCTGAAGGGCAGACCCATAATCACCGTGGTTTTCTGTAGCGCGGTCACGCCGTTAACCATCAGCATACCCAGCGTCAACAGGCCAATCGCCAGCGACCAGAAAATACGCAGCCAGTTAGGCGCATCGTTATTGATGTCGCTCAGCTTCGAGGTAAAGTTGCCCAGCACCAGCGAGCCGGAGTCCGCCGAGGTGACGTAAAAGAGCAGGCCGGTGATAGTGGCTACAGAGGCGCTGAAGGTAAAGGCAGGATACTGCGCCAGCAGGCTGTAGAAGCCGCGTTCCGGGTGAGCCAGCGTTTCCTGCGCCAGCGCGGTGTTGCCGTGAATAATTTCATACAGCGCGCTGTTGCCGAAAATCGACAGCCACAGCAGGGTAAAGATAAACGGAATGGTCAGCGTGCCCACCACAAACTGGCGGATGGTGCGGCCGCGTGAAATTCGCGCCAGGAACAGGCCGACAAACGGCGACCAGGCAACCCACCACGCCCAGAAGAACAGCGTCCAGTTGTTCATCCATTCGGTAGGGCGGTCGAAGGCAAAACTGTTCAGCGTCATGCCCATAAAGCGGTTGATATAGTCGCCAACGTTCAGCACCAGCGCATTAAGCAGGAAGCTGGTGTTACCCATGCACAGCACGAACAGGATCAGACCCAGCGCCAGCAGCACGTTAAGTTCCGACAGCAGACGGATCCCTTTATTCACGCCGGAAGTCACCGAAATAGTCGCCATAATTACCGACAGCGCAATCAGCGCTGCCTGGGCCGTCAGCCCTTCCGGCACGTCAAACAGCACCTTCAGACCGTAGTTCAGCTGCACCACGCCAATCCCCAGCGTGGTGGCGATACCGAAAATAGTCCCGATAACCGCCGCGATATCCACTGAATGGCCGATAGGGCCGTTGATCCGCTTGCCGAAGATAGGGTAGAGCGCAGAGCGGATAGTCAGCGGCAGGCCATAACGATAGCTGAAGTAGCCCAGCGCGATGCCCATCAGTGCGTACATCGCCCAGCCGGTTAAACCGTAGTGGAACAGCGTCCAGACCATCGCCTGTCGCGCTGCCTCCAGCGTCTGCCCCTGGCCTTCCGGCGGCATCATATATTGCGTGACGGGTTCCGCTACGGAGAAAAACATCAGATCGATGCCGATGCCGGCGGCAAACAGCATCGCCGCCCAGCTCATCAGGCTGAACTCCGGCTTGGACTGCTCCGGGCCGAGCTTGATAGAACCAAAACGGGAAGCGGCAATCAGCACCACAAAGACGATATAAACGGTGGCCGCCAGCAGGTAATACCAGCCGAACGTATTGGAGACCCATTGCAGGGTATTATTTATCCAGCGATCGGATAAATCGGTAAAAAAGATAGTGGCAAGCGAGAACAGCAGAATTAACGCTGCTGAGGTATAAAAGACCACGGGATTAATGCGGTCTTGCTGATCTTTCCTGGGTATTTCAGTCGTCGGCATAGATTCTCCGAAAAAATGCTCAAGAATAAACCCGGTTTTCACAAAGCGTGCCTTAGCGCATACTGGGAAACATCCGCCGCATATCCGCTAACTACACTGGGGAACCGCTCGGGCAGGTAGTTTATGAGGTTGCTCTTTGTCGATTATTTAGCTGTTTGCTCTGTCTCCTTCCTTCAATTGTTAAAAAATAAGCTCCACATGATAGTTTTTATTGATTGAGCATTCAATTAAAAATAACAAAGCGGTAAATTCATCGCATCAGACCTTATAGTTTCTGTGCGTTATTGGTTTTGGCTTTTACTCTAATAACCAGCACCGCATGGAAGGGCGTAGCAATAATTAAAAACTTATGCTGCAATGATTAACGAGGCTTGCAAAAGCAAATAAGGAATTATGATGACTGAATATGCAATTATCGCGGGTGGCTGCTTCTGGTGTACCGAAGCCGTGTTTAAACAGATTAACGGCGTGGAATCGGTAGAGAGCGGCTACATTGGCGGCCACGTTGCCAACCCGACTTACAAGCAGGTCTGCACGGGCGAAACCGGCCATGCGGAAGCTATCCGCCTGGGCTTCGATCCGGAAAAAATCAGCTACGGCGAGCTGCTGGATATCAGCTTCGCTACCCATGATCCAACCCAGCTAAACCGTCAGGGTAACGATATCGGTACCCAATACCGCTCGGCGATTTTCCCGCTGAATGAAACGCAGGCGGTGGAAGCCAAAGCGGCTATCGCGCGCGCGCAGGCGGAGCTGGCGGAGCCGGTGGTAACGGCCATCGAAAGCGCCAGCGAATGGTATCCGGCGGAAGATTATCATCAGAACTATTGGGAAGGCGAAGGGCAGGAAAACCGTTATTGCCTGGCCGTGATCCCGCCAAAACTGCAGAAGCTGCGCAAGCACTACGCCAGCCAGAATAAATAAGGCGTTACTTCTGAAAGCGGGCAGCCAGCCCGCTTTTTTTACAGCTTTTTACTGCGCAGGCGGAAGCCGGTCATCAGCGCCAGCAGCAGCAGCAGCGTAATAAAACCGGCAATGCCCGGCCAGCCGAAATGATGCCAGAACACGCCGCCAAGCGTACCCGCCAGGCTCGATCCCAGATAGTAGCTAAAAAGATAAAGCGAAGAGGCCTGGCCTTTGGCACGTCTGGCGCGCGGGCCTATCCAGCCGCTGGCAACGGAATGCGCCGCAAAAAAGCCGGCCGTAAACAGCATCATGCCCGGAAAAATCAGCCATAACGTATTCGCCAGCGTGATCAGCACGCCAGCCAGCATCAGGGTCACCGACGCCAGCAGCACCGCCGCCCGGCCGTATTTAGCGGTCATCGCGCCCGCTTTCGGCGAGCTCCAGGAGCCGGTGAGATAGACCACGGAAAGCAATCCTACCACCGCCTGGCTCAGCGACCACGGCGGTGACAGCAGCCGGTAGCCAATATAGTTAAACAGCGTGACGAACGCGCCCATCAGCAAAAAACCTTCTGCAAACAGCAGCGGCAGGCCGCTGTCGCGCCAGTGCAGCCGAAAATTGATCAGCAGGCTGCGCGGCCTTAGCGAGGCGGGGCGGAAATGGCGCGAGGGCGGCAGAATTTTCCAGAACATCAGCGCCCCCGCCAGCGCAAAGCAGCCAATAACCGCGACCGCGACTCGCCAGCTGGTAAAATCGGCGATCACGCCGCTTAACAGACGGCCGCTCATGCCGCCGATGGAGTTGCCGCTAATATACAGGCCCATCGAAAAGGCGATGGCGCTGGGGTGGATCTCTTCGCTCAGATAAGTCATTCCCACCGCCGCCACGCCGCTCAGCGCCAGGCCGGTCAGCGCCCGCATCAGCAGAATGCCGTGCCAGCTGGACATGCCTGCCGACAGCAGCGTAAACAGCGCGGCCAGCATCAGCGCCGTCACCATAACGTTTTTACGGCCGACCGCATCGGAAAGCGGGCCGGTTACCAGCAGGCCCAGCGCCAGCAGACCGGTAGAGATAGACAAAGAAAGGCTGCTGGCGGCAGGCGAAACGCCGAATGCCTGCGACAGAATGGGCAAAATGGGCTGTACGCAATACAGCAGCGCAAAGGTGGCTAAACCTGCAGAAAACAGTGCCAGCGTCACGCGCATAAACTGCGGCGTGCCGCGCTTAATGTAGATTTCGGCGGGTGGGGTAAGGCTTTCTTCTGCGGTAACGAGTCGGGTCGTAACGTTCACTGCCTGTCCTTAAACGTAGAAAAGTTGATGTTAATTTTATGTAACATTGAGCAGGTTGTATAATCTATTAATCCTCTCGATTGAGATTTTTAAGATATGAATATTGAGCTTCGTCATCTGCGCTATTTTATTGCCGTCGCGGAGGAGCTGCACTTTGGTCGCGCCGCTCAGCGTCTTGCCCTTTCCCAGCCGCCGCTCAGCCAGCAGATCCAGCAGCTGGAGCAGCAAATTGGCGCCAGGCTGCTGGCCCGCACCAACCGTAGCGTACGGCTCACGCCCGCTGGCGCCCAGTTTCTGGTCAGCGCCCGGCAAATCCTGCAAAACGTGGCCGTAGCGGCCGATAAGGCTGCCAGGCTGCATCGCGGGGAAGAGGGCACGCTGCGGATAGGCTTTACCTCCTCCGCGCCGTTTATTTCTGCGGTTTCCGACGCGCTGTTCAGCTTTCGCCAGCGCTACCCGGACGTGCATTTACAGATGCAGGAGATTAATACACGCCAGCAGCTGGCTCCGCTGCATGAAGGACGGCTGGATCTGGGCGTGATGCGCAATACGCCGCTGCCGGACACGCTGGAGCACCGGCTGCTGCTGCGGGAACCGCTTTGCGCCGTGGTTCATCGCGCGCATCGTCTGGCCGGGCGCGGCTCTGTCTCGCTGCGCGAGCTGGCGGCTGAACCCTTTGTTTTTTTCGATCCCCAGGTAGGCACGGCGCTCTACAGCGAAACCCTGACGCTGCTGGAGCGCTATGCCGTCCGGCCCAATATTGCTCAGGAAGTGGGCGAGGCGATGACCATCCTCGGGCTGGTCGCCACCGGGCTGGGCGTTTCGATCCTGCCCGCGTCGTTTCGTCGGGCGCGGCTGGAGCAGCTCAGCTGGCTGACGCTGCAGGAAGAAGATGCGCTGTCGGAAGTCTGGCTGGTATGGCAAAAGCAGGGCGAAATCAGCGCCGCTACCCAGCATATGCTGAGCCTGATGTTAAGAAACGATGATTTGTAATGATCAAGTAGCTAAGCGTTATTCTGTGCTGTTAATCACAATAAAAATCAAAGCGTTGACGAGCCAGCGGAACTGTTTCACCATGAGTAGAGATTTATTTTGAGGCGCGAAAATAAAGTGATAGCCGATAGTCAGCCTGGCCATATCGATCAGATCAAACAGACCAATGCGGGCGTGGTGTATCGCCTGATCGACCGCTACGGCCCGATATCGCGCATTGCCCTGTCGAAAAAAGCACAGCTGGCACCGGCAAGCATCACAAAAATCGTGCGCGAGATGCTGGAAGCGCATCTGGTGCAGGAAACGGAGTTTCAGGAAGCGGGCAGCCGCGGCCGCCCGGCTGTCGGCCTGGTGGTGGATACGCCGGCCTGGCACTATCTTTCCGCCCGCATCGGCAACGGCGAGTTCACGCTGGCGCTGCGGGATTTAAGCAGCCTGCTGGTGGTGGAAGAGGTGCGGCCGCTGCCCGTTGACGATCCGCAGCCGCTGCTGTCGCGCATTATTAATGAAATCGACGCTTTCTTTATTCGCCACCAGCAGAAACTGGAAAGGCTAACCGCTATTGCCATCACGCTGCCGGGCATTCTCAATGCGCAAAAAGGCATCGTGCATCGCATGCCTTTTTACCGCGTCAGCGATATGCCGCTGGGCGAGGCGCTGTCGGCGCGTACCGGCCTGCCGGTTTATATCCAGCACGATATCTGCGCCTGGACTATGGCGGAAGCGCTGTTTGGCGCCTCGCGCGATCTTAATAACGTTATCCAGGTCGTTATCGATCACAACGTCGGCGCGGGCGTGATTACCGGTGGCCGCCTGCTGCACAGCGGCAGCAGCACGCTGGTAGAGATAGGCCATACGCAGGTCGAGCCATGGGGCAAACAGTGTTACTGCGGCAATCATGGCTGCCTGGAGACGGTCGCAAGCCTGGAAAGCGTGCTGGAGCTGGCCGCGCAAAAAATGCAGGCCGCGCCGGACTGCCTGCTGCATCAGCAGCCGCTTACCGCCGCGTCGCTTTGCGATGCCGCGCTGGCGGGCGATCCGCTGGCGAAAGGGATTGTCACCGGCGTCGGGCATCACGTGGGTCGTATCCTGGCAATTATGGTTAACCTCTTTAACCCTGAAAAAATAGTTATAGGATCGCCGCTTAATCGCGCCAGTGAAATCCTCTATCCCGCCATCGCCGATTGCGTGCGCCGTCAGTCCCTGCCGGTTTACGGCCAGCATATCGCCATCGAACCTACCCAGTTTTACAATCAGGGCACCATGCCAGGGGCCGCGCTGGTCAAGGATGCGCTCTATAACGGCACGCTGCTGGTGAAACTTCTCCAGGGCTGAAGCCACGCCCTTTATTACGCAAAAGATTGCGCTAACGCAAGCCTCACTCCTGTTCGCTACCCTAAGATGTTGCGTCTTAATTGTTAATTATTGTTTATAAATTATCGACAGAATCGGAGCGTAGAGAGAGTATGTTAAAGCGTTTATTTGTCACTGGCACCGATACAGAAGTGGGTAAAACAGTGGTCAGCCGCGCACTCTTGCAGACGCTGTCCGAAGGGGGGCGGCGGGTGGCTGGCTATAAGCCCGTCGCCAAAAGCAGCCAGCAAACCGATGAGGGGCCGCGCAACAAGGACGCGCTCGTGCTACAGGCTTCTTCTTCCGTTACGCTTCCTTATTCCGCCATTAATCCGCTGACCCTGCTGGATGATGAGATCAGCACCAGCCGCGATGCCGTTATCAACTACCAGAAGCTGAGCGAGAGCCTGCACGCGCTGTCAGCCCAGGTTGATTCCGTAGTCGTGGAAGGCACCGGCGGCTGGCACAGCCTGATGAACGATCTGCGTCCGCTTTCCGCCTGGGCGGTTGATGAGCGGCTGCCGGTAGTGATGGTGGTCGGCATCAAGCTGGGCTGCATCAGTCATGCGCTGCTGACGGCGCAGGCGATAGCCAACGACGGCCTGCCGCTGTTGGGCTGGGTCGCCAACCGCATTAATCCCGGTCTGGCGCATTATGCGGAAATTATCGACGTGCTGAGCCAAAAAATTCAGGCGCCGCTGCTGGGCGAGCTGCCTTACCTGCCGAAACCGGAACAGCGTGAGCTGGCCCGCTATCTGGATTTGAGCGTGCTGCGTCAGCCATAGCAACTGCCGCCGTTCCCCTTACGTTTTCTTTTCTGCCTGCCGCTACAGCACCTGCTGTAGCGGTTTTTTTATCGCGCCAGCGCACAAACAGGAAACATCCGGCGCCAATCCAGGCCAGAATAAGAACGGACAACACTAAGGAGCGGTATGACTGAAACAGCACACACCGGGGTGAGCCATCGCCACTGGATACTGATCGCCGCGATGCTGGCGATGTTTATGGCGGCCATTGAGGTGACCATCGTCGCCACGGCCATGCCCACCATCGTGGCGGAGCTGGGCGGATTTTCACAATTTGGCTGGGTTTTTTCCGTTTATCTGCTGACTCAGGCGGTCAGCGTGCCCCTTTACGGCAGGCTTGCCGATCTGTGGGGAAGGAAACGCGTCTTCTTTATCGGCACGTCGTTGTTCCTTCTTGGCTCGGTACTGTGCGGTTTCGCGCCCGCCATGAGCTGGCTGATCCTGTTTCGCGCCGTCCAGGGGCTGGGCGCGGGCGCAATTATGCCGCTGACCGCGACTATTATCGCCGACGTCTACTCGCCAAAAGAGCGGGCGGGTATCCAGGGCTGGCTCTCCAGCGTCTGGGGCGTGGCGGCGGTGGTCGGGCCGCTGACCGGCGCCTGGATAGTGGCGCATTTCAGCTGGTCGCTGGTGTTCTGGGTTAACGTGCCGGTAGGGATCGTTTCGATGCTGATGCTGGCGCGCTGGTTTCCGGAATCGCGAGGTGAAACGCGACAGAGGCTTAACCTGGCGGGCAGCGGCTGGCTGATGCTGACGGTCAGCGCGCTGCTGACGGCGCTGCTGCAGGCACAGCTGCTCGGTAACTGGGCATTTGTGCTGTCTGGCGTCGCCATACTGTCGGCTTTTATGCTGGTACGGCATGAAAAAAGGGCGCCCGCGCCGCTGTTCCCGTTGGTGATATGGCGTAGCCGGACAATCGTGGCGGGCAACCTCGGCAACCTGATTATCGGCGCGGCAATGATGGGCATCAGCGCATTTTTGCCCACGTGGATCCAGGGCGTTAACGGCGGCACGCCGCTCCAGGCAGGCAGCGCGCTGGCGATGATGTCGATCGGCTGGCCGCTGGCCAGTACGCTCAGCGGCAGGCTGATGCTGCGCACCTCTTACCGTTTCACCGCCCAGCTTGGCTCGCTGCTGCTGATTGCCGGTACGGCGCTGCTGCTGACGCTGCACGTGGACAGCGGCATTAGCTACGCGGGGTTCGCCGCGTTCGTTATTGGCACCGGTATGGGCATGACCAGCACCACGTTCCTGATCGCCGTGCAAAACAGCGCGGAGTTTTCAGTACGCGGCATTTGTACCGCCTCGGTGATGTTCAGTCGCCTGCTGGGATCGGCGGCAGGCACGGCGGTCATGGGCGCGGTGCTCAACTATAACCTGGCGCAGCGGCTGCCGCAGCACGACGATCCGGTGCAGCAGATTATGGCGCAGGCGCAGAGAGAAGCTTTATCGCAAGGGAGTTTGCAGCATGTGATTGGCGAAGTGGCCAGCTCGCTGCACTGGGTGTTTGCCGTTTCATTGGTCATCGCCTTCGCCAGCCTGGCGGTGGCGCGATTTATCCCGGCGAAGAAACCGGAATAAAGAAAGGGCCGCGCAGGCGGCCCTTATCCATCAGGAAGAGGGGGCATCCTGAGAGGTCCCGGCGCTGGCCGGTACGGCTGCGTCGCTATCGCCGTTGCGTTCACGCTTGTAGACTATTTTTTGCGAATCGTTTTCACAATGGCCTACCACCTGACCGCCAGCCTGATCGGCCTGGTCGCTGGGCACCACGTCCAGCGTAAAGCCGGAAGCAGGCACGCCGTTATTGATAATTTTCTGATTAATGTCCGCTTTAACCGTCTCGCAGGAAGCCTGTACAGCCAGCGGAGCGGCGACCATCAACGCCGGTAACAGCCATTTTATCGCTTTCATCGTCCTTTCCTTTTGCCTGAAAATTACGCTAACTATAGCAGCTATCCGCTATCAGGGCGCGACGGGACGTCCGCTGCGGCGATCCAGGCAGCGCAATGTGCTCGGCTCCCAGTAGGCATTAACGTTCAGGCTCTGCTCACAGGCGTCGCGAGTATCAATGGCGCGGTCAGCCTTATCAAAATTCTTTTCCACGCGCTGATTCACTTTGCTGCGCAGACGATGGGTTTCATCCCACTGCTCTTTCTCCTGGCGGGCCTGCTCTTTAGTCAGCGAGCTGTCGCCGTCCTGAATGATCAGCCTGTCCGTTCTTGCTTCGGCGGTCTGCTGAAAAGAGGCCAGCGCGCCAAACAGAACCAGCGGCAGCGCAGCCCTGACCAGCGTAGATTGCCAGAAAGTCATCTTTTTCATCATCAATTCCTTATTCCTGTTTTACAGCCGCGCGGCTGCATCGAACGCCGCGAATAGTATATCATCTGCGCGCGCGGGCTAACCAGCCGACTTGCGCATCCGTTTAGCCTGTAGTGAGGAAACATGCTGCTGAAAACCGTCCTGCTTTTTTTTCTGACCGCGCTGGCCGAGATCGTCGGCTGTTTTCTGCCCTGGCTGTGGCTACGCAAGGGTGGCTCCGCCTGGCTGTTGCTGCCCGCGGCGGCCAGCCTGGGGCTGTTTGTCTGGCTGCTGACGCTGCATCCGGCGGCGAGCGGGCGCGTCTATGCGGCCTACGGCGGCGTATATGTGGCGACGGCGCTGCTGTGGCTGCGTTTTGTGGATGGCGTAAAGCTAAGTCATTACGACTGGGCGGGCGCGGCAATCGCCCTGGGCGGGATGCTGATTATCGTGGCCGGTTGGGGAAGAGGGTAGCAAATCAGAACAGGCCCGGCAGAAGGTAGCCGCCGGGCCAGATAGCGCATTACGCCTTATGGACTTTCAGCCCGGCCAGGGTTTGCGCGACCGGCATCATTTCCAGCGTGTTGATATTGACATGCTTCGGCAGCGTGGCAACCCACCAGACCGCTTCAGTCACGTCTTCGGCAGTCAGCGGCTCGGTGCCGTCGTAGACGCTGTCGGCCTTAGCGTCATCGCCTTTAAAGCGCACGTTGGAAAACTCCGTGCCGCCCACCAGTCCTGGCTCAATATCGGTCACGCGCAGGGCGGTGCCGTGCAGATCGGTGCGCAGATTCAGGCTGAACTGCCGCACGAAGGCTTTAGTCGCGCCATAAACGTTGCCGCCCGCGTAAGGCCAACTGCCGGCAATCGATCCCAGATTGATAATATGGCCCACGTTGCGCTCAACCATCGCCGGCAGCACGGCGCGGGTCATATAGACCAGCCCTTTATTATTGGTGTCGATCATCGCTTCCCAATCGTCCAGGCTCGCTTTATGCGCGGGTTCGATGCCTAACGCCAGCCCGGCATTATTGACCAGCACGTCGATATTGCGCCATTCGGCGGGAAGCTGCTCCAGCGCCTCTTCAATGGCCGCACGGTTGCGGACGTCAAGCTGTAGCGTATAAAGGTTGTCGCCCAGCTCCTGTTTCAACGTTTGCAGACGCTCCTGACGACGGCCGGTGGCGATTACCTTGTGTCCTTCACGGATAAAGCGTCGGGTAATGCTTTCGCCGAATCCGGCAGTGGCACCCGTAACAAATACGATCATCTCACTGTTCCTCAACGCATTTTGGATTCTCAACACGATAACACTTCAGATCGATTCTGATAAGAAGGATTGGTTATGGTTGATAATACAGGCTGCACGATCGAGGTGCGTTCTGCGTAAAAACGCCAGAAAACGGTGCAATGGCACAGGGAAAAACTGCTCGCTGCGCAAGAAAAAAAGGCAGGCAATCGTTTGCTGATTGCTGCAATCGGTTGCGCATACGATTGCCTCGATTCATTCAGGGTTTCTTAATGCATCCATATTTAAGTAACTGATAAATAGCATATAAATTCCTATTATTAATGTGGCACAGCAATTGCAACTCTGAACGCAGGCCGTTCACTGATTGCCGAAGACTTGTTCAGAAGGAAGCGCTATGCCATCCATCACCGCCATTCGCGGCAGTTTTTTTGATATCACCGCACCGGTCAGCCAGCCTGAAGAACTGCCGGCCCACGCCCGCTACATTGAAGACGGCCTGCTGCTGCTGTGCGAAGGCGAAATTCTTTCGCTTCAGACGTGGGAAGCGGGGCAGCATCAGCTCGCCGCCGGGCAGCCGATAACCGACTACCGAGGCAAGCTTATTGTGCCGGGTTTTGTCGACAGCCATATTCACTATCCGCAAACGGAGATGATCGGCGCTTTCGGCGAGCAGCTGCTGGAGTGGCTGCAACAGTACACTTTCCCGGTAGAGAGCCAGTATCACTGTCCGCAGCACGCGGCAAAGATGTCGGCCTTTTTTCTGCACCAGCTGCTGAGTAACGGCACCACCACGGCGCTGGTTTTCGGCACCGTGCATCCGGAATCGGTGGATGCGCTGTTCAGCGCGGCCGAAGGGTTGGGAATGCGTCTGATCGCCGGGAAAGTCATGATGGATCGCCATGCGCCGGACTACCTGACCGAGACGCCCGAACAGAGCTACCGGCAAACCCGCGAGCTGATTGAGCGCTGGCATAATCGCGGGCGCCTGAGCTATGCGCTGACGCCGCGCTTTGCGCCAACCTCTTCGCCAGCGCTGCTGGAAAAGGTCAGGCAGCTGAAGGAAGCCTATCCGGATATCTGGCTGCACACCCACCTGAGCGAAAACCCGCAGGAAGTTGCCTGGGTCAACGCGCTTTTCCCCGAGCGCGACGGCTATCTGGACGTGTATCACCATTATCAGCTGACGGGCCGCCGCAGCGTCTTCGCGCACTGCATCCATCTGGAGGATAGCGAGTGGGACTGCCTGCATCAGACTGATTCGGCAGTCGCCTTCTGTCCTACTTCTAACCTGTTTCTCGGCAGCGGCCTGTTTAAGCTACAAACCTGCTGGCAAAAAAACGTCAGGCTGGGCATCGGTACGGATGTCGGCGCGGGCACCACTTTTAATATGCTGCAAACGCTGGGCGAAGCCTACAAGGTCGGGCAGCTACAGCAGTATAAAATGGCCGCCTGTGAGGCGTTCTACCACGCCACGCTCGGCGGCGCGCAGGCGCTGGATCTGCATCATAAGATCGGTAACTTCCAGCCCGGCAAAGAGGCGGACTTCGTGGTGCTCGATCCGGCCGTCTCGGCGCTGCAAAAGCTGCGCTGCGCCAACAGCCGCGATATCTGGGAGAAACTTTTTGTGCTGATGACGCTGGGCGACGATCGCAATATCGCCTGTACCTGGGTCAACGGCAAACTGGTCTGGCAGCCGCAGAGCGAGGAGAAAGCCGCATGATCCAGTTTTTACTGAACCAGACGCTGGTCACCGAGCAAAGTCTCGATCCTGAAACCACCGTACTGAACTATTTACGCCAGAACCAGCGCCGCTGCGGCACCAAAGAGGGCTGCGCTTCGGGCGACTGCGGTGCCTGTACGGTCACGTTGGGGCGCGTCGAGGCGGGCAAAATGGTGTATGAAACCGTCAACAGCTGCATCACCTTTGTCAGCAGCCTTCAGGGCAAACAGCTGATCGCCGTTGAGGATCTCCGCCAGGGCGACGAGCTGCACGAGGTGCAAAAAGCGCTGGCGACGTGCCACGCCTCGCAGTGCGGCTTTTGTACGCCGGGTTTTGCGATGTCGCTGTTTACGCTGCAAAAAAACAGTGAAGGCTGGCGGCGGCAAGAGGCGGAGCAGGCGCTGGCGGGCAACCTGTGCCGCTGCACCGGCTATCGGCCGATTATTGATGCGGCGCGTCAGCTCTGCGAACGGCCGCAGCCGGACAGCTTTGCGCAGCGCGAGGCGCAGACGGTGGCAAAACTGATGGCGATCCACAACGGCGAAGAGCAGGAGCTGGCGTTCAACGGCAACCGCTGCCTGCTGCCGAAAAGCCTCGATCGCCTGGCGGAACTGCTGCTGGCGCATCCGGAGGCGAAGCTGCTGGCGGGCGGCACGGATTTAGCGCTCCAGGTGACGCAAAGCTATAAACCGCTGCCTTTGGTTATCGCCCTGGATCAGATAGCAGCACTGAAAGCCTGTCGGGAAGAGGAGCAGGCGATTGTGCTGGGGGCGGGCGCTTCCCTTCAATCCTGCGCCACGCTGTTGCGGCCCCATATTCCTGCCTTCGCGCAGGTGCTGGAGCGTTTCGCTTCGTTGCAGATCCGCAATCGCGGCACGCTGGGTGGCAATATCGCCAACGGCTCGCCCATCGGCGATACCCCGCCGATGCTGCTGGCGCTCAACGCAACGCTGACGCTTCAGCGCGGCTCGCAAATCCGCACGCTGCCGCTGGATGAATTTTTCGTGGACTATCGCAAAACTGCGCTACGGCCCGGCGAATTTATCCTGTCAATCAGCGTGCCAAAAGTGACCGCGTCACAACATTTCCGCGCGTGGAAGGTGTCCAAGCGGCTGGAAGATGATATTTCCGCCGTTTTCGGTGCATTTATGCTGGAGCGCGACGCCGACGGCCGGGTAACCGCCGCGCGTATCGCCTTCGGCGGCATGGCGGCAACGCCAAAACGTGCCGTCCATTGCGAAAGCGCGCTGGTGGGCAAACCGCTGACGCAGCAGTCGCTGGCGCTGGCCTGCCGTGCGCTGGAGCAGGACTTTACGCCGCTGAGCGACTTCCGCGCCAGCGCGGCCTACCGGTTACAGGTAGCGAAGAACCTGCTGCGTCGCTATCACGCTTCGCTTACGGAAGAGCTAACCCTGCTGGAGGTAACAGACTATGTCCAATAATCGTCCCTTAGTGGCGGTTGACGTTATCGCCCGGCAGTATCAGGCAGGCATTCAGAGCGGCGTCGGTAAAAGCAATAAGCACGAGAGCGCGGATAAGCACGTCTCCGGCGAGGCGATCTACATCGACGACAGGCTGGAGCTGCCGGGCATGCTGCATCTCTGTCCCCGCCTTAGCGAGCATGCGCACGCCCGCATCCTCAGCATAGATACCGATCCCTGCTACGCCATTCCCGGCGTGGTCAGCGTGCTGACCTGGCAAAGCGTGCCGGGCGAAGGGGATATCGGGCCGCTGGAGCCGGGCGATCCGCTGCTGGCAAAAGACGTCGTAGAGTATGCCGGACAGATCGTGCTGGCGGTGGCGGCGTCAAGCCCGCAGGCGGCCCGCCGGGCGGCGGAAGCGGCCATTATTGAGTACGAGCCGCTGACGCCGGTGCTGGACGTCAAAGAGGCGCTGGCGAAAGCGCATTTTGTGCAGCAGCCGCATGTGCACCAGCGGGGCGACGCGGAAGCCGCGCTCGCTCGCGCCAGCCATCGGCTTCAGGGCGAGTTCCACATCGGCGGCCAGGAGCATTTTTACCTGGAAACGCAGATTGCGCTGGTGGTGCCGGGCGAAGACCAGTCGCTCCAGGTTTTTTCCTCCACGCAAAATCCGACGGAAGTGCAGAAGCTGGTAGCGTCGGTGATGGGGATCACCATGAACAAGGTGACGATAGATATGCGGCGGATGGGCGGCGGCTTTGGCGGTAAAGAGACGCAGGCCGCCGGCGTCGCCTGCCTGTGCGCGGTAGCGGCGCGGCAGACGGGCAGACCGGTGAAAATGCGGCTGGCGCGACGTGACGATATGCACATAACCGGCAAGCGGCATCCCTTCTACGTGCGCTATGACGTAGGGGTGGATAACGATGGGCGCTTCTGCGGCGTAAAAATCGATCTGGCCGGCAACTGCGGCTATTCGCTGGATCTCTCTGGTTCGATCGTCGATCGCGCCATGTTTCATGCCGACAACGCCTACTATCTTGGCGACGCGCTGATCACCGGCTATCGCTGCCGTACCAATACGGCGTCCAACACGGCCTATCGCGGCTTTGGCGGCCCGCAGGGCATGGTGGCGATTGAGCAGATCATGGATCATATCGCCCGCGAGCTGAACCTCGATCCGCTTGAGGTACGCAAACGCAATTATTACGGCAAAGAAACGCGTAACGTCACGCACTACCACCAGCAGGTGGAAGGCAATTTGCTGGAGGAGATGACCGCGCAGCTGGAGGCCAGCGCGGACTATGCGGCACGCCGCCGCGAAATCACCGCCTTTAATCACGGCAGCGCTTATCTGAAACGTGGCCTGGCGCTGACGCCGGTGAAGTTCGGCATCTCTTTTACCTCCAGCTTCCTTAATCAGGCGGGCGCGCTGATCCTGATCTACACCGACGGCACCGTACAGCTTAACCACGGCGGCACGGAAATGGGCCAGGGCCTTAATACCAAAGTTGCGCAGATCGTGGCGGAAGTGCTGCAAATCGACGTCGATCGCATCCAGATCACCGCAACGGATACCGGCAAAGTGCCTAATACCTCGCCGACGGCCGCCTCAAGCGGCACCGATCTTAACGGTAAGGCCGCCCAGAACGCGGCGCAGATCCTGCGCGACCGATTAACGGCTATGCTGTGCAGCCTGCATAACTGTAGCGCTGAGCAGGTCAGCTTCAGCAACGGCATCGTCAGGGCAGGCGAAAAACATTTCACCTTTGCGGACGTGGCGCAGCTGGCCTGGCTGAACCAGGTGCCGCTTGCCGCGACCGGCTACTACAAAGTGCCCGGCATTCATTACGATCGTGAAGCAGGGCGCGGCACGCCTTTTTACTACTACGCCTTTGGCGCGGCCTGCGTGGAGGTCATTGTCGATACGCTGACCGGCGAATATCGGCTGCTGCGGGCGGATATTCTGCATGACGTCGGCGCCTCGCTGAACCCGGCGATCGATATTGGCCAGGTTGAGGGCGGCTTCGTGCAGGGCGTGGGCTGGCTGACCAGCGAGGAGCTGGTGTGGAACGAGCAGGGCCGCCTGATGACCGACGGCCCCGCCAGCTACAAAATTCCGGCGATTGGCGACGTGCCTGCGGATCTGCGGGTTACGCTGGTGGAAAACCGTAAAAACCCGAAAGACACGGTGTTTCATTCCAAAGCGGTGGGCGAGCCGCCGTTTATGCTGGGGATAGCCGCCTGGTGCGCACTCCAGGATGCCGTAGCCAGCGTTGGCGACTACCGTCAGCACCCGCTGCTGGATGCGCCCGCCACGCCGGAAAGGGTCTTCTGGGGGGCAGAAAAAATGAGGGAACATAATGCGACCTGACGACTGGATTAAAATACTGGCCTCGCTACACGAAAAGCGTGAGCCCTGCGTACTGCTGACGGTGCTGGAGGAAAAAGGCTCGGTGCCGCGCGACAGCGGCAGCAAAATGATTGTCACCGCCGGGCAATCTTTTCTGACCATCGGCGGCGGCCATCTGGAATATCAGTGCATCGCCCTTGCCAGAGAGATGCTGACGACGCGCAGCAGCGAACCGCGTAGCGAGCATTTCAACCTGGGCGCCCGGCTTGGGCAGTGCTGCGGCGGCATGACCTCCGTGCTGTTTGAGCCGTTGATCCAGCCGCAGCCGCAGATAGCGGTGTTTGGCGCAGGCCACGTAGGCCGGGCGCTGGTCACCATTCTGGCGACGCTGCCCTGTCATGTCTGTTGGGTAGACGAGCGTAAAGAGCAGTTCGTTCAGGTGCCGGAAGGGGTGACGATCTGCTGCCCGGAAGATCCGCGTGACGCGGTGAAACAGATGCCGCCGGAAAGCTATTACGTGGTGATGACCCACCATCATCCCACCGATCTGGCGCTCTGCGAGGCGATCCTGGCACGCGGCGACTATCGCTACTTTGGGGTGATTGGCTCGGCGACCAAACGTCAGCGGTTCGATTACCGGCTGGAGGGCAAGGGCTTCAGTCGCCAGCAGCTGGATACCCTGCGCTGCCCGATTGGCCTGCCGGACGTGCAAGGCAAGCTGCCCGCTGAGATTGCGGTAGCGGTAGCGGGTGAGATTATTGCCTGCTATGGGCAATAAAACGGCCAGCATGGCTGGCCGGGAAAAGGAGAAGCGCGTCAGGTCACGCGATAAAATCTGATTGACTGATTATTTGAGGTTATCAGGAAAATTCGCAGGCAGCTCGCTGGCCGCACAGTCAATCACGCTGTCGTTATCGGGTCCGCAGTCGCGGATAAACGTGATCGTCGCGAACTCATCGATAATTTCCGTTGGATAAGCCGGGCCGGCTTCGCGATAGCGTTCCATTTCCGCAATATGCTCGTTCTGGAAACAAACGGTTTTTTGCGGGTCATTCATGACCCAGCGCGGGAAGAAGATGGTGCCGTGAAACAGGCGGTCGCCCAGGTTAGCTATCAGGCTGACGTCGGTGCCGGTCGGCTCCGTCCAGGAAATTTTATAGCTCTCCTCGCCGACACGCACGATATAAGCCCGCTGATCTTTCACCCAGCGGTTGCCGACCATGCCGCTGTGAATACGATAATCCAGCGTCTGCTCGTTCTTGACGTAAATTTCGTAATTCCAGCCGTTGTCGTAGGTATAAACCAGGTGTTTACCGATAAAGCCGCTCAGGTTATTTCGATCGAATTTCATCTTATCCTCCTGTGTTTTTTTGACACTTTATCGGTTTATTTTCTGAATTAATATCGCTAATTTTAAGTCAAATTCATCTGATAATTAAATCAATCATGCATAAAACGACGCTGGAACAGTGGGCGCTGCTGGAGAAAGTGGTGGAGTCGGGCAGCTTTGCAAAAGCAGCGGAGGCGACCTGCCGCAGCCAGTCTTCGGTCAGCTACAACCTCGCGCTGCTGCAGGAAAGGCTGGGCGTGGCGCTGCTGCGGCCTGAAGGGCGGCGGACCGTACTGACGACGGCGGGCGAGCAGCTGCTGGCGCGGGTCAGACCCTTGCTGAAAGCGTTCTGGTATGTGGAAGCCCATGCCGCTCTGTTGACTACGGGCGTGCGGACGCGCCTGGATTTAGTGGTGGATGCCATTTTCCCGCGCGGGCGCCTGTTTACCATTCTGCGGCAGTTTCAGCAGCAGCATCCGCATACGCAGGTAAACCTTACCGAAGTGCTGGAAAGCAATGCGGCAGAAAGGCCGGAAGCGGACGTGATGGTGCTGACGCGTCGTCAGGATCTGACCGGTCGGGGAGAATGGCTGATGAATATTGATTTTGTCGCGGTGGCGCATCGCGATCATCCGTTGCACCAGCAGGCGGCACCGCTGAGCGGCGAGGATCTGGCGGCTTACCCGCTTATCCGCATCGCAGAGCGGGAATCCGACTGCCAGGACGACAGCCTCGATGCGGCCGAATGCTGGACTTTCTCCACCATTGATGCCGCGGCGGAGGCCGTGATCGCGCAGGTCGGCTACGGCTGGCTGCCGGAAGAGCGTATCGCCTCGCAGCTGGCTGCCGGCACGCTGAAAATTCTTCCCATGACGCACGGCGGCAGACGTGCTACACCCTTACATCTGATTGTTAAAGATTTATCATCGGACGATCGGCAAATCCAGACGCTGACCAGGCTGTTCAGCATGCCTGCCTGATGCCGCCCGTTTCGCCTATTCGGAGAGTCGATAAGGAGTCATGCCATGCCCACTAATCCGTTCAGCCAGCCCAGCCCGCTGCCGTTTCAGGCGCCGCCTTTCGATCGCATTACCGAAGCCGACTATCGTCCGGCGCTGGAAGAGGGAATGCGGCAAAAACGGGAAGAGGTAGAGCGCATCGCCAACAGCGCCGAGCCGCCGACCTTCGCCAATACTTATCAGGCGCTGGAGCAGTGCGGACTGATGCTCCGGCGCGTGGAGAGCGTGTTTAACGCCATGACGTCAGCCAACACCAGCGATCTGCTCCAGCAGCTTGACGAGGAGATGTCGCCACGGCTGACGGCGCTGGAGGATGATATCCGGCTAAACAGCCAGCTGTTTGCACGTCTCGACAGCGTTTACCAGCAGCGCCAGAGCCTGGGGCTGGACGACGAATCGCTGCGCCTGGTGGAAGTAACCTGGCAGGCGTTTCAGCTCGCCGGGGCCAGCCTCAGTGACGACACAAAAGCGCAGCTGAAGGTGCTGAATCAGCAGGCAGCCACGCTGACCACGCAGTTCACCAATAAGCTGCTGGCGGCGACCAAAGCGGGCGGGCTTGCCGTCAACGATGCGGCGGCGCTGGCAGGGTTAAGCGAGGCCGAACTGAGCGCGGCCGCCGCAGCGGCGCAGGAGAAAGGCCTGCAGCCGCAGTGGCTGCTGGTGCTGCAAAACACCACGCAGCAGCCGGCTCTGCAAAGCCTCAGCAACCGCGACACGCGGGAGGCGCTGTTTTCGGCTGCCTGGCAACGGGCTGAAAAGGGCGACGGCAACGATACCCGCGCGCCGATCGCTAATCTCGCCAGCATCCGCGCGCGTCAGGCGCAGCTGTTGGGGTTTGCCAGCTATGCCGACTGGAAGCTTCAGGATCAGACGGCCTCAACTCCCCAGGCCGCACTCGATTTTATGCGTGCCATCGTGCCTGCCGCCACCGCGCGTGCTAACCGCGAGGCGGCGGATATTCAGGCGGTGATTGACCAGCAGCAGGGCGGTTTCCGCCTTCAGCCCTGGGACTGGCTGTTCTATGCCGAACAGGTGCGCAAGGCGAATTACGATCTGGATGAAAACCAGATCAAACCTTACCTTGAGCTGAATAACGTACTGGAAAACGGCGTATTTTGGGCAGCCACCCAACTTTATGGCATTACCTTTAAGGCGCGCAACGATATCCCGGTTTACCATCCCGACGTGCGCGTCTATGAAATTCTGGACGTCGATGGCGAACCGATGGCGCTGTTCTATACCGACTATTTCAAGCGCGACAACAAGGGCGGCGGCGCGTGGATGGGTAATTTTGTCGAACAGTCCACGCTGCTCGGCACTAAGCCCGTTATTTATAACGTCTGCAACTATCCCAAACCGCCTGAAGGGCAGCCCGCGCTGCTCGCCTGGGACGACGTGATTACGCTGTTCCACGAGTTCGGCCACACGCTGCACGGTCTGTTCGCCGAACAGCGTTATCCCTCGCTTTCCGGCACCGCCACGCCCAGGGATTTCGTTGAGTTCCCCTCTCAGCTTAACGAACACTGGGCCAGCGATCCGCAGGTATTCAGCCATTTCGCCCGCCACTATCAAACCGGCGAGCCGATGCCCACGGCGCTGCATAAGAAAATCATCAACGCCAGCAAGTTCAATAAAGGCTACGACATGACCGAGCTGCTGGCCGCGGCGCTGCTGGATATGCACTGGCACAGCCTGGCCGCTGACCAGCAGGAGCAGGACGTCGCCACTTTTGAACAGCAGGCGCTGGAGGCCGAGCAAATCGCGCTCGCCGCCGTGCCGCCACGCTATCGCTCCAGCTATTTTCAGCATATCTGGGGCGGCGGCTATGCGGCAGGCTACTACGCCTATCTGTGGACGCAGATGCTGGCCGACGACGGTTTTGTCTGGTTCAGCGAGCACGGCGGCCTGACGCGGGAAAACGGCCAGCGGTTCCGCGACGCCGTTCTGTCGCGCGGCAACAGCGGGGATCTGAAAGCGCTGTATGCACAGTGGCGCGGCAGAGAGCCGGAAATCGAAGCCATGCTGATTAACCGGGGATTAAAAGAGGAAGGCTGACGGCGTCTTCATCGCGACGGCAGCCACCGTCGCGCTGGCGTGAGTCAGGCGAAAGGCCCGCCCTGAATGGTGTCGCACATGCCCTGAAGAATGCGCTCGCCGGTTTCGCTTTGCAGTTCCCGATACCACTGCTCCGTGACGGCCATATCCTTGCCGTGCGTAACGTCGCAGCGTTTGCGGGCTTTCAATACCAGATCCTTCACGCGTCCGGCGCGCCGGGCCTGATAGCGCAGCAGCGCGTCTTCAATACCCATCGAATGCGTTTGCAGGCAGTTTGCCAGCACTACCGCATCCTCCATTGCCGCGCAGCCGCCCTGACCAATATCGGGCGTGGTGCTGTGCGCCGCATCGCCCAGCAATGCCACGCGGCCTTTTACCAGCTGAGGAAACGGTTCGATATCATGGATTTCCACACGGTTGGTGGTGGCCGGATCGATCTGCGCAATCAGCTTCTGCACCGGCGCGGCCCAGCCTTGAAAATAGCGCTGCAAATCGGCGCGCAGCGTGCTGCGATCTTCCGCCAGCCCCGGCGGCAGCGGCACGTCAAAGAAAAAGTAAAAGCGGTTGTTCGCCACCGGCATCAGCGAAACGCGCTTGCCTTCGCCGACAAAGGTCGTCCACTGCCGGGCTGGCGCGATGCTTTCGTCCAGCGCCACCAGCCCGTTCCAGTTAACATAGCCCGCGTAGCGCCGCGGCACGGTTTGTCCCAGCACGTAAGGACGGACGGCGGAGTGCGCGCCGTCGCAGGCAATCAGCAAATCGCCCTGCGCCTCGCTGCCGTCGGTAAAAAAGGCCGTCACGCCCCGATCGTGCTGTTCCACGCTCGCCACGCGTTTGCCGAACCGTACCCGGTCAAAGCCATAGTGTCCCAGCAGCATGGACTGTAATTCCGCGCGCGCGACCGGGTAAGGGCGCTCGCCGGACTCGGCAATCAGCGGCGCCAGGCTGAACTGCGTCAGAGGATTGCCCGTCCGCGCATCATGATAGGCCATGGTCTGCATCATGCCGCCCAGCGCCCGCAGCTGCTCTTTCATGCCCAGATAATTCAGGCACTTCACGCCGTTGGGCCAGATGGAGATGGCCGCGCCGACGGGCTTAATTTCTTTTACCGCTTCAAATACTGCGGTTTCGATACCAAAACGCTGCAGCGCAATGGCGGTGCACATGCCGCCGATCCCCGCGCCCATAATCAATGCTTTCATCTGTTTCTCCTTCAGGCTTCCCTGGAGGCTTTGCAACTTTTGTACCAGTTGCGCCGTCCGGTTCGCGCGGGGTGAAACAATCTGAACTATACAGGCGTTATGGCGACGGAGTGCGTCCAGTCCGCGCGCCGGGTGAAACGATCGTTTCGTTAAATTCCTGCCTCAGGCTGGCGCATTGCACCAGCATGGTGATCCATCAGTGAAACAAAAGTGACGGAAAGGGCCGAAGTGTTGGCAAAGCGCTAAAGAATTTGCCACAGTGGCAAAAGACCTTTTTCAGGAGAAAGCAAGATGGCAACCATAGCCTGTCTGCATGCGGCAAGAAGCAACATAGTGCTGTTTGAAGAGGCGCTGCAAGCGTTGGATTATGATGAGGTTCAGCTGCTGCACTGCGTGCAAAGCGAGCTGTTAACTCAGGCGGCAGAAGCGGGCGAAGTGACTCCCGACATTGAGGCGGCCGTCAGCCATATCCTCGACGAGCTGTGCCAGCAGGCCGATGCGGTGATCGTCACCTGTACCACGCTGGGCGTGGTGGCACTGGATCCTAAACGTTTCAGCAAGCCTGTTATTCGCGTGGACGCGGCGCTGGCGAAGGCGGCCTCGCACTATCACGGCGCGGTGCTGGTGCTCTGCACCGCCCATTCTACGCTTGCGGCCACCACGCGGCTGTTCGAGGCGTTTATTCCCGGCAGCCGCCTGGCCGTAGAACTGATCCCGCGCGCCTGGGCCTTTTTCAACCAGGGGGATATGGATGGCTACCATCGTGAGATCGCGCACTATATTCGCGATCGCCACGAGTGTGCGCTGGGCTGTATCGTGCTGGCGCAAAGTTCGATGGCGGGCGCGGCAAAGCAGATCAATACCACGCTGGCGGTGCTGACCGGCCCGGAAACCAGCCTGCAGGCCGCGCTCGAAGCTATTCTTTAATTTTTAAGGCGTTAAAAAGAGCTAGAGCGCAGCGGCAAAGCGTTTTAAGGTGTAGCCCCACGCTTTGACAGGAAACCACTATGTTCGATTTAACGCTGTTTATTCTGCTGTTTCTGGCGGGGCTCAGCTACTTCAGCCACAACCTGACCGTCGCTATCGCTTTGCTGGTGCTGATCGTGGTGCGCATGACGCCGCTGAACGCGCTGTTCCCGTGGATTGAAAAGCAGGGCGTCACCGTCGGGATTGTGATCCTGACCATTGGCGTCATGGCGCCCATTGCCAGCGGCGCGCTGCCGACCAGCACGCTGATGCACTCCTTTCTGAACTGGAAATCCCTGCTGGCGATCGCGGTAGGCATTTTCGTCTCCTGGGTAGGCGGGCGCGGCGTCAGCCTGATGGGATCGCAGCCTACTATCGTCGGCGGCCTGCTGATCGGCACGATTATCGGCGTGTCGCTGTTTCGCGGCGTGCCGGTCGGGCCGCTGATCGCCGCCGGGCTGGTGTCGCTGTTTATCGGTAAAATGTAGCCGTCCGCAGAAAGCGTTCTCTGCTATGATGACGCTCTTTTTTTTCGCCAGGAGAAACCGGTGAGCAAGCAGGACAAGCGCAGCAAGCGCGCCAAACTCAAAGCCAAACAGGCCAACAACGCCCGCGCGCGTGGCAAACAGCTGGATGCGGTCGGCCGCAGCAGCTACGTCGCCACACCCGAAATGATCGAGCTGTTCGCCAGCCTGCCGCCGCTGGACGAGCAGGGCGATATGCCTTTTGTCGGCGACGTTTACCGCTGGTGTGACGAGGAATATGGCTTTGACGGCGACAGTGCGGAAAACGAGATGTTGCAGGTTGCCGCGCTTTGCGTGCTCTATATCCACTGGCGCACCAGCGAAGGCGCGACCTCGCTGAACCAGAACGAGATGATTGAAGCGGCTATCCGCCTGAGCGAAGAAAACGAAGCCTTTAAAACGCATTATCAGGCGGCGCGCACGCTTATAGTAAAATAGCGCTAACGGGCGTTCCGGATGAGGAAACCCGCATAACTGTCCGCGCTTTCCAATGCATTTCCGCCCGGTCGATATCAGCGGCAACGCCGACGCAAAGACGGAAACCATTGCTTTAGCGCTGGTGGAGAAATATCTGACGCCATAACCAGGGAGCAGGCAAGATGTTAATAAAAAGGGGTTCAGGCTGGCTTGGGGCGATGCTGGTGCTGCTTATGGCAGGCTGTAGCCATAAGTCTGAGGTCAAATCGCTGGTCACGCCTTATGTGCCGCCCACGCCCGTAATAAAGCCTCAGCCTGTGCGCGGCGTCTGGCTGGCAACGGTGAACCACCTCGACTGGCCGCCGCCTGCTTCTCTAACGCTTGCCGATCCCGAACTGCGCATCGCGCGACAGCAGCAGGCGCTCGTTCAGCGGCTGGATAAGTATGTGGCGTTGGGCATCAATACGGTCTTTTTCCAGGTGAAGCCTGACGGCACCGCGCTTTATCGCTCCGCGATTTTGCCCTGGTCTGCCGAGCTGACCGGGGCAATCGGCCAGCATCCCGGTTACGATCCGCTGCAGTTTTTGCTCACCGAGGCGCATAAAAGAGGCCTCAAGGTACACGCGTGGCTTAATCCTTACCGGATCACGATGAACACTTCGCCAGCCACGGTCAGTGCGCTGCAAAAAACGCTGCGTCAGTCACCGGCCAGCGTTTTCGTGCTGCATCGCGACTGGGTGCGCGTCGCCAGCGATCGCTACGTGCTGGATCCGGGACTGCCGCAGGTTCGCCAGTGGATCAACAGCGTGGTCGCCGAGCTGGTAAAAAACTATGCGATCGATGGCGTGCAGTTCGATGACTATTTCTATTATGAAACGCCCTCGTCGCCGCTGGATGACAGCCGCAGCTGGCAGCAATACGGCGCAGGCTTTGCTGATAAGGCCAGCTGGCGGCGCAACAATACGCTGCTGCTGGTTAAAGAGGTGGCGGCGACGATCAAGTCCCTGAAGCCGGAGGTGGCGTTCGGCATCAGTCCGGCAGGCGTCTGGCGCAATGCGGACAAAGACGAGCGCGGTTCCGATACGCGCGGCGGCGAGGCTTACGATCAGGCCTTTGCCGATACCCGACTGTGGGTTAAAGAAGGGCTGCTGGATTATATTGCGCCCCAGCTTTACTGGCCGTTCGAGCGGAAAATCGTGCGTTATCCCACGCTGGCGAAATGGTGGGCTGACGTGGTCGGCAGCGGCCCCGTCAAACTCTATATCGGCGTGGCGCTGTATAAAGTGGGCAAGCCTACGGCTACCGAGCCGCAGTGGGGCGAAGAGCAGGGCGTGGCCGAGCTGAAAAGGCAGATTGAGCTCAACGAGACGCAGCCCGGCGTGGCCGGAACCATTCTGTTTCGCGACGCTTTTCTTGACGAGCCGCAAACGCAGCAGGCGGTGAACTACCTGCGCAGCCGCTGGGGTAAGCAGTAAAAAGAAACGCCGCCCATAAGAGGCGGCGTTCTGTTTTTGCAGGCTGCCTAGCCCGGATAAATGCCGCGATCTTTCCTTGCCATCAAAATACGCTCACAGGCAACGATATAGGCAGCGGTACGCAGGCTGCACTCTTTTTCCCGCGCTTTGTCCCAGATATGGATCATCGCTTCGGACATAATTTTGTCCATTCGCTCATTGATCTCGCTCTCGCTCCAGAAGAAGCTGGCCATATCCTGCACCCACTCGAAGTAGCTGACCGTTACGCCGCCCGCGTTACAGATAACGTCCGGCACTACGGTAATGCCGCGCGACGCCAGCATATCGTCTGCGTCCGGGTAGGTTGGGCCGTTAGCGCCTTCCAGGATCAGCTTGCAGCTCAGTTTTTCCGCGCGCTCACGGGTGATTTGTCCTTCCAGCGCCGCCGGGATCAGAATATCCATCGGCAGCTGCCAGAACGCTTCCGCGTCAATCGTCTGCGCGCCGCTGAACCCGGCGATATTTTTATGCGTCGCCTGCCAGTCGGTCAGCGCGGTCAGATCGATGCCTTCGGCATTGTAAAGCGTGGCGGAGTGATCCTGAACGGCCACCACCCGCGCGCCAGCGGCGACAAACAGTCGAGCCGCTTCGCTGCCGACGTTGCCGAAGCCCTGAACGGCAAGGCGCGCGCCGTCCGTTTCGATATTCAGGCGACGGGCGACTTCACGACCGGTAACAAATACGCCCCGACCGGTGGCTTTTTCACGGCCCAGCGATCCGCCGAGATGCACCGGCTTGCCGGTCACCACGCCGGTAATGGTGGTGCCCTGATTCATGGAATAGGTATCCATCATCCAGGCCATCACTTTGGCATTGGTGCCCACGTCCGGCGCCGGAATATCCTTTTGCGGGCCGATCACCAGGCCGATTTCGCTGGTGTAGCGACGGGTCAGTCGCTCCAGTTCGCCTTCGGAAAGCTTAAAGGGATCGACGCGGATGCCGCCTTTGGCACCGCCGTAAGGCAGGTTCACCGCGGCGCACTTGATGGTCATCCAGGCGGAAAGCGCCATGACCTCATTTAAGTCGACGTTGGGATGATAGCGAACGCCGCCCTTGCCCGGCCCGCGCGACAGATTGTGCTGCACGCGAAAGCCTTCAAAGTGACGAATGGAGCCATCGTCCATCTGAAGAGGAATATCCACGATCAGCGCGCGTTTAGGATGGCGTAGCGTATCGACCCAGCGACTCAGCTCGCCCAGGTAGGGCGCGACGCGATCGATCTGCTGCAGGTAGGTGGACCAGGCGGTGTTGGGGCTTTCTGACGCGTAAGATAGCTTATCCATAACAATGCTTTCCTGACAGTTATAAATGCTACGAAATGATGAGGGAGCCAGTGCTTCTGACCTGAACGCGGCATAATCTAACATTAATGAGTTGTTTTTAATTCATTAAATTAATGTTAATAAGAGCACGGAAAGGTGGATCGGCTGAGGGCAGGCGAATAATTAATTACCGCATTGACCCGTAGCCAGCCTTTGTATCAGGCTTTGGGAATAATTATGCATATCCACTGCATGTAGTTCGGTACGCCTTTATTTATCAGAACTTTGAGCCGGTTCAAACTTTGCCGAAAGCCTGCCAGGCGCGCGCGCTGCACGAAAAGGTTAACGTCTGCCACATCTTTTGTTACATTATAACACTCACTTTTTCAGTACCAACGGTAAACTCACCTGCGTTTACCTTGTCTTACGCCGTATCGTTAGAATAATAACGTTTTCAATACCAAAGCCGCTTTGGTCATGCCATTCACTGCCATAACAATGACGGGACAGATGAAAAGATTGCTTTTTTTGACGCAGTATCGGGTCTGCTGCTTTATCGCCTTTTACACGGGCATTTTATTAAACCTGCCGATTTTTCTCCGCCGCTTTCATCAGCTTCACTACGACGCCCTGCTGTCGATCGCCATTGAGGTGGTCGCGGCTTTTGCGCTGGTGCTGTTTACCACGCTGCTGGCCTCGCTGGCCGGCCGGCTGCTGTTCCGTGTTCTGACTTCGCTGCTGGTGGTGTTTTCCGTGGCCGCCAGCTATTACATGATCTTTTTCAACGTCGATATCGGCTACGGCATTATCGCGGCGGTGATGACCACCGACAGTTTCGATCTGTCCAGGGAGTCGGTCGGCTGGGATTTTGGCGTCTGGCTGGGCCTGGTGAGCCTGCTGCCGCTGCTGATCCTGTGGCTCGCGCCGCTGCCGGAAGCGGCCCTGCGGCGGCGTAACGGTGGCGCTATCGCCCGGCGCATCGGCGTCATGCTGGCCGCAGGCCTCTGCTGCTGGCTGCCGCTGAAGGTGATGGGCGAGCACCAGGATAATCTGGATCGCCAGCATAACCGCATGATGGCCAGCTACGGCGGCGTGGTCGCCGGCACCTATTCGCCATCAAACTGGCTGTCGGGCATGGGGCTGCTGGCCTACAGCAGCTGGAGCCAGGCAGAAGACAGTCGTAAACTGTTCGATCCCGCCGCGCACTTTACCTATAAGCCGCCAAAAGATGCGGACAGCCTCTATATCGTGTTTGTGATTGGCGAAAGCGCGCGGCGCGATCATATGGGGGTTTACGGTTACCAGCGCGACAATACGCCTTACCTGGATAAAGAGCCTAATCTGGCTGCGCTCCAGGGTTACTCCTGCGACACCTCAACCAAACTCTCGCTGCGCTGCATGTTTGTGCGCGAGGGCGGCGCGTCGGAAGCGCCAGAGCGCACATTGAAAGAGATGAACGTGTTTTCCGTGCTGAAAAAGCAGGGCTTCTCCTCCGAGCTGTTCGCCATGCAGAGCGAGGCCTGGTTTTATAACAAAGCGCTGGCGAACGACTATGCGCTGCGGGAAACCATTCAGTCCGAAAAGCGCAACGTCGGCAAGCCTATCGACGATATGGCGCTGGTCAGCGAGCTGAAGGATTCTGTCGAGCGTCATCCGCAGGGCAAACACCTGGTTATTCTGCATACCAAAGGGTCGCACTATCTTTATACCGAGCGTTATCCGCGTAGCTTTGCGCGCTATCAGCCGGAATGCCTGGGCATTGACGACGACTGCACCACGCAGCAGATGGTTAACTCTTACGATAACAGCCTGCTTTATACCGATTACGTGCTGGAGCAGGTCTTTAACCAACTGCGCGATCGTAACGCTATTGTGTTTTATGCTTCCGATCACGGCGAGTCGATTTCGCAAAATATGCATTTCCACGGCACGCCGCGCAATCAGGCACCGATGGCGCAGCGCAGCGTGCCGATCATGGTCTGGGCATCCGACAAATTTTTACAGCACCCCGATCATGCGGCGGCCTTTAATCAGCTGAAAAAAATGGCGCAGGATAAAACGCCGGTATTCCACGAAAAGCTGTACGACAGCCTGTTAGGCTGCGCGGGCTTTACCTCGCCGGACGGCGGTATTAATCAGTTGCGTAACTGGTGTCACGTGCCCTGAGTCAGACTGTTAACAGGCAGACTCAGGACTGCCGTAAGATTGATGACAAACGCAATGGCCTGGCGGTGCACTGCCGTTTTTGGCAGCAATACCACCGCTTCATTACGGCAAAGGCTGAGCGGAAAGCAAACGCGCATGGACGCGCGCAACGAGCCGCCACGGATGGGTTCACGGCGTTTTCGTATTCCGCTGCCGCTTTTCACCCGCTCAGGCGCGAGCGGTTGTATAAAGACTGAATAAATAATATGCAAAGCGCTCGTGTTAAAAGCGTCTGTAGACGATAAGCTACTGTCAACTTTGCCTGAAACGCCACAAGCAGGTATTCTACGGGCCATATTTACTGAGACGGTTATTGAGGTCGACATGATTATTAAACCACGCATTCGTGGCTTCATCTGTGTTACCGCCCATCCGGCGGGTTGCAAAGCTAACGTTGAAAAACAAATTGATTACGTGACCCGCCAGGGCAAAATTGCCAACGGCCCTAAAAAGGTGCTGGTGATTGGCGCTTCTACGGGTTACGGCCTTGCTGCCCGCATCTCTGCCGCCTTTGGCTGCGAAGCCGATACGCTGGGCGTGTTCTTCGAGCGTCCGGGCGAAGAAAACAAACCGGCTACCGCTGGCTGGTATAACTCTGCGGCTTTTGAAGAGCTGGCGGAAGCGAAGGGCCTGTATGCAAAAAGCATCAACGGCGACGCTTACTCAGACGAAGTAAAGCAAAAGACCATTGAGCTGATTAAACAGGATCTGGGTCAGGTCGATCTGGTGGTATACAGCCTGGCTGCGCCGCGTCGTACCCATCCAAAAACCGGCGAAGTCTTTAACTCTACGCTGAAACCGGTTGGCAAAACGCTGCACACGCGCGGCTTGAACACCGATAAAGAAACCATTACCGATATCACGCTGGAACCGGCTTCTCAGGAAGAGATCGACGGCACCGTAGCGGTGATGGGCGGCGAAGACTGGCAGATGTGGATTGACGATCTGAACGCGGCTGGCGTGCTGGCTGAAGGCGCGAAAACCACCGCCTTCACCTATCTTGGCGAGCAGATCACCCACGATATCTACTGGAACGGTTCTATCGGCGAAGCCAAGAAAGACCTGGACAAGCGCGTCCTGACTATTCGCGACACGCTGGCGGAAAAGGGCGGCGACGCGCGTGTTTCCGTACTGAAAGCCGTGGTTACCCAGGCCAGCTCTGCTATTCCGGTGATGCCGCTTTACCTGTCGCTGCTGTTTAAAGTGATGAAGGAAAAGGGCACTCACGAAGGCTGCATCGAGCAGGTTTACGGCCTGTTCAAAGACAGCCTGTATAACGCCTCACCAATTCTTGACGATGTTGGCCGCCTGCGTGCCGACTACAAAGAGCTGCAGCCAGAAGTGCAGGATGAAGTGGTGAAGCTGTGGCCGACCGTCACTAACGAAAACCTGAACGAGCTGACCGACTTCGTTGGCTACAAAACAGAGTTTATGCACCTGTTCGGCTTTGGCCTGGATGGCGTGGATTACGACGCCGACGTCAACCCGGATGTGAAAATCAAAAATCTGGTGCAGATGTAAGCGTAAAGGCGTCCTGCGGGACGCCTTTTTCTTGTTTATCGCTTTTTCAAAAAACAGACTCAGCTTCGCCAGGCCTTTATCCCGTACTGTTTACGGATTCTGTCTCACGTATTGTTTCCCCGCCTACCTCAATGTAGTGAATAAAATGCATTAATTACTCTGGTAATTAACACGTTCGCCTTATCACTTTCGCTATTAAAAAATCATCAACCCCCTGTAAATAATATGTATTTAATCCTCTGAAAAAAATAATCCATCATAACTTACTAATTTATAAGGCAATAAATATAGGTTATCTTGCCGAACACGATAATTCGGCAGAAATAAAAAAACATTTTTTCGCAGAAAAATTAGTAGCGAAGCGGCAAGTAACCACCAAAACTTAAAAATAACTAATGAAAGATCCCGGAAGATCAGCGTCTTATTGCAAATAATCGGCGAGATTTTTGGTTAAATTATGCTCACTGGCTAAATAATGAGCAGAATCGATCGTCAGGATCGAAAAAGCTACGTGTACAAAATTTAACCGTGGTGGGTAATGTGTCATGGCAGGAGGAAAATAATTTAATAAGCGGTTATTTTCTTCTGCGCTTTTCAGATGAGCCTGAATCCGATCAGAAAACTTTATTTTTCTGGACGTGATTTTGCAAAGTAAATAAGCGTTTATAACGATTTTACTTTCATTTAACTTAATGGAAGGAACGTTAATCTCTGTTCGACCAGAACAGATAAATCAATGATAATTTTCGGAGGATTTATGTCTGAACTCATTACTATTACCCTAATCAATAATTCCGGTACACCCAGAGACTTTTATTTTTTTCAGGAACCGGCAAAATATACTGGCGGGGCGGAAATTTATTCTAATAGTCTGCTGCACTGTCAAATAGCATCTTATTCATCTCAGGGCACAAGCTATCAGTTTCAGCTTGAATTACAATATCATGCTGGCGTGCAGTCTTTTAAAAATACGCCGGAAGTAGGTAAGCCTTCTGGATACTACTCGGCTATTCAACAAATTGATTTAACGCCAGCAGATGGGGTTGCTGCCAGCGTTGCCACCATGACCGCACAACCGCTGGGGCTGTCACTCCCGGTCATACCGGATGCCAGTCAAAATGTTCAGCCGGGGGCTTTCAGGATTGTCGTGCCTCAGTTTGATTCTTCACTGGAAACTTATTACGGTGGTTCCGCTGTCTCGTTAAGTGACGGTACCGTGGTGCTTTCTAACTTTTCAACGCTAACGCCTAACAGCTATCTTGATTGCCAGCCCGTACTGACTTTTTATGTGGCTCTGGGTAGTTATGAGTCTGGTCAGGTAATGAATTTCACCACCTCATCTTCTGCGGCCAGCGTCGGCGTTTGCGATGCTACAAAAGGCGATACTGATTTTTATATTGAATATACATCTTCCGGCAATTTTGTCAGCAGCATTAAACGACGCCCTCATTAAAAATGACGGGCGATAAAATCTTTTGTGGTTTTATATTCCTTAATTTTCATCAATACAATGCCGGCACCCGGACAACTGGGAAGAACACTGAATGATGGTTTTTTTAATAAACAGCCTCAACGTGAGGCTGTTTGCCGCTCCGCCTGCCAATAGATTATTTCCCTGTAGTGCAAAATTACCAGATCGATATTATTCAGGCTAATAAGAGGCGTTATGAACGAACTGACTGCAATCAATGTTCTCCCGGCCCTGGTTCTTTGCGGCGTGGCTGGCATGGTCGGACAGGGCATAAGGGCCGTCGTTGGGCTAAACAAGGCTGGCGATTTTCAGGAAGATAAACTGGAACATTTTCATTTTAACGCCCCATACCTTCTGGTTACATTAATGATTGGTTTTATTGCAGGCTGTATGAGCGGATTGATCATCGGTATTGAAGACTTTATCCATCAGCTGCAGATAGATAAATTATTTGCTGTCATTTCAGCAGGCTATGCAGGGGTGGATTTTATCGAAAGTAGCCTCAACCTGCTGATAAATAAAGTAGCTCCTGACAGGCAGTCCTCGTCCGTGAATGCCGGGAAAGAAGCCGAAACCAATCCGGCAATTCCTCCCTCAACAGGCAGCGCAGGCTCGTTATCCAATAAGCAGATACCTGCAAAAAAAGCTAAAGATAATGCAGACATCGATAAGTTAAGCCATGCACTTCATCAACTCAATAGCGGTATCGACGTCCAACTCTGGGCACCCATCCTGGTGCAATATTTTGCCGAGTATGATTTTACTACCAGTCGCCGTAAGGCGGCGGCGATCGGGCAGTTTATGGTTGAGGCGGGATGCGACCTCAGTCAGCTGGAAGAAAATCTGGATTACGCTTCCGCTCAACATATTATGCTGATATACGGCAAGCATTTTAAAAACGAGCAGGAAGCAAAACTCTTTTGCCACCAGCCGGAAAAGCTGGCAAACCGCGTTTATGCCAACCGGATGGGAAATGGATCAGAAGCTTCCGGAGAGGGATATCGTTATCGTGGCCGCGGATTGATTCAACTAACAGGCAAAAACCTGTATCAAAAATTCGCGCAGGAAAAAAATATCACGCTTGATAGCGTCACGACATATTGTTCCACTCAGCAGGGCGCCGCAGACTCAGCCTGCTGGTATCTGAAAAACAATGACTGTTTGTCGCTGGCGGATCGCTGGGATTTGATCGGTATTACGAGACGGGTAAACGGTTGGGAAGCGACAGGCGAAGATAAAAGATTTGAACTAACCGAAAAGCTGTTAAATATCCTTAATGCGGACTGAGAACGGCCATGATTTAATAACAGATTTATCAATCATACTGTAACAGGAGGTGAAAAATTTAGCCTGCGTTTGAAACGCTGGTACTTTTATTATTTACCCTTTAGCTATTTATTCTGAATACCGATATGCGGAAATAACCGCTTTATCGGCCAGACACAGAACCCCTGTCTTCTTATTGGAGAATTGCATCATGAAATTATTTAACGGTAAAAATAGCTTTGGTTTGCTTATAAGCTTACTGGTCGTCAATAATTCCGCCTTTGCTGCCGAAACGCTTTCTTTAACTAATGGTTGTCATGAGGTTATGCCAGGTAAAAGTGATACGGGTGTGCTCTTTAAAAAATCACCAGACAATGAAAAAACAAAAATATTAAGCGCGGTAATAAAAGATGATACCAGTAAAAAACAAATTACAATTTCCAGTGCAAAATCTTCCTGCTTTTATGCAGTAAAAACAAAGCATTCCTACTGCTTAACAAGTACCGGTGACCCGAACGTTTTATCAATGGTAACCGCTGAGCCGTCAAGTAGTTCTTCTGTCAGTGCTTGTAAATAACATGATCAGATAGCTATAAAAAAGCCGGTAACGGGCGTTACCGGCTTTGATCCGTACAGGATAACTATGCGAGAGAAGCTGCCGTGCGCTCTACCAGCGCCAGCAGAAGCTTGATGTCTTCCAGCGTCACGGTTGGGTTCAGCAGCGTCATCTTCAGGCAGGTTACGCCGTTGTGTTCGGTCACGCCTACGTTGGCGCGCCCGGAATCCAGCAGCGCATCGCCGATCTTCTGGTTAAGCAGGGCGATTGCCGCATCGTCGCCCTGTTGCGGACGGAAGCGGAACAGCACGCTTGCCAGCTGTGGCTCCATCACCAGCTCCAGCGCAGGCTGTTCGGCAACCCAGGCCGCAACCTGCTGCGCCAGCGTTACACCGTGATCGATGATTTCGGCATACTGCTTCTGGCCCAGCGCTTCCAGACCCATCCACATTTTCAGCGCGTCGAAACGGCGCGTGGTTTGCAGGGATTTGGAAACCAGGTTCGGCACGCCCTGAGCTTCATCGAACTCAGAGTTCAGGTAGGCCGCCTGGTAACGCATCAGCTCGTAGTGACGCGCTTCTTTCAGCAGAAACGCGCCGCAGCTGATGGTCTGGAAGAACTGCTTATGGAAGTCCAGGGTGATGGAATCCACCAGCTCGATGCCGTCCAGATAATGACGATACTTTTCAGAAAGCAGCAGCGCGCCGCCCCATGCCGCATCAACGTGCAGCCAGGTCTCGTTTTCTGCTGCGATCTGCGCGATTTCACGCAAAGGATCGATAGCGCCCGCGTCGGTAGTGCCCGCCGTTGCGACGATAGCCAGCACCTTTTCGCCGTTGGCTTTTGCCAGCGCCAGTTTGTCAGCCAAATCCGCCGTATCCATACGCGCAAAGCGATCGGTTTTAACCAGCGTCACGGAGCGGTAGCCCAGACCCATCAGCGCCATATTCTTCTGCACGGAGAAGTGGGCGTTTTCAGAGCAGAACACTTTGATCTTGCTGAGATCGCCCGGCAGACCATCCTGCTGGACAGAGTGGCCCTGACGCGCAAAGAACGCATCGCGCGCCAGCATCAGCCCCATCAGATTGCTCTGGGTGCCGCCGCTGGTAAAGACGCCCGCGTCGCCGGCCTGATAGCCGACCTGAGCGCGCAGCCATTCAATCAGCTTCATCTCAATGATGGTGGCTGAAGGGCTTTGATCCCAGGAGTCCATGCTCTGGTTGGTGGCGTTGATCAGCACTTCCGCCGCCTGGCTAATTACCAGGCTAGGGCAGTGCAGGTGCGCCACGCACTGCGGATGATGCACAGACAGACTGTCTTTCAGGAAGTACTCGATCGCACGCTCAATGGCGGCCTGGTTGCCCAGGCCCTCCGTGGTGAAATCCAGCGCGATACGCTCACGCAGCTCGGCTACGCTTTTGCCCTGATACATCTCAGGCTGTTGCAGCCACTGCACGACGGCCTGGCTGGTCTGGGCAATAGCCTGCTGGTAGGCTTCGGTGCTCTGCGCCGAAGCTGCCAGAATAGGGTTGGACCGGGACATCAACTTCACTCCGCAGAAACAGGTTTAACGCCGGCAGCAACCAGGGCGACTTCAAATTTATCCAGGAAAATACCCAGCTCTTCATTGCTGATCAGCAGCGAAGGCAGTAGGCGCAGCACGCAGCCGTGACGGCCGCCGCGCTCCAGGATCAGGCCAGCTTCAAAGCATTTCTTCTGCAACAGCGCGGAAAGCTCGCCATCGGCTGGGTAGCAACCCATATGATCCTGCGGCTCGTTCGGCTTGACGATCTCAATGCCCAGCATCAGGCCCAGGCCGCGCACGTGGCCGATGACCGGATAGCGCTTCTGCATCTCTGCCAGTTTCGCTTTCAGCCATTCGCCCTGTTCGGCAACTTTATCGGCGATATTGTTGTCTTTCAGGTGACGCAGGGTGGTCAGGCCGGTTGCCATCGCCAGCTGGTTGCCGCGGAAGGTGCCGGTGTGGTGGCCAGGTGCCCAGGCGTCGAACTGCTTTTTGATGCCCAGCACGGCCAGCGGCAGACCGCCGCCTACGGCTTTGGACATGACAATGATGTCCGGCTCGATGCCCGCGTGCTCGAAGGCGAAGAACTTACCGGTACGCGCGAAGCCAGCCTGCACTTCGTCCAGGATCAGCAGAATGCCGTGTTCCTGGGTCACTTTACGGATGCGCTGCAGCCACTCGACCGGAGCCGGGTTCACGCCGCCTTCGCCCTGAACCGCTTCCAGGATCACCGCCGCAGGTTTGCGCACGCCGCTTTCCACGTCGTTGATCAGGTTTTCAAAGTAGTAAGCCAGCGCCTGCTCGCCCGCCTTGCCGCCGATACCCAGCGGGCAGCGGTACAGATGCGGATAAGGCATAAACTGCACTTCCGGCATCATGCCGTTAACGGCTTCTTTCGGCGACAGGTTGCCCGTTACCGCCAGCGCGCCGTGGGTCATGCCGTGGTAGCCGCCGGAGAAGCTAATCACGCCGGTACGGCCGGTGTATTTTTTCGCCAGCTTCAGCGCGGCTTCAACGGCGTCAGCGCCGGAAGGGCCGGTAAACTGCAGGCAGTATTCTTTGCCCTGGCCCGGCAGTAAAGAGAGCAGGTAGGCAGAAAATTCATCTTTCAACGGCGTCGTCAAATCGAGCGTATGTAACGGCAAGCCACTGGTAATGACATTTTGGATGCTCTGCAGCATATCAGGATGGTTGTGGCCAAGCGCCAGCGTACCTGCACCGGCAAGACAATCAAGATATTGATTATTCTCAACATCTGTAATCCAGACTCCCTGTGCTTTAGCAATGGCGAACGGCAGCTTGCGCGGATAGCTCCGCACGTTCGATTCATATTCAGCCTGACGGGCTAAAAACGCTTCATTGTTTCCTGATGAATTCGCACCAAAATTATCAATACGGACTTTATCCGTCATCATATCTCTCCTACAACCAGGGTTATAAATAACGCCGTAGTTGAAAAATAAATTAAAAGTGTGAGCGCTGTAAAAAAGCGCGGCCAATATAGGACTTTTCAGCCCCCGACTCAATCATTAATTTTGTTAAGATTACTTTAAGTTTTTCCTATAGTAATCAATATGTTGTTGGTTTTCTGACCCATTATCAGCCCGATGCTTTATTAACATCTCTACAACAAAGCACAAAAAAGGCCTTTTTGAACGCTTTGTGGCGCGCAAAAGGCGAGCAAGGCGTTGCTCTACCGGGGCAAAAACCGCTTTAACGGCCAACGAGCTGACATTTACCCGCGTGCTTAATAAGCGCAGCGGCAATAAAACCCGCTTACCCCTGGGCTTATTAAGCGCAGCGGCCGTAACGCGCCGCTTCGTTTATAAATGCCCTGAGGAAAGTCTTAAACAAAATAGAAGCAGACGGCTTAACCTGCTGTTTTTAATTATAGAGCAAGCAAAGCCTGCGCGATAATGAAACAATTTTCTCGCTCTGAGCTAAATCATAGGCTGTACTCAAATTAAATAACGCGGGCTTACAATTTGAAACGGGAGTGCGGAAATGAGCAATCTGTTAAATATCAACGCTGAGGAGATCCTTACCCTTTTCCGCAAACATTTTCCGCATCTGCCGGAGGATATGGAGAGCAGCGTTAACGCAATTTTAGTTACCGAGCCGCCTCAGGAGGTCAATGCCGAAGTCACGCTTTCAGGGCAGGGTGAAGAGCATCTTATTCACTGTCAGATCATTGAAGGCTATAGCAACACCTGCACCGGCAAGGCCGCTCCGGCTATTTTCCCCTTGCAGCTTGCCAGCACCGGCACGCTCAGCAGCGCGGACTATGCCTTGCTGTTTCGGGATACGGCCCATTTTTACCTGGCCGCCAGCCTGGCGCTCACCGGAATTTTGTTTTATGACGCCGAAAAACAGCAGCTGCTGGGACTTTATACGGGATCGGCCATCGCTTCTGACGACAGCGTATCGTTTCTGCTGGCAGGCGGCTGGCACTCGAAAACGATGGACTGACGAACGGGGCCGTGACGGCCGGATTGTGGAAGAAGACTGTCGTACATCTGCTTACAGGTAATTACGCAAATCTGACAAAATGCTGTAGCGCCGTGTCAATTTCTGTTAATTTGTGGCACTGCTTTTTACGATACAGGCATTATTACCGTGATTTACGACTGCTTTTTATACTATGACGAAGATATGCTGCTGGAAATCCGGCTTAATACGCTCCATAAACACGTAGATAAGTTTGTCGTCGTTGAGTCGCTTTATACGTTTACGGGCAAGAAACGTGAACGTCTGCATTTTGATATCGAAAAATTTGCGGCCTTCAGGGATCAAATTATTTATGTTGTTAACGATCGCGTGCCGGTTATTTATCAGCAGGCTTTTTATTCCAACAGTTCTCTGGTCAACGCAGGGGAGACCGATCCCTGGCAAAACGAAAGCCATGCGCGTAACGCAATTATGCAAGGCCTGACGGACGCGCGGGATGACGATATCATTATCATATCCGATGTGGATGAGATCCCCCATCCTCAGGCGCTGGCGCAGTTCAGCCACAGGCACCTTTGCACCACGCTCTATCAGCATTTCTATAATTTTAAATTTAATTTGCAGGTCATGAACGAAGACGGGACGCCGCGCCTGTGCAAGCTGCCTAAAATGGTGACCTATAAAAACCTGAAAGGCTTTTTTCACGGCCAGCCCGAGCTGCTGCGCAACGTGAAGCGTAAAGGTACGCCGATTAGGGACAGCTGGCTACGCTGGAACCTGCTGAAATTTCGCACCAAAATCGTTCAGCGGGGTGGCTGGCATTTCTCCTGGGTGATGACGGATGAACGCATCAGCGAAAAGATGTCGACTATTTCTCATATTGAGCACGATCGGCCGGAATTTAATAATCCCGACCATATTCGCCGCTGCGTCGAGAACAATATCGACATCTGGAACCGCCCGCGCAAAATGAAGATAGTGCCGGTCGATAACGAGCATTTGCCGGGCTGGCTGGTGGCTAACAAAGCGCGCTTTCAGGCGTTTTTGAAAGAGTAGCGCGCTCCGTGACCACCGGCGCTCTGCCTATGCTTCGCCGCCATATTGCTCATCGGTGACTTTTTCGAGCCACTCCACAACTTTGCCATCCTGCGCTTCCTGGATCGCGATATGGGTCAGCGCGGTTTTGGCGCTGGCGCCATGCCAGTGTTTCTCAAACGGTGGGATCCATACCACGTCGCCGGGACGGATTTCACGCGCCGGTTCGCCCCAGGTCTGCACATAGCCAAAGCCTGCGGTTACGATCAGCGTCTGGCCCAGCGGGTGCGTATGCCAGGCGGTACGGGCGCCTGGTTCAAAGGTGACGCTGCCGCCGCTGGCGCGTGCGGGTTCGTTGGCAGGAAAAAGCGGATCGACGCGCACGGTGCCGGTAAACCAATCTTCAGGGCCTGCATAAGAAGCCTGAGAACCGCATTGATAGATATCAGTCATTATTTTTTCCTTGCAGATGAAAGGCCGACTGCGCCGCAGAACAAGCGAAGAGGGCGGACGAAATGAGATTAACGATAAGCGTAGCGCAAAACGAAGGCGAGAATAAGCTGACTGAACCGAATAAGCTAATGAGTGGCGCTCATGAATAGAAGTAATTAATTAATTATTAAGACTTTATTTTTGTCCTGATCTTTATCGTAAAACCAGATGCCGATCTTTGCATTTATTTGCCACGAGAAGTTAAAGGTAACTATGGTTTCCAACCTGAATATTATTTTTTAAAAACGCTGGCGGGTGGGATAAATAAATGCTCTGAATAATCAAAATCGGTGGGTAAAGTGTTCAGCGCTACGCAGCAAATAACCTGCTACAGCGCAAGAAATGTTCCATCAGCTGAACCATTAAGAGGCTTTTTTAGTACGTTACAGCGATCTGGCCTATAGCGTTTTGTCATTACTATAGTCTGTAGGGTAAAGCGTAAATTGAGATGCCGTATAATGCTTTATTATGAGAGGCTTATAAGGTAACAATACCTCGCTTAAAATAAGCCAAAGCAGAAAGGCTCTTCTTAAAACAGGGCAGCATCAAGAGCGGAACAGCCTGCCCGTGCCGCCCAACAAGAAACGCCGTTTAGCTATGCATCGCAAGGCCTTTAATCGCTTTATCGACCGCTTTCTTAGGGCCGCGAATCGCCAGCCCCACTAAATTAAGATTGTCCGGGTCTTCTGCCTGAAAAGCCTGTCGGTTGGCCTCGTCGTGACCGGTCGAAAACATCGCCTGGACATAAGGGATCAGGGTCAGCTCGCGCGCCAGTCCTTTGCAATGCGCAGCCTGTAAACCGGCGAGATCGGCGGCAAACACCAGCATCGGCTGCCCGGCCATACAACCGTAGCGCTGGCCTTTGGCGTCTATATAAGGTTCGCCCCTAATTTCCGGCGCGGCGTAAGCGATACCGCTGGCTAAAAAGGCCGTTACGTTCAGTCGCTGCCAGATGGCAAGATCCTCGCGCACAATCAGTGCGATTTTACTGTCAAACATGCTGCTCTCCGCTGAGTAAGTCAGCTTTTATCTTCAGCGGAGAGAGGACTGGCGGTATAGAACATTTGTGCACTGCTGCTGGTAAGCCGCAGGCGTAATGCGGTAAGCGCGACGGAACCAGCGGCCAAGATGACTTTGATCGGCGAAGCCCACCTGCGCGGCCGCCTGCGCCGGGTGGCATCCCTGCGCCAGCAGCGCGCGTGCGGTTTTCAGCCGTAGCCTGACCAGATAAGCGTGCGGCGACTGGCCGAACGCCTGCTTAAACTGGCGCGTCAGGCGAAAACGATCCAGGCCAACGGCAAGCGCTACATCGTCCAGTCCAATATCGCTGGTCATTGACTCATGCAGAAAATCCCTGACGCGCAGCATGCCGCACAGATCCTGCGCCGCAGAAGGGCGGCCGTGCAGATGACGCGACAGAAGATCCACCAGCCGATCGAGATTTTGATCGCGGGCGAGCCTGCCTTCGGCGCCATGAATAGTGCTGAAAGCCTGCTGGATCGTCAGGTTGAGCCGATCGTCCTGCATCAGGGTTGAGCGAAAAGCCGCTTCCAGCGCGGAAATCTCGCCCAGGCCGCGCCGCTGGAGCTGAGTATTCAGCCAGCTTTGCGGCAGATAAAGCATGCTGTAGGTAAAGCCTTCCGGATTTGGGGCGTGGCCGTCATGTACCGCGCCCGGCTCAATCAGCATAATCTGTCCCGGCGTGCTGGTATGCAGCCTGCGGTGACAGTTAAAACGCTGTACGCCCATATGCGTTACGCCGACCAGCATCTCGTCATGATCGTGCGGATCGTAGGCGTGCCCGCAAAAATGGGCGTGAACGCTTTCGATGCCGGTTTCATTATCCCGGCGCAAAGTCAGCCAGTCGCCGGTAAGAGAGTTTGACATGGATGCTTTTTCGCCTGTACACCGCTCAGCGGCTAAATAATTCAGGCGAGTAAACCAGCATCCACGCCAGCCGCGGCGCAAGGTGGCCTCAATAAGACGCAATCCTTATCGAAGCCGTTGCCGGGTGGCCGCAGAAAAAGTAAAACCGCACAAAAGGCGATAATTGATCTGGCGTAAATTTCGCCATTTTCCCGTTTTTTTCAGGTGATTTAAGCCGTTTTTGAACAGGTTTACCTGCTAAATCATTTAGTTAAGTCATTAATAATTTGTAGTACTAATTGACGGGCAGCGGCATCCGCCTTCTGGCAGGATACGCATCCACGCAATGTGCATCCGGTTCAATAATTTCCATGAAGTGGTTTACCCAAAACGCGGTACTCTTCTCCGCTAAAACCTGTCTGGCCGCCTTTCTGGCACTTTATATTTCGCTTGAACTTAATTTTGAAAAACCAGCCTGGTCGTTAACGACGGTCTTTGTGGCTTCACAGCTCTATTCCGCTGCCACCATCTCCAAGTCGATCTTTCGCCTGCTGGGCACGCTGCTGGGCGGGCTGTTTATTTTCCTGATTTACCCGGAAACCGTGCAGTATCCGCTGCTGTTCAGCCTGTGCGTCTCGCTGTGGGTCGCCGTCTGCCTCTATCTCTCGCTGCACGACCGCACGCCAAAAAGCTATATCTTTATGCTGGCAGGCTACAGCGCCGCCATTATGGGCTTTCCCGGCGTGGTGTCGCCGCTCTCCATCAGCGATATCGTTATTTCGCGCATTGAGGAGATCACGCTGGCGATTATCTGTAGCAGCCTGGTGCACCAGCTGATCCTGCCGGTTTCCATGCGCAGCCTGCTGGAGCAGAGCGTCAGCGTCTGGTATCTGAACGCGCAGAAGCTGTGCCACGAGCTGATTACGGTCAGGCCAAAAGATAAGTCGCTGGAGCGGGAGGATATTCTGATCCAGATGGCAAACTATCCGACCAATGTGGAAACGCTGATTGTACATTGCGTCTATGAAGGCGATGCGGCGCGCAAGCTGATCCGGCTGGTCAGCGTGCAGTACCAGCACCTGTCGTACCTGATCCCTACGCTGACCGCTATCGAAGCGCGGCTGAGCATTCTGGCCGAACAGCAAATCCGCTTTCCGCAGGAGGTCACGGACGTCTTTGCCGATTTTGTCGGCTGGCTTAATCGTGGCGAGATTGCAGAGACGGCGCAAATGCAGCAGCAGCTTGCCGCGACCCAGACGGCGCTGAAACAGCAGTGGCGGAGCGGGGCGCTCGCCACGGAGGAGAGCATTTTGCTGATGGGCCTGCTGGAACGGCTGGCGGATTTTGTACGCATCGCAGGCGCCTATCAGAGCGTCAGCGTGCTGGTCAGCGATCTCTCCGGCGACACCAGCCTGGCGAAGGAGACGCGAGCGGAGCGCCATATTGATAACGGCCTGCTGCTGCTTTCGGCCGCCACGGCTTTTCTGGCGACCTTTATTTCCAGCCTGTTCTGGATCGGCAGCGGCTGGGCCGACGGCGCGACGGCGCCGATGATGGCGGCGATTGTGGCGTCGTTCTTCGCCAGCATGGATACGCCGCTGGTGCCGATGAAAAGGTTTATCAAAGGCGTGTTTATCGCGCTGGCGATCAGCCTGTTCTACGTGGCCTTTTTGATCCCGCAGGCAACCACCTTCGAGGCGCTGCTGCTGATCCTGACGCCAGGGCTGCTGCTGCTGGGGCTGGTTATTGCCCGTCCCTCGACCAATCTGATCGGCATCAGCGTGGCGACGCAGATCCCGGCGTTTTTGGGCATGACTCACCACTTCACGCCAAATCTCACCGGCCTGATCAATACGGCCATCTCATCGATGGTCGGCATTATCGTGGCGGTGACCATTACGGCGCTGATCCGCAACAAGCGCCCTTCATGGACCGCCAAACGCACGCTGCGCAAAGGGCTGAGCGATTTGCTGCGGCTGGTGAAAGAGATTGAGCGCAACGGATCTTCGCTGCTGGCGCGGCAGCACTTTGTGGTGCGGATGCTGGATCGGGTCAATATTATCCTGCCGCGTATGCGTCTGGATCCGCATCCCGATCTGGTTTCTGGCGGCAATCTGCTGACGGAAGCCTGGCTGGGCGCTAACTGCTATGACTACTATGCTCGCCATCGCGAGCTGCTGGAAAGCTATCGCATTGACAGCGGCCAGATGTTTCACGAGCTGGCGCTGTTTTTAAAGCGGCGCATGAAATCGTTACAGACGCAGCCGCATCAGCATTTGCTGGAGGAGCTGGATCTACTGTTGCTGAAGCTGGAAGCGCTGGCGGGCAAAGACGAGGCCGTGTTTGCGCCGCTGTTTTATCTGTTTAACGTTCGCCTGTCGCTTTTTCCGGGTCAGCGCTGGCCCGATATCGCCTTATTGAAAACTATCCGGCGCTGAGCGCGCGCTGGCCCGCCGCCAGATAAGCCTGCATCTCTTCTTCCGGCACCATGCCGCCGCCCGTGGCCCAGACCAGATGCGTGGCGCGAGCCATCGTCTCTGCATTAAGGCGATGCTGTGCCAGATAGTGGGCGCTCAGGCGTTGCGGCCCGGCCATTCCGGCCAGCGCGGAAGGTTCAAGGCGTAGATTTTCCGTGGCGGCCAGCGCGGCCAGCAGCTGGTACATCCTCTTATCGCTGAGCGTATAGCAGCCGTCGATCAGCTGCGCCATCGCCCGGCCGACAAAACCAGAAGGACGGCCGACCGCCAGGCCATCCGCCGCCGTTTTATTATCAAGCCCGATATCCGCGACGGCGACGGCCTCGTGCAGCCCGGTGCTCATCCCCAGCAGCATGCAGGGCGAATGCGTCGGTTCGGCAAAGAAGCAGTGCACGTCATCGCCAAAGGCAAGCTTCAGGCCAAAGGCCACGCCGCCCGGCCCGCCGCCCACGCCGCAGGGCAGATAAACAAACAGCGGGTGCGCGGCATCCACCGTTCTGCCTGCTGCCTCAAGCTGCGCGCGCAGGCGCAACCCCGCCACGGCGTAGCCCAGAAACAGCGTGCGGGAATTTTCATCATCGATAAAAAAACAGTGCGGATCCTGTTCCGCCTCGCGACGTCCCTGCGCCACGGCCACGCCGTAGTCTTCCGCGTATTCCACCACTTTTACGCCGTGCGAGCGCAACTTCTCTTTTTTCCACGCGCGGGCGTCGGCAGACATATGCACCGTGACGTCAAAACCCAGCGCGGCGCTGATAATGCCGATAGAAAGGCCGAGGTTGCCGGTTGAGCCTACGGCAATACGCTGCTGGCTGAAGAATGCCCGCAGGCGCGGCGACAGCAGGATGCGGTAATCCGCCTCGGTCGTCAGCAGGCCTGCGGTTATCGCCAGCCGTTCCGCGTGGGCAAGCACTTCATAAATACCGCCGCGTGCCTTAATAGAGCCGGAAACGGGCAGGTGGCTGTCTTTTTTCAGCCACAGTGCGCCAGGGATAGCGCCGTTTTCGGCCGCCAGCCATTGCTGCATGGCGGGGATAGCGATGACCGGCGATTCGATAATGCCGCCCGCCGTAGCGGTTTCCGGAAAGGCCTGCGCTAAAAGCGGCGCAAAGCGCTGGAGCCTGGCTTCGGCCTCTTGCGCATCCTGCCTGGTCAGGCCGACCTGCTTCAGGCCTTCTTCCACGCGGGCAAGATGGGGATTAAACCAGGTGGTGGCTTCCAGCGTCTGCAGCTGGCGGACAACGGGGTGTTGCAGAAGGCTATCTGACATGGCGGCTTGTCGCTCGGCAAAAAAAGAGGGCGCGCGACAGGCCGGACTCACCGACGCGCAGGGTGTCGGTGAGTGTAGCTTTCTCTTTCCTGATGGGAAAGGGCGACCGTTAGTATTCGTCTTCCTTGATATTGGCGACGGGCGCCAGAACCGTTTCCGCCAGCGGCCGCAGCGCCTGGCCCTGCTGGACGCGCTGCGGCCAGTCGTGGTTAGCCAGCGCGGCCTTGCCAATGGCGACAAAATCCGCATTAGCGAGCAGCTGCTCTTCAGCCCGTTCGCCGTCGTCCAGCCCGCCGTTGGCGATAATGACCGTATCCGGTGCGCCGACGCGTGCCAGCTCAACCAGCGAGCGATCGTTATTTTCAAATGCCGGCAGCCAGGCTTTGTATTCGGTGATATGGATATAATCGACGCCAGCTTCCTGCAACAGGGCAAATACTTTTAGCGCGCCCGCTTCGCCTTCCTGCCATTTGTGCTGGAAGTCGTTGACCTTACCCTGAGAAATACGCACGCCCAGCATCGCCTCGCGGCCAATTTTGTTGCGTACCGCGCGGATAACTTCCAGCGTCAGGCGCAGGCGATTTTCGATCGAACCGCCCCAGGCATCTTCACGCTGATTCTGATAGTCGGTAAAAAACTGATCGAGCAGGTAGCCGTTAGCGGCATGAATTTCCACGCCGTCGAAGCCGGCCCGCGTGATGGCACGTTCCGCGCTGTTGGCAAAGCTGGCGATGACCTCCTCAATTTGCTGGGCGGTCATCGCTTCCGGTACGGCGTAATCGCCTTTGCCGTGATAAAAAGCCAGCTGCTGGCCGCGCGGTTTGATAGCGGACGGGCCGATGGTGGTGGTGCGGTGAATATTCGCCTGGGAAAGCGCACCGCCATGGATCAGCTGAGCGATAACCACCGAACCCGCTGCTTTTACCGCATCCGTAACCTTGCGCCATCCGGCTACCTGCTCGTCGCTGACGATGCCGGGCTGGTAAGCGTAGGTCTGCGACCAGGCGCTATCGATATAGAGGCCTTCGGTGATGACGCCGCCGAAGCCGCCCTGCGCGAAGCTGGCGTAGTAGCGCTGTACAATCTCGCCGGGCACGCCCGTTTCAGAAGCGGAGATACGCGTCATCGGCGCGACGAGCGCCCGGTTTTTAAAATCGATGCGGCCGATCTGACCCGCTTTAAACAGTAAAGGATGCATAATAGTTCCTGAAGATAAATGAATACAGGATCCAGTATAATGAACGCGATGCAACGGCAGAACCGCCTTAAACTGACTAGATGAATAACGGAAACCGTTATAATGAACCTGAAAGACGTTGAGGTTTTCTGCGCGATCGTAGCCGTGGGCAACCTGACCAGGGCCGCCCGAACGCTGGGATCGACCGCCATGACCGTTTCCCGCCGTCTGGCGCTGCTGGAAAGCGAGCTGGGCGTAAGGCTGCTGCAACGCACCACGCGCGCCGTCTCGTTGACCAGCGAGGGTGAAGAGTTTTTGCCCTATGCGCGGGCAATGGTTGAAGCAGAGCAGACGGCTAAAAATATGTTCAGCGCCGGGGCGACGGGCGCCTTCGGGCTGCTGCGCGTGACCGCGCCGTCCGGCTTTGGCAGGCGCAACGTTTTGCCACTGCTGCCTGAACTGATGGCCGCTAATCCGCAAATGAAGGTCGAGCTGAATTTAAGCGAAGATGCCGTCGATATCGTGGCGCAGGGCTATGACATCGCCATCCGCATCGCGCCGCTGCGGGATTCCCGGCTGGTGGCGCACAGGCTGGCGGATAACCCCAGAGTCCTTTGCGCCTCTCCGGCCTATTTGCAGCGTAACGGTGCACCAAAGCAGCTGGCGGATCTGAAAAACCACGCCTGCCTGCGGCTGTCCGCGCTGCCGTGGTGGCTGTTTGAAAATCAGGGCGGCGCGGTCAGCTACACGCCGGATGCCCGTTTCAGCTGTAGCAGCGTGGAAGGCGTGAGGGAAATGTGCGTGGCCGGGGCGGGCATTGCGCAGCTGACCGCGCTGGACATTCGGGAAGAAGCGGCGCGAGGCGAGCTGGTGCCGCTGATGCTCGAGGATATGGCGATGCCCGCGCTGGCCGTCTGGGCGCTGCTGCCGACGCGGCGCTATACGCCGCGCAGAGTAACCGCCTTTCTGGCGGTGTTAAAACAATCGCTTGGCTGAGAACGGACTATGGTTAAGGTTCCGGATCGCAGGTCACAGAACGCAGGTGCAGGCCGTGCCGATCTGTCCCTTTATACGCTTTTTTGCGGAGAAAAAATGAAGCCAGTTCTGTTTGCTCTTTTGACGATCGTCTCCGCCAGCGCATCGGCCAGCAACATAGTGATCAATCAGCGCGTTCCCGCTGCCGGCGTGGCCGTACAGGGTGAGCTAATCTGGCAGCAGCAGCAAATTTCTGCACGGCCCTGGAACAGCGCCCAGCTTGGTGGCAAAGTACGGGTGCTGCTGCATATGGCCGGAAGAATTTCGGCTAAAGATCAGAACGCCGCATTGATTGACGCGTTGAGCAAGGCGAACCTGCCGCACGATCGCTACCAGACCACCACCATTGTTAACACCGACGACGCCATTCCGGGCAGCGCGGTATTTGTCCGTGCCAGCCTGAAATCCGCAAAGGAGGCGTCGCCCTGGTCGCAGTTTATTATTGATGCTAACGGCGCGGTCAGGCGAGCCTGGCAGCTAAAAGCGGGCGGCTCGGCAGTCATGGTGCTGGACAGCGAAGGGCGGGTGCGTTTTGCCCGCGAGGGCGCACTGACGCCCGCCGAAAACCAGCAGGTGTTAGCGCTGCTGAAAAGTTTGCTGGAGCCGCAGACTTCCTGAGCCTTCTTGCCCGCTTTTGAGAGCGTTCGCGCAGAGTGAAAAACGGCCGCAACAGACAGCTTGAAGTAGCCTGTTAAGCGCGGTAGCCTGCCTGCATCGAATATAAATCTCTTTTTATGACAGGTAACATCGGCAATGGCTTTGATCCCCAAAAACTACGCGCGGCTGGAAAGCGGCTACCGCGAGAAAGCATTAAAAATCTACCCGTGGGTATGTGGACGCTGCTCGCGAGAGTTTGTTTACTCAAACCTGCGTGAACTCACCGTCCATCATATCGATCATGACCATACTAATAATCCGGCAGACGGCAGCAACTGGGAATTATTGTGCCTGTATTGTCACGATCACGAACACTCAAAATACACTGAGGCTGACCAGTACGGTACCAGCGTTGTGGCGGGGGAAGACGCGCAAGACGATGTGGGCGCCGCCACCTATAGCCCTTTCGCCGATTTAAAATCGCTGCTTAACAAGAAGAAATAGCGCCAGAAATAGCCGCTTCCTGCTCAGGGCAGCCGCTATGCGAGACGCCGGTCTGCTTTGCGCAATAAACGGATGTTGCAGTGCAGTTAAGCAGGGCAGGCCCGGCGCGCGGCCACCCGCAAGTCATCATAGCCAGCAACCACGGAAGACAGCACTTTTCCCCCGCCGTTGCTGGCTGCTCGCGCTTTACTTTATTTTTGCTGTTCGCTTTCGCCAATGACTTTGTTAATGGCTTCGGTTCCACACCGATCGTCGGACTCGGCGCCGCCGGTTCCCGCCATGCCGATAGCGCCAATCCACTGACCGCGATATTTAATCGGTACGCCGCCGCCCAGCAGCAATAGCTCGTTAACAGTATTCAGGTTAACGGTATCCGGCGAGGATTGAGCTTTACGGGTAAACTCTTTCGTTGGCGTTTTGGTAGACAGCGCCGTGAAGGCTTTGCGCCAGGCGGCCTGCGTATTATGCGGCCCCACGTTATCATCTCTCATCAGCGAAACCAGGTTTCCGCCACGATCCACGACGGCCACCACGCCCTGGCGATTCATACCGTGACATACGGACAGCGCTTCCGTGGCCAGCTTACTGCTGAGTTCCTGCGTCATGTCATAGACGGCTGCTGGCCCGGTAGCCAGAGCCATGCCTGGCGTCGTAGCGAGCGCAAGGGCAATCATAAAATGTTTCATTTGTGCTCAGCTCCCCCGATACCGCTTAACGGTTTTTTACTGGCAGCGAGAGGCAGGGCAGTGACAAACCTTTTCATGTTAATTCTCCTGTATTAATCACCCTGCTGTTATACCCGCGTGGCTGTCGTCATTACCTGTCAGAAAGATGACCATATTGTCATCTGGCGCACCGCGGCCGCCTGGTGCTGGCGCAGGCGTAAGCCCCGGCAGAAGAGAGCGCAGGGTACGCGGACACCGGCAACGCCCGCAGTTTGCCGTTAACTGAAGACGCCGTTTTAACCATTAAAAATGGGTTTGCGCATAATGCGTATATAAGTCAATCAGTTGCAGAATAAAATATCCGCGCTACAGTTGATCTTTCCCGGTTTTGCCCTTATCGCACGCTGAGCGGTGTTGATAAGCCAGATGAACTCACGTTTAAGATGAAACCATCCACCTGAATGGAGAGAACAGATGAAGAAAAAATTGATGCTCACGGCTTTGCTTGCCGCACTAAGCAGCGGCGTCGCGGCCGCTGAAGGCGGATTTAAGGCGGGAGAAAAGGCTCCGCCGCCTGAAAAGGAAGATGCGGCGCAGAAAGGCACAGAGGACACGCGCGCCACGAAAGCAAACCTGATCCGGGATTTCAGACAGGGCGGCTACACAACGCTTGAGGGATATATTGTCAAGGAGAAAAGACCGGGCAGCTATCTGTTTCGTGATGCCAGCGACGAGGTTCGGCTACAGGCTTCTGCCGATGCTTTTCTCGGCAAAACCTATCAGGCTGATGACAAGGTTCGCGTCAGCGGTCGCGTTTATGGCAGAGCGGATAACGCCTTTATGAAAGTGACCCGGATCGAAAAACCCTGAACGGCGCAACAGAGCCGGCGCCCCCGTTTCTTTATAGCGTCGGCATCATTTTCCTTTATAAAAGCGGGAATGTATCAAGCCAGTTATGACGCCTGCTTTTTGAGCAGGGTGCAGTCATAACGCACGAGGAGCTGCATAACCGGCAGGCACAGGGCATAACGCGCTTTTTCAGGGCTGATCGCCACGCAAGCCTGCTACGCCCTGACGCGGGCGTCTGCTTCTGGCGCAAAACAGAAGCAGCGCGCGGCCGCAGGCGGCTTTCTACTTAAGTTGGGCTTTAACGGCGGCCGTCTTGACGTTTAAGGCATAGCGGGCGTCGGCGTCTTCTACCGCTTTGATGCGGGTAGAGATATCGTTCAGCACGATCCTGGCAGCACTCAGAGCGATCGCGCCGCTCCGGTAGTCCTGCAACAGCTTGTCCAGCTCGACGTCAAGCTGTTGAGCCAGGTCAGGCTGCGCCGCATCAGGCGCTTCGCCTACATAGAACTCATAGATGCGCAGTGCGGAGCGGTCGCCGGCAGGTTCTGTGTCAGCGCCCTGGTCGATCTGATTGTACACGCCAACATGCGGAACGTGCGGGCGAGCTAATCGTCCGGCAGTGAGCGTAAACTCTTTACGGCTGGCAGATTCGCCATGTCCACAAACCACGGTGAGCTTGTTCCCTCTGATGCGGTATTCCAGCTCCAGAAGCGCCGGGGTTGCGCCGACGTTGACGAGTTTGACTTTGTCGGGGTCTTTGGTTTCGTCATAGTCCCGCACGCCTACCTTGATCTCGCCATTGTCGTAGAAGCCCTTAATGGTAGGGTCATTGCCGTCGTCACAGTGCAGTTGCAGCACTACCACGTCACCGTCGTAGTTTACGGCCAGCAGCTCGCCCTTCAGGCGGATGAGCAGTTCGGTGTAGTCCTTCAGGAAGATCGGCGCCGGGAACTTGAACTCGGTGCGAGTGCGCTTCACGGAACCGGTAGTGGCGCCAGTTGTAGGTGCGATCACGTCGAAGTAATCCGCACCGCGTCGGATCAGACCTTTGGCTTCCAGATCGGCCAGCACCGATTCGACAAGCTCAGCGGACTTGAAAGTCCGGGCGGTACTGGCGCCGGGCTTTTTCAAAGGGGTAGTCAGATCCAGTTTGAGCAGGGTATCCAGTGGTTCAGTCATGCTTACTCCGTGTTAACAAAATGCGTGAGGGATAAAAACGCTGTTTCTTATTTGGATAAATGAAATAGGTTAATTAAGCGCTTATCGGAATATAGCACCCTTTCTTCTTTTGCTCTGAGGGCAGGGATGTTTTGAGCGCAATCACCCATCGCTCGCGCCTGGGATCACGCCGTGTAAATTATTTTTTACGGGGGTTAAGCGTCTATCATTCGTCAGGAGGTGACAGTAAAGACTGGTCTTTAATAGAATAGCAATAGTTAATGCTATTAAATTAATTTATGGTAATGAATTAATCTGGATTAAATACTACTAAGGACTTATAGAATGATCAGAACCCCTACGCTGGCTGTATGTTTGCTGATAACCGCCGGTTGCCTTTCAGCCAGCACTTTTGCTCAGCAACAGTCTTCAGATAATCTTGCCCCTTATCCCAAACCGGAAAAAGGCATAAGCCGACAAATAATACAGCTGCCAGAACGTAAACATGAAGAGTTATATAAAGTGGAACTGATGATTGGTCAGACACTGGAAGTTGACTGTAACCAGCATCTTCTCCTCGGCCAGCTGCACAGCAAGACAGTTGATGGTTGGGGCTATGATTATTATGTCTATGAGGCAGCGAAATCGCCAGACTCCGGCGCAATGCACATCTCGACCAGAATGGCCTGCCCGGCAGGTAAAAAGGAAAAGAAATTTGTGCCCGCCAACCTCGGGGCGGATGGCATGTTGAGGTATAACAGTAAACTTCCCGTCGTGGTTTATACGCCAGAGAATATTGAGGTTAAATATCGTATCTGGAAAGCCGATGATAAAATCAACGCTGCCGAAGTGAGATAATTGATTTACGGGTAAACTCTCTTCCTCCAGATAATGTCACGACCGTTTGCCGCTTTTTCTTCTGCCAGCGGTCGGTGCCTGGCGTTGATTAACACCGAACGATATTACAACGGCCTGTCTGGCACAGGCAGCATAATCAGCAGCACGGATCGGGAGCAGGGCCGGACAGCATCACGAATAACAACCGTTTCAGCCTTTTCTCGTCCGCCCGGCCAGGATCCCAGTTTTATCTTGCAGCGAATTCAACCCGGCCCCTCACTTCCCGCTGCCAATAGCGGCACCAGCACGTCGCTGATGGGCGTAGGAATACCATGGGTGCGGCCATAGCGCATTATCACGCCGTTGCGGATTTCCCATTCCAGCGGGCGGTTAGCCTGTCGGTCCGCAAGGATTGAGGTGCCTAAATCCGCAGGAGCATGATGAAAACCGTCCACAATTTCCTGGGGAACGCTGTCGTTCAGAATAGCTCCTTCCGCGCGAGCTACCTTCAGACATTCACGCAGATAAGCCAGCGCCAGCTCGGTGATATCTTTGCGCGAGAACATCCCGGCACGACGATTAGCAAGCACCATCAGACCGGCTACCGCGTTCTGTAGCAGCTTACGCCAGGCGATGGAAATAAAATCGCTCGACAGATCAACGACGCAGCGGGTTGCGCTCAGGCTGGCCGCTACTCTTTTTGCCTGTGGGCTATCCGGCAGCGTCAGGCGCGGTTTGGCTCGCAGCCAGACGGAGAAATCCGGCTCTCGCTGGGCCGGGAACCATACTACCGCAGGCACTACGGTGGCACCGTTGACCCAGGGCTCCAGAAGGGTTTTCTGTTCCACGCCGTTTTGCAATGCGCACACCACCGTGTTTTCATCACAGAGTGCGGCCAGCCAGTCCGCACAGTCGGCTACCTGGGTAGTTTTTACCGCCACGAACACCAAATCGAACGGCTGATGGACGGAGGCGCTATCAGTTAATACCGGCCCCGGTACGACAGTTTCTCTTTCATCATCACGCAGAATTAATTGCGCATGCGCGCTGCGCCCGCAAAGTACTGGCGTGCGGTTTGCCTCATGTAGTACCGCTGCGAGGGTCGTACCGATAGCGCCAGGGCCAAGCAGGGCAATGCCAGGACGGTCAGCCATTTTATCTTCTCCCTTGTTCGTCAACGATCGGCGCGCCGATTACCATCGCTACGCACGCCAGGGTTTTCTCAGCATACGCGCTTTGTCGGAAAATGGATCGCCCGAGCCAGCGCCAAACCAATAAAAGCCCGTTAAACAACACGGGCGTTTATTATCAGGCGGCGCTGTTATAGCTGGTGGAGGGGGGCAGGGTTTTACTTCCTTTTAGCGTAAACAGGGAAAGGACGGTAAAGCTTAAGGTGATTAACCCATGACTTAACCGTTATTGTTGAGTACGCAATATGAGCAGTCGCGATAAACTAAGCTTTATTTGAAATAACTTACCTGTAACTTCAATTCGGGGTGGCTGAATATTATTTCAGTCGGCAAGATTATTATCACATAGTATATCCTGGGCATTTAGTACGGTCTCCCGCTTATCGTTTAGCCGGGTTGCAGCATAAATATCGATGTTCAATTTCTGCGATTCATAGTCTGTTAGCGCGCGGTAGCAAAGCCCTTCCTGATTAAAGGTGCATTTGGACTGCGGCATCAGAGCAAACCCTTTTCCTCTTACGATGTGAGTGAGCATAACGAGTGAATCGTCCGGCTCTTTCACTCTTTTTAATGGAGTTTTCAGTAGATCAAAATAACTTTCACATTTGTCGTAAAATGATGGGTTCGCGCTTCTTGCAAACCAGAAGAGCGGTAAATCACTGACGTCTTCGAGTGATACTTTTTGTTTCATACTGGCTGAGTGCATGGCTGGCATAGCCATCAGTAGGGGTTCACGGCAAACCCAGCGATACTGGACGGTATCTTCATGACCGATACCTTTTTCGCCCGTAAGCACGAGGTCAAGCGTATTTTTCGACAGGCACTGAAGCAGCTGCGCAGATGTCAGATTAGGCGTTTCAACGTCGTCTTTAGCATGCAGTTTAATAAGCTGCTTGCTGACGGGATCAATTAATTCAAAATTGAGCGTTCGGGTAAGGCCAATGCGCAGGCTTTCCTTCGAAGAAGGTGAATGTGTTTTCAGTTCATTAAGTTCCTGAAGGATCCTTTCTGCTTTTATTACCAATGCACGGCCAGCTTCCGTCAGGCTGACATCATGTGTACTGCGGCTGAATAGCTGCCTGTCCAGTACGGCTTCAAGGCGCTTGATCTGTCGGGTTAACGGCGGCTGGGTCATTCTGAGCCGTTCGGCAGCCCTGCGAAAGTTCAGCTCATGAGCGACAGCAAGAAAGCACTGGAGCTGTTTAACGCTGGGGAGGTTGTTGTTGATTAGGTGTCCTGCAGTGGCCATAGATTCCATCCTGTCAGTCAAAAAATTATTCTACACCCTTTTGATACAGCCAGATATAAAACGAAATTCATATCACAAAAACGCGCCTTACAGCAATACAAAAACTATATTACACATTTAACAATTCCATTTGTGTCAAAGGCTGTTAGATTCCTCTCTAAATTAATCAAAATCATCAGGGAGATAAGAATGTCATCTAACTATGTGCTGGTGTCGCGCTTCCCGTTAAAAAATAATATTTATGCTGATTTTTTTCTCATCATTAAAAAGCACTAAAAGTACGCGCTATTTTCTTTGTGAAGAGCAGGGTGTGAATGAACTACTGGAACTCCGTTCGTTTAACGATATTAAAGAAATCTCATGGGCAGAGGAAGAAATGGAGTCAATGTTTTATCGCTTTGCTGACGTTCTTTCTGCAGATATTCGTAGGGAGCTTCTCAAGTTTGTTGAATCTCCTTTCGATAATAAAAAAGACCTCCCCGAAACAAAATATATTCAGCTGCGCCATGTTGAAGTTCCTGCGCATAATTATCAAAAATATCGGCAGTGGCGTGATGAAACCATTTTTAATGTCGTAAGGGATAATAAAGATAATTTACGTATCATTTTTCAATATCGCCATTGGTGTCGGAGCGTCTGCCAGTGCCTGGATGGTATCCGCTTTTTCAATCCAGCTACTTTGTATCGTAGCAGGTGCAGCTATCGGGTTTTCTGTCTTACTCGTAGCCGCAATCCCAACGCGCGCTACGTCAGCACTAACCATCATGGAGAAACCTTATGAGTCAAATAAGTAATCTGACACATTATGGCAGAGATATTATGAACCGCCTTGAGCCCGGTCTTGCCGATAAAGTCACCGGACGACTGAATGAACTTGACGCCACCTTACCGGCTTTGATCACCGATTACGCTTTTGGCGCTGTGGTTGGCCGCCCCGGTCTGGAACTTAGAACAAGGGAAATGCTGACCGTTGCATCGCTTGTGACGCTGGGTAACGCTATGCCGCAGCTTGAGTTACACATGAGAGCCGCGCTTAACACTGGCGTCAGCCCTGAAGAGCTACTTGAAATTGTGATACAGATGGCCGTCTATGCCGGCGTACCGGCCTGTATGAACGGTTTGACGGCCTACCGCGCTGCTATGGCGGCGACAGGCCATACTTTGCCCGGCCTGAAAGAGGAAAACTCATAAGCGAAGTAGTCATTGTTTCTGCAAAACGCACGGCAACGGGCACGTTCCTGGGCTCCCTGTCGGATCATTCCGCCGCCGAGCCTGGAAGCCGCATCATTCGTGCGCTTCTTGAAGACCTGGACGTGAAAATTGGTGAAATTTCTCAGGTCATTATGGGGCAGGCCCTGACGGCTGGCTGCGGCCAGAATCCAGCACGTCAGGCCGCACTGAATGCCGGACTGCCTGTTACAACGCAATGCCTGACCATTAACAAAGAAGGTCTGTGGATCTACTGCTACGGCAAGAGGACTGCCGGTTCTGGCCTCACAGGGCGTGTTTGCTAACTCAGAAATTAAAACGGCATTTATGGTGGTGAAGGCATAGCGCTGAGCGTTTATCGCTAAAAATATCAGCTCTACAGCAGCTGCGCTGGTTAAGAACAAAAAACCGGGATGATCCGGTTTTTTGATTATAAGGGCTGATTTCAGGCGTTAACGCCTTTCATGCCTTCCTCTGAATACCGTTCGCCTTTGATCTCAATACGCTGGTGAATATTGTTCAGCAAGGCAATATCTGAGTTGTCCAGAACGATGTCGGCCGCGAGCGCATTTTCGGTCAGATAATTGATGTGCCTGGTGCCGGGAATCGGTACCAGCTTATCGTACTGCGCGAGAAGCCAGGCTAGCGCAATCTGACCTGTGGTGCAGCTGTATTTTTCAGCAAGCGGCTGCATAACTTCAAGAAGCTGGGCGTTATGATCGAGGCTGGACTGAATAAATCGCGCATTATTTTTACGGAAATCACCTTCCGCAAAATCGCTGTTTTTACGGTATTTCCCGGTCAGAAAGCCTCTGCCCAGCGGAGAATAAGGAACCAGACCAATACCCAGCTCTTTCACTGTCGGGAGAATTTCATCTTCAATATCGCGTGTCCACAATGAATATTCCGTCTGCAGGGCTGTGAGAGGATGTACAGCATGGGCGCGGCGCAGGGTTAAAGCGGAAACCTCGCAGAGTCCAATATGGTTGATCTTACCTTCTTTGATGAGACGGCTCAGGCATTCCATGCTCTCTTCAACAGGTGTAGCCTGACTGACCCTGTGAAGATAAAACAGATCGATCCGCTCAATGCCAAGTCTTTTAAGGGATTCATTACAGCAGCGGGTAATATAATTGGGTTGATTGTTAATGGTGCGGGCATAAGATTCGTCAGGGGAGCGATCGATCCCGCACTTTGTGGCAATTTTAAACTGCTGGCGTGTGGCCTTATCGAGCCCGGCAAGAAAGTGACCAATAAGTCGTTCATTGTGGCCTCGCCCGTACAGGTTAGCGGTATCAATTAACGTAATATTCAGGTCAATAAGGTTATAGAGCAGCTGTAGAGAAGCCTTGTCATCTGTCTGACCATAAAATTCGCTCAGGCCCATGGCCCCATAGCCGACAGCGCTGACTGTAAAATCCTGGGATAAATTTCGGGTATACATAATCTCTCCTTTTTCTGAATTTTTTAATTGTTCCACCTTGATTGCGGTTAATGAATTGTTATTTTGGTTATACAAAAAAAGTATCAGGTCAGAAGAACCACATGGCGGGTTAGCCACTGCAGTTAAATTCTCATAATCTGATTCTGTCTTTATTCGGATCGACAAGTTAAAAGCCCGTTAAACAACACGGGCGTTTATTATCAGGCGGCGCTGTTATAGCTGGTGGAGGGGAGCAGGGTTTTACTTCCTTTCAGCGTAAACAGGGAAAGGACGGTAAAGCTTAAGGTGAGACAGCCCAGCACAAGGTAAGCCTGATGGAAACCAACGGTGTCATACATCCGGCCTACCCATGCCGACAGCACCACGCCCGAGAGCTGTTTCGATAAATTAAAGCCTATCAGGAACAACGTTGCCGAAAGCTTTGGGTTAAATACGGAGGAAATATATTTAAAAGTGCCCACCAGCAGGAACGGCAGTTCAAACATATGCAGCATTTTTAAGATAACAACTTCCACGGCCGATGAAGCAAAAGACGACCCCAGAATACGTGCCGACATAATAACGCCTGCGATCAGCAGGGCATTCTTCGCGCCAATGCGGTTCACAATGGCGGGGGCGAAGAACATAATCAAGGCGTTGAGCAATTCTCCACCGGTAGTCACGAAGCCAAACACTTCGGTGCCGCGTTGTGGGCTGGAGAAAAAGCCTTTGAAAAAATTGGCGAACTGCTGGTCGAAAACGTCATAGACGCTGGCGACGCCAACCACGTAAACAATAAAACCCCAGAAGCGCGGCATCCGCAGCAGCTCGGCGGCGGTGCGCAGCGAGAAGGCCTGGCGGTTGGCGCCCAGTGCCTCGATAACCCGCTCGCTGTTACTGCCTTCCGGGCGTGACACCCAGAGCAGTACGCCAAGCACCAGGGCAAAACCGGAGGCGATCCAGAAAGTAATATTAGGATCTATGCCAAAAAGAATGCCGGTGATGGAGGCACACAGCGCCCAGCCGATACAGCCGGAAACGCGAACTTTGCCATACTCGAAACGGTTAGCGCGGCTGACGCGTTCAATATAGGCTTCTACCGCTCCGGAGCCACTGGAGAAAACGGCCCCCAAATAGATACCGCCAGCCAGCGCGCCGACGAAAATATTCATTTGCAGCAGAGGCGACAAAACAAAAATAAAGAAGGGCGCAAACAACACCAGTAAGACCGTGATTGTCCACAACAGGTGTTTACGTAACCCCTGCTTATCGGAAATCAGCCCAAATACCGGTTGGAAGACAATCGAAAACAGTGAAATAGAGGAAAAAACAATCCCCGTTTCTGTTTTGGTCAGATGGTTAACTTCCGCCAGCCAGACCGGGAAAAACGGGAAATACGCGGACATAATGAAATAGTAAAAGAAAAAGAACAGCATAAAGTAAATAAAATTATGGCGTTCTCTTGGAGCGAGTGCAGAGAGTTTCATGGCGACTTTTCCATCTGGTTATACCGATAAGCCGGGGGCCTGCGCCCCCGATTATTATTGGAAATGCATCGTTAACTGGTAGTGCCATTTCGTTTCAAGCAACAGCCACTGCTGCAATACGCTGGGCGTCCAGGAGTCATCGCCGCCAACGCCCATATGCTGGCCGTCAAGGGTTATCCAGACGCCGTTTTCCGACTGCATCCGGTGCCAGTGATCGGTCTTCATTAATTGCGCGGTGCTGTAGGGCTGTACGGAGAAGTGAAAATCGCCCGCCACATGCCAGCGCCCCCAGTCCAGGGCTTGGGTGTCGCAGCGCAGTCCGTTTTCGGTCGGGAAAATGTACGGCGTGCTCATCTCCTCCAGCGGCAGTTCCCAGCGAGAGAAGCAGGCGCTGGTACGCCGATCCGGGTAGTTCTCATGCGGGCCGAATCCCAGCCATGAAACCGGTTTATTCTGATCCGGCACCTGAAAAGTCAGCCCGACGCGCGGCAGCGGCGGCAGGGTGGCGGCACGTTCGCCGTCAATGGCCAGATGCAGCTTGCCCTGCGCATCAAAAGTCATCCGCCAATGGCTGATGATCACCACCTCGTTCCCGCTCAGGTAGTGCCAGTAGCTGTCGATGACCACCTCATGGGCCAGACGCTGCGCGTCACACTGTACGCAGCGAACTGTGAGATCGTACAGGCCAGCGCTTTTCCAGCGTTCAACCCAGGCGTTGGGATCGATACGCTCCACTTCGCTTACGCCAATATCGTTATCCAACGGCGCGCGCACGAACTGGTCGCGCAGCGGAGTCAGCAGCTGCTCCACGCCGTTCACTTCCCAGTGCGTCAACAGTCCGCTTTGACGGTCAATCACCCACTGCTGTAAGCCGCTGCGCACCGTCCAGGCGCTGTCGCTGCGTTCAAGCTCAGGCGCATCGCCTGCTGGCTGAGGCGCATGCAACACCAATGGGGCGGCGAGCACAAACTGCTGGCAGGCAACGCGATGCCCGGCAGCGGACCAGGCGGTGGCCTGCGGCTGGATAACCTCCAGCGTCAGCCAGACCTCTTCGGCCCCGGCGGGCAACGTCAGTTCCTCCAGCAGCGTCAGCTCGCTCTGGCCTTCAGGCCGCAGCGCAAGCGTTGTGCTGCCCTGGCTAATGGTTTCACCGGCTGCCTGAACCTGCCAGTGCAGCTCCTCGTTATCCGTCGGACGGAACAGATACTCGCTGACAATGCTGATGCGCAGCGGATGTTGCGACAGCAGGGCAAACTGGAAGTATTGCTGCGCGTGTTTGGCCTCAATTAATGACGGGTGAGGGCGGCGGTCAGGGAACACCAGCCCGTTCATGCAGAACTGGCGATCGTTGGGCTTATCGCCAAAATCACCGCCGTAGGCCCAGCCGATGCTGCCGTCGTCAAAGGTTTTGCTAATCGCCTGATCGGCCCAGTCCCAGACAAAGCCGCCCTGCAGGCGTGGGTAATCACGAAACGCCTGCCAGTAGTCGGCATAGTTGCCCAGGCTGTTGCCCATGGCATGAGCGTATTCACAAAGGATTAGCGGACGCTGCTCGCCGGGCAGACCGATCCACTTTTTAATGCCCCATTTCGGCACGGCCGGAATGAGCTGATCGTTTTCCACGCGGGCGTACATCGGGCAGATAATATCGGTGGTCGTGCTGTCCGCGCCGCCGCCTTCATACTGCACCGGGCGTGACGGATCGTTACGCTTGAGCCAGTGATACATGGCTTCGTGATTGCTGCCGCCGCCGGATTCATTGCCCAGCGACCAGATAACGATCGACGGGTGGTGGCGATTGCTTTGCACCATCCGCGTGACGCGGGCGCTCCAGGCCGGCAGCCAGGCCGGATCGTCGGAAAGACGATTCATCGGCACCATGCCGTGGGTTTCGATATTGGCCTCGTCGACCACGTACAGGCCATAGCGGTTACAGAGTTCATACCAGCGCGGCGCGTTGGGATAGTGCGAGCAGCGAACGGCGTTAAAATTGTTCTGCTTCATCAGCAGAATGTCCTGCACCATATCCTCTTCTGTAACGACCTGGCCGCGCTGAGGGTGATGCTCGTGACGGTTAACGCCACGGATCAACAGCGGTTTACCGTTTAGCTTCAGCAGGCCATTGTCGATTTCAACCCGGCGAAAACCAATATCCCAGGCCTCGGCCTCGATCAGCTCATCGTCGTGCCACAGCGAGACGACGGCCCGATAGCAGTTCGGCGTTTCCGCGCTCCACAGCGCCGGACGCTCCACGGGAACGCGCATCATGGCGCGTTCCGCATAGTTGCCTCGCTCGTCAATGGCTGGCGAGCCGGGCTGCTGCTGGTGGCTGGCGACCCGCTGCGCGTCATGCCACAGCTCCACGTTGACCGTCAGTTTTTCAAGCAGCCGTTCCGGAGCAGCAACGGTGACATTCACCTCCAGCTCAGCGTCGCGATAAAGCGCATCAAGCTGCGGCGTAAGCTGAACATCGCTCAGGTGCAGCGACGGCTTATTCAGCAACCATACTGAACGGAAGATCCCACTCATCCGCCACATATCCTGATCTTCAAGCCAGGTGCCCGCGCTCCAGCGCATCACCATAACGCAAAGGCGGTTCTCGCCCGGCTGAAGCGCGGCGCTGAGATCGAAGGCCGCAGGCAGGCGACTGTCCTGCGAGTAACCGATCCATTTGCCATTGCACCAAAGATGGAAGGCGGAGTTTACACCGTCGAAGATAATCTGCGTTTCACCTTCGTCCCGCCAGCTCTCCTCCACGTTAAACGTCAGCGAGTAGCAGCCGGTCGGATTCTCTTCCGGCACGCGCGGCGGCGTGGTATCGATGGGATAGCGCACGTTGGTATAGATTGGCGAGTCGTAACCCTCCATTTGCCAGTTCGAAGGCACGGGCGTAGGACGGCTCTCCGCCAGATCGCTTTCCAGCCAGCTGGCGTCCACCTCAAACGGGCTGCGCGCATAAGTGAATTGCCACTGGCCATCCAGCTGACGGCGGTGTGATGAGGTCTGGTTTTCCCTTGCAGCGCGAAGATCGCGCCAGCTGGAGAAAGGCGCATGGGCCGGTAAACGGTTCAGGTGCGTAATGGTCTGGTTTTGCCAGTCTTCACGTGCAAGCACGTCATGAAACGAAACGCTGTGGGGGGCATGGCCGTCGTGATTGCGCATAGGTCTACCTGATAGCTAAAAGTAAATGTCATTCGCCAGACAAGATGGAGTGTGTTATCAGATATTTTGTTAGTAGCCGCAATATTGTTGAGATTGAAACTCATTGGCGATCACGAAACAGAACAGAAACAGCCATTTTTTGTCGTATTTTAGACAATAAATGTTAGCGTAAGACATTGACGAGAGAGACCAAAGGAGAAGAAGATGCAGCGGCGTATGGCAACTCTGGAAGATGTGGCTCGTGAGGCCGGTGTATCACAACAGACGGTTTCGCGCGTGCTGAACAGGCCTGATGTGGTTTCTGAACGAACCCGTGACAAAGTCATCCACGCCATGCAGGCGTTGCATTACGTGCCTAACCGTTCGGCACAGTTGCTGGCGGGGAAATCGGCGCCGTCGATTGGGTTGATTACCGCGTCGTTAACGCTGCATGCTCCTTCGCAAATCGCCGCCGCGATAAAGAGTCACGCGGGCGCGCATCAGCTGGAGGTTGCTATCGCGATGCCGGTAACGGCCGATTACGCTTCTCTTCAGGCACGTTTGCATGAGTTTCGCGCGCAGAATATCCGTGGCGCCATCATCAATCTTCCCCTGGAAAGCAGCCTGGCGGAAAAGTTGGTCAGTGAGAACCCGGATATTAGCTGTCTGTTTTTAGATATTTCGCCGGAAACCGATGTCTGCTCGGTGCGGTTTAATCATCTGGACGGCTGCGGCGCCTGCGTCAACCATCTCTGGACGCTGGGGCATCGGGAGTTCGGTCTGCTTGCCGGGCCAGAGAGTTCCGTCTCGGCGCGAATGCGGTTAAGCAGCTGGCGCGAAGCCTTGCACCGGCTTGGAGTGAGCAACGCGGTGACGGTCTTTGGCGACTGGAGCGCGGCCAGCGGCTGGCACAAAGCCTTTGAGCTGTTGCATCAGCAGCCGCGCATTAGCGCGATCGTCGTCGCGAACGATCAAATGGCGCTCGGGGTGCTGAGCGCGCTGGCACAGCTTAATCGCACCGGCAGCAGGGCGGTTTCCGTTACCGGCTATGACGATACGGCGGACAGCCTCTATTTCCAGCCGCCGTTAACAACCGTTGCGCAGGATTTCGATAAGTTAGGGAAAAAAGCCGTTGAGCTGTTAGTTCAGAAGATGGCCGCACCGCAGATGCGCATTCGGGAGCTGCTGCCGACGCGTTTGATTGTCCGGCAGTCAACCTGGCCTTGCGGCGGAGAAAACGAGGATGAGAAGGGGGCAGTGATTGCCCAATTAAAAACGCTGGTGGAAAGGTTGTGAATTTTCCGCGTCTATTCACCGTGCAGCAGGAGGCCAGGCGTATTGGCCGGTTGCGGCAGTAACAAGCGCCTGCTCAGGTTACTACCTCATATAGCGTCGTGAGTAATGTCGTGATTTTATAGATTAACGTTGCACGGCGATGCCCGCAGCCAGGCATTATTGCATAATGCTTAGTGAGCGAGGAGAGGACGTTGAAGTGATCAACTACACGGTGAATTTACGAGTCGATTTTAACTCTCGCACAACAGAATGCGGCAAGCAACGCCCATAAATTAGGGATTCGTAATCATGACCAGTATCATCAGTTATCTGACAGGTGCATTGGAAAAGTTCGCCTGAGGTGGTGTATTCATATAACTTTGCCTGTTCGGCATTAGCTATAAAGTCGATCTTTATGACAGCCTTACTTACCCAAAAGCCAGGTATTTTCTGTTTGGTTAGTAGGTTTTTGAGCATGTTGGCGTAGCGATGCACAATGTAACTTTGCAGATTATATGTGGGGGTAGTTTTAGACAGAATAAGAGGAAAAATCATTGAGGAAAGGCAATTATCCAGAGCTAACGATTTAAGCTGGCCTATAGACCAGTATCCTTTAAAGTCGTTGTTTCTGCTAACAAAGCTCCCATTAAGCGCATTCACTATACCTTTTAATTCACTTCGACGTGCCATAAGTTAATTCCTGGTTGCTGCCCATAAACATTATGTGCAACTTTAACTTTCATTAATATCTGTGCGCAAATTTTTAGGCTGATATCTCCGGGCTCTGGGGGGCTATCAGTCATTATTACCCAACGGATTTTTGTATATCCGCTTCTGCCACAAAGTGCACATCCATCATCAAACGTACAGTCAACAGTCAATTAATCCAGTCTGTTGGCACCTGCCCAAACCTTCCCATCAAGCGCAGCACACAAGTCAATAACGCAGTGCTCTCATCATTTCTATTATCGCTACGCTACCTTATAAAGGCTGCCGCACAGCCTTTATAATTTAACTGAAGCGCTTATTCCAGTGCAGCAAGGATCGCGGCTTCCATTTTCTCTGGGGTAGAGATCGGTGCAAAACGCTTAAGTGGTTTGCCGTCGCGTCCGATCAGGAACTTAGTAAAGTTCCATTTGATTCGCCCACCCAGCACGCCGGGCAATTCGGCTTTCAGGTAACGAAACACCGGGTGCGCCAGGGCGCCGTTGACCGCCACTTTCTCAAACATCGGAAAGCTCACGCCATAGTTGATGTGGCAGGTCTGCGCGATGTCGTCAGCACTGCCGGGTTCCTGCTTACCAAACTGATTGCAGGGAAAACCCAGCACCACCAGCCCTTGGGCGGCGTACCGCTTATAGAGCGATTCAAGGCCCGCGTACTGTGGCGTAAAGCCACAATGGCTGGCGGTATTGACCACGAGCACCAGCTTGCCAGCGTAGTCGGCCATAGGGATCGGCTGGCCACTCAGGCTGGTGGCGGTAAGTTGGTAAAACGTGGTCATGTCGACATCCTCAGAATACTCATATTGCAGATGGCTTGTGTAAGACAGGATAGTTGCCCGTCGAGCAGAATGGCATATTTTTCACATCAGCTGCTGACGCAAAGCTGCCTTTGTCAGCAGCAAGGGCAGCGATGAGCGAGACGCGGGCATAGCTGCTCTACGTCAAGGCTGCCTTACATAACGTAACGATGCCGGGAAAAGTCGAAAATCCCTACGCATTGTATAATTCAGGCATAACGCGACAGTTGCAGGCTGTACAGCCGTTTAATCAAGCAATATTCATTAAAGGTTATGGGCGAATTAGCCGATAAACGCAGTCTACTGCTTCTGACCTTGAGTTTTGCCATAGATAATTTCCCGCTCCGGCAGGTGAAATGGCACCGTAGAAACTGCGGCATCAGCCAACAACGGACCCGACCACCATGAACACTGTGATCAAACCTACTCTTTCCGCCGTTTGGTCCACAGACGCTCAGGGCATTTGCATCACCAGTCAGGAAAGCCCTGCTGGCCTTATGCCCACGCTGGAAGGCGTAACGCTAAGTGCATGGCTGAGGCTCGCACAGGCTGATGATGATGCGCAGATCGCGCTGCAACTGACTGCGGCGTTGGAATGCGTCACGCCTTTTCATATCGAAGTGCCAATCCGTTGTCTGGATGGCACGACACGCTGTGTGATTGTTTCAGGCCTGCCTGACTGTCCACCCAATGTTCCTTGCCTGCAATATAGCGGCTTCATTTTTGATATAACAGGGCAGCGCAAAGCCCTGGAGGAAGCGCTGCGCACGGCGGCGGAATACCGTCTGTTAATTGAAAACAGCACTGACCTGATCGCCCATTGCGACGCAGACGGCAGGTACGTTTCAATCTCGCCTTCTTACAGCAAAATGATCGGTTGGTCAGCCGATGAGATGAAAGGTCAACCGGTGGTGGATTTCCTGCACCCCGATGACCGGGCATCCGCTACGGATGCACTGGTATTCCTTTTCAACGGTGGCGTGCGGTCGGATGTGGTCGAGGTGCGTAAGCGGCATCGCGACGGTCACTACATTACGCTTGGCACCAAGGCCTGCGGCGTCAGCGACCCTTCCACCGGCAAGAACATCGGTGCCGTGCTGGTTTCGCGGGATATTACTCATGATAAAGAGCGGATCCGCAAGCTCGAAAAACTGGCCACCCGCGACACGTTAACCGGGTTGCCTAATCGGGCCTGGATCAACGACCGGGTGAGCCACATGCTTGCGCAGGAAAAAGATCTGGCCTATACCACCGTCCTGTTTATCGATTTGAACGGGTTCAAGGCGGTCAATGATTCGATGGGGCATGCAGTAGGGGATGTTTTGCTACAGCTGGTAAGCGAGCGGCTACGACGCTGTATGCGCCCTGGCGATGCGGTGGCGCGTCTGGGCGGGGATGAGTTTGTGGTAGCCGCGAAGTGTACCAACCGCAAGGCGGCATCTGCCATCGCCCGGCGCATTATTAACAGCCTGAAAGAGCCATTTGCTATCAATAGCACAGAAGTACGCATTGGGGCGTCTGTTGGCATTAGCCTCGCACGATTCGGGGCGGCATCGGCCAACATGCTGTTTGAAAATGCCGATAAAGCGATGTACCAGGCGAAAGCACGACAGGATGGGTCATATCAGTTTTTCGAGCCTGCGGCGCAGCCGTTACGTCATTAGCATAGCGTTGGCTCTGTTCTGCGATCTCTTGTGGTGTCTGCCTGGCATAAAGCCGGCGCCTGAAAGCGAGAAGCGGAAGCACAGCTGCCCGAATGCTTGTGCCGCGCCCTGACGGGCACTGTACGTCCCACTCTCTGTTTTCAGAAAAAAACGCGATTAGTTATCGACTTCCCGGGCCGTCAAGCAGCGGATCGGCCAGTGTAGCCCTGGTTTTAGGCAGGCACTGCGGATAGTTTTGCTGAATAAACTCAATCATCTTTTCCCGCACGTGGCAGCGTAAATCAAAGGCCATGGGGGAGTTTTGTGCCGTCATCAATAATCTGATGGTCATGGTTCTGTCATCAGTATCCGTTACCTGCAGCACCTGAGTTTCCTGATCCCAGAGCTTTGTTTCACTGAGGATTTTTTCGAAATGCTGACGCAGAGGTTCTAACGGCATGGAGTAGTCAAGGTAAAGGAAAACGGTGCCTAATATTTGGGCGTTATTACGCGTCCAGTTCTGGAAGGCGTTTTCTGTAAAGTAGGTGATGGGCAGAACCAGCCGGCGCAGATCCCAGATACGCACCACCACATACGTCAGGTTTATCTCCTCAATCCAGCCCCATTCTTTTTCAACCACTACAGCATCATCAATTTTAATCGGTTGGGTGAAGGCTATCTGAATACCGGCAAACAGGTTAACGAGCGACTTTTGCAGGGCAAAGCCAATTATTATTCCGGCCACCCCGGCACCGGCCAGAATTGTGGTGCCGAATTTTCGCACGCCGGGGAAGCTGAGCAGGATCAGTGAAACACACAGCGTCACGAGCAGGACGATAGCGACCTTTTTTACATATATTATCTGCGTACGGATTTTACGGGCACGAAGATTATTAGAAAGATTAATGTCATAGCGGATAAAAAGCATATCCTGCACGACATTAGTCAAACGAATCAGGATAGAACAAAGCGAAAGTATAATGAAGGTATTAATAATCGTTGTAATAAGATCAAGATAGTGCGGGTGAATATTAATATAATTAAGCCCGACGTTGATTAACATCAGCGGGATGAAAAGAAAAATTGATCCGCGAAGATGCTTTTCAAGGGATTTAAATAATTTCCTGTCACGATTCTGCCAGTAGCGGATGAACCTGAGAATGATAAATCGCGCAACGGCCCCCGCAGCGAAAGAGAGCGTGACGAGCAATAAAGCAGGCACCCACGATGGCGCGCCAGATAACTCATCGAATAGTAATGGCATTCTTTTCCCTTATATCCAGCAACAACCACAGGCTGTCAGCGAAGTCATAAACATCCAGTAACCGCTGTCTTCACGGTTATCTGCAGCGTAAATGGTTTACGCAGATGAGTTTATGAAAAATTCTGTTAACTGACGCAGTAAACGTAAAAAAATCGGACAAAACCGATAATTCAGATGAGTTTTTTATTTAATTAATTGAAATTTATAATAATTTTTATTTATCAGCCAGTAAGCCGGGCGACCATGCCTGTATCGTATAGATCTTGAGCGGTGGCCTGACGGAAGGAGGCTCACCAGAAGCATAGCGTCAGATCGCCGCCGGATTCGATAAGCAAAACCAGCCTTCGCGATAATTCAGACGAGCGTGGCAGCCGTAGAGAAGGAAGAGCAGGTATGTCCGGGCAATACTGAAAGCGATGAAAGGGAATGATAATCAGCCGCTAGCATGTTCGGGCGTGAGCGTTCTCTGAATGTTCAGGCTTCGCTTTGCGCATAACCTGCCTGAACGCGCCGGGCGGCATACCGTACTGTCGGCTGAATGCCCGCGTAAACGTCTGCTGCGACTCAAAATCATAGCGCAGGGCGATAGTTATAATTCGCTGGTCGCCGCTGATAAGCTCATCAGCGGCGGCCTTCATCCTTTCCAGACGAATAAAAGCACCCAGGCTGATACCGGCGTAGCGCACAAAGCACCGGTTCAGATACCACTTTGAATAACCGTAGCGGGCCGCCACCTCCTGAACGGTGACTTTTCTGGTTAAGTTTTCTCTTATCCAACATACCAGCCCCGTAAAAAATACGTCGTCCGACAGCATATTGTTATTCCCGCTGGCTGCCCAGGTTTGATAAATATCGATACGAGCCTGCACGGGCAGGTACGCAATGAGGCACGGCCTGGAAACGCTTATGCGCAGAAAGCATCAGAATGTATAGGTAAAGCCGACCGTGCCCGTTGCTTCATTGCGCTGGGAAACAACAGGGCTGTCGGCTACGCGATCGCCAAGCCAGGTATAGCCCGCGCTGATAAGCGTTCCCCAGTGAGGATCAAACTGGTGGCTCCAGATCAGAGAGGTTGCAATACCGTAAAAACCGCCCGGCGCGCGGTAGCGCGTAAACCTGCTGCGCTGGCTCTGCGCCTGACTGACGCCGTACCAGGTATTCATATAGCGGGCATCGCCAAATAATGCCGCGGTTTGCAGCGCGACGGTATCGCTTTCACTCTGCACCGGCAGAAGGGTCAGGGATGCCTGATAATTGACGCCCTGATCGTCACTGAACGGCAGAACCGCTTTGCCTTCGGCGCTGAGCCATGGCGTGACCTGCCAGCCGATGGCCAGCGCTGTATTGACTGTGGGATCGATTTTGCCCATGCCCTTCAGCCTCTTACCGCCGTCACGCCAGTCTGAATTTTTGTCATCTCGTCCGAGGTTGTAGCCCAGCGTATGTTCCAGGTAGAGTCCACTGTTGCTTTGTAAATCGTAGCCAATGCCTTTTTGAGCATCCGCAAAGAAGGCACCGTGTCGGGCCTGGAAAACCGGAACCGGCTGAAGGCGGGTTTGATCCGAGCCGCTGTAGCGGGGCGCAGACTGTGCGCCGACGCCGACGGTCACGCTATTTTGGGCATCACCGCTGTCCGCGCGGGCCGTCGCTGAAGTTGTCAGGGCCAGACCGGCCATATACAGCAGTGCTTTTCTGGTTATCATCACCTTACCTCTTATGGGTTCGTTCCACTTTGCCGATACACCCGTATCGACAACCCGGAGTATCCTGTGGGTGTGTCAATAAACGGCCAGGGAATTGTGAAGAAAGTGTCAAGGTGAACCATGCAAAACAAAAAAATTCTTATTATTGAGGACGACGCAGATGCGGTTGAGGTGCTTGAAGCCTATTTACGCCGCGAAAACTACGAAGTTCGCGCGGCCGGGGACGGGGTGTCGGGACTGGAAATAGCCGGGCGCTGGCACCCTGATCTGATCCTGCTGGACGTGATGCTGCCGGGTCTTAACGGTACTGAGGTATTGGCAAAAATCAGGCGCAGCAGTGACGTTCCTGTGATTATGGTAACGGCCATCGGCGACATGCCCGATCGCATCGGCGCGCTGCGCTACGGTGCCGACGACTACGTGGTCAAGCCCTATCATCCCGGAGAGGTTGTGGCGCGCGTGCAGGCCGTGCTGCGGCGAAGTCAGCCAGCCGTTCAGCAAGAGGAGGTGCTGCGCTGGCAGGCGCTGGAGGTTCATACTTCGGCCATGACCGTAACCGTTACGCGCGGTATTGATGATCTAATCAACGTGGACGTGACCCCAACCGAGTTTTTATTACTGGTGACGATGATGCGCGCCCCGGTTCGTGCGCTCAGCCGTCAGTTTTTACTGGAGCGGTGCCTGCCTGAAAGCGACGCGCTTGAACGCGTGGTCGATACACATATCTACAACTTGCGCAAAAAACTTGAGGCGGCCGGCATGAAAGAGGTTCTTCTTAACGTACGCGGCGTCGGCTACAGGTTCCGGCAGCCATGAAAAATCCACAGCTGCAAACCCTGTGGCGTTGGATCTGCGTTCGCATTCTGACGCTTGCCATCGGTACCGTTGTCCTGATAGCGCTGTGCATGTGGCTGCGCTTTACGCTTCAGTATCTCTGGATCACCTGGCATATGCCCCACGCGATACTGCAGGAATTCCTGGTTCTGCGTGAAAACCCTAATCTTAATCCGGCGCGTTTTCATCAGATCATTGATAGCTGGTGGGGTATCGGCTATTCCGATCCCTCCATCGCCTCTTCGGACTGGATCACCGTCGGCGTCCTGGTGCTGGTGACGATTCCATTCATTGCCTGGTTCGGGCTGCGCCATGCCCGCCCGTTGTCGGCTCAGTTCAGCCAGCTCAGAGGCGCAGCTGAACAGGTAACGGAAGGTGACTTCGGTGCGCAGGCTGCGCTGACGCCGTCGGCACCAGCAGAACTGGTGCAGTTCGCACAAAACTTCAACGCCATGACGCGCCAGCTTGCGCGTTATGAAAAAGAGCTTCGCGCCTCACATGTCGCTATGGCGCATGAGCTGCGCTCCCCGCTGACCGCAGCCATGGTTCGGCTACAGGCGCTGCTTGACGGCGTGTTCAGCGCGGATGGGCGACAGCTTGCCATGATCATGGGCCAGCTGAACTGCCTGCGCAGGCTGATTGATGAACTGCAGCTGCTTTCACTGGCGGACGCCGGGCAGCTTAGCCTGGAAAGGGTTCGCTGCTGTCCGTCCGAGATCCTGCGCTATCGCCTGCAGTGGATAAAATCCCAGCTTGATGAAGCAGGCATTTATCCGGTTGCCGAACTGGCTGAAAAAACGCTGCTTAACGTCGATCCGTTTCGTCTGGGGCAGGTTTTTACCGTCCTGCTGGAAAATGCGCTGCGCTATGCGGGTTCCGGCACCAGCCTGTATCTGAGCAGCCGCAGCACAGACGGGCATTATGAGATTATTTTTCAGGACAAAGGGCCCGGCGTGCCGCCGGCGTTTCTTGAAGTCATGTTTGAGCGCTTTACGCGCGGAGAGGCCTCACGGGCACGGCATTCTGGCGGGAGCGGGCTGGGCCTTTCAATTGCACGCGCTATCTGTCAGGCGCACGGCGGAACGCTGGACGCCACGCTGCCGCCTGAGGGCGGATTAAGAATGCGGATCGTGCTGCCTCACGATGCATAACGGTTGCTGAGGGTCTTGACACTCCCTTGATGGAATGTGGCCGGGTTCTTGATAATGGCGAGGTTTAATGGCGCAAAACTCAATTGAGGAACTGCGCCATGTCAGACAACCTTCCAGGCCTGATAAAACAGGGGGCCTGGCAACTGCTGGATCTGCGACATCATAGTGTCTTACTGCTGCTCGGCCTTGTGCTGATGGCTGTTATGCTGACCGGCTGCGATCGGCAAAAACAACAAAATCCACCCGCACCGCGTCCGGTTGAATGGATGACGATCGGCCCGCGCACGGCGCCTGCTCAGCAGACGCTGACCGGTGAAGTCCGCGCGCATGATGAAACCTCCCTGAGTTTCAGGCTGGAGGGCCGCATACTGACGCGCAGTGCCGACGTCGGGAGCCGGTTCAGCCAGGGCGACACGCTGGCCGTGCTGGACAGTCCGGCGGCGCTGAACCAGGTTATCAGCGCGCAGGCTGATGTCAGCAGCAGCCGGGCCGCAGAAAAAGTGGCGCTGCTTAATCTGCATCGAATGCGTCTTCTGATGCCGTCCGGTGCTATCGCTCGTGCTCAGCTGGATACGGCCACGGCTGACTGGCAGGCGGCGCTTTCGCGCACGCAGAGCAGCGAGGCGGCGCTGAAAAATGCGAAGGAAAACCTGCGCTGGACGGCCCTTACCGCGCCTGCCAGCGGCGTGGTAACGGGCGTCAGCGCATCAGCAGGGCAGGTTGTCAGCGCCGGGGAAACGGTATTTACCGTTGCCGCTGGCAATGGCCGCGACGTCGTGTTTGACGTTGCCAGTCCTGCAATGGTATCCCGCCAGCCCGGTGCCGTTTTTCACCTTGCGCTGCTGCGGGATCCGACCGTAAGCGCGCTGGGACATCTGCGCGATATCAGTCCGCAGGCCGATCCGCAAACGCGAAGCTGGCGAGTGCGGGTCACGCTGGATAATCCACCGCCCGATATGGCGATGGGCGCCAGCGTCACGGTCACGCTGCCGGCCGCAGAAACGGCAGCTGAGGCGGTTATGGTGCTTCCGGCGTCGGCCCTGACGCGCCAGGCAGGCGATCCCGCCGTATTTGTGCTGGATGCGGTTAACAACCGGGTCCGTCGGAGAGCCGTGCATATCGCAGGCTATTCGGCAGATTCCGTATTTATACGCGCCGGGATCGCGCCCGGGGAGCGGGTCGTTACAGCGGGCGTCAGAAGCCTGCGTGACGGCGAGCGCGTGGCCTGGAGCAAGGAGGATCAGGATGAAGCAGAGCTTTAACCTTTCCGCCTGGGCGCTGAAGCAGCAGCAGTTAATTGCCTTCCTGATGCTGCTCATTATGGCTGCGGGCATCATAAGCTATGAGCAGCTTTCGCGGACTGAAGATCCCGCATTTACCATCAAAACAGCGGTGGTTTCTGCCCAATGGCCGGGCGCGAACCTCAGCGATACGGTCAGGCTGGTGACCGACACGCTGGAGAAAAAACTGCAGGAGATCCCCCGGCTTGACTACGTCCAGAGCGAGACGCACGCCGGGCGCAGCGTTATCTTTATAAACCTTCGCGATGATACGCCCCCTGCGCAGGTTGCCGACATCTGGTATCAGGTACGTAAAAAAATGCAGGATGCCGCCCCTTCTTTACCGCAGGGCGTGCAGGGGCCTGCCGTCAACGATGATTTTGAAGACACCTTCGGCACTATTTACGGGTTTACCGCAGAGGGTTTTTCCATGCGGGAATTAAGAGATCGGGTGGACAACATTCGCCGGGATCTGATGAGCCTGCCGGACGTGGGTAAAATTCAGCTGCCGGGCGAGCAGGAAGAGCAGCTGGTGGTGGCCTTTTCACCGCGTAAGCTGTCATCGATGGGGCTGGATTTACAGCAGGTCGCTGAGGCGCTTCGCGCGCAGAACGTGGTAGAGCCAGCGGGTACCGTGCGTACGGCCGATGACACTATAGCACTGCGAGTCAGCGGGGCTTTCAAAAACGAAGAGAGCCTGCGCACGGTGACGCTGCGGGTAAACGGACGCTATATCCCTCTTACAGCGATTGCCGCCGTCGTGCGCAGACCTACAGAGCCGCCTGCGCCGCTTTATCGCGTCAACGGACAGCCTGCGATCGGGCTCGCCGTCTCGATGGCGCAGACCGGGAATATGCTTGCTTTCGGCCAGGCGCTGCGCGCGCGCATGGCAGGCGAGGCCGAACGGCTGCCGCACGGTATTGAGATGACGCGTATTGCCGATCAGTCCGCCGTGGTGGATGAGGCCGTCAGCGGATTTATGCACGTGCTCGTAGAGGCAGTGATCATCGTGCTGGCCGTGTCTTTTGTTTCACTGGGCCTGCGTGCCGGCCTGGTGGTGGCGGCAGCAATCCCGCTGGTGCTGGCTATGACATTTATCTGTATGCACCTTGCCGGTATTGGGCTACAGCGGATCTCGCTCGGCGCGCTGATTATCGCCCTGGGGCTGCTGGTTGACGATGCAATGATAACGGTGGAAACCATGGTGGCCAGGCTTGAAGCCGGCGATTCACGCGCCAGCGCGGCAACCTATGCGTTCACCTCTACGGCGTTTCCGATGCTGACCGGTACGCTGGTCATGATTGCCGGTTTTATTCCGGTCGGCTTTGCCGCCTCAAGCGCGGGAGAATACTGCTATACCCTGTTTGCCGTGGTGCTGATTGCGCTTATCAGCTCATGGATAGTGGCCGTGCTGTTTTCACCGTTGACCGGCAGCTGGCTGCTGCCGGGCACCCTGCAGAAACACGCCGCCGGTCCTGGTCGCCTCGGCGGGCTTTATCGCCGCCTGCTCGCCCGCGTTCTGCGACACCGGCTTCTGACGCTTGGCCTCGCGCTACTGGCGCTGCTGCTGGCAGGTGCGGGTATGACCCGGATGCAGGGCGAGTTTTTCCCGGCCTCGGATCGGCCCGAGCTTCTGGTCAGCCTGTCTTTGCCAGCGAATGCCTCTCAGGAGGCGACCCTACGTCAGACAGAGCGGCTGGAACAAGCCGTATCAGCCAGCCGCGACGTTGACCACTACTCGTCTTACGTCGGCACCGGAGCAGTGCGCTTTTATCTGCCGATGGACGTTTTACTTGATGATGAAAATACCGCTCAGCTGGTGGTGGTGGCCAAAAGCCTGGCGGCCAGAGAAAGACTGCGGCGCTATCTTGATGGCGTGCTTGCGCGGGATTTTAGCGACATCACCACGCGGGTTGCTCCTCTTGAGCTGGGGCCGCCCGTAGGCTGGCCCGTTCGCTACCGCGTCAGCGGGCCTGACTACCAGCAGGTCAGGGCGCAGGCAGAGCGACTGGCAGCAACGCTTGGCGCCTCTCCGCTGACGCGTGAGGTCAACCAGACGGCGGGCGAGCCTGAACGGGTTGTCACGCTGAAGGTGGATCAGTCGGCCGCGCGGGCAGCGGGCCTCTCTTCCGAGCTGATTGCCCGTTATCTGAACACGCTGTGGTCGGGAATGCTGATTACCACCGTGCGTGACGGGAACAGGCTGGTTGATGTCGTTCTCAAGGGCAACGATGAAGGGCGCCGTCTTGACAGCCTGTCCGGGCTGCTTCTGACAGCGCAAACGGGCGCGAAAATCCCGCTGGCGCAGGTGGCCACGCCGCAGTGGGGGCTTGAGGATCCCGTAATCTGGCGGCGTCAGCGCCTGCCGTTTATCACCGTGCAGACGGATCTTGCACCTGGCCTGCGCGCCGAAAGGGTATCGGCCGGGCTGAAGCCGGTTATTGACCGCTTCAGGGCCGGACTGCCGCTGGGTTACAGCCTCAGCGAGGACGGAGCCGTAGCCGAGTCCGACAAGGGCAACAGCTCTGTATTTGCTATTCTGCCGGTCACGCTGCTCTGTATGCTGGTGCTGCTGATGGTTCAGCTACAGCGCGTTTCCCGTATGCTTCTGGCGCTGCTGATGGCACCTTTTGGCCTGCCCGGAATCGTGCTGGCTATGCTGCCGACAGGCACGCCGATGGGCTTTGTGGCGCTGCTGGGCATCATTGCGCTTGCGGGCATGATTATCCGCAATGCGGTCATACTCATCACTGAGGCGGACAATAACCGACGCTCAGGTATGCACTATAACGCCGCCATTCAGGCCGCTGCCTCTCACCGCGCCCGCCCAATCCTTCTGACGGCCAGCGCAGCCATCCTGGGCATGATCCCCATTTCCCGCCAGATTTTTTGGGGGCCAATGGCGCTGGCGATTATCGGCGGGCTGATCGTGGCGACGCTGGTGACGCTCACCGTTTTGCCGGCGGCCCTGAGTCTGGTGATGCAGACGGAAGCGCGCCGGGCCAGCCGGAAAAAATCTTCTGGCGCTGAAGCAGGATAGATAAAAGCTGGCCCTGTCCGGGCTTCTCTTTACGGACGGAGGCCAGCTTTCAGAACGGCGCTTTCCGGGAAACAGCGCTCTTCAGGGTCTGCAACTGACATCGGGTAATGCCCGAAACCCGATGGCGAATTTGGCTTATCGCAGCCTGTGCATGACGTACGCGCCACCGTTCAGGATCCTGATGCAGCTGAAGCCGGGCTTTTTGCCCGTTCGCTGTTCTTACCACTATGGCCGGGAGAAACGTCGACGACGGCATTCGCAGCGTTAGCGGGAAAGCGCAGCGTAAACCGATTGACGCCGTGCTCGCTGTTTACCTCACAGCTTCCCTGATGTAATCGCATAATGCTGCGCACGATAGACAATCCCAGCCCGCTGCTGCCCTGATGACGTGAGGTGTCAGCGCGCCAGAAACGGTCAAAAATGCGCGACTGGTACTCGGCGCTCAGCACCGGGCCATTGTTTTCCACTACCAGTTCGATGGCGTGCGGCTGCGCCTTGCTATAGACGTGGATTGTGGTGTTACGCTCGCCATAGCTCAGCGCATTCGCTATCAGATTCGCCAGCGCGCGTTGCACCAGCAGCGGGTCGGCAGACAGTTCGCCATCCAGCCTTATCTCAAGCCGCATCGCCTTTTCTTCCGCCATATTGTCAAAATAGCTCTGCAATTTCTCACCAGGCTGCGCCAGATCGATGCGCTGAATAGCTATCGACCGGCTGGCGTCTTCCGCCCTGGCAAGAAACAGCATGTTGTCGATCATCCTGGCGAGACGCTCCAGCTCTTCATAATTGGAGCCTAATAACGCCTGATAATCGCTAAGGCTGCGCGTCTGGCTCAGCGCCACTTCGGTCTGGCCGATCAGCGTACCGATCGGCGTGCGCAGCTCGTGCGCCATATCCGCAGCAACCTGGCTCAGCTGTTGGTAGCCGCCTTCAAGGCGACCGAGCATTTGGTTAAAAGCAGCGATAAGCGGCTGCAGTTCAGCCTGAGCCTGATCGGGCATACGGCGTGACAAATGACGCACATCGATCGCGTTCGCCTCGGTTGTCAGGCGGCGGAGTGGGGATAAACCGCGCCGCACCAGCCAGACGCTTATGGCTGCCACCAGTAAGGCAGCCAACGATGTCGCCAGGATAATTTGATTACGGTAGCCGTGCAGCGTTTGCGTACGATTGCTCATCAGGCGACCGGTGACGATCTCAATCTGTCCGCTGCCGTCGCGCGTGGGCGTGAGTGCCGCCGCCGCGATAAAAGGCGTGCCGTCGTCGCTGGCAAAGTGATGAACGGACGACAGCGTCAGCGGCTGGCCAGCGGCGACAGGCGTAATAACGGGAAGAGGGCGCCGGCCGGGATTGACCGCAATCAGCGGTGGCTGACCGGGAAAACGCAGCACCAGTAAAGACTCGGTGTTACCCAGCATATTGGCAAACAAACGCGGTTTCTGCTGGATAAGCGTAATGGCATCTTCATCGCGTAACAGCGTGCGGATCTGATCGATACGCGTCAGCAATGCGCCATCGTCGCGTAGCCCAAGTTGTATGGCCAGCGAGTGATAAAGCGCAAGGCCAATGAGTGCAAAAATCGCCATCACCGTGGCGCTTAACATAAGCGACAGACGCGCCGCGAGAGAGTATTTTTTCACGGTTCTGCTTCGCAGCGATAGCCCACGCCGTGCACGGTATGGATCAACGGTTGGGCAAAGGGGCCATCAATTTTCTGCCGGAGGCGTTTTACCGCCACATCCACCACGTTGGTGTCGCTGTCAAAATTCATATCCCACACGCGGGAAGCAATCAGGGTGCGGGTCAGCACTTCGCCAGGATGCAGCAGAAACAGATGCAGCAGGTTGAACTCTTTGTTGGTCAGGTCGATTCGCTGACCGTCGCGCTCGACGCGGCGTTTAACAATATCGAGCTGCAAATCGGCCAGCGTCAGCACATCCGGCAGCTTTTGCAGGCTGCCGCGTCGCAGCTGCGTGCGGACGCGCGCCAGCAGCTCGGCGAACGAAAAGGGCTTGACCAGATAATCATCCGCGCCCAGCTCCAGTCCTTTAATACGGTCTTCCAACGTGCCTTTGGCCGTCAGGAAGATCACCGGCGTGTGGATCTGTTTATCGAGCGCCGTCATCACCTGCCAGCCATCCATACAGGGCATCATTACGTCGAGTAAAATCAAATCGTAATGATGCTCCTGCGCGTAAAACAGGCCGTCCTGGCCGTTTTCCGCCACGTCGACGATAAACCCCGCTTCCGTCAATCCTTTGCGCATGTATTCGCGTGCCTTGACTTCATCTTCAATCACTAAAATTTTCATGCGCTTCTCCCTGTGAACCCTGTTAAGGCAGTGCGTGCTGCGCGGCTTGCTCGATCAACCGCGCAACCTCATCAGGATGCGACTGATACACCGAGTGGCTGGCACCGGCAATTTCCACCGTATGGCTGTGCGCGCGTTTGGCGTACAGACGTTCCAGATCGGGGCTGATAATTTTGTCAGCTTTCGCCACCATGTACCAGCTGGGTCGCGTTTTCCATGCCGGATGGGGAATGTTGGCGGTGAACACTGCTGCGTTGGTCGGCATCTGCGCATGGGCTTCGAAATCGGCCTGGGCGGCAGGCAGGTCGGCAGCGAAATCGCCATGATAATATTCCGGGGCAATAGAGAGATAGCCATCGCTCGATTTTACAAACGGATGCGCGCTATTGGGGATTTTTTTGCCGTTATCGGCTTCGGTTTCGCCATTTTCCGGCACGTGCGCGGCAATATACACAAGACCAGCCACTTTATTGTCGTTGCCCACTTCACTGATAATCGCGCCGCCGTAGCTGTGGCCCACTAAAATCACCGGGCCGTTTTGTCGATCGAGAACGCGACGCGTCGCGGCCACGTCTTGCGCAAAGCTGGTCAGCGGTTCCTGCACCAGCGTCACGTTATAACCATCATGCGTCAGCCGATCGTACACCGCGCGCCAGCCCGCGCCGCCGACGAAAGCGCCGTGAACCAGCACAATATTCTTGACCGGCTGCGCCTGAGCCTGAGCCGTGCCTCCTGCGATTGCCACCAGCATACTCACTGCAAGAACAACTTTTTTCAGTTTCATGGTCGTGCTCCTGATTAGGAAAGTTCGTCTACAGGATAGGAAACCGGCGCTGACATCAGGGTGAGGGAGTGATGACAAAAAAATGACGCCGGAGGGAAGGGGATGTGGGTGATCTGGTACTGATTAACGGCGGAGGCAGATTCGCGCAAGGCTGAAATAGCGGTGACCTCTGACAGGCGTATGTCGCCGAAAGCCGTTGCGCTTATATAGCCTCGCGGGAAGCCGCATTTGCGGTGCGGCTCCCGTTAGCCTGCTGATAAAGACATAGCGAGTTTTCTTTGTCTGCTTTCATGCGACCCTTGGCCAGGTGAGGACGACTATCACTTAAAGCGGCCCCTTGACTTGCACACCAACGACCATCCTATAGAATTATTAATGATTCCTTTTAAAGTACATCCGTCTGATTAATTTTCATTCAAATATTTTCCGTATAACAATTATTTATTCAATAATTATCAATCACTTACATCTCATCAGAGGATAGCCAGTCATGACTGAGCCAACCGCATCCGATCAATTGAAAGATCAGGACTTTGATACTTTCAGGGCAACCGTATTACCCCATCTCGATCAACTTCTTGCAGATAATCCGCCTCCCCCAGGGCAGACTTTTGACAGGGATAAAGCGGTGCATGACATGTACGATCTGGTAAATGGCCGCTATGACATTGAATCAGCAGAACCCGCCGCCGCCGCAGAGGTGGAACTTGACTCTGCACCAAATAAGACGGGCGTTAGTGAATGCACTATGTGGGAAATTACCGTCATCTGTGACGTCCTGTCTGTTGGGCTACAGTATTGCGGCATAGCGGGAGCACCGGCTCAACGGGCGGCGGCACAGATTGCCAGTCAGTTGAATGCAGCGCAGCTAAATGGCTTGCAGCTGTTACTTCAGGCGTTCCGTAATGCGCAGGGCGCGCGCGCGACAGGTCAGGCGGTTTTCAACCTGCTCAGCGCTATCTGGAAATTGACGGGTATTCGACAATTTCTCGGCGCGCTTGAAACAAATTTCGCCTGGTATAACTGGGTCATTATGGGCACTGTTATTTCAGCGCAGCTGGCCGCGCTTTTCTTAAGCGATGGGTTAGCATTTGTGGCAGAAATAGTCATCATGGGGGCATTTCTTACGCAGCTGGGACTGGATGTGGATCATATGTGTGAAGCTTGCGCCTGGGATTGATATAAAGCTGACGATGACATGCGCGCTTTAATCAGGTGGTGATGACCACTAAAGCGGCTTATACAGCCAATAAAACGACCGCCAGTATTAACCGGCGGTTCATCCCATTTATAGCCCGCAGGTTCAAGCCCACGATCCATACCGCTATGCACTTAACAGCACTTTACGGCTCGGCCGCCGCTAAACCTGTACGTACAGCACATATAACAAGCTCCGTGCCGATGGATTTTCCGCCAGTCCTGAGCACGGGGTTCCAATTTTTACCCATAAAGAACAATAGCCTTCGCTATCCTGTTAATTGAACTACACTAAAAAAGCCCGCCAGGCGGGTTTTTTTATGTCAACAGGCAGTAAAGAAGCTGTCTGTTTAGCTATTTTGTAGACATAAAAGCCAAAAATAGCGGGCCTTGCTGATTAATTACTTGTTTTTAAAAGTATTAATGCAATGTTTTTGTTTTTTCGCTAAGCATCATCCAGGCTTAACGGAAATAGCGTTAGCTCTTATGAGCATGACCGTCGTCGCCCCGACGACGAAAAAAGGGCGAGCGGGCCACGACGGTCTCTTAATTCACTCGTTATGACGGGAAAACCAGTGACGGCAACTATAACCAACGCGAAAGAATCACTGAGTCAGGAAAGCGAGCTGCGGGCGCTGCGCGACGCGCTGCATCAGCGTCTTGACCAGCTCCTGCCCGCGGGTGGCGAACGCGACCGGGTTGGCGCGGCGATGCGTGAAGGCGCACTGGCGCCAGGCAAACGTATTCGTCCTTTGCTGCTGCTGTTGGCGGCATACGACTTGGGCTGCGACAAAAATCATCCGGGACTGCTCGATCTCGCCTGTGCGGTGGAGATGGTTCATGCCGCTTCGCTGATGCTGGACGATATTCCCTGTATGGATAACGCGGCGCTGCGGCGCGGACGGCCCACTATCCATCGTCAGTTCGGCCAGGACGTGGCGATCCTCGCGGCAGTTGCGCTGCTCAGCAACGCTTTTGGCGTGGTGGCTGGCGCCGAAGGGCTGTCGGATGCCTGTCGTGCCCAGGCCGTGGCGGAGCTTTCCGCCGCCGTGGGTCTGCAAGGGCTGGTGCAGGGACAGTTCCGCGATCTTAACGAAGGCGCGACGGCGCGCAGCGAAGAAGCAATAGCCGATACCAACGACCTGAAAACCAGCATGCTATTTAGCGCCACACTGCAAATAGCGGCGCTGGCGGCGGATGCAACGCCAGCCGTGCGCCAGAAGCTGGGCTGTTTCGCACGCGATCTGGGCCAGGCTTTTCAGCTGCTCGACGATCTGGCGGACGGCTGTAGCGGCACGGGAAAAGATATTAACAAGGACGCCGGAAAATCGACGCTGGTGGCGCTGCTGGGCGCCGAGGCGGTGCGCTCACGCCTGCACGAGCATCTGCACAGCGCCGATCAGCATCTCTCCGTCTGCCAGCACGGTCTGGCGACGCGGCGTTTTATGCATAGCTGGTTCAGCCAGCAGCTGGCGACCTTTAGCTAAGTATTCACAAACGGAGCGTGAATGAAGGACGCGAACCTTATACAGCGTAAGAACGATCATCTTGATATCGTACTCAACCCGGCTGCCGACGCCCGTAAAAGCCGCACCGGATTTGAACACTGGCACTTTGAGCACTGCGCGCTGCCCGAGCTGGATCTGGACAACATCGATCTCAGCACTACGCTGTTTGGCCGTCAGCTGCGCGCGCCGCTGCTGATCAGCTCGATGACCGGCGGCGCGGCCCGCGCCCGCGACATCAATCTTAATCTGGCTCGTACCGCGCAGACGCTGGGCCTGGCGATGGGCGTCGGCTCGCAGCGCGTGGCGCTGGAAAGCGACGTCAGCTTTGGCCTGACCAGCGAGCTGCGTGCGATAGCGCCGGATGTGCCGCTGTTGGCTAATCTTGGCGCGGCGCAGATCCACGGCCAGCGCGGGCTGGACTATGCCCGTCGCGCGGTGGATATGATCCAGGCGGATGCGCTGATCGTGCATCTTAACCCCTTGCAGGAAGCCCTACAGGAAGGCGGCGACCGCGACTGGCGCGGCGTGCTGGACGCCATCGCGCTGCTGGTGAAGCAGCTTGAGGTGCCGGTCGTGGTGAAAGAGGTCGGTGCAGGTATTTCACCCGCGGTGGCGCGCCGTCTGAGCGAGGCGGGCGTCGCGATGATTGACGTCGCGGGCGCTGGCGGCACCAGCTGGGCAGCGGTAGAGGCGGAAAGAGCGTCGCGCCCTGAAATGCGCGCCATGGCGATGGCGTTTGCCGACTGGGGCATTCCAACGGCCGACGCGCTGTGCAGCGTTCACGCCGCGCTGCCGACCCTGCCGCTGATCGCCTCCGGCGGTATCGCCAACGGTATCGACGTCGCAAAAGCGCTGGCGCTGGGCGCCGATCTGGTGGGGCAGGCAGCGGCGGTGCTCGCCAGCGCCAATGCCTCTTATGAGGCGACCGTCACGCACTTCCAGACCGTTATCGCCCAGCTCAGGATCGCCTGCTTCTGCACCGGCAGCGCCAGCCTGAACGAACTGCGCCAGGCAAAGCTTTCCCGCAACAGGAGCGAAGCATGAGTCATTACGCCGTGGTTGCGCCGCCGCTGTACAGCCACTGGCAGGCTTTACAGGCGCTGGCGCAGGCGCTGATTGACCGGGGTCATCAGGTTACGTTTATTCATCAGGCGGAGGCGGGCGCGCTGCTCAACGATCCGCGCATCGCTTTTCAGCCCGTCGGTGAGGATTCCCATCCGCCCGGCAGCCTGGCCCGCACGCTCAGGCTGGCCGCTTCGCCTGCCGGCATGTCGCTGTTCGCGCTGATTAAAGATATGTCCCGCGCCACGGATATGCTGTGCCGCGAGCTGCCGCGCGTGTTAAAGCAGCTGCGGGTCGACGGGCTGATCGTCGATCAGATGGAGGCGGCTGGCGGACTGGTAGCGGAAGGCATGGCGCTGCCTTTTGTTTCCGTCGCCTGCGCGCTGCCGGTCAACCGCGAGCCGGGCATTCCGCTGCCGGTAATGTCGTTTGGCTACGGCACCGACCAGCGGGCGCAAAAGCTGTTTCGCACCAGCCAACGCATCTATGACTGGATGATGCGCAGCCACGGCCGCGTGATTGCGCGCCACGCCGAGCGCTTTGGCCTGGCGCCGCGCACGGGGCTGCATGAATGTCTGTCGCCGCTGGCGCAAATCAGCCAGACCGTGCCCGCGCTGGATTTTCCGCGCCACGCGCTGCCGGCGCATTTTTACCAGGTCGGGCCGCTGCGTCCGACCACCACGGAACGGCGCTTCTGGCCGTTGCTCTCTTCGCGCCCCTTTGTTTTCGCCTCGCTGGGCACGTTACAGGGGCACCGCTTCCGCCTGTTCAAGACCATCGCTCGCGCCTGCCGTCGTCTGCATGTCCAGCTGCTGATCGCCCACTGCGGCGGCCTGACGCCCGGCCAGGAGGCGGAGCTGGAAGCCTGCGGCGCCTACTGGGTAACGGATTTTGCCGATCAGCTGAGCGTGTTGCAGCAGGCGCAGGCGGTGATCACTCACGGCGGCCTGAATACCGTGGCGGACGCCGTCAGCAGCTCGACGCCGATCCTGGCTGTGCCTATCGCTTTCGATCAGCCCGGCGTCGCCTCGCGCGTTGTCTGGAATGGCCTGGGCCGTCGCGTTTCCCGTTTCGCCAGCAGCAAAACGATGGCGAAACAGCTGGCCGCGCTGCTGCAGGACAAAGGCTGTCACAGCAGGATGAAAGAGGCGCAGCGCCAGCTAAGTCAGGCAGGCGGCGCGCAAAGGGCGGCGGATATCGTAGAACAGGCGCTGGGTTCGCGTTCGGAAAGGATTAAGGCGACAGGATGACGAAATGGGATGTAATTCTGGTGGGCGGCGGGCTGGCCAACGGGCTGATAGCCTTGCGGCTGCGCCAGCGGCAGCCAGGGCTGAAGGTGCTGATGCTGGAGGCGGGCGCGCGCGCGGGCGGCAATCACACCTGGTCTTTTCATGAAGATGACTTAACGCCCGCGCAGCATGAATGGCTGCGTCCGCTGGTGGCGCACCGCTGGCAGGGCTACGAGGTGCGTTTTCCTCGCTACACGCGCACGCTGCCGGGCGACTACCTTAGCGTGACGGCGGAAAGCTTTGCGCAGGCGCTGGAAACGGCGCTGGGCGAAAATCTCTTAACGTCGTGCGAGGTAAGCGACATCACGCCACACGGCGTCACGCTGGCGGACGGCAGCACGCTGCACGCCGCCGCGGTGATTGACGGGCGCGGCTATCAGCCCAGCCCCTGGCTGACGGTAGGGCTACAGGCCTTTCTGGGACAGGAATGGCGGCTGGCGGCGCCGCACGGACTGACGCGGCCTGTGCTGATGGATGCCACCGTGGATCAGCAGCAGAGCTACCGTTTCGTCTATACGCTGCCGCTGTCGGCAGACACGCTGCTGATCGAGGACACACACTATCAGGACAGTACGGCGCTGGACGCCAACGAGGCGCGGCAGCGGATCGCCGACTATGCGCAGGATCAGGGCTGGACGCTGCAACATCTCCAGCGCGAAGAGCAGGGCGTTCTGCCGATCACGCTCCAGGGGCAGCCACGGGCTTTCCGTCAGGAACGGGTACAGCTTTGCAGCGGCCTGCGCGCGGGCCTCTTTCACGCCACTACCGGCTACTCGCTGCCGCTGGCGGCGACGCTGGCCGACCTGATTGCCGACAACGGCAGGCCGACGCACGAGCGGCTGCACCCGCTAATCGGGCAGTTTATGGCCCGGCAGTGGCGGCGTCAGCGCTTCTTTCGCATCCTCAACCGGATGCTGTTTCTGGCCGGACGGCCGGAGCGGCGTTGGCAGGTTATGCAGCGCTTCTATCAGTTAGACGATGGGCTGATCGCCAGATTTTACGCCGGTCGTCTCAAACCTTTAGATATGGCACGGATCCTTACAGGCAAGCCCCCGGTACCGGTCGGCGAGGCGTTGCTGGCCGTGTTAAAAAAATCTCCCCGGCTGCGAGCTTTCTGATGAAAAAAACACTTGTAATTGGCGCCGGTATTGGCGGCCTGGCTTTGGCTATCCGTTTACAGGCGGCGGGCGTGCCCGTGCTGCTGCTGGAAGCGCGTGATAAGCCCGGCGGCCGCGCTTATGTTTACGAAGATCAAGGATTTACTTTTGACGCCGGGCCAACGGTGATCACCGATCCTTCGGCGATTGAAGAGCTGTTTACGCTGGCCGGACGGCGCACCACAGACTTTATCGATATGCTGCCGGTCAAGCCTTTTTACCGCCTCTGCTGGGAGTCGGGCGAGGTGATGGATTACGACAACGATCAGCAGCAGCTGGAAGAGGCGATCGCACGGTTCAATCCTGACGATGTAGAAGGCTATCGCCGCTTTCATGCCTACTCGCGCGAGGTCTTCAAAGAAGGCTACCTTAAGCTCGGCAGCGTGCCTTTTCTCTCGGTCGGCGACATGGTTAAAGTCTCGCCACAGCTGATCCGGCTACAGGCGTGGCGCAGCGTTTACAGCATGGTGTCGAAGTTTATTAAAAACGAACATCTGCGCCAGGCGTTCTCTTTTCACTCGCTGCTGGTGGGCGGCAATCCTTTTGCGGCCTCGTCCATTTATACGCTGATCCACGCGCTGGAGCGCGAATGGGGCGTCTGGTTTGCGCGCGGCGGCACCGGCGCGATGATCCAGGGCCTGACCCGACTTTTTTGCGAGCTGGGCGGTCAACTTGAACTGAACACGCCGGTTAAAAAGCTGGAAACGGAAGGCGACCATATTACGGCGGCGATCACCGCCGACGGTCGACGGATTGAAGTCGCGGCCGTCGCTTCCAATGCCGATGTGGTGCAAACCTACGCCAAACTGCTTGGTCATCATCCTCACGGCGCTGCGCAGGCCGCCGCGCTGAAGAAAAAAAGCATGAGCAACTCGCTGTTTGTGATCTATTTTGGCCTGAACAATCCGCACAGCCAGCTGGCGCACCATACGGTCTGCTTCGGGCCGCGCTACAAAGAGCTGATTGAGGAGATTTTCCATCATGACAGGCTGGCGGATGACTTCTCTCTTTACCTGCACTCGCCGTGCGTAACCGATCCCTCGCTGGCGCCGCCGGGCTGCGGCAGCTTCTATGTGCTGGCGCCGGTGCCTAACTTAGGAACGGCGAACCTGGACTGGGACGTGGAGGGGCCGCGCCTGCGCGATCGCATCTTCGCCTATCTGGAGGAGCACTACATGCCAGGCCTGCGCGAGCAGCTGGTGACGCAGCGCATCTTTACGCCGTTTGATTTCCGCGACCAGCTGGACGCGCATCTGGGCTCCGCCTTCTCCGTAGAGCCGCTGCTGACGCAGAGCGCCTGGTTCCGGCCGCACAATCGCGACAGCAAAATCGATAACCTCTATGTGGTCGGCGCGGGCACTCATCCCGGCGCGGGCATTCCCGGCGTGATCGCTTCTGCGAAAGTGACCGCCAGCCTGATGCTGGAGGACAGGGCACGATGAATGAGGCGCTGCTCAGCCATGCCACGGAAACCATGGCGGCGGGATCGAAAAGCTTCGACACCGCCGCCAAACTGTTCGATCCGGCCACCCGGCGCAGCGCGCTGATGCTTTACGCGTGGTGCCGCCACTGCGACGACGTGATCGACGATCAGCAGCTGGGCTTTCAGGCCGCCGCCGCGCAAAGCACGCCGCTGCAAAGGCTGGAAACGCTGAAGGCGTTAACGCTGCGCGCCTGCGCGGGCGAGCCGATGAGCGATCCCGCTTTCGCCGCGTTTCAGGAGGTGGCGCTGGCCCATGCCATTCCGCAGCAGCAGGCGTTCGATCATCTGGAAGGCTACGCCATGGACGTGCGTGGCGATCTTTACCCCACGCTGGACGATACGCTGCGCTACTGCTATCACGTAGCGGGCGTGGTCGGCCTGATGATGGCGCGAGTGATGGGCGTGCGTGATGAAGCGGTGCTGGATCGGGCCTGCGATCTGGGGCTGGCTTTTCAGCTGACCAATATCGCCCGCGATATCGTTGAGGACGCCGGAAACGGCCGCTGCTATCTGCCAATTAACTGGCTGGCTGAAGAAGGACTCACGCTGGAAAACTATGCGCAACCGGCCAGTCGCGACCGGCTGGCGAAAGTGGCGCAGCGGCTGGTGGCGGCGGCTGAACCTTACTATGCGTCGGCCGAGGCGGGCCTGGCCGGTTTGCCGCTGCGCTCCGCCTGGGCTATCGCCACCGCGCGCGGCGTCTATCGGGAAATTGGCGTGAAGGTCGATCGCGCCGGCAGCAAAGCCTGGGATCGCCGCCAGGGCACCAGCAAGGCGGAAAAGCTGGGCCTGCTGGCGGGCGGGGCGGTCAGGGCGCTGGCTTCTCGCGGGAAGCAGGCTGCGCCGCCTCGTTCCGCGGCCCTGTGGCAGCGTCCCGGCGGCGGCGGCGACCGTGCCGCTGGCGCAGCGTAGCCTGAAGTTTATCTACCGGCGGCGCATAGAGAAAACCGAAAGAGACGCAGCCTTCCCGGCCGCGCACCGCGTGATGCAGACGATGCGCCATATACAGGCGTTTCAGATAGCCACGGCGGGGCACGTAGCGGAAAGGCCAGCGCTGGTGCACCAGACCGTCGTGCACCATAAAATAGAGCAGGCCATAGGCGGTCATGCCTGCGCCGATCCATTGCAGCGGCCAGTAGCCGATGCTGCCCAGATAGATAAGCACGATAGAGAGCACGGCGAACACCACGGCGTACAGATCGTTTACTTCAAACCAGCCCTTGCGCGGCTCGTGGTGGGAAAGGTGCCAGCCCCAGCCCCAGCCATGCATAATATATTTGTGCGCCAGCGCCGCGATAATCTCCATCGCGGCGATAGTCGCCAGCACAATCAATGTGTTGTACAGCCACAACATAGTTTTTTCCATCCGGTATCAGGTGGGTTAAGCGTAGTTCAGCGCTATTACTCCTGCACGGCTTCTAACATCTTCACCATCGCCCGCAGATTGGCGGAGCCGCTGCCTTTGCGCCATACCAGCCAGATCGCCAGCTCGCCCATGCCGTCGCTCAGCGGCCAGGCGCTGACGCTGTCTCTGCCGGGCATACTCTCCAGCATACTTTTCGGGATCAGCGCCAGCCCGGCGCCCGCGCTGACGCAGGCCAGAATGCCGTGATAGGACTCCATCTCGAAAATCTTGCCGGGCGACGCGTTTTCACGGGCGAACCAGTTCTCGAACAGACGGCGATAGGAGCAGTTGGCGCGGAAAGCGTAAATAGTGGCGCCTGAAATTTCCCTGGCGCAGGTGACCGGCGGATGGTTCAGCGAAGAGATCAGCACCATCTCCTCGTTAAAAACCGGGATACCTTCCAGCTGCGGATGCTTCGGCGGCCCGTCGATAAACACCGCGCTGAACTCGCCCGCCAGCAGCCCGTCGGTCATCGCGCCGGACGGCCCGGTAGAGAGATCCAGCTCTACCTCCGGCCAGGCCTGATGATAGCGGGCAATCAGCGGCGGCAGCCGCACCGCGGCGGTGCTCTCAATCGCGCCAAGGGTAAAGACGCCGGCAGGATGCTGGCTGGAAACCTGAAGGCGCGCCTCCTCAGTCAGTGCCAGGATGCGGTTGGCGTAATCCAGCAGCGTGCGGCCCGCGTCGGTAATATGCAGGCGCAGTTTTTCGCGGCTGAACAGCGCCGTGCCCAGCTCGTCCTCCAGCTGGCGCAGGCGGGTAGAAATATTAGAAGGAACGCGGTGCAGTTTACCCGCTGCCGCCGTCACGCTGCCTTCTTCCGCGATGGCGCGGAACACTTCCAGCTGAGTCAGATCCATAAACATTCTCATTTTGAGCAGGATATTTTCATTATTATTCATTTTTCAGGAAGGATGCGCAAGGCTAAGATAGCGTCACTATCACCAACCGGCCTGAGAGGCCGACGGAGGATCTTATGACGACTTCATCAGCAGTTCAGGCGGGCGCCGTATCCCGTAACCCTTTTACCGGCGACATCATTCGCCAGACGCCTTTCGCTACCGCCGCCGAGGTGGAAACCGCGCTGGCGCAGGCCCACGGCGCGTTTCAGCACTGGCGTCACAGCGAGGTGGCGGAACGCAGCCAGCTGTTGCTGAACATGGCGGCCAGCCTGCGTAAACATGCCCGCGCGCTGGCGGAAATGATGACCGACGAAATGGGCAAGCCGATTACCCAGAGCCTGGCCGAAGTGGAAAAATGCGCGCGCCTGTGCGAATGGTATGCGGAACAGGGGCCAACAATCCTGGCGCCGGAAGCCACGCTGGTTGAAAACGAAAAAGCGCACGTCAACTATCTGCCGATTGGCCCGATCCTGGCCGTGATGCCGTGGAACTTCCCGGTATGGCAGGTGCTGCGCGGCGCGGTGCCGATTATTATGGCAGGCAACAGCTACCTGCTGAAACCGGCCCCAAGCATTATGGGCAGCGCGCTGCTGCTGCAATCCGTGCTGGCGGAAGCGGGCGTGCAGCAGGGACTGTTTAGCGTCCTGAATGCCGATAACGACGCCGTCGCTACTATTATCAAAGACTCACGCATCGCGGCCGTGACCCTGACCGGCAGCGTGCGCGCAGGCGCGGCTATTGCGGCGCTGGCGGGCGCGGCGGTGAAGAAAAGCGTGCTGGAGCTGGGCGGTTCCGATGCCTTTATCGTGCTGGCCGACGCCGATATCGATGCGGCGGTGAAAGGCGCGGTGGCGGGTCGCTTTATGAACGGCGGCCAGGTCTGTATGGCTGCTAAGCGGATTATCGTGGAGGAGGCCGTTTTTGCCGAGTTCCGCGACAAATTCGTGGCGGCGGTAAAAGAGCTGGTGGTGGGCGATCCGCGTGACGAGGCGACCTATATCGGCCCGATGGCCCGTTTCGATCTGCGCGACGAGCTGGATTCTCAGGTTCAGGCTACCATCGCCGAAGGCGCGGAGTGCCTGCTGGGCGGCCACGTGATGCAGGGCAAGGCGAACTTCTATGCGCCTACCGTGCTGAGCAACGTCAAACCCGGCATGACCAGCTTTAAGCAGGAGCTGTTTGGCCCGGTTGCTTCGCTGATTGTGGCGAAGGACGCGGACGACGCGATTGCGTTGGCTAACGACTCCGAGTTCGGCCTGGGCGGCAGCCTGTGGAGCCGCGACGTGGCGAAAGCCCGCAGGCTGGCCGCGAAGGTGGAAACCGGCGGCATGTTTATCAATACGCCGAGCTTCTCCGACCCGCGCGTGCCGATTGGCGGCGTTAAGCACAGCGGCTACGGTCGCGAGCTGTCCCACTTTGGTATTCGGGAATTTACCAACGCGCAGACCGTCTGGGCAGAATCCTGATTGGATCCTTTGGGCAGGACGCTGAGCTGTCCGTCTGCGCAGGCGCCTGATTGGATCCTTTGGGCTGCATCCTGAGCCGATCGTCCGCGCAGGCGCCTGATCTAAGGCGTTTTCCCGCTCTTAAGCCATTGCTCAACCCCTTCCGCCGGAAGGGGTTTACTGCAAAAGTAGCCCTGAATTTCATCACAGCCGAATCCGCGCAGCATCAGCAGCGTTTCCTCATCCTCCACGCCCTCCGCCAGCACAATATAGTTCAGCTCCTTAAGCATGGTTATCACGTGGCGCGCCACAATCTGGCTGCCGCCGTCGGCAGCAAGCGGCGCGATCAGCGAACGATCCAGCTTGATGACGTCCATTGGAATGCGCTTCAGATAGTTAATATTGCTGTAGCCGCTGCCGAAATCGTCCAGTGCCAGCGTGAAGCCGCGCAGCTTGAGCTGATTCAGGCCGCGCATCGCATCCGGGCTTTCCAGCAGCTTTTCCGTTTCCAGGCACTCGATACTCAGCAAATCGCTGGAGAGGCCCGCCCGCAGCAGCATCCTTTCCAGCCAGTCGGCAAAGCCTTCACGGGCCAGATCGCTGACGCTGACGTTGACCGACACGGGCAGGTTAATGCCTTTTGCCCGCCAGAGCTTAAGCTGCGCCAGCACGCTGACGATCACCCAGTCGGTGACGCCAGCCATCAGGTTGGTTTGCTCCGCCAGCGGCAGAAACTGTAACGGCGGCAGGTTGCCGAGGCGGGGATGCTGCCAGCGCAGCAGCGCCTCCATGCCTACCGGCAGGCCGCTGTGCAACGAGATCTGCGGCTGATAAACCAGATAAAGCCCGCCTTCGCTGCGCAGCGCTTCCGCCAGATCGTGCAGCAGCAGAAAATCCAGCTTGCGGCGGTTATCGCTCTCCAGATCGAAAGCGGCGTAGGGCAGGCCCTGGCCGATAGCCTCATGCAGCGCGCTGACGCCGCGCCGCAGCGCTTCAACCGGCGGGCAGAGCGCAGGCGCAAAAGAGACTTCGCCCAGGTGAAGAGTCAGATCGATAGCAATCTCTTCGCCTATACGCGCGCGTACCTGACCCAGCTTTTCGCTCAGCTGTTTTGGCCAGCCGGACGTTTTACCGGCGGAAAGCAGCGCAAACCGGCCTTTCGACACGGTATAAAGCCGGTCATCGTCTCTGAGCTGCAGGCGCGTACGCAGCAGGGCGGCGATGTTTTGCAGCAGAGCTTCCAGCGCATACATCCCCAGCGCGCGGGCGATGTCGTAGGCGCGTGCCATATCAATGCAGTCAATCAGTACCAGGCTGTAGGGCTGAATAATGCCGCCATCCTCCAGCTGCTCCAAATCACGCAGCAGGCTCTGACGATTGGGCAAAAGGGTGACAACGTCACGCAGGCTGGTGTGATACCAGGCGTCCAGCCAGGCGGTCATGATCTCCGCCAGCAGCTCCAGCAGCTTCACCTGTTCCTCAGTGAAAATATGCGGCAGCACGTCCGTAACACACAGGGTGCCGACAATGGCGCCGTCGCGCATTTTCAGCGGCGCGCCCGCGTAAAAACGGATATAGGGCGAGTCTTTAATCAGCGGGTGCGCCTTAAACCGTTCGTCCAGATGGGTGTCGGGACAGACCATGACCTCGCCGCTGGCGAGCGTGTGCCGACAGAGCGCGTCTTCCAGCGAGCTTTGCTGTAGCGAGAAATTCCGCGCCGCCTTAATGTATTGCTGGTGCTCGTTCATAATCGACACGAAGCTACCGGGAATATTCAGCAGCTCGCTGGTGAGCCGGGTGAACTTGCTGAGAATTTCATCCCGTCCCGCGTCGTCTGCTGTCAGCATCTCTAACGCCAGCTGGTAGCGGGTTTCGCCTTGAGGAGTCGGCATTCTGGTGTTCCTGAAACGATTCAAAATGGATGTATGCCGCTTTTCAGGCCAGGCTTAAGGTCTGGTCGCATACAAGCGGCTTTTTATTTTTATCTGACTTTGGTGATGCTATGTCCGATACTGCTGAAACTCTGCCGTCGCAGGAGCGCATTGTGCTCTATGACGGCGTGTGCAAACTCTGTAACGGCTGGGTCAATTTTTTGCTGCGCTATGACAGACGCCGCACCGTACGCCTGGCCGCGGTTCAGACTGAAAAAGGCAAATCCCTGCTGAAAGCCGCCGGTATGTCGCCTGACGAAATCAATACCATTGTGCTGCTTGAACGGGGGCAGGTTTATCTGCGCGCCGACGCTATTTTCCGCGTTATGCTTGGGCTGCCGTGGCCGTGGCGAGCGCTTTCGGTACTGCGCTTCTGTCCAAAGTTCATCAGCGACCGCTGCTACAATCTGATCGCACAAAACCGTTATCGGCTGTTTGGCCGATTTAATGAGCGACAAAAACCGCCGGCGGACTATCCGGGCCGGTTTATCGACAGGTAACAAACACTACTGGCTTTCGTTGTGCGGCAGGTTATGCTGGAAAATCAACGTAGTTATTGCCTGAGGTGAAAATTGTCCGTGCGATTAAATGAATTTCAACAGCCGGTTGGTGAACCGCTTCCCGAATGGACGCCGCGCCCTTTGCCTGAACGTATGGCGCTGGCGGGGCGCTTCTGCGTGCTGGAGCCGCTGGAAAGCGCCCGTCACTATGAGGATCTGCTGGCCGCGTGGCGCGGCGCCGAAGACGATCGGGACTGGACTTATTTGCCTGCCGGCCCTTTTAACGCGGAGGAGCTTCGCGACTATCTTGCCCGGGCCGAAGCCAGCCGCGATCCGCTGCATTTCGCCGTAATCGATCGACAAAGCGGCCGCGCGGTCGGCACGCTGGCGCTGATGAGAATTGAGCCAGCGCACGGCGTGATGGAGGTGGGATACGTGACCTTTTCGCCCGCGTTGAAGCGCACGCCGCTCTCTACCGAAAGCCATTTTCTGTTGATGCGTTACGCCTTCGATCGGCTGGGCTATCGTCGATACGAATGGAAGTGCGACAGCCTCAACGCGCCTTCGCGGCGGGCAGCGGAGCGCCTCGGCTTTCGCTATGAAGGGCTGTTCCGTCAGGCCATCGTCTATAAGGGTCGCAGCCGCGATACCGCCTGGTTTTCCATTATTGATAAAGAATGGCCCGCGCTGCGCGAAGCCTTTGAGCGTTGGCTGGACGTCAGCAATTTTGACGCGGCAGGCGTGCAGCGGCATTCGCTGGCCGATTTACGCCAGCGGGCATAATCCTAATTTTCTTCATATTATTAAACAAGAAGTCATTAACTTTACTAACCTTTTACAGTCTGCGCTGCCGCATTGCTTTCGGGCCGCGCGCATTTTCCCTGTTTAAGGAGCCGGTTAATGACTTCCCAGGTAACATCCCGCCATTCGACTTTTGCGGTGGCCGTCTATTCGCTGTTTCATCCTGTCCCGCTCGGCTTTTTTGTGGCGGGCTGGATCTTCGACATTATTTATCTCTACAGTACCGAAATCTTCTGGACGCAGGCGGCGAGCTGGCTGATCGCTATCGGGTTGATAATCGCGATTATTCCTCGCCTGATTAACCTTGTGCAGGTTTGGGTGGGCGTCTCTTATCCGCAGGGATCGGCGATAAAAGTGCATTTTTGGGCTTATCTGCTGGCTATTATCCTGGAAATCTTTAACGCCTTTATTCACAGCCGCGACGCGTGGGCCGTGGTGCCTGCCGGCGTTATTCTCTCCACCCTGGCGGTGGTTCTGATGCTGTTCGCCAACGTGCAGCTCGCCGTGCGCGATCGCACCGCTTAAGGAGGAGTTATGAAAACGTCAACCACACTCTCACTGCTGGCCGTATCGGTTTCGCTGCTGCTCGCCGGCTGTGACGACGGCGCTAAAATCGATCCTGCAAAGCAAACCGGTGCAAATCCGGAGCTGCCGACGGCAAAAAACTTCCTTGTCCCGCCCATGAAGGTCCCGAACGGTACGCCATGGAAGGAGGGTGAAAAGCCCAAAGTCGCGGATGGCCTGAAGATAGAGAAAGTTGCGGACGGTTTTCAGCATCCGCGCCAGCTCTACACGTTGCCAAACGGCGATATCCTGGTGGTGGAAGGCAGCGCTCCGGCAGCGCCGACCAGCCAGCCGAAGCAGCTGGTGACCGGTCTGGTTCAAAAGGCCTCCGGCAAGGGCGGCGCCGGCGGCAATCGCATTACGCTGCTGCGCAGCAGCGACGGCAAAAGCTGGCAAAAATATCCTTTCCTGGAAAACCTGCGTTCGCCGTTTGGCGTGCAGCTGATCGGCGACACGCTGTATGTGGCGAATGCCGACTCGCTGATGAAATATCGGTATGAGAGCGGCGCGACGAAGATTACCGATCCCGGCACCGAGCTGACCGAGCTGCCGGGCGGGCCTATTAACCATCACTGGACCAAGTCGCTGCTGGCCAGCCCGGACGGCAGCAAACTCTATGTTGGCGTCGGCTCCAACAGTAATATCACTGAAAACGGCATCGGCGCGGAGTATCGTCGGGCCGACATCCTGGAAGTCGATGCGGCTAGCGGCGCCAGCCGGATCTACGCCAGCGGGCTGCGCAACCCCACCGGGATGCAGTGGGAGCCGCAAACCGGCAAGCTGTGGGCCATCGTTAACGAGCGCGATGAAATCGGTGCCGATCTGGTGCCGGACTACCTGACTTCGGTACAGGAAGGGGGCTTTTACGGCTGGCCTTACAGCTATTTCGGCCAGCACGTGGACGAACGCGTGCAGCCGCCGCGCCCGGATCTGGTGAAAAAAGCGATTAAGCCTGACTATGCGCTCAGCTCGCACGTGGCGCCGCTGGGACTGTGGTTCTATACCGGCACCAACCTGCCGGAGAAATACCGTGGCGGCGCTTTTGTCAGCGAGCACGGCAGCTGGAACCGCAAGCCGCTGAACGGCTATCAGGTGGTCTGGGTCGCCTTCCGCAACGGTATGCCGCAGGGTCAGCCAGAGCCGGTGGTCACCGGCTTCCTCACTGACGATCAAAAATCGGTTCGCGGCCTGCCGGTAGGCCTGACCATGGATAAACAGGGCGGCCTGATGATTGCCGACGATGCCGGAAACGTGGTCTGGCGCGTCACCGGCGCGACTGCGCCTTAACTTTATTATCAACCTCTGCCGCCGTGGTGGCGCTGTAAAAACGGCGGCGCGTCCTTTTAAATTTGTCATCACTATCAAGCCGCCCGGCATTCTGCCCGGCGGCTTTTTTTGCGCGGTTTTCCAGGGACTATTTGTGCGGGTGGTCAGACGCTGAGCAAATCTCCGCTTGCGGTTAAGATATATCATAGATATATTTTCCTCCGCTATTGAGAATAATTACGGTTTACTATTACGGGCCAGCCCCCGTCAGGAGAATTATTTTGACCGAAAAAACAGGTCGCGCTCCCCGTCGCGTAAGAAATGAACTGCGTTTTCGTCCGGTAGAAGTGATTGCGAAAACTTTCGTCGCCAACAGCTTCTACCGCATTGAGTTCGGCGGCGAAGCGCTGGCCGGTTTTAATTCGGCGGGCTTCGACGATCACGTTAAGGTCTTTTTCCCGGATCCCGCCACCGGCGAGCTTTATCTGCCGCAGGTCACGGAAGAGGGCATCGTCTGGAAAGACGGCATTCGTCCGCTGGCGCGCGACTACACGCCGCTGTACTTTAACGCGCAGAAAAACAGGCTGACGCTGGATTTTTATCTGCACGAGTCGGGCGTAGCCAGCGACTGGGCCGTTACGGCGCACCCTGGCGACAGGCTGGCCATCGGCGGCCCGCGCGGCTCGCTGATCGTGCCGGAGGATTACGCTTTCCAGCTTTACGTCTGCGATGAAACGGGGCTGCCCGCGTTCAAACGACGGCTGACCTCGCTTGGCGACAGGCCGGTAAGGCTTTATGCCTTTGTCGACGCAGCGCAGGGCAAAGCCTATCTTGGCGATCCGCCAAACGTGGAAATCGTCTGGCTGGGTAGCGGCAAAATGCAGGCTGGCGTCGGATCGCTTATCGCCGACCTGGATAAGGTTGCCTTACCGACGGACGACTACTTTATCTGGCTGACGGGCGAAGGCGCGGCGGTGAAGCAGCTCAGCGACTACTTTATCGGCAAGCGCGAGCGCGACGCCGATTTCGTCCGTGCGGTGGCTTACTGGCACGATAAGTAGGGTTGTTGTATTTTTCAGGGGGCTAACTTACTATCAATCCCCTTCAAACAGGCTCGGGCAGGCGATGAAATCACAGCGCAGTTCTCAATATGACTTATCCGGCGGCCCGGCCAGCGCCGCACGGAGAAAACGGCGCGAAAAGATGCTGGACGCCAGCGACGTTCGCCTGCTGCTTCTGCACTTTATCGCACAGGGCGCCGCACACGGCTACGAGCTAATCAAGACGATTGAAGAGCTATCCAAAGGCGAATACAGCCCCAGCCCCGGCATTATTTATCCCAACCTGACGCTGCTGGAGGAAATGGAATGCATCGAATCCCGCGATCCGCAGGCGGCGCGCAAGGCCTATAGCCTGACCCGGGAAGGAGAGCGCCAGCTGGCAGAAGGGCAGGAAACGCTGCATGACATCATTAACCGACTCAGCTCGATGGCGATCCTCGTCAATAACCGCAGCATTCCGGAAGTGGAGCGGGCCATCAACAATATGCGTATGGCGCTGAATATGCGCCTTTCCCAGTCGGCGCTGCCGCAGCAGACGCTGCACGACATCATTGATGCGCTGGATGAAGCCGCGCGTAAAATCGAGCGCAGCTGATACAGGCCCGTTTGGCTATCAACATAAATAATCACGTTTTTTTTCTAATGTTACCGGTAACCTTGCCGATATAAGTCGCTTCTGAAACAATAATCAGGTGTGGCTATGTCCGTTTTTTCCCGAATCAAAACCTCCTCGTTCTTGCTCAGCACGATCATTGCCTTCGGCACCCTACAGCTTGTCGCTGGCATCCTCTTCCTCAGCGCGTTGGATCACAATAAAGAGAGCTTCGAAACCGCCTCGACGGCCAGCGATCAGGTGACCGCGCTGACCAATGCCTGGTATGAACTTAACGCGGCGCGTGCGGACGTTAACCGCGTGGTGATCTGGCTGCAAAAAGAGGGGCCGACCAGCAGCGTAGTGGGCGGTATGGTCGCGCACGGCAAAGCGCAGCTGGCGCTGGCCGATCGCGATTTTAAAAACTACCAGAACGGGCCGGTTATTCCCGGACTCGATGCCACGCTTAACAGCAGGCTGGCGCAAAGCTACCAGGCGTACGCCGGACAGCTTAATCAGCTGATGGAAGTCGCTTCACGCCGCGATTTAACCGGCCTGTTCAGCATTAACGTTGCGGGCAACCAGAAGATTATGCAGGGCGATTACGATCGCTGGCGCGCCGCCGTTGGCCAGCTGTCAAAGACCACCTCCGCTGAAAGCAAGCAGGTATTCACGCAGATGCTGTGGCTGATGGGCGCTATTTTGCTGGTGGTGCTGAGCGCTGTGATCGTGAGCTGGTCGGTGATCAAACGCGTGCTGATCCAGCCGCTGGCGCGCGCGCTGGGGCATATCAACGCCATTGAACAGGGCGATCTGACGGAGCAGATAGCGGTCGATCCGCGCGCCCGTAACGAGATGGGCCATCTGCTTTCCGGCCTGGCGGTAATGCAACAGTCGCTGGTGAAAACCGTGGGTAACGTGCGCAACGGCGCGGATACGATTTTAACCGGCGTCAGCGAAATTGCGGCGGGCAACAACGATCTCTCATCCCGTACGGAAGAGCAGGCAGCCTCGCTGGAGCAAACCGCCGCCAGCATGGAACAGATCACCGCCACGGTGAAGCAGAACGCGGACAATTCGCATCAGGCGGCGAAGCTGGCGCTTTCTGCCGCGCAAACGGCGGAGAAGGGCGGCGCTATCGTGGACGGCGTGATAAAAAGCATCTTTGGGCTGCAGGAAAGCTCTAAAAAAATCGCGGAAATCACCGGCGTAATTGAAAGCATCGCTTTCCAGACCAATATTCTGGCGCTGAACGCGGCGGTAGAAGCCGCCCGCGCTGGCGAAAACGGCCGTGGCTTTGCGGTGGTGGCGGGAGAAGTGCGCAACCTGGCGCAGCGCAGCGCCGTAGCGGCGAAAGATATCAACGCGCTGATCGCTGAATCCTCGGCCCGCGTTGACAACGGTTCCCGGCTGGCCGGACAGGCGGAAGAGTCAATGAGCGGTATCCTTAGCTCGGTACAGCAGGTACGCGATATCATGGATGAGATCTCCTCTGCCTCTGAGGAGCAGAGCCGGGGCATCAGTCAGGTCGGCATCGCGGTGTCGGAACTCGATCAGGTGACGCAGCAGAACGCCACACTGGTGGAGCAATCTTCTTCAGCCGCCGCCTCGCTGGAAGAGCAGGCCGCTCGCCTGAACGAAGCGGTAGCCGTGTTTCGCCTGGCCGGCAGGAAAGAGGTAGCCCGTCGTTCTGGCGTGACAGCGCTGAAATCGCCGGTGCTGGCGACCGCCTCAACGGATAACTGGGAAGCCTTCTGACCGGCGTTTAAACGTTATTAATCTAAGGCCCGATCTGTCTTCGGGCCTTTGCGTTTGCCGTCAGATCTCGCTGTAGCGAACCGCCTCAACAAACTTCGCAAAGGCGGAGGTATGCTGGCGGCGGCTGGGGTAGTACAGGTAATAGCCCGGAAAAGGCGCGCACCACTCTTCCAGCACCTTTTCCAGCTGGCCTGCCTTAACCGCTTCCTCAACGGTATCCTCAGGCACCATCGCCAGGCCAATCCCTGCCACGGCAGCTTTAATTCGGGTTTGCAGATTATTCAGCGTCAGCTGGCCGTCCACCTTCACGCGGATTTCGCGCTGCGCTTTGGCAAACTCCCAGGCATAGATACTGCCCATGGTCGGCAGGCGCATATTGATGCAGTTGTGCTGCTGCAGATCCTGTGGCGTAGCGGGCCTGCCGTAGCGAGCGAAATAAGCGGGCGAGCCCACTACAACCATCCGCCAGTCCGGCCCGATCCTGACGGCAATCATATCCTTTGCAACCTGTTCGCCCAGCCGTACGCCCGCGTCAAAACGGCCGCTGACGATATCCGTCAGGGAATTATCGGACATAATTTCGATATTCACTTCCGGCCACGCCTGTAAAAACTGTTCTACTGCGGGCCACAGGGCGAAGGTAAGGGCGTGCTCGCCCACGTTAAGGCGAATATTGCCTGACGGCCTGTCGCGCAGTTCATGCAGGGCAGCCAGCTCGTTTTCAATCTCTTCAAGGTGCGGGCCAATGGTTTTTATCAGGCGTTCGCCCGCTTCGGTAGGGGCGACGCTGCGCGTGGTTCGGGTTAACAGACGCAGCTGCAGCCGCTCCTCCAGCCCGCGTATGGCATGGCTTAAAGCGGACTGGGAAACGCCCAGCCTGGCCGCCGCGCGGGTAAAGCTTCTCTCGCGAGCGATCACCATCAGCGAGATAAGGTCGTTAAAATTTTCTTTCAGCATGGCTATCTCAGAGGTGAACAAGGCAGGGAACCAAGTGTAACCTGGCTGGGGCCGGGGTGCGACGGCTTCCTGCCATTCACCTGAGTAATTCTAAATTAAATCAAAGCACTGCAAAAAAGGCAGGCTTATCTTTACGGCAAAAGCGGGCCAGGTTTTTGAATCCGTCGCGCGTGCGGCATTTTCGCTTTATTCTGGTCATTATTGGTACTTTTCAGGCGCTTTTTTCCGCTAATCTGAATGTTGCCCCGGCGTTTTTTTAATCAGAAATTTCTTATTCAGTTACCCTGTTTTTTACCTCTCTTTTTGCCCGGGAAATTCGGCGCAATCCAGAAAGTGCTCTCGATGAAAACAGAACTATCTTAATTACAAAATCGCTACAAGCTATCTCAGGTGAGCAAATAAAAGCGGCAGTGGCGCAGATATTAACCGGACATCATTTTTACAAATACTAATACTTTAAATGTAGGGCAGAAGAAAAGTCCTGGTCCGGTTCGGGTCGACCAAATCTTATATAAGCGGCTGTTATATTTTTATTGATCTCACTCAATTTTGTTAACCTTTTGTTTACTTTTTTCTGATTAAGGCTGGCCTCTATTTTACGTGTCGGATAGAGTTGTTGTGTCAGAGAAGGAGGCCGCAATGCGCCAACAGGCCCGTGATGCCTGGCTTCTTACTTTTCAGAAAAAAATATGAGACGGTAAATGTAATATTTTATTTCATCTGGTGTCTTTCTGTGTATATTGTTGCAGCCAGTATTAACCGGGGTGCTTCGCCAGATTGACGACAAATTTTAACTAAATATTAACTATTGCCTGCGTAAGCATCACCGCTTTTAGCAGCAACTATTTTGCCAGTTTTGATATTAAGAATATGCCTGTATTTACTTGCGACGGCCGATGTGATGGAGTACCGGGGCGTCATGGAATGAATACCAGGGCAAATTTGAATTCTAATAACATTACTCAGTGCGGTTAGCATTATTTTCTATGAGGTGGCGGTATGAGAGTCGGCGTATCTAACGATAACTACCCGG
>Ga0157358_1000001_pt1 | contig 180268 bp, 152 predicted proteins | sample AttcapACBM2_FD_111484 | JGI IMG/M metagenome (GOLD analysis project Ga0157358, IMG submission 111484) | Fungus gardens microbial communities from leaf cutter ant in Botucatu, State of São Paulo, Brazil - Atta capiguara ACBM2 | ecosystem: Host-associated > Fungi > Mycelium > Unclassified ... | reverse complement strand
TAAACGCCGCCGGTCAGCAGCAGTAAAAAAGCCATCATAAAAAGCGCGGGACGCAGTTGCGACACGGTAAACCTCCTACAGCTGAAGAAGCAAATCGATAAGTTTGATGCCGATAAACGGCAGAGCCAGCCCGCCCAGACCATACAGCCCCAGGTTGCGGCGCAGCAGCGCGGCGGCGCTGAGCGGCTTATAGCTGACGCCGCGCAGGGCCAGCGGGATCAGGAAGATAATGATCAGTGCGTTAAAGATCACCGCGCTTAAAATGGCCGACGAAGGCGAATGCAGATGCATCACGTTCAGCGCGCCGAACTGCGGGTAGCTGGCCGCAAACGCCGCCGGGATAATGGCAAAGTATTTCGCCACGTCGTTGGCGAGGCTGAAGGTAGTCAGCGAGCCGCGCGTCATCAGCATCTGTTTGCCGATATGCACGACCTCAATCAGCTTGGTCGGGCTGGAATCCAGATCCACCATGTTGCCCGCCTCTTTCGCCGCCTGGGTGCCGGAGTTCATCGCCACCGCCACGTCGGCCTGCGCCAGCGCGGGCGCGTCGTTGGTGCCGTCGCCGGTCATCGCCACCAGTCTGCCCTCGGCCTGATACTGGCGGATCAGCGCCAGCTTCGCTTCCGGCGTCGCTTCGGCAAGAAAGTCGTCCACGCCCGCCTCAGCGGCGATAGCGGCGGCGGTCAGCGGGTTATCGCCGGTGATCATCACGGTGCGGATGCCCATTTTGCGTAACTCGCCGAAGCGCTCTTTGATGCCGCCTTTAACGATATCCCGCAGCGCGATCACGCCCAGCACCTCAAGGTTTTCCGCCACCACCAGCGGCGTGCCGCCCTGGCGCGCGACTTCGTTGACCTTTTCATCCATCTCCGCCGGGAACTGACCGCCGCTGGCGACCACGTGGCGACGGATTGCGTCGGCCGAGCCTTTGCGAATGCTGCGCTCCGGCAGGTTAATACCGCTCATTCGCGTCTGGGCGGTAAAGGGGATAAACGTCGCCTGTAGCTGCTGCAAATCGCGTTCACGCAGGTTAAAGCGCTGCTTGGCGAGCACCACGATGCTGCGGCCTTCCGGCGTTTCATCGGCCAGCGAAGCCAGCTGCGCCGCATCCGCCAGCCGCTGCTCCGCAATGCCGCTGGCGGGCAGAAAGTCGGAAGCCTGACGGTTGCCGAGCGTAATGGTGCCGGTTTTGTCCAGCAGCAGGATATCGACGTCGCCCGCTGCCTCTACGGCGCGGCCGCTGGTGGCGATCACGTTGGCCGCCAGCATTCGGCTCATCCCGGCAACGCCAATGGCGGAGAGCAGGCCGCCGATGGTGGTGGGGATCAGGCAGACCAGCAGCGCAATCAGCACGGTCACGCTGACCGGCGTGCCGCTCCAGGCCGAGAAGGGCCAAAGGGTAGCGGTCGCCAGCAGAAAGACCAGCGTCAGCGCAATCAGCAGAATGGTCAGCGCGACCTCGTTAGGCGTTTTGCGGCGGCTGGCGCCTTCGACCATGGCGATCATGCTGTCGAGAAAGGTTTCGCCGGGATTGGCGGTACAGCGGATCACCAGCCAGTCGGAAAGCAGACGGGTGCCGCCGGTGACCGAAGCGAAATCGCCGCCCGACTCACGGATAACCGGCGCCGACTCGCCGGTAATGGCGCTTTCATCCACCGACGCGCCGCCCTCGATAACTTCGCCATCGCAGGGGATGATATCGCCCGCGCTGGCCAGCACGATGTCGCCTTTGCGCAGTTCGCTGGCGGCGATTTTTTCCGTTGGCGCATCGTGGCGGGCCTCTTTCAGCCGCAGAGCAAAAGCGGTTTTCTGCACGCTTTTCAGGCTGCTGGCCTGCGCCTTGCTGCGGCCTTCCGCCAGCGCCTCGGCAAAACAGGCGAACAGCACGGTAAACCAGAGCCACAGGCTGACGGCGGCGGTAAATCTGGCGTCGCCCGCCAGGCCGCAAGCCATCGCTATCGCCAGCAGCGTGGTCAGCACGCTGCCGATCCAGACCACAAACATCACCGGATTGCGCCACTGAGCCTGCGGCGAAAGTTTTTTCACCGCGTCAACCAGCGCCTGGCGCAGCAGCGAAGGCTCAAACAGAGCCAATTGTTTACGGTTCATCGGGTACGCTCCATGTGCATCAGGTGGTCCGCTATCGGGCCGGAAGCCAGAGCGGGGATAAAGGTAAGCGCGCCGGTCAGCAGCACGGTGCCGATCAGCAGGCCGACAAACAGCGGGCCGTGCGTGGGCAGGGTGCCGCTGCTGACCGGCTGGATTTTTTTAGCTACCAGCGATCCGGCAATGGCCATGACCGGCACAATCACCAGAAAGCGGCCCGCCAACATGCAGAAGGCCAGCAGCAGGTTCCAGAACGGCGTATTGGCTGACAGACCGGCAAAGGCGCTGCCGTTGTTGTTGGCGGCGGACGAAAGGGCGTAAAGCACTTCGCTGAAGCCGTGCGCGCCGGGGTTCAGCATCGCCGCGCGTCCGGCGTCGCTCATCATCGCCAGCGCGCTGCCGAGCAGTACCAGCGCGGGCGTTACCAGGATCGCCAGCGCCGTCATTTTCATTTCGCGCACGTCGATCTTTTTGCCCAGGTATTCCGGCGTGCGGCCAATCATCAGCCCGGCGATAAACACCGCCAGCAGCACGAACAGCAGCATGCCGTAAAGCCCCGAACCCACGCCGCCGAAGATTACTTCGCCAATCTGCATCAGCCACATCGGGATCATGCCGCCCAGCGCGGTGAAAGAGTCGTGCATGGCGTTGACCGCGCCGCATGAGGCCGCCGTGGTGACCACCGCATACAGGCCGCTTGCCAACACGCCGAAACGGCTCTCTTTACCTTCCAGGTTGGTTCCGTCAACGCCCAGCGCCCGCAGCGTCGGGTTGCCCTGTAGCTCCGCCCAGAACATCGCGCTGGCGCAAAGCACAAAAATCAGCGTCATCGCCGCCAGGATCACCCGTCCCTGACGGGCGTCGCCGACCGCTTCGCCAAAGGCGAAACAGAGCGCCGCCGGGATCAGGAAAATAGCCAGCATCTGCGCAAAATTGCTGATATCGGTAGGGTTTTCAAACGGATGTGCCGAGTTGGCGTTAAAGAAACCGCCGCCGTTGGTGCCCAGCAGCTTGATCGCTTCCTGCGAGGCGACCGGCCCCATCGGCAGCAGCTGCTTCGCGCCTTCAAGGCTGGTGAAAGGCAGATAGGCGGAGAAGCTTTGCACCACGCCCTGTTGGATCAGCAGCAGCGCAAACAGCAGCGAAAGCGGCAGCAGCAGCCAGAGGACGATACGGCCGAGATCCTGCCAGGCGTTGCCCAACGTGGCCGAGGAGCGACGTGCAAACGCACGGATTAGAGCGAAAGCGACGGCCAGGCCGCTGGCGGCCGAGAGAAAGTTTTGCACCGTCAGCCCGGCCATCTGGCTGAAATAGCTCAGCGACGATTCGCCAGCGTAAGCCTGCCAGTCGGTATTGGTAACAAAAGAGACGGCGGTGTTTAACGCCAAATCCCAGCTCAGGCCGGGAAAATGCTGCGGATTTAAAGGCAGCGAGCCTTGTAACAGCAGGATCGCCAGCAGCAGGGCAAAGCCCATCGCATTAAACAGCAATATAGCCAGCAGATAGGTTTGCCAGCGCATTTCACCGCGCAGACCGGCCAGGCGCCAGAGGGCGGTTTCAACACCGCCGACAAAAGGTAAGGGACGGGGATCGATCAGGCGGGCTATCAGCCGACCCAGCGGCCAGGCCAGCAGCAGCAGCGCCGCCAGATAGCTCGCTATTAACAATGCGGAAGCCGCCATCAGAAGGCCTCCGCGTTAATCAGGGCATAAATCAGATAGCCCAGCAACAAAGCTACCAGCAGCACGCCGGTTATTACTGCAACACTCACGGTTCACCTCATTAAGAGAGTCATTTCGCCATGAGTGTAAAAAGTGGGCCGCAAAGATTTTGCAAAAATGCGGCGGGAAAATATAAAAAAAGTATAAAAATGCGCGAGGCCGCAGCGGGCCTCGCGCACAGGATCAGGAACGCACCAGTTCCTGGAGCACCGTCAGCTGCGCCACCGCTTTATGCATGGCGTCCAGACCGTCGGCAGCGTTTTTCAGCCGGTCGATATTCTCGACCATCCCGCTGCGCTCGGCGCTGTTTTGCTCGCTGAGGCTGGCGATCTGCCCACGTGCCGCGTGGCTTTTTTGCGCCATATCTTCCGTGGTGGCAACGGTTTTAGAAGCCGTCTTTTTAATCCGCGCGATGGTCGCTACCGTCTCGTTGATGCTTTCACGCGTGGCGTCGGCCTGTTCTTTAGAAGAGCGGGCCAGGCGGCGTACCTCTTCTGCTACCACGGCAAAGCCGCGACCGGCCGATCCGGCGCGGGCGGCTTCCACCGCGGCATTCAGCGCCAGCAGGTTGGTCTGGTCGGCAATGGTGCTGATGCCGCTGGTGATTTGCGTAATGCCCTGCGAAATTCTTTCCAGCTCGCCGATTTCAAGGCCCAGCTCATCCTGCGCCTGCAGCGTGACGGTTGCCGCCTCGCCGATCTCGCCGATATTCACGCCAGCCACATCCAGCGCTGCGCTCTGGCGGCTGGTGGCTTTTTCCAGCAGCGGGAAAGTTTGTACTACCGGCCCGATCTGCTGCTGATAGTCGATCACTTTATCAATAACGTCCGTTTGCAGCGTGTGCAGCGCTTCCCAACGACGCAGCGAGCGCTGGGCATAGTGACCGGCGTAGTCGGCGTATTCAATCGGGAAGCGGCTCATGGCTTTGACGTCGCGATCGAAAAAGGCGAGGGCGGACAGCGTCTGGTTGATCGGCACGCCGAATATTTCGCCAAAGCTGGAGAAGCCAGCGGCCGGCACGCCGTCGAACAGCTCCGCCGCAGGCAGGCTTTCCGGGTTGTTAAGGCGGCGCAGCAGGCAGTCGTTCAGCAGCAGTCCGGCCGGTTTGCCATGCGTGGCGACGAATCTGTCCCAGTCCTTACGCGTGGCGGAAACGAAATCGCCCGCCTCCAGCAGATAAAGACGGTCGCCAAACTCCAGATCGCAGAAGAACGTCAGGCTTTCCGCGTCGATTTTCGCTACGGAGCGAATAAAGTACTCATCCGCCACCTTCACGCCGAACGTTTTGCCCTTCAGCTTTTGCTCCAGCTGCTCAGGCTTACAGTGCAGCGCGTCGGCCAGCACTTTTACCGCAGGCTGCTGGCGACCCGTTGCGTCAAACAGCGAACTTACGGTGCGCGCGACGGGATCGGCTTCCGCCACCAGCCAGCTTTGCTGCGTGGGCTGGAAGTTCTGGCTTTTAAACGGCGCAAAGGATTTCCCTTTCGCCATGCGGCAGAACACGATCACCGCTTTGTTTTGCAGCAGCTGGCCGCTGGTGGCCATCCAGGTGTTCTGAAAATCGGTGCGGCCGCCCGCCGAGCCGCCGATAGCCAGGCAGGGGAAGCGTCCGCTGTCATACCAGGCCTGCATCATAAAGCCTTCGGCAGAGGAGAGGCCGTCGCAGTAGATCATCGCGAAGGTTTCTTCGGCAGAGAGCGACATATTGACCTGAAGGCGATCAAGCTGGGCGCGAATGCTGTCGATACGATCGGCAACGGTAGCGCCGCGTGGCACCTGCAGATCGATAGTGTGCACCTCATGACGGGCGACCGTCTGCTCGGGCAGCCACAGCCAGCTGCCCTGAGGGCCGTTGGTGGCACAGTAGGCGGAGCGGCCTTTCTGCGCGCACAGCGCGCCGGTAGAGGAGATAGCGAAGACGGTACGGCCCGGCGCGCTCATCTTTTGCCACGCGTCGTTCACGCGGGCGAAATCGGCTTCCGGCGGTACAAAGACCATCAGCAGGCCTTTGCCGCCGCCGGTACCCAGGCTGCCGAAAGCGGTCGGCAGGGCGCGACAGTCATAAGTGTTGCTGACCGGACGACCGGCCAGCGGATTAAGTTTTTTTGGAATCAGTGCGTTCCAGAATGCAGATAATTTTGCCATGGTGTTCTCATAAAAGTAGAGCGCCTGCGTGGGCGCATTAATGCTTATTGTTATAGTGAAACCCCGGCGGGATGCCGGGGGTAAGAAAATTACGCGTCGGACAGGCGGAAGGTAGAAACGGAGTGGTTAAGGAAGTGCACCTGCTCTTCCAGCGAGGCGGAAGCCGCTGCCGACTCCTGCACCAGCGCGGAGTTCTGCTGGGTCACGCTGTCCATCTCGGTTACCGCCTGTTCAATTTGGCTGATGCCGCGGCTCTGCTCGTCAGACGCGGTCGATATATGATCCATCAGTACATCGACCTGGCTGACCGAGGCAATAATCGCGCCGATAGCGTCGCCGGTACGGCTGACCTGATCGGAACCGGCTTTGATATTGGCGACCGATTCGGCAATCAGACTTTCAATCTCTTTTGCCGCTACCGCGCTGCGCTGCGCCAGGTTGCGAACTTCGCCCGCCACGACCGCGAAGCCGCGCCCCTGTTCACCCGCGCGCGCCGCTTCCACCGCGGCGTTCAGCGCCAGGATATTGGTCTGGAAAGCGATGCTGTTAATCACGCCGGTAATGTCTTCAATCTTCTTCGAGCTGCTGTTGATTTTGCCCATGGTGACGATGACTTCCTGCGAGACTTTTTCGCCGGTTTTCGCGTTCTTCACCGCTTCGCTGGTCAGACGGCTGGCTTCAAAGACGTTTTCGGTATTCTGTTTCACCGTGGCGCCCAGCTCTTCCATGCTGGCGGCGGTCTGCGTCAGCGCGGCGGCCTGCTGCTCGGTACGCGAAGCCAGGTCGACGTTACCGGCGGCGATTTCCTGCGAGGCGTGCGACACGGTTTGCGTGGAGTTACGCACCTGGCTGATGATATCGGTCAGCGAGCGGCGCATCTGCTCCATGGTGCCCATCAGATCCTGTATTTCGCTGCGGGAAGAGGCCACCACCGGCACCGGCGTATCCAGGATACCCTGAGCAATCTGGCTGCAATGCGCTTTGGCGCTGTCCAGCGGGCTAAGCACGTAGCGCTTCAGGAACATCAACACGCCTGCGATAACAACCAGGAACAGCACGCCGAAGGCGACAATCAGGCCGATACCAAAGGTGAAGTGATCCTGCGCGTCGCTGTTCAGGCGTTTCGCGTACTGCTCGTGCAGCGCAAGCACTTTGTCCAGCACCACTTCGTACTGGTGATCCAGACTGATGACGGTCGGCAGCTGCGCCTTAAAGCGCGCCTGGTCATTGGTTTTAGCCGCGTCCAGCAGCGGGTCGATACCCTGACGGCGGTAAGTTTCATAGGTGGTGCGATACTCATCGGCCAGGCTGGCTTCGCCATCCAGCTTCGGCGCGGCCAGATAGGCCTGGAAAGCCTTGTCCGCTTTGCCCAGCACTTCATTCAGCCCGCTAATCGTCTGCTCAGACTGCAGGCTGCCGCTGTTTTCCATCGTTTTCATATATTCCATCAGGCGCACGCGCAGGGTACGGCTGTGGTTAATAGGATCGATAATAGACAGCACTACACGGATCTCTCTATTCACCGCATCCAGCGACGTATTGCTGCGGGTCAGCAGCCAGACGTTAGCGATCATGCTGGTGAAAAAAATAATAAACAGGAACAGCAGAACCAAAAGCGACGATCTTTTCAGGGACATCTGATTAGCCTTAAAGGAAATAGGATGCTTTCTGTATCGGCAAATTGCGGTAAAGATTTAGTTTTATGGCCGGTAGGGTAGAGGAATATGTCGGCTATTATGCAAATCAAGGATTTATCTATGCGTGACGCTGTAACGCAAGGCTTTCGTATTCGTAGGGGGGCATCTATAGCCTTCAAAAAGCAGGGTTATTACAGGACAACATTAAAAGTAGTGCTAATGCTGTTCGTTACGTTGTCACCTTTCAGGTTTGGAGGAAATGATATATTCACAGCCATTTGTTACGTTGTTACAAAAAAGGAAAGGGCATCCAGGCGCTACGCAACACCAACGGTTTACCCTTTCTTCTCTTCCACTCTTTCAGGGCCACGGTTAGTTTGATCGCAATCACAATAACCCGTTTTCACGGCCGGTAAAGCCGATCGCCGTCACTCTTCTTTGTTAAAAAAATGATGATTTTTTATTACATATTATTATCAATATTCGGGTGGTACAGCCATAAAACAATAGCTTAACGCGACAGGTGGAAACGCCCGTCTTACTTTTTATACCCGCCCGGACCTGAACGATAACTTTTGCTGATGGCCGTCGTGCCGCAGCCTGCGATATGCATCCGAAAGAGGGGAAGTAATGTGCTGACCATACTGGGTTTTTCGATGGTGACCTGTTTCATGTACCTGATTATGACCAAAAGGATGTCGGCGCTGATCGCGCTGATTATCGTGCCGACGGTCTTTGCGCTGGCGGCGGGTTATTATCATGGGCTTGGCGAAATGATGTTGAATGGCGTAAAAGCGCTGGCGCCGACGGGCGTAATGCTGACCTTTTCCATTCTCTATTTTGGCCTGATGATCGACGCCGGGCTGTTTGACCCGCTGGTACGCTTTATCCTGAAAATCGTGCGCGGCGACCCGCTTAAGGTGCTGGTAGGCACGGCGGTACTGACGCTGCTGGTTTCACTGGACGGCGACAGCTCCACCACCTATATGATTGCCGTGGCGGCGTTTTTGCCGCTCTACCGCAAGCTGGGCATGAACGTGCTGGCAATGACCTGTCTGGTCAACCTTGCCAGCGGTATTATGAATCTGTCGCCGTGGGGCGGCCCAACGGCGCGCGCGGCGGCGGCCTTGCATATCGATGCGCTGGACATCTTTATTCCTATGCTGCCCGCCATGTTTCTGGGTTGCGTCACACTCGTTGGTATGGCGGTGCTGTTCGGCATCCGCGAGCGCAGAAGGCTGGGCGTGATGAAGCTCGATAACGATCATCTGGATAATATCGAGCTGGGTCTGGGCGACGCGCAGGAGTGCGCAGCGAACCGGCGGCCAAAAATGTTCTGGCCTAACTTTATCCTCACTACCGTGCTGCTGGTGCTGCTGGTGACTGGGCTGATGCCTATCCAGATCCTGTTTATGCTGGCTTTTGCCATTGCGGTAATGCTGAATTACCCTTCGCTGGAACAGCAAAAAGCGCGTATCAATACCCATGCAGGCAACGTGCTGGCGGTCACCTCGCTGATTTTCGCCGCCGGGGTGTTTACCGGCATTCTGTCCGGCACCGGCATGGTCGATGCAATGGCGAAAAGCCTGCTGGCGGTGATCCCGCATAGCTTTGGGCCTTATCTGGCGATCTTTACCGCGCTGGTCAGCCTGCCATTCACTTTCTTTATGTCTAACGATGCGTTCTATTTCGGCATCCTGCCGGTGATTGCCCAGACGGCCCTGAACTATGGTATCAGCGCAGAAGAAATCGCCAGGGCGTCAATCATCGGCCAGCCTTTCCATCTGCTCAGCCCGTTGGTGCCTTCGGTGTATCTGCTGGTTGGACTGGCAAAAGTAGATATCGGCGACCATCAGCGCTTTGCCATTAAGTGGGGGATCCTGGTCAGTATGGCGCTGCTGGTAGGCGGCCTGCTGTTTGGCGCCTTCCCGTTCTACAGCCGCTAACCCTCCGGGCACGTCGGCGATTTATTGTGATCGGCATCACAATAAGTCGCCCGCGCCAGGCGGCCCAATGGCGATACAACGTTTCAGGATTAATACTTTTGGTCGGCTTTTCCTTCAAGCCGTTTAAAAAGTGAGGTCTTATGAAACGTGATGTATTGAGCGAAGAATATTATGACGAAGTCTGTCGGGTGATTGGCGACGCGGCCATTGTGCTGGCTGAAAGCGGACACAATACCAGCCGGGATATCCTGGCAAACCTGCTGGTCAGAACGCGCCATGAACGAACGGATGCGGATCGGGACGAGCAGAAGGTGCTGGAACACGCGATTCGTCTGATAAAACCTGATTAATTCAGGTTTTTTTACACTTTGTACCTGAAAAGTAGCGGCTTTCTGCCAGGCTTAAGTTATGCAGAACCAAGATCGGACTTTTTAAACGAAAGGAGTGTTTATGAAAAAAGTGCTTACGCTGGCCGCGCTGCTTGCCCTTAGCCTGAACGTGATGGCCGAGGACAAAGGGGGATTTAAAGCGGGAGAAACGCCGCCACCGCCGCACAAGCAGGATGCAGGCTACAAAGGCTCGGAAGATACCAACGAGAGCCAGGTGAAGTCGGTCCGTACGCTGAAGGAAGGTTCCTGGGTGACGATGGAAGGGAATATCATCAAAAAGGTTTCTGGCAATATTTATACCTTCCAGGATAAATCAGGCAATATTAATCTGGTTATTCCCGAATCTGCCTGGGGCGGAGAGAAGTACGATGCCAAAGATCTGGTACGGGTGAGCGGTTTTGTAAAACATAAAAATAAGCAAACGGAAATCGCAGTAAAACAGATTGGCGATCCGTAACACTCTAAGGGCGAACGCTAAGGTTCGCCCAATGCCGTTCAGCGTTGGCTTTGCAGCAGTTCAGTAAGGTGCTGCAGAGCAAACAGGGCGGCTTTTCTTACTACCTCTTCGCAATCCCCTGAAAAATGCTGCTTCAGCGCGCGTACCTCGCCATCTGGCAGGCCCCAGCCAAACCACACCGTACCCGCAGGCGTGCCATCTTCGCCACCGTCCGGCCCGGCATAGCCGGTAACCGCAATGCTGGCTTTTTCGCCCGATACTTCTTTCGCGCCGGCTGCCATTTCGCGCGCGGTCGCCTCGCTTACCGCCGTGTGTTCCTGGAGCGTTTTTTCACTGACGTGCAGAATGCGGTGTTTGGCGCTGTCGGTATAGGTTACAAACCCGCTGGTGAAATAGCTGCTGCTGTCGCTTGCCGCGCCCAGTGCAGAGCTGACCAGACCTGACGTGCAGGATTCGGCGGCAGCCACTTTGGCCCCGGCCTGTAGTAAAACTTTGCCGAGTCTTTCGGCGGTATTCAGTAATTCCTTATCCATTGTGAGACTCCAGTTGCTGGTGGCCCCGCCGCGATGACGGGGCAGAGTTGTCAGCTTTGTGGCACGAGTTCGGTTTTAATCCAGCCTGGCTGGCGCTTGTCGAAGGCTTTATAAGCGTCAAGTACGTCGCTAAGCGGCTCTACTTTCGTTAATACCTTGACCGGATCGATGGCGCCGGTGCGTACCAGTTCCAGCAAGCCCGGAATAATAGTGTGATGGTTGCAGTTGCCCATCTTAAGGGTCAGATTCTTATTCATCGCCTTGCCGATAGGGAAAGTTTCCGCTTCCGGCGGATAAACGCCGATAATGCTTAAACGACCGGCCTTTTTCAGCGTGGCGATAGCCCATTCCAGCGCCTGAGTGGGCGCGTCGCCCGGCACCCAGTTGCCTGCCTGCGGATGCGTTTCCGGTGCCACCTGATCCACTTCCGCCGCAAATTTTTCTGCTTTTTGCTGCGCCTCTTCCGCTGCCGGGCCGTGGTGCGCATGTTGGCTGTCTACGCCGACTGCATCAATAGCGCAGTCCGCGCCGACGCCGCCCGTCAGGCGATTAAGGGTTTCTACCGGATCTTCTTCTTCAAAATTTACCGTGAATGCACCCTGACGACGCGCCATAGCCAGGCGATCGGCATGGCCGTCCACCGCAATCACGCGGGCGGCGCCCTTGAGGAAAGCGCTGGCGATAGCGAACTGGCCGACCGGCCCGCAGCCGAAGACCGCCACAACGTCGCCTTTTTTGATTTCGCCCGCTTCCGCGCCAAACCAGGCGGTGGGGAAAATATCGCTAACCATCAGCGCCTGCTCGTCGCTGACGTTATCGGGAATTTTTACCAGCGTATTGGCGGCATAGGGAATGCGCGCTTTTTCCGCCTGAAGCCCGTTTACCGGGCCGGTTGCGGCCGGGCCGCCGAAGAAGCAGGTGCCGGCGGCAGGCCCGTTGGGGTTGGCGTTGTCGCACTGGGCGGTATTGCCTTCCCGACAGGGCGGACAGGTGCCGCAGGAAACGGTCGAGCAAACCACCACGCGGTCGCCGACAGCGAAATTGCGAACATCGTCGCCGAGCGCTTCAATCACGCCGACGCCTTCGTGTCCCAGAATGGTGCCGGGCTGCATTTTACTGAAGGTGCCGCGAACAAAATGCAGATCGGTGCCGCAGATAGCGGAAGCCGTCAGGCGGATCACCGCATCGGTTGGTTTTTCTATCGCTGGCTCCGGGACGTCATCAAGACGAATGTCGCCGACAGCATGCCAGACTAGTGCTTTCATAGGCTCTCCCTTTTTTATCTACCGGGCCTGAGCGTCAGGCGTCCGCTGAAAAGTATAGATAAATTTTTACGGGAAGAAGGCGGCCACAGGCGTTTAACGTTCGGCGATAAGCGATGGCCGTAATGCAGCGCTATGCGGCGCGTCCGAAATTTCCGCTGGCAGCTCGTTCTCAAAAGCCCTGTCAAAGGGCGGCGGCAAACAGAAATCGGTGCCACGCTGTTGATGAAATTCCGCCAGCCATTGGCTGTAAATGGTCAGTAAGCCGTCATGGTTCTCGCTGCCGCCAAGGCGGCGGATAAACAGCCAGCGTGGTGGATCGGCGCGGTCACGCACGTAGAGTTCAGGCTGGATGCTGCCGCCGCAGGCGGTGATACACACTTCGGAAAACTGGATCTTCGGCCATTGTCCCAAACGGGTCAGAAAATGTTGTTTTTCCATGCTCCACCGTACTATGCACAGTTAAGGGGCTGATTGTGCGGCAGTCGTGCTGCGCGCTGAACCAGAATCGCTATTCCCTGAAGCCGTCCGGCCGTGGCCGAAGAAAAAAATGGTGTCCGCTCTTTACTGGCGCGGAGCCACTGGCGGTTCAACCGATTTTGTAAAAATTCGTTAATTAAGTCCAGCTCTTTGTGTGGTTATTGGCATTATCAGGAATGCGCCTGGTCAGTATCCAGGCAGAAGCATCAGCAAAGCTGTTACGCAGAAGAAAGTAAAAAAAGAACGAAGCGGCAGTGGCTTATAACGAAGCGGCAGAAATTGATGAACGATTAATATTTATTTATTTGCCCAGTGGGTAAGCTAATAATTCCTGAAACGGGATAAGTATTTTTTAAATATAAAATTAAAATTGATTAAGATTTTTCCTGATTGTTGTTATTAATCAATGAGATAACTAGCCATAATTTTTACTTATTTTTATGCCGCCGTTTCCTTGCAATTATAAGCGTGGCTGCTAGATTTAACTACGTAGCACCTTCACTGATTTTTAATTCCCCCCGGGATTAAATAATTTAGAAAAAACCATTAAGTATTATTTAACACGAAGAGGACATTTGTATGACTCAGCATCGTGGTAATTCAAATTCGGGTAATTTCGCAGAAGATCGTGAAAAGGCGTCAGAAGCAGGCAAAAAAGGCGGACAGAGCAGTAGCGGCAGCGGCAGCTTTAAAAACGACCGTGAAAAAGCCTCTGAAGCCGGTAAAAAAGGTGGCGAGAAGAGCCGCCGCAGCTAAAAAGTAATGCGCCTGCCGCGCGCAGGCTCGCCGCCATCGGCCCTCCGGGCGGTGGCGGTTGTGCTTCCCCTCTGTTTCACTCCCTCTGATACTTCCGTCTCCTGATAACTCAGCCCTGAATATTCCTCTATACTGGTTTAAGAAGAAGAATAACCGCTATCGGCAGTAAAGCTTGCAATAAGCGCTATCTGCAAATGCCCGCTCAGAAAAGGAGAGCCCGTGTTAAAAATGATCGCCAGCGTATTTACCAGCCCGGAAAGGTTGCTTAACGCCATGTCCCGCAATGATATGCAGGAAGCTAAAGATGACGGCGAACGTATTTTGATCGATGAAGACGGTGCGGCGTCGGTGAATTTACAAAGCAAAGAGGTTCATGAGGATTTCGCCCGCCACGTTGCCATGCTCAAACACACGCGCAAAACGCCGCCGGACGAGGAAGAACGCAAGAAAAAGCAAAGACATGTGCTGCTTCCGGAAGAGATATCCTGACCGCTAAAACGTCTGGATGCAGGGACGAACTGAAAGAAACCCCACGATGCCGTGGGGTTTTTTATGCTTACTCTTTCGGTAGCGCGTACGCGACCAGCGCATCGCCGGAAGTGGTACCCAGCCCGCCGTGCCCGCCTGCCGCAATCACCACATACTGACGACCGTCCTTACCGGTATAGGTCATCGGCGTCGCCTGGCCGCCCGCTGGCAGTTTGGCTTTCCACAGCTCGTGGCCCGTGGCTTCGTCAAAAGCGCGCAGGTAGTTATCCGCCGTAGCGCCCATAAATATCAGCCCGCTGCGGGTAATGATGTTGCCGCCCATCATAAAAATGCCGGTTGGCAACGGCGCGTTGGTATGAGTGCCGAAAATATTCATATTACGCGTGGTGCCCGCCGGTCTTTCCCAGGCGATTTTACGGGTGTTAAGATCGATGGCGATCAGCTTGCCCCACGGCGGCGCGCTACAAGGTGCGCCCAGCGCCGTCAGCCAGGGTTTCACCACGGCCGCCCAGCCGGTGCCATACTGCGGCCCTACGGCGAACTCTTTCGGTTTCGGATAGGATTGCCCGCTGGCCCAGCCTGCCCACGGCTTCATCAGGCCCTGTTTGATCGCCTCGTCATGCTTCATCAGCTCCATGGTGAAAGGGATGTAGCTGGTGTTGGCAATCAGTAAATGCCGCTGCGGATCCACCGAAGCGCCGTACCAGTCCATCACGCCGTCAAACGCAGGATAGGCGATAGAGGTGCCTTCCGCAGGCGGCGTATATTGGCCCTGATAGCGATAGCGGTGGAACTGAATGCGGCAGATCAGCTGATCGATCGGCGTCGCGCCCCACATATCGGTTTCTTCCAGATTTGGCGGTGCAAGGCTCGGCATGCCGACCGGATCCGGCTGCGTAGGTGACAAATGCTCGCCCGGCAGCGAGGGCGAGGTCGGCACCGGCTTCTCATCCACCTGCGCCAGCGGTTTGCCGTTGCGGCGATCCAGCAGGAACAGCTTGCCCATTTTGGTGGTCTGCACCAGCGCAGGCACGGTTTCGCCATTTTTGCCCGGCAGGTCAACCAGCGTTGGGCCAACCGGCACGTCGAAATCCCAGACGTCATGATGCACGGTCTGGAAATGCCAGCGCTCTTCACCCGTATGAATATCCAGTGCCACCAGCGCGCTGGAATACTTCTCGTCAAAAGGTCGCCGTTTGCCGCCGTAATAATCCGGCGTCGCGTTGCCCAGCGGAATATAAATCAGGCCCAGCTTTTCGTCCGCCGTATAGGTTCCCCAGCCGTTAGGCGTGCCGTGCGTATACTCTTCGCCAGGCTTCAGCGGCGCGTTCTGCGGCGTTCTGCCCAGGTCCCAGGCCCAGGAGAGCTGGCCGGTTTTTACGTCATAAGCGCGTACCACGCCGGAAGGTTCGCCGGTGGTCTGGTTATCGTATATCCAGCCGCCCAGCACGATGCGGCCTTCCATCACCATCGGCTGCGAGGTAATAAAATGGAAGCCCGGCGGCACCTGGCCCATATGGTCGGTCAGGCTGACATAGCCCTTGTTGCCAAACGAGGCGCAAGGTTCGCCGGTTTGCGCATTCAGCGCCACCATGCGGGCATCGCTGGTGGTGGTGATGATTTTTTCCGGGCAGGTGCTGTCATCCACCGCCTTGCTGTAAGCCACGCCGCGGCAGGCCAGATATTCATTGGCCGAGGTGTCTACTTTGGGATCAAACTTCCAGCGCTGTTTGCCGCTGGTGGCGTCAAGCGCAATCACCTGGCGATGCGGCGTACAGATAAAGAGCGTGTTGCCAACCTTAATCGGCGTCACTTCAAAGCTGAACTCGCGTCCCGCTTTATCTTCCCCTTTACGCAGGGTATCGCCGGTATGGAACTGCCAGGCGGGCTGCAGCTGGCTGACATTGGCGGGCGTAATCTGCGTCAGTGGCGAAAAGCGCTGGCCATCGCGCGTACGGCCATAATGCTGCCAGTCATTATCGTTATCGGTTGCGATCGCGGCCTGAGCTGCCGGCACGGGCTGATGATGCACAAAGCGAGTTGCCGTTACGTGCCAGCCTGACCAGAAGACCAGCACGATAGCGGCCAGATAGACCACGCCAGCCAGCGTGCCCGCGCGGCGCTGCGTGTGCATCACCGGTCGGACGATCCACGGCAGGCTGCACCAGACGCCCAGTACGGCCAGCGCGAAAAGGCGCGGCATCAGCTTCCAGCCGTCCAGACCGACTTCATACAGCGACCAGGCTACGCAAATCAGAAAGGAGAGCAGGTAAAGCCAAAGACCGGCCGGACGGCGTTTAACGATAAAAATGCCGCTAAGGAAGAAACCGGCGCCGAAAATCAGGTACCAGGGCGTGCCGCCCAGCGTTGCCAGCCAGCCGCCGAGCACCAGGAAAGCCAGGCCGAACAGGCTAACGACGATCCCAGTGATGGCAGGTAGGGTGAACCAAAATTTTTTCTGCATAAGGTCTTGATAAGTGAGTAACAGGTAAGGCAAGCATAGAGGATGCAAAGTTTTGCAAAGATAGCGGGTGGAGAGAGCGGTGTGCTTGTCTTTAATAGTTCTATTTTTCAATTGATTAGCATGTAAAGATTATTGTCTCAAAATCTTACCGTTGGCTATTGGCAGCCATGAAGGCTGCTTTTTGATCTGCGTTTCCCTTAAGAGGTGGTTGTTTATTGCGCGGTTGATAGCCATCCAGACGGCAATACCGGCAAATTGCATTAATAGCTGGTAACATTGCGCTCCAGTTAATACTGTTAATAACCGGCTCGTTTGTTGAATAAAACCGCTGGAAAACGCCCTGACGGTAAAATAGCTGTAACAATGATGATGAAACGGGCAGGCCGCTACGTTATGCCTTTTGGCTATATATCATGGTATTTGGGTCTTTGCTGACCCGCGACCGGCCTGACGCTATCCCGTATCATAAACATCACCAATAACATATTAAAAATAGTCAGTTTATTGACCAGCCTGCGGGCTGCACAACACGGGATAAAACAGGCGACAAATGATAGTTTTGCGTAATGTTTCCAAAACCTTTTACGCCGCGGCTGGCCCGGTGACGGCGGTTGATAATGTGAATCTCAACGTCGAACAGGGGCAGATTTACGGCATTATTGGCTACAGCGGCGCGGGGAAAAGTACGCTGATCCGTCTGCTGAACGGGCTGGAAAAACCGACTTCCGGCAGCGTCACTATTGCAGGTAAAGATATCGCGCAGGCGAAGGGCGAGGCGCTGCGTCAGGCGCGTCTGAAAATCAGCATGGTGTTTCAGCACTTCAACCTGCTCTGGTCGCGTACCGTCAGCGAAAATATTGCCTTTTCGCTGCAAATCGCCGGCGCGCCCAAAGCCGCCATCAAAACGCGCGTGCAGGAGCTGATCGAACTGGTCGGCCTGAAGGGTAAAGAGCACGCCTATCCTGCTCAGCTGAGCGGCGGGCAGAAGCAGCGCGTAGGTATCGCTCGCGCACTGGCCAATAATCCGGAAGTGTTGCTGTGCGATGAGGCGACTTCGGCGCTGGATCCACAGACAACCGACGCCATTCTCGATCTGCTGCTGGATATCAACCGCAAGCTAAAGCTGACTATCGTGCTGATTACGCATGAAATGCACGTAGTGCGTAAAATCTGTCACCGCGTGGCGGTGATGGAAGCGGGCAGAATCGTGGAAGAAGGCGAAGTGCTGTCGGTATTTACTCATCCGCAGCAGCCGATTACCCGACAGTTCGTCAAGCAAACGGCAGAGTACAGCAGCGCCGAGACGCCGTTTAACCCTGAACTGATTGACCGCACGGCGGGCAGCGTGCTGAAGCTGACCTTTGTCGGCCAGAACACGCAGCAGCCGATCGTAGGCGAACTGACGCTGAAATACGGCACGCCTTTTAATATTTTGCACGGCAAGATGACGCAAACCACCAACGGCACTTTCGGCGAGCTGTGGTTACAGGTTGCCGCCACCGGCAGCGCGCTGGAAAACATCCTGGCCGATTTACACGCCCACGCCATTACGACCGAGGTGGTTCATGACTGAGACTCTTTTCCCCCATCTGAAGCTTGATCAGCTTTGGGCGGCAACCTGTGAAACCCTGTATATGACCTCGCTGTCCGGCGTGGCGACCTTTGTGCTGGGCATTTTGTTCGGTCTGGCGCTGTTTCTGACCGCGCGCGGCGGCCTGTTTCAGAACCGCGCCGTTTATTCGGTGATTTCGGTACTGGTTAACGTCTTCCGCTCCATTCCTTTTATTATCCTGATTGTTTTGCTGATCCCGTTCACCAAAACGTTAATCGGCACCATTCTGGGCGCGGATGCGGCTTTGCCCGCGCTGATTGTTGGGGCGGCGCCGTTCTATGCCCGACTGGTCGAAATTGGCCTGCGCGAAGTGGATAAAGGCGTGATTGAGGCTTCACGCTCAATGGGCGCGCGGCTGAGCACGCTGATCTTTCGCGTACTGCTGCCGGAATCTTCACCGGCGCTGGTTTCCGGTATGACGGTAACGCTGATTGCGCTGGTCAGCTACAGCGCGATGGCCGGGGTGATCGGCGCGGGCGGTTTGGGTAACCTGGCCTATCTGGAGGGCTTCCAGCGCAACCACAGCGATGTCACGCTGGTGGCGACGGTTATGATCCTGATTATCGTTTTTATTATTCAGTTTATTGGCGATTTCATCACAACACGGCTCGACAAACGCTAACTCACGAAGGAAGTAATAATGAAAAAGACACTGACGCTGCTGGCTGCGGCAACCCTGGGGGCGCTGAGCCTGAGCGCATGGGCAGACACCCTGACCATCGGCGCATCCAACGTGCCGCACGCGGAAATCCTGGAGCAGGCTAAGCCGATTCTGGCGAAGCAGGGCATCGATCTGGAAATCAAACCTTTCCAGGACTACATCCTGCCGAACACCGCGCTGGCCAGCCGCGATATCGATGCGAACTATTTCCAGCACGTACCTTATCTGAACAGCGTGCTGAAAGATCATGCCGACGACAAGAGCTATGATTTTGTCAGCGCGGGCGCAATCCATATTGAGCCGATCGGCATCTACTCTAAAAAGTACAAATCGCTGAAAGACCTGCCGCAGAACGGCAAAGTTATTATGCGCGACGCGGTATCGGAAGAAGGGCGTATCCTTTCTATCTTTGAGAAAGAAGACGTCATCAAACTGAAGCCGGGCGTGAGCAAAGTTGACGCGCGCATCAGCGATATCGTGGAAAACCCGAAACATCTGAAGTTCCTGGCTAACGTGGAAGGCGCACTGCTGCCGCAAATGTATAATAACGACGAAGGCGATGCGGTAGTAATTAACGCCAACTACGCTATCGACGCAGGCCTGGATCCGGTAAAAGATCCGATTGCAGTTGAGAGCGGCGAAAATAACCTTTACGCCAATATTATCACCGTGCATCGCGGCGACGAAAACAAGCCGGATATTAAAGCGCTGGTGACGGTGCTGCATTCTAAGCAAATCCAGGACTGGATCCGCACCAAATATAAAGGCGCGGTTATTCCTGTTAATAACTGATTGCTGTTTAATAAAAAAGGCCGGGAAACCGGCCTTTTTTTGGCGCTCGCACACTTACATAACCTCCATCAGTCAGCACAGAAAACGGGCAGTGCCTTTGTTGTATATGGCTAAAGGAACGACGATATTATAAATCAGGCTGCCGGATCTCCTGCAGCATAAAATTGCCTGCTTTATCTTTTTGCAGTCGGATAGTCTTGCTTAACCTGTATCTTTCAGCATCGTTATTTGTGGATATTCCCATAAGTATGGCGTAATCGCCCTTCTGCCAGTTAATGTCAGGATAAGAAACGCATTCGCCTGCCGGAATAACAGGCAAGGTTGACTAAGGTTCAGATTGCCAGAAGATTTGCCCTTTTTTTCCGGTGATTTTTGTTACGGATACGCCTCTGTTTTGGAGCAGGCGGCTTTTTTTTTGAATATTATAAGGCGCGGAAAAGCAAGGCATGTTTTCTTTTAGCACGACATCCAGCGGGTAAAAGTAAGGCTTTTCAAGGTGACAGCCGCTTACCAGCAGCACGCAGGCTAGCGTTATTTTTATCATGGTAAATTCCTTTTAGCTGAAGGATCGCTCAGAAATCCCCGCATTACCCATTCATACTTAGCAAGAAAATCGGGCCCGATAAGACCCTCGAAGTTAGCTACCGCTTCAAAATTCGATCGGCCAAATGTTATTAGCCAGAAGTAGTCGGCAATGATGCAGGCCTGAGCTTCTAACCTGAACTCAAAAGTATTGGCGGTGGCGAGGCAAGAATAAAGGAACAGCATAAAAACACCGTTTCAGGCAAAATATTCGCAACCTGGGGCGAGCAGTTTTGTGGTCTGTATTGATTTTTTTGATCTCACTGCTTTTCCTTTTATCTCCTTTTTTCTGATGGGGTTATAGCGTTTGCGACTACACCAGATCCGGCAAACGACGGGATTTATTTTATGATTTTATTAAAAAATATATCACATATTATATTTGAGGTGATGAAGAAAATAATTATTTTAATTAGTTCATAACCATCCCAAAAATTAAAAACGATAAATGAAAATATAAAAGTCAAAAGTAACGGTAAGCGAAAGCAGAAAATATCCCATAAAATATCCTTCCATAGGAATTTAAATGCCTTTTTCATTTTATGAGCCTCACTATATCCGATGCGATTTGTTCGTCAGTTAATGCGTGCCGAAATTTATGATCTATTTTTGTGACAACGGGCTCTATCAGAAAATAGAGCATTTCTACTTCAGCATTATAAAATTTTGTGTACAGGATAGGGTTGATTAATTTTAGCCGGTCTGCAGCGTCAATAGCAATTTTTACGTAACCATAACCACCTAAAACGGTGATGCTTTTCCTGGATATGCTGGTCAATGTGCTTTCCAGCGTTGCCCTTAGTCCTGCGCTCATATAAATTGCAGACGCAATAGAGTAAGCAATAGAGCGATTTGTGAAATTCACAGTTGCATAATCGGCGCTAAGCTTTGTCAGGATTCTGTTTAAATTTAATCTCCTCTCATAATGAATCTCGCTAAATACGTCTTCAGTAAATATTTTTAGCATGTATTTTATAACATTATCTTTGACCTGTACGTCGGAGTAATTATTTTTCTTTTCTCCGAATTCAAAGCCAATATGCGGTAATTTAAAATGAAAGGTCGGAATAATTTTCAAGATGGACCTAATAAACCTTACATCTTCTTTTCTGATTTTCTCACAAACATCCTGATAATTTTCTGTTAAACATGATGAATACCAACTTAGACGTTCGACTCCGTTGTATATCAATTCGCCTTGTTTTAACGCTTCTCTACCTACTTCCTTGACTCCTTTTTCCAGAACTAAAGCCAGATAGTTCTCGGCTTCCAGTTTCTTTATTATTGCTGCGTTATAACTCATGCTCACTCCTGTGCGTTATCTCCTTTGAATGCCTCAGTTACTATGTGGTTTTTGGTCATTATGTAAACATGGAACTCAGCGGCATTACTGTTTTGCTTGTCAGATTGCGATGGCAAAACTGCTGTGTATAAAAACAGTTCTTACAAGGGTGCAGCGTGGGCGGCAAAGAGAGCAATTAAGAAACCGGCGGCGGGTTCTGGCTCGGCCGAACTCGGACGGCTTCTGGCCGGAATTTGATGCGCCAGTGTCACTGTCGATGGGGATCCAGTATCTGATATAAGCTGAAGAACTCTATCATTCCCTGCTTTTACAGCAAAAGCAGAATCTTTTTTTTCGCGAGGGCGATCTCTCTTTTTTATGCACTGGTTTACGACTTATTTTTTGATAATTATGAAAAGTATCGTCGGCGGCTTTTATATGAAAGCGCAGCGCCATAATAATCTGGCGCTGCCGGCAACAAAATCAGATGCCGCTATTTAAACAGCCCGACCCAATCGTTTTTACCTCCGTCTGCACGCCCGGCATCATCAGCGTCAGGCCGCGGATCAGCTCATCACCCGCTTCCAGCAGCGCCTCATACGGCATTGACGGCAGGCTTTCCAGTACAAACCACATTTGCGTGGCCTGGGCATTCAGCCGGGTACGCACGCCCTGACGCCAGTTCCAGCGGCGACAGGTCACGCCCTGGTCGTCACGCCAGATAACTTCACCGACCTCCGGTGATTCCACGGCCGCGCTGCCTTCTTTAACCGTATCAAACAGCTCGCTGCCGTCGGCTATTACCAGGCGCGGCTGGCCCACATAGGCGGCAATATTCTCGCCGCCGACCGGAATGGCGTAGCGAAGGCTGATAGCGTTATACAGATCGACCACTGGATCGATGCCCGGCAGCGTGCCGTCGCGCTGCACGCGTTTCCTCAGCGCTTCCGCCGAACAGGGTGTGCGCTTGGGTTTGGCACCGAACTTTTTAAACGTTTCCGCCCAGTCGGCCAGGTGCGCTGCCGCCCAGGCAGGCGAATCGGCAAGCACCGCCTCGCAGGCCTGGGTAAGAAACGCTTGTGCGATCGAGGGATCGGCCAGCGGCGCGGCTTTTACGGTGATACTCAGGGCGCGAAAGCCCGGTGCAAGGTCGGCAATAGCCGGGGCGATTGACGGGGTGACTGAAATCATTCCATAATCCTTCGGTGACTAATTTATCCTATAGTAATGACCGATGACCAAAAAAGTCAATAAAACGACCGAGGCAGGGGCCGATATCGACAGCGTCAGCGCTGCCGTCTCGCGCAGTATTAAAACCCATCGCAAGGCGCAAAAGCTTTCGCTGGACGAGCTGGCCCGCCGCGCGGGGGTCAGTAAAGGGATGCTGGTGGAAACCGAAAAGGGCACGGCGAACCCCAGTATCGGTATTTTATGTAAAATCGCCGCCGCGCTTGGCTTGTCGGTGGCGGATATCGTCAACGTTACCGATTCGCCTTCTGCATGGCTTATCACTCGCGAGGAGATCCCTACGCTATGGCAGGGCGAAAAGGGCGGTTCCGCGCGGCTGCTGGCCGGCACGCGTGGGCCGGATATGATTGAGCTGTGGCGCTGGGAAATGCATCCGGGCGAAAGCTTTTCCTCTACGGGTCATCCGGCGGGCACGCTGGAGCTGCTGCATGTCGAAGAAGGCACGCTAAACCTGCAAACCGAAAGCGCCGCGCTGACGGTTAACGCGGGCTGCTCGGCCGTCGCCAGAACGGATATGGCGCACCGCTATGCCAATGAGACTCAGAGCCTGCTGATCTTTACGATGACCGTGGCCGAGCTGCATCGGGGCTAAAAGAAAAAGGATATTTGCCTTTCGCCTACAGTACTTTTTCCAGAAAGCGGCGGGTACGCTGATGAACAGGGCGATTCAGCACCCGCTCGGCGCTGCCACTTTCGACAATTTTGCCATCCACCATAAACACCACGCGATCGGCGACCTGCCGCGCAAAGCCTATCTCATGCGTTATCACTACCAGGGTAACGCCCGAGCGTGCCAGCCTGTTAATCACTTCCAGCACTTCGCCCACCAGCTCAGGATCCAGCGCGGAGGTCGGCTCGTCAAACAGCATCACCTTTGGGTTCAGCGCCAGCGCGCGGGCAATGGCGATGCGCTGCTGCTGGCCGCCGGAAAGCTGTCGGGGCCAGGCGTGCGCCTTTTCGCGCAGGCCGACCGTATCCAGCAGCTCGTAAGCCCGCTCAATTGCCTCGCGGCGCTTCAGCAAACCATGCACGATGGGCGCTTCAATAATGTTGTCCAGCACGGTCATATGCGGAAACAGGTTAAAGTTCTGGAATACGTAACCGACCTGAATGCGTTGTTTCAGAATCGCTTTTTCCTTCAGCTCGTACAGCTTATCGCCCCTGCGGCGATAGCCTACGTAGTCGCCGTCGATCTGAATAAAGCCTTTATCGACGCGTTCCAGATGGTTAATGGTGCGCAAAAGCGTCGACTTACCGGAGCCGGATGGCCCGAGGATCACGGTGACGGTGCCGGGTTCGATAGTCAGGCTGACATCATCCAACGCTTTAAAGGCGCCGTAGCTTTTACTGATATTGGCGATCTCAATTTTTCCGGCCTGGGTTTGCGGGCGATCGCGCCAGCTGGCGGCGTTCTCGTCGCGATTTAGTTCAAGCGCTTCTGACATCAGAACTCTCCTTAAGCGTTGCCGAACGACGGAACAGCTTTAAGCGGGCGGGGCGCCTCTGCCGCACCACGCCGCGCGCAAAATAGTTTTCGACAAAGTGTTGCAGCACCGACAGGACGGTGGTGATGCACAGATACCAGACGCTCGCCACCATCAGCAGCGGGATGACCTGCTGCGTGCGGTTATAAATAACCTGCACGGTATAAAACAGTTCCGGCATCGACAGCACGTAAACGATAGAGGTGCCTTTCGCCAGGCTAATCACCTCGTTGAAGCCGGTTGGCAGAATAGCGCGCAGCGCCTGTGGCAAAATAATACGAAAGGTGCGGCGATACGGCGGCAGGCCCAGCGCGGCGGCGGCTTCGTGCTGGCCCTGATCGACGCCGACGATGCCGCCGCGAATGATCTCGGCGGTATAGGCGGCCTGCACCAGCGACAGCCCCAGCACCGCTACCGAAAACTGATCCAGCAGATCGGTGGTGGCGTGGGTAAAGAAGGTGATGGAGGTGAAAGGCACGCCCAGCGACAGGCTGTCATACAAATAAGCGAAGTTATAAAGAATAATCAGCACCAGCAGCAGGGGCAGCGAGCGGAACAGCCAGATATAGCTCCACGCCAGCGCGTTCAGCAGCCAGGACCTGGCGAGCCGCGCCAGCGCCAGGCCGGTGCCGAGAATCGAGCCGAACAGCGTGCCCAGCAGGGTCAGCAGCAGCGTTTTCCCCAGCCCGTTTAAAATGGCCGGATCGAAAAACCACTGCGCAAATACTCCCCACTCCCAGCGCGGATTGGTGGCAATGGACTGCACCACGCCGGTAATAATAAAGAGCGCGAACGCTGCGCCCGCCATGCGCCACGGGTAGCGGGCAGGCACAACTTTCAGGACGACATCGTTCGGCGCGTCGGCGTTGTCACGCCAGCCAGCATCCGGGTTTTTCATGGTAACTCCTCAGGCGCTGCATCGGACAGGCTGGCTGAGCAGCGTTTTGGTAAAGGGCAGGCGGCCGTCAAAGGGCGGCAGCGCATAGCGTTCGGGATCGACCGCCGGATCGAACTGCGGCTGATAACCCTGCGACAGATAGAGCCTGACCGCTTCCGGCTGGCGAAAGCCGGTGGTCAGATACAGCGCGTCATATCCCTGCAGCGCCGCCAGCCGCTCCAGCTCCAGCAGAACCTTCTGCGCCAGGCCCTGACGCCGCATACTGCTGTGCGTCCAGATACGCTTCAGCTCCGCAGTCGTGACGTTGTAACGCTTGAAGGCCCCCATCGCTATCGGCGTTTCATGGCGCAGCAGTACGATAAACGCCCCGTCGGGCGGCGCATAAATTCCCGGCGGCTCTTCTTCCTGCTCGCCAAAATAGTCGCCGTAGCGGGCGCGGTATTCGGCGAACAGCCCGTCGATAATCGGCTCAATCCGCGGATCGTCCGGCGTGGTATGGATAAAGGTTTCTTCAATCATGGCGCGCTCCCGTACTCAGTCGCCTAAACCCGGCGGGTTAATCTCGGAATGGTCGATTTTTTCGATGCTCTCGCCCCAGCGATCCAGCACCTGTAAATAGCTGCCGCTGGCGATGGCGCCGTTGAGTGAAGCCTGTACGGCTTCCACCAGCCCGCTGCCTTTTTTCAGCGTCACGGCGATATTGGCGGTTTTAGGCCAGCCGCCGGCCACCACGCCGACCAGCCTGGTGGTGCCGGTCAGTTTGGCTTTATAGGCGCCGGTAACGTTAGGGCCGAAAGTGGCGTCGGCGCGGCCGGACTGGATCGCCAGCGTGGCGGCGGCATCGTCGGTCACGTAAAGCGGCTGCATAGCGGGCAGGCCTTTCGCCTGATTTTCTTTATCCCACTGCAGCAGGATGGCTTCCTGATTGGTGCCGGAGCCCACGATAATACGTTTGCCGGCAATATCCGGCGCGGCGTCAATTTTGCTGATTTTACTGCTGCTTTTGACGTAGAAGCCCAGTGTGTCCTGACGATAGGTCGCGAAGTCAAACCGCGCTTTGCGTTCTTTAGTCACGGTTATATTGTAAATCGCCGCGTCATATTTCCCGGAGGCGACGCCCAGCGGCCAGTCTTCCCAGGAAGCCGGAACGATTTTTAATTTTAATCCCAGCCCATCGGCAACCAGACGTGCTATATCCGCTTCGCTGCCGATAACCGTTTTATTATCGCGGGCAAACAGGCCGAACGGCGGCGCGCTGCCCAACACTGCCGTAGCCACCGTCAATGTGCCGGGCGTAACAAATTTATAATTAGCCGGGATCAGCGAAGCCGCCTGAGGGTTTAACGGCGTATGCACCGGCTTTTCATTAGCGATTAAATCTATTCCCGGCGCGGCCTGGGCGCTCAGGCTCAGGCCCAGCAGCAGCGCCAGCGCGCTTAAGCGGTTGCTATTCATCATTTTATCCCTGCGTTTTGTTTTTCTGCACTATTCAGGATGCGGCAGGGCAAGTAAAACAACAAAAACAAATAAAGATAGCGGGAAATAATCTTTTCCCGTGAGCCGTAATAATTTCATTGTTATGCAAAAGCTAAGCTGTAATTAATATTTAGCGTCGCCGTTTTTATATGGAATTCTCGCTGAAAGTATTCAGAGAGAATAAATTATGTCTTATCAGTTAAGTCTTTTAGATCAAAGCCCGGTGGACGAAGGGCAAACGCCGCAGGCCGCGCTGGCGGCGACGCTTGCCTTTGCCCGCACGGCGGAGCGGCTGGGCTACCACCGGCTGTGGGTGTCTGAACATCACGACAACGAGCGCCTGGCGGGCAGCTCGCCGGAAGTGCTGATAGCCTGGCTTCTGGCCCACACCAGCCGGTTACGCATCGGCTCCGGCGGCGTGATGCTGCAACACTACAGTCCTTACAAGGTGGCGGAAAATTTTCATTTGCTGGCTTCGCTGGCAACCGGGCGCGTCGATTTAGGCGTTGGCAAAGCGCCGGGCGGGTTGCCGCTTTCCACCAAAGCTTTGCAGGGTGAACTGGCAGGGCAAAAGGATTTTCCCGCGCTGCTGGCGCAGTTAACCCGCTATCTTGACGCCGTGACCGAACCGGCCAGCGGTGAAGCCGCCAGAGCGCTGCCGGCGCCATCACATTCGCCGTCGCGCTTTCTGCTGGGTGCCAGTGCGGAAAGCGCCCGGCTGGCCGCGCATCTGGGATGGAACTTTGTCTATGCCGGTTTTATTAACGCCTCTGAGCAGGCGATGCGGGAAGCGGTGCTGACCTTTCACGAGTACGCGCAGCAGGGTAAGGCGCTGATCAGCCTGGCGGCGCTGGCGGCCGACACCACTGAGGAAGCGGCTTCGCTACTGGCCGAACAGCATAACTATCGCGTCACGCTTGGCGAACGGCACGTGACCGTCGGCAGCGAAGCGCAGGCGCTGGCTTTTGTCCAGCAGGCGGGCGCGGCGGACTACCGTATTGAAAAGCAGGCGCTGAACGTGCTGCACGGCACCGCCGACGTTATCCACCAGCGGCTGGCCGCGTTACAGCAAAGCCTTAAGGTCGACGAATTTATTCTGCATACGCCGCTAAGCAATCCCGCGCGGCGTCTGCGTTCCATTACTCTGCTGGCGGGCCAGCATTAAGGAGATTGTATGAGCACCCACATCAAATTCGGCCTGATGCTGCACGGCGCGGGCGGCCATATGAATGCATGGCGTCATGCCAGCGCGCCGGCCGATGCCAGCGTAAACTTCCGCTACTTTACCGATCTGGCACAGCAGGCGGAGGCGGCAGGGTTCGATTTCCTTTTCGTCGCTGACGGGCTGCACATCAACGAGAAGTCGCTGCCGCATTTCCTTAATCGCTTCGAGCCCGTGGCGCTGCTGTCGGCGCTGGCCGCGGTCACGCAGCGAATTGGGCTGGCGGGCACGATTTCTACTTCGTACAGCGATCCTTTCACCGTTGCCCGTCAGCTGGCAACGCTGGATAATATCAGCGGCGGCCGGGCCGGCTGGAACGTGGTGACCTCGCCGCTGGAAGGCTCGGCGCAGAACTTCGGTAAAGCGCATCCGGCGCACTCGCTGCGCTACGAGATTGCCGAGGAATATATTAACGTGGTGCAGGGATTATGGGATTCCTGGGAGGACGACGCCTTCGTGCGCGATCGCGACAGCGGCGTTTTTTTTGACGCGGCCAAACTGCACAGGCTGAATCACCAGGGCAAATTTTTCTCGGTAGCCGGGCCGCTGAATATTCAGCGTTCGCCGCAGGGGCAGCCGGTGATTTTCCAGGCGGGCGCGTCCGATACCGGCATCGGCCTGGCCGGAAAATCCGCCGATGCGGTATTCACCAACGCGCGCACGCTTGCGGAAGCGCAGAGCTATTCGCGGAAGCTACAGGCCAGCGTTGCCGCCAACGGGCGCGATCCGGTAGCTATCTTTCCCGGCATCAGCCCCATTATTGGCAAAACGCCGGAAGAGGCCGAAGCGAAATATCAGCATTTGCTGTCGCTGCTTTCCCTTGACGATGCGCTGGCCTATCTGGGTCGCTTCTTCGAGCATCATGATTTCAGCCAGTACGATCCGGACGGACCTTTCCCGGACGTTGGCGAGCTGGGGCAGAACAGCTTCCGTTCCACTACCGACAGCATCAAGCATCGGGCGCGGGAAGAGCAACTGACGCTGCGTCAGGTAGCTTATGAAACCACGCTGCCGCGCGGCGAATTCTTCGGTACGCCGCAGCAGGTGGCCGACGCGCTGATTGCATGGGTAGAAAAGGGCGGCGCGAGCGGTTTTATCCTCAGCGGCCCGGTGCTGGTGGAGTCGCTACGCGATATCACGCGTGATGTGCTGCCGATACTGGCGGCGCGCGGCTACTGGCAGCCTTCTGACGAAACCACGCTGCGCGGCAGGCTGGGGCTGCCGTTTAAAGTCAATCGTTACGCTGAGCCGGTGCCGGAGCTGGTTGAAAACCAATAAGATTGATGACGGGCGGCGTCGTGCCGCCCGTGTCCGGGCCTACTGTGGTTTCTTATCCAGCGTCCAGGTGGCGCTGCTGACTTCCACCTTCACCGGCAGCAGGCCAATCTGCGTGAATTTATCGGCCAGCGCCTGCTGCTGACTGAACACTTCCGGCGTCATCCTTTGCGCGCCAAAAGGCATTCTGGCGAGGGCTTTTTGCCAGATCGGCTGCGGCAGGCCGGTTGAGGACGAGAGGATCTTCGCCGTTTCTTCGGGATGGCCGTTAGCCCAGTCGCTGAGCTTGCCCAATTCGCCCAGCACTTTTTCCGCCGTTTGCGGGTGCGCTTCCGCAAATTTACGGCTGGCCAGATAGAAGGTGTAATGCGGCACCAGTCCTTCCGCGTTTTGCACTATTCTGGCGCTGGCGTTAGTCTCTACTTCCGCCAGGTAAGGATCCCAGATAACCCAGGCGTCCACTGCGCCACGCTGGAAGGCGGCGCGGGCATCGGCAGGCGGCAGGTAAACTGGTTTGATATCCTTATAGCTCAGCCCGGCTTTTTCCAGCGCGGTAATCAGCAGATAGTTAACGTCCGATCCCTTGTTCAGCGCCACGCGTTTGCCTTTCAGATCGGCGACATTTTTAATGGAAGAAGCCTGCGGCACCACGATGGCTTCGGTTTTAGGGTTAGCGAGCGAGTGGCCCAGATAAACCAGTTCGGCCTGTGCGGCCTGAGCAAAGGCGGGCGGCGCGTCGCCCGTTGCGGCCAGATCGATGCTGCCGACGTTCAGTCCTTCCAGCATTTGCGGCCCGGCCGGAAATTCCACCCAGCGTACCTGAATGTCCTGTTTTTTAAATTCGTCGTCCAGCGTGCCGCGATATTTCAGCAGCGCGAAAATATTCGCTTTCTGATAGCCGATATTGACCGTTTCCGGCTGGCTTGCCGCCAGCGCCTGCTGTGAAGTGGCCGCCAGAACCAGCGCGGCAAGGCTGCTAACAAGATAATTTTTCATGGTTTTCCCCGTAAAAGTCATCAGCGCACCATAGCAAATTGGTTACGCAGCGCTTAGCGAGTAAATCTGCTGTCCTTAGCATGAAAAAACATATTGGCATTGAAGGCGGCTGGGGTAAAAAAATGGAAACAGGTCACAGCTTTCGATCGTGATGGCTTGCATGCCAGACAAGGTTGTGCAAAATTTACCCGGCAATATCCAGGGAAATAGCAATCAGTTAAAACAGGGATGAAAAAGATGAAAAGATTAGTCAGCGCGCTGGCGCTGCTGCTTTGTGCCTGCGCGCCTCAGGGCAGCGTAGAACGCCACACCACCCATGCCGTCCATCAAATTGCGGACGCCAATTTCGATCCTAATACGCGTATGCTGCTGGCCGACTCCATCCGCGTGATGCGGCCCGGCTTTCAGGCTGTTTATCAGGCAGGCGTAAAGGACAGGGCTGCCGGCTTAAGTAAAGCGCAAATGGAAGAAAAAGCCGCCTGTCTGCTTAAGCCTGAAAACCTGCCGGATGAGGCCGTTACCCATACTTTTCTTGGTCAGACGTACCTGGCCGATCGGCCAGAAAAAGAGCGTAAGATCCTGGCCGATGCGCTGACAGCGACCTATCGGGATGGCTATGAAGGGAGGCCTTAGCGCTGCGTCAATCAGGTAAGCCAGCGCATGGCGGCAAGGATGGCCACGGGCGAGCCATCCTTGCCTTAACCTTTTTTTATTCGCCTTTGGCTTCGGTTAATGCCTGGGCCGCACAGACCAGCGCCAGATGGCTCAGCCCCTGCGGCAGGTTGCCGCGCCAGCTGGCGGTTCTGACGTCAAACATCTCGTTAAAGATTTCTACGTTGCCTCTGTCGCACAGGCTTTCCAGAATTTCATGCATGGAAGCCTCCGCGCGTTTTGCATCCCCCATTGAAGCGCAGGCTTCCACCAGCCAGAAAGAGCAGGCCACAAAGGTGCTTTCTTCCTGCTCCACGCCGCTGTAGCGATACAGCATGGCGCTGTTGTGGCCCAGCTCACGGCGGATGGCGTCATAAGTTTTCAGCATGCGTTCGGGATTGACGCTGTTGCCATAATGGTGCATCAGCGCCAGCGAGGCGTCCAGCCTGTCTTCGCAGCCGACATAGAACAGATAGGCCTGGCGGCTCTCCGACCAGCAGTGCTCTTCGATCCAGTCGCGAATACGATCGCGCTCGCGCTCCCAGCGGCCGACCCAGGTAGGTTCGATATGTTTGCCTTCGGCCATCGCGACGGCCTGATCCAGCGCCAGCCAGCAGGCCATTTTGGAGTGGGTGTAGTGCTGTTCGTCGGGCAGCTCCCAGATCCCCGAATCCTTTTGCCGCCAGCTGTCGGCACAGCAGTTGGCCAGTTCGCCAAGCATTCGTGAGGTAGCAATATCCAGCACGTGGCCCGCCTGGATAAACAGCCGGGCGGTAGAGAGCATATCGCCATACATGCTGAGCTGTACCTGATCGCGGGCATTATTACCCACGCGCACGGGTTGTGAATCTTCATAGCCCCTGAGCGGCAGGTAACGCTCTTCCGGCACCAGACTACCGTCCAGGGTATAGCAGGCGCGCAGCTTAACGCCGTGGCGAATAATGGTGTGCGTCAGCCAGGAGAAAGCGGCCTTACAATCTTCCAGCGCCCCCAGGTAGACGAAGGATTTAATGATCAGGCAGGCGTCGCGCACCCAGGCGTAGCGATAGTCGTAGTTCTTCTCGCCGCCAAAGCCTTCGGGTAAGGATGACGTCGCCGCAGCCGCCAGCGCGCCAGTTGGCGAGTACCAGAGAAATTTTAGCGACAGCGCGGAACGCTTAACGTGCGGTGAGAACAGCCCCTGATAAGAAAGGTGGTTGACCCAGTCGCGCCAGGCGGTATGACTGGTTTCAATCCTGTCGTCGATCGCCGCGAGATCCGGCACGGCTAACGGCTCTTTTTCACTCGCCAGCAGCGCTATCAGCGAATGCGAACCGGGAGAGGTGACCAGGCGTCCTTCGACCGCTTCATCGCACAGCCAGCTAATCGTTACGTCTTCGCTGGTGCGCAGCATGGTCATCAGATCGCCGATATGAAAAACCGCGCCGTGATGGGTATCCGCTACCCACGGCGAGCGGCTTTCCGCCATCGTGCCCAGCTTAAGGCGCAGGTTCAGCACGACTTCGCCTTCAACGCCTTCCACACGTCGCGCCAGCTCGCTCCACGGCAGACGGCCCGCCAGCGAGCTGTTCAGCGATTCGGTAAGGCGAACCGATCCGCTTTCTGTGCTGTATAGCGTTTCAAGGACGTTGCTCTCCTCGCGATAGCGCCGCTCGACGCGGTAGCTGCCTTCAGGCTCCAGCTGGAAAAAACCGCCGATACCGGGATCGAGGATGCGATCGAACAGCGGCGGCGAGTCCAGATTGGGCGCGCACCACCAGTCGATGGCGCCATCGGGCGCGATCAGCGCCACGGAGCGCCCCTCGCCGATAGCCGCATAGTCGCCGAGACCGGCAAAACCCTCTTTACGCACGGGAGAGCGGTAGGTTTTATTTTTCACTCGACGTCCCTTGTTCAGAATATATAGACGGCCTGAGCCATAAAACGATGATGGCTCACCGAATGACATCAGGCTCTGGATTGAAAAGTATAGATAAGTTTTCAGCTTGCGCAGGCAAAGCGCCCGGCATGACGGCGCCCGGGCGGCAACATTGGGGAAAATAGCGTAATAAGCGCGGCCGCAAATAGCATGGCGCAGGCGTGTTGGTTATTAAAGCGTCACTGGCGGGCGAGAAACCAGCATTTCAATCGGCACATCGAGCGCCAGAGCCAGGTTATTCAGGGTAAGCAAACTGATATTACGCTTGCCGTTTTCAATATCGCTAAGATAAGTACGATCGATGCCGCTACGCTCGCTCAGGGCAATCTGACTTAGCTGCTTGCGTTTGCGGAACAGACGTACCCGTTCGCCGACGCTAATTAACAGACCGTCATGCAAAGTGTTTTCTCCGGCAAATTCAGGCTGGGATCCATCCTGAATCTATATAACAACATTCTGATTTAACAGCATTAAATTTCATTTAAGACTATTCCTGGTGTTCGCCATCTGCCTGGCCGGGCCGCTACTATTGCCTGTTCTCAGCCGTGATATTTTTTAATGCTGCTTGCCATTGCGGTCGAGATCCGGCTGAAAGTCGGTTTCAGAATGCCGTAACAGTTAATCAGACGGCAGGTTGGGCAGCGACTTGCTTATTAATGCTCCTTCTGGCGTTTCTGCTTTCCCAATATTGTTGAAAAACCGCGCGGCTGGCAGCCTGCCGCCCCACAATTCTTCCTGAGTTGTTACACTCAGTCCTGGTGTCTCAACAGGAGTAATCATGAAACTGGGCTTTGCTTGTAAATATTTTAATGCTGAGGCAAAACAGCCTTTTCCATTAAGAGCCACCACGCGCACCCGATTTTTGAGCCTGGATAAAGCAGCGCGGCTGGCGCTAATCAGCGAAATATCGCAGCATAATCTCAGCAATCTTTACCTGACGCTGGAAGCGCTGGCGAAAGAGCCGGAAGCGCTACGTATGATGCGGCTGGGAAGCGATCTGCTGCCTCTGTTTACGGTGCCGGAAGCGAACGAGCTGTATCAGGACTATTTACCGGAACTGCATTCGGCGCTGGCGAAATGCGGCGATTTCGCCCGGGCCCATCATATCCGCCTCTCTTTTCATCCGGGACAATATTCCGTGCTGGCGTCAGATAATCCACTGGTGGTGGAACGCGCCATTGAAGACGTGGAATATCACACGCTGTGCGCGAAGCTGATGGGCTATGGCAAAACCTTCCAGGATTTTAAAATCAATATCCATATGAACGGCAAGGGCGGTTTTGAGGGATTTCAAACCGCGTTTCACCGCCTCAGCCCGGAAGCGAAAAACATGCTGACGGTGGAAAACGATGAGATTTCCTGTTCGCTGGATGACGTGCTTCAGGCGAAAGAGCTCTGTCCCATCGTGCTGGATATTCATCACCATTGGGTAAAAGAGAACGAATTTATCCAGCCCGACGATCCGCGTATCGCGCAGATTAAAGCCTCCTGGCGCGGCGTCAGGCCGGTGCTGCACTATTCGATTTCGCAGGAAGGTATCATTCCGCCACACGGCTGGCCAAATCAGGAAGAGTTAGGCGTGGCAAGAACTAAGCTGCGGGCGCACTCCGACTATTATTTTAACGATACGCTGAACGACTGGGCTTTATCGTTCAAAGAGTTCGATATCATGTGCGAAGTAAAAATGAAGAACCTGGCGAGGGATCGGCTGTTTAACTACGCAGGGCAGGACAAAGAACAGGATTAGCGAGCGCGGAACATGCGCGATGGCGCACATGTTCCGTTTCCCGCCTTGCCTAGAGCTTGCCGCTGCGGGTCTGCTCTGAGGTGGTAAAATGGGTTTCGCCATGAGCAATATCGCCGCCGCCCTTGACGCTTTTCAGCTGGACGGTATCGCCATGTTCCCAGGCGTTGGCGCCTGCCGCTGCCGGATGCGCAATGATATCTTTGCGTGACTCTCTGATTTTCTTCGTGTCCACGTCGAATCTTTTGTCGCGATCGATCAGCAAACGCGGATCCATCTGGCCGTCGGCGGTAAAGCCCATCATCAGCGCCGGAATGCCCAACGGCAGCGTTTTATCACGATCGGTATGCCAGGTATGCCAGGTTTTGCCGTAGGTGTTAACGATACGCGACATCAGCGCTTTTTCCGCCAGCGGCGGCAGGCCAGGCGCGATCAGCGTGCCGGATTTCACCTCATACTGATGGCTGTGCCAATACTTTTTCTCTTCCGGCGGCAGCGTTTTAAACAGTCTTTCGCTGATAATATATTCCACGCCCATCAGCTTGGCGTCGCGCGTGTTGCCATCGTAAATTACCGCCTGCATCACGTCGTCGTTGAGAATGGTGACGTAATGGTGCGCCTCCATCTGTCCATTGTGGTCGCCGTTATAGAAATGAAAGCCGTCCAGATAAGCGTTAATAGCGTCAATGGGCGGGCGGGACTGCATCGCTGCCGCGCCGGTATCCAGCAGCTTTTTTTCCGTCGAGGTCGGGGCGCCAGGGCTGGTAACTTGCGAGGGCGAATTGTGCGCGCCGCAGCCGCACAGCAGCAGGGCGATCAGAGGCAGGGTTCCTTTCATTTTGTCTCCGTAACTTGAAAGTGTCTGAAATTGTTTAATGCTGATACAAAATGTCAGTAAAAGCCTGGCAGGTAACGGTCATTTCGCAACGTCGTTGTTCCGGCAATGTTTCTTAACCAGCGTGAGGTCCGGCATCCTTTACCCGCCACTTTTCTGCCTGAAATCAGCGCGCGGCATCTCCTTTGTGACACGGCGGCCGATCTTCTACTAAGTTAAACAGGAGGACGCTATTTTATAAAGGAGGCCACCTTGACTGACCAAAAGAATGATTCAGCAACGATCCAGACGACCGAACTGCTTCAAACCAGCGAAGCCTGGAACGGTACGCCCTATACCGCTTATCCCGCCGGTAAACCCCAGCTTACGGTAATGAAGATGACTATTCCGTCGCATACGTCGCTGCCCTGGCATTCGCATCCGATGCCAAATATGGCTTATTTGCTCTCTGGCCAGCTGACCATTGAAGATAAAGAGAGCGGCAGAACGCATCAGGTAAAGGCTGGCGAAGCGCTGAATGAGGCAACGGGCGATATTCATCGCGGCTATACCACCGACGAAGCCGCTGAGCTGGTGATCTTCTACGCGGGTGCAGAGGGACAGCCGCTGTCGGAGCCGTTGCCCGGCGAGCCTGCGGAGTTTTAACCGGTTGACGGCAGACAAGCCCAGGCTTCAGCGTTAGTATGACGGTTTCAACGCGCCAGATGCGCGCCGCTAAAGGTCATTATGCTATGAAAAAAATTGGGTTTCTCTCTTTCGGTCACTGGACGCCCTCTGCACAGTCGGCCACCCGATCGGCGGCAGATGCGCTGCTGCAATCTATCGATCTGGCGGTAGCCGCAGAAGAGCTGGGCGCCGACGGCGCCTATTTTCGCGTGCACCACTTTGCCCGCCAGCTTAGCGCGCCGTTTCCGCTGCTGGCGGCCGTTGCGGCCCGTACCAATAAAATTGAAATTGGTACCGGCGTTATTGATATGCGCTACGAGAACCCGCTTTATATGGCGGAAGACGCCGGCGTGGCCGATTTAATCAGCGGCGGGCGTTTGCAGTTGGGCCTCAGCCGCGGCTCACCGGAACAGGTCATTGAAGGCTGGCGCTACTTTGGCTATGGCCCGCAGGAGGGCGAAAGCGATGCTGATATGGGGCGGCGCCATACCGAGGCGCTGCTGGAAGTGTTGAAGGGCGAAGGGTTTGCAAAACCTAATCCGCAGCCGATGTTTCCTAATCCGCCGGGACTGCTGCGGCCTGAACCTTTTTCCTCCGGGCTGCGTGAACGGATCTGGTGGGGGTCGGGTTCGGACGCCACGGCGGTTTGGGCCGCGAAGCTGGGGATGAACCTGCAAAGCTCGACGCTAAAAGATGACGAAACCGGCGAGCCTTTCCATATTCAGCAGGCAAAACAGATCCGTGCCTATCGCGCCGCCTGGCGGGAAGCGGGTCATCAGCGCGAACCGCGCGTTTCGGTCAGCCGCAGTATTTTTGCGTTGGTCAGCGAACAGGATCGTGCCTGGTTTGGCAGCAGCGGGCAGGGTGGCGATCAGATTGGCTACCTGGATGAAAAAACGCGTGCCATCTTCGGGCGCAGCTATGCCGCCGAACCAGAGAAGCTGATTGCCCAGCTGGCGAAGGATGAAGCGATTGCCGAGGCGGATACGTTGCTGCTGACCATCCCTAATCAGCTTGGCGTGGCATATTGCACGCATATGCTGGAAGCAATCCTTAAATATGTCGCCCCGGAGCTGGGTTGGCGGTAGCAATGAGCCAGGGCAACCTGGCCGGTTAAAGGCAGCGCTGTCAGCGACGGAAAAGTAATCCTGTTAAGCGCAGAAAAGGTGCTGGCTGTGGCGAAGGTCAGCACCTCCATTTAAACGTATTTCAGCTATGCCAATGGCTGTATCACAAAATTTTTTCGCTTAAACCTGGCAGGGAAGGTAATAGTTAAAGACAGATATCCAAAGAATAATAAATAGCCGGTGGCACATGAGCCGGGCAAAATAAAATCAACCCAATGCCGAACTTTCTCAGTAAACGATGGGCCATAACGTTTTCCCTTCTGTCTCGCCTGTATGGCACTTCTCTACCGTATTACGCGCAATACAACCTTGTTGCTAAGTGCTGCGCCACATCCTTTTCGCTCTCATCCTTTCAAAGGCGCGCTTTTTCCATCGAAAACCGGCAATTCCGGCGTACGGCTTTTAGCCGCTACAGAGCGTGCCTTTCTGCTTTGCCGGTTCATCTTATGGTTTGTAAGCTGGCTGAGTTACCTAAAATAGTTACAACATACATTTATTTTCAATATCAATAACCTCAAATAGACACCGAGCAGCAGGCGCTTAGCAGAGGCTTAATTCACTTCTTTTGCTTACCCATAAGCCTTCCTGACGGACAAGCCTGAAGGATCCTTAAGGACAGGGCAGGGGAGAGAACGCGCGCGACAGCAAGATGTTAACCAGGTTTAGGGAGGTGATCAGAGGGGATGCCATCCAGCAAAAGAGGCTGTCTGACAGGGATCGTAAATCATCGGAAAAATCATTTAGCGTCATTCACGGGAAATAATTTCTATAAGAAAAGAGCGGCTACCGTAACAGAAAACTATCTTATCGGAGTATTTTAGTTGTGAGAAAAATTTTCTTAGTAAAAAAATATCACCTCATGCATAAACCACGCTGATTAATAAAGCGGTGGAATTTAAAGACGCTGCAATGAAGATCGCCACGTAGGTGGTAAATAAGAAACAGCGTTGCAGTTGATTAAAAGCATAAGAAGTTTCCTGCTACGCTTATTTTATCTGGGTTTATAAGAGACTTTTCAAATTTTATTTTCATTAGCCTTTCTCAGTAAAATAAAATATTAACATCTTTTATTTAAAGATAATTCTTGCTGTAACATAGTCCGTAAAAAAACGGAATGATCATTTATTGGTAAGTAATGGTAGTTTTACAGCCTGCGGCCGGTTGGCTAATAAAACAAAGGGGGCCATTTTTAGCCGTATGCTGCGTTTTTATCAGGCTGAGCCAGGGACAACTTCAAGACGAACTACTGGATGGCCGCTGGCTACAGCGTTTTTTATTGCTGTAGATAAATCGCCCGAGCGTCAGGCACAGCGCCTGCATGGCCGCTTTCTCTTTCTCCCTGAACTTTTGCTGCCTGGCGATGCTCATTTTTTACGCCTGAGGCGGCGTTTCGCAAAAATTATCAACAGAATTAGGGCGTTTCACCGCAACGGTAGCGATTTTCAGAGCGATTTATACTTTTTTATGCACAGGTAATCCCCATTTTCTGTGGATAAAAGTGGCCAGCAAGCGTATGGTGTGGTCGAAAATTCGACCAGTTGATAAGTATGGCCAGGCTTATAGTATCTTTTTGAATTTAATGGCTAAATACGCTTAAAGCCTTCTTGAGAAAGCTTTACTACTCCAAAACACCCGTATATGGATAAAATAGCTATGGCTGACTTTTTACGATTTGTGCATACGCCCAGGATAAGCCTGGGGAGCGGCACCTTATCGTAGGTAAATTTTGATAAAAGTTATTATTCAGTAATGTAATGGAAGTATTGTTATAAGTTTCGGTCGGATTTATCAGGCAAAAAACAATAAGATGCTTTCATCTGAATCTGGCAGTGAGAATAAGATTTTTTGCGCGGCGTATCGGTACTCTGCGGGATTAATCTTATTTTGGCTTAGGTAAATACTTAGAACGATTTCTGACAGGGAAAAAGATGAGATGAAAAATTTAATAGTATTGCTGGCATTGGCCGTAAGCGGGTCGGTTTATGCTGATGGCGTGACTACATTAAGAATTGCCGATCAGAAAGGCAATATGCGCGCGCAGCTTGAGGCCTCCGGCTTGCTTAAAAACCTGCCTTTCCATATTGAATGGGCGGAATTCCCGGCCGCCGCGCCGCTGGCGGAAGCGCTTAATGCCGGCGCGGTAGATGCAGGTATTATCGGCGACGCGCCGCTGTTATTTTCCATAGCGGCTGGCTCGCAGGTAAAGGCTATCGCCGTAGATAAATCTGACCCAATTGGAACAGCTATCGTGGTTAATAAGGATTCTACGCTGCACAGCGCGGCCGATCTTAAAGGAAAAAGTATCGGAACGGGGCGAGGCTCTATTGGCCATTTCGTGGCGTTGAAAGCGCTGGCACAGGCAGGGATTAAGGCAGAAGACGTGTGCTTTCGTTATCTTACGCCTGGCGACGCGAAAATCGCCCTGGCCAGCGGCGCGATAGATGCCTGGGCAACGTGGGATCCTTATACCGCGCTGGCGGAAACCTCCGGCATCGGCCGCGTACTGGTTAATGGCCAGGGATTGATCGCAGGTAACAGTTTTCTGGCTGCTACCGACAGCGCGCTCGGCAATGCGGAAAAACGCCAGGCATTACAGCAGTATGTGAATCTTCTGGCCCATGCTGAGCAGCTGGCCTACAACAATATTGACGGCTATTCAGCAACGCTGGCCCATATTATCGGTTTTCCTCAGCAGGCGGTAAAACTCTCATTCAGCCGCAGGAAAGCACACTGGCAGGCTATCGATCCCCAAACGGTGGCTCAGCAGCAGGCAACGGCCGATTTTTATCAGCAGCAGGGGCTGATCGCCAGGCCGCTACGGGTTGAGCCGACCTTTTATCGGGGCATAACCGTAGAGGCCGGTCAGCGTTAAGCTTGCCGATATTTTTCGGCCGGTGCTTACTTCTGCCGTGGCATGGTGCGGAGCAGTAAACAGCGTAATAATCATAGTGCCTGAACGGGCGCTTTAATGGTTTCACGCTTATACTGATAAATTCCTGTCATCCGCGGTAAATCATCCTCCCTGATGCACATTGTGTCGGCTGCCAGCCCGCTGAGTACGCGATATTCTCCGGCGTTATGCCTTTTGACATGGTTTAACTGTCTGTTTCAGTAAAACGGTGCTAATAAGAAATCATTCCTTTCGGAAACTGTTACACTCAAATAACAACAAAAATTCCAGGGATTTATTATGAAAAGCTCCCCGATTTTCGATGGAAAAAAAAGGCGTGCCTTTGCAATGATGAGGGCGAAAGGGATGTGGCACAGCACTTACGCTCCGCCGTGCCATCGTCTTTTGTGGAACCTTGGCTTCGAGGTGGCGCCGCCGCCTTTATCGCCTTTCATGACTAATCTATTCAGCTTTACGATTGTCTATACGCCATTCTGGGGGATCGTGATGTGGTTTGTGTTCTGGAAAGCACAGTATGTGGATTTACTCTCTGCTTCTATAACCATACTGAGCGCAGGCCTGTTGTTTAGCCTTGTGATGTCCGTTTTTCAGCTGTGGCGAAAGAAAGCTAATCACCTGCCTGAATGGGAACAGATATAGCGGCGTGGGTGAGGGAAGCGTGATTGCGCCTTTCCGCCAAATCCAGGCGACAGGGCGCATCGCGTTCCCCTAGCATTTTTGCCCGGCTGAGCCTCATTTATTTTCCTCTGTCAGGCCGTACTCGCGAACGGCTCATCAAAAATCGCCTTCCTGAAAATGCTTTCCCAGCCGTCCTGTTCAAACGACACCGGCGGGGAAGCTTTGTTGCCCTGATTAAATTATCGGCGTTTCGATGACGGATCTATCCTGAACCGTACGTTTTTCCGGCAATTCTAATCTGGTTGCGCTACGTGAATTCTGTGGGATGTGCAGGGGTAATATGCTGCAGAATTTACATAGCGCGATCGTTTTTATCGATCCTGATGTTTATAAAATAGCCCGATCCCGATCGCCCTGGATCCCATTGTTCTTCTTCAGGCGGATCGCCTGCTTTTTCTGGATTCATATAATGCCCATTATATGAATTTAGTAAGAAAGGATCGCAGCTGTATGTGTTCAGAATGACGCCGTTAACGAATATCGCAACGCTTTGGCTACACGTGAAAAGCGATTTTATTTTATGCGGCGATGCCCAGGCGATCGGCACTTTGCTCTGGTCGATCCCGAACAAAGCGCCGATCGATTCGTCCTGGCAACCGGCGGGAAGGTTGAGAAAGCCGCGCCGTTGCCGGTATTTATTACGGGCGAACCACCGACTGTCGACGCTGATTTTCGCGGAGAAATGCCAGTACCAGCCCCAGCCACAGCAGGCCGCAGGTAAGGTTTACCAGACTGAATCCTCGGCTGCCGACGCTGAAGTAAGAGGCCTTTGCGGCTTCAATTCCCAGAGCAAAAACCAGGATAGTGACCATGCCAACCATTGCCGCCACGCTTCCTTTTCCGGCGCTGCTGGAAAACAGCGTCATGCGGTAAAGCCCGGCGCTGACCAGACCAGTCCCGAAACCGTAAATGCTTAGCCCGGCCGTCAGCCACAGGTAGCTGTGCTCGTTAAGGGTGGTGGCGACCGCCGCCATGGCTAACCCGCTGACGACAGGCCAGGCACCCAGGCGCAGCGGCTGCGCAATAGATACACGGCTGGCAAGTCGGCTTAGCGTGAAATTGCCGGCAATCATGGCCATAAAGACCGGCAGTTGCAGCAGCGCATACCCTATGCGGCTAAGCCCGCTATCATGAATAAGGATCACTGGTGATAAAGCCACCCACGAAAGACAAGGGATAGTCACTAACCCTATTGCCAGGGATCCGCTCATCACCTGACGATCTTGCAGAAGCGCAAAATAGCCTTTACCAATCGACTTCAGCGAGAGCGGTGTTCCTTTGTCGCCAGCGGTTTCAGGCATAGCCTGCCACAGTCCGACCAGCGCAATCGCCGACAGGCCGCCAAACAGCCAGAACATAGTGCGCCAGTCGCCCACCGAGAGAAAAGCAGCGCCTGCCAGCGGCCCGGCTAACGGCGCCAGTAAAGCGACGTTTGCCATCAATGCCATTATCTTCACGCTGAGTGATTCATTAAACGCTTCCTGTACGGCGGCGTAGCCGACCGAGCCGATAAAACACAGGCTAATTCCCTGCAGAAAGCGCAGTAACACAAATTGTTCAATGCTTTGTACCCAATGCGTAGCCACACAGGTGAGCATAAAAAAAGCCACGCCGGAGAGTAATACCGGACGGCGCCCAACCCGATCGGAAAGCGGCCCGAGCAGCCATTGCAGCATCAGGCCTCCGATAAGATAGGCAGTCAGTGAGGTGGAGACCCACTCAGGGCCGACGGCAAATTCCTGGGTGACCAGCAGCATGCCGGGCTGGATCATGTCGTGGGCTATATAGGTTGCAAACTCAAATAACACCAGCGACAGCGGGAAAATCAGCTGTCGGCGAGTCAACTGCGATAGGGGGTGATAAAGAGCCATCTGTATACTGTCCCGGAATAAAAAAAGGAAAACGCGGCCGCCAGAGCGGTCGCGTCAGTAAAGCTTTTGTTAAGGCAAACAATGGGGTCGTTAACGCCAGCACGCTATCGGGTTGATCAGCGTTCCGGCAAATTTAAGATTTTCAGCCGGATCGGAGAGATTGATCATCTGTTGATTATTTGCCAACTGCAGACGATTCAGACAGGAGCGGGTAAACTCCGGCGCAAACATGTCGTAGCGAGAAAATTTCTCTGCGAATTGAGGATGTGCCTGTTGATAGTCTTTAACGCACTGTGCCACTGCCTGCCAGAATTCTTCCTCCGGCAAGGTGCCCGATTCATGCAGGATCGCACTGATAAAGCGGAAGATGCAGTCAAAAACATCCGTAAAGATCGATAACAGTTTGAGGTTTTCCGGCACGTCCACCGCCAGTCGCTGTACCTTGTCAGGGAGAACCGCATCGGGATCCATTACGGCAATTTCTTCGCCGATATCTTTCATACAGGCGCTAACCGGAACATTGTTTTCTAACAGCATAATCAGGTTTTCGCCGTGCGGCATAAATACCAAATCGTACTGATAAAAGCAGTGCAGAAGGGGGCTGAGATAGCAGGTCAGATAGCGTGATACCCACTCTTTAGCCGGTAAACCGGAATCGGCTATCAGTGCCGGCAGCAGGGCTTGCTGATGATGGTCTCTGTGCAGGAAAGACGCCATAGTCATCAGACGCTGGCCGGGCTTCAGGCTGGCGGCCGGGTTATCCCTCCACAGCGCGGCAAACATCTTTTTATAAGCGGAATCGCCCTTGATAGCCTGCTCGTAATAGCGGTTGTGATAACCCACTGCCGCCACTTCACGCAGGATGCGAAAATCGCAGCGTTGCAGCCATGCATCACCGACAACCAGCTTTTCCAGCCACTCGTTAATCGCTGGCGTGGTAGCCATATAGTAAGGCGACAGGCCGCGCATAAAACCCATATTAAGCACGGACAAAGCCGTTTTAACATAACGTTTGCCGGGCTGGCTGCGATTAAAGAAAGTGCGAATAGACTGCTGGGCCTGATAGCTATCGTCGCCGCTGCCCAGATAGACAATATCGTTATTCGCAATATCTGCCGCAAAAACGGTCAGCAACTTGTTTTGCCACTGCCATGGATGAACGGGCATGAAAATGTATTCATCAGCCGACAGCCCTTTTTTAATCAGTTGCTGGGTAAAGTGCTCCACGGTTTTTTCCCCCAGCTCATCGCGCATCAGCTGCTCGTAGCTCAGGTTGCTCAGGCTGGAGAAATGGGCATTGCGTTGGTGAACCGCTACCCAGATGAGCCTGACAGGCGTAGCGGCCTCTGGCGCAAAAGCAAGATAGTCACGGGCATCAAAGCCAATACGGCCATTGTTGGCAACAAAGCAGGGATGACCTTCGGTCATGGAGGCTTCAACAGTCTGGAAATCCGCTTTTACCAGCGCCTGACTGTCAGGCTGGTTTTTTTGTAGCTTGAAAACGCTGCTGCACAGCGTGCTGCTAATCTCTTCCATATATGTTGCCAGCAGCGCCTGTGGGATGCCAATCTGTTGGTTAAACTCAACGATAAACTGCAGCGCATCCAGCGGCAGAGCACGACCATTCTCCTGTTTGCTCAGCGACTCAACCTCAATTTCCCAATGATCCAGCGCAAGGCGCATCGCCCGGAAATGATAAGTTAATTCGCTTCCCGGTACGGACAACATATAGCGGCAATCACCCGTTTCAACAGGCGTTACGATTTTTTCGTGAGCAAATTCGGCAATAGCTTTGCGGATCAGCAAACGGTTAGCCTGGGTCCAGTTATCGCACGTCAGATGAGCGCCGTTCAGCAGTGAGGTCGTTTCAGTGGTCATATTCAGCTGTTCCTGCAGTAGAGCGTGTTGGTAATCTTCCCGCTGGCAAAAGGCCAGCCAGGCCGTTTTGTGTCCCATATCAATGGTTTGCTGATAACGAAAACCCGCACGCTTGTTTAGCACATGAATTTTGTCGTTACGTACGTCTGGCTCAACCACTACGCGGTTCACTTCCGGTCGGCTGAACATGTAATCCATCACCAGGGTGAAAACCTGCCAGCTGAAATCCCTGACCGGCTGGCTGGCAGGGGCGATCAAAATATGCATGCCATAGTCGTCCGGCGCGGCAGGATAAAACTTACCTACCTCATCGTCGCTGGCGCGGTAGCATTCGATCAGGAACACAGGCCGATCGTCGCAACAGCCGATCAGCGCTGCGTGCGGATCGGAGGACGTTAAATCCTGGTAAAAAGCGGCAACCTGCTCAGGGCTATGTGTCTGCATCCCCCAGAAGCGCGCATATTCACGCGTAACCCAGCTATGGATCAACACAGCGTCTTCTGCGCGCATAGGCCGGAGGCTGAACGTGCCGGCCGGACGGTCGGCGCTAAAAATTGTAGGCGATGACATGTTATCGCTCCGTTTGTGCAGGAAAGGTCTGGAAGGCAATTTGCCGTTCGATCGGATAGACTTCTCGCCCGGTCAGCTCACGCAGCAAAACCGAGTTGCGATAGCAGGCCATCCCCAGATCGGGCGTTACGAACCCATGGGTATGAAGCTCGGCGTTCTGCACAAAGATCTGGTTATGCTTATCGATACTGTAGTTGCGCTGAACATCATAACGACCCTTTTCATCCCAGCGCAGACGCTGAGTCACGCCTTCAAGAAACGCTGGCGGACGATACTGATAGCCGGTAGCCACAACCAACCCTTCGGTGCGCCGGGTAAATGTGCAATCCTGCTCCTGCTGATGCAGCGATAGTTCGAATTCTCCCTGCGGCAGCCAGCGCATATCCGTCAGCGCCGAGTGGGTAAACAGATTCACGTCCAGTTCGCCGTCAAGCTGCTTGATGTACAGCAGATCGTAAATGTCGTTGATAAGACTGCTGTTGATACCTTTATAGAGGTTCTTATGGCGGGCATTCAGTTCGTCGCGCTTGCCCGGCGGCAAATCATGGAAATAGTCCACCCATTCAGGCGAGGTCATCTCCAGCGTCAGTTTGGTATATTCCAGCGGATAAAAACGCGGCGCGCGGGTGATCCAGTTGAGCTGGTAGCCAAAGCGATCGATATCAGTGAGCAAATCGTAATAGATTTCTGCGGCGCTCTGTCCGCTGCCCAATACGGTTATCGAACGTTTTTTCTGCAGCTCTGCTTTGTTCAGCAGATATTCGCTGGAATGCGTAAGGCGCTGGCGGTGCGGAATACTGCATTCGGGTAACCAGGCGGTAGGGCCCGTGCCAAGGATCAGACGGCGCGCGAACCATTCATGCCGAGTGCCGCTGCGGGTATCGGTGGCGGAAATACGGTAGGCGCCCGTTTCTTCGTCGTAGCTGACATAATCAACATGCGTATTCCAGCGCAGATTGCTGAGTCGCGAACAGGCCCACTGGCAGTACTGATTATACTCTTTGCGCATCAGGAAGAAGTCTTCCCGAATATAGAATGAGTATATCTTTCCTTTTTCCTTCATGTAGTTAAGCAAACTGTAAGGGCTGGTAGGATCGGCCAGGGTCACCAGATCGGCCATAAAGGGCGTTTGCAAATGCGCGTTTTCCAGCATCATGCCGGTGTGCCAGTCAAATCCCGGATTCCGATCGAGGAAGAAGCCGTTCAGGCCTTCAACCGGTTCACTAAGACAGGCCAGCCCCAGGTTGAAAGGGCCAATACCAATACCGATAAAATCGTAAACAGTCTTATTCATTTTAACGCTCTCACTGGTTTGCCGGGGTCAATAGAGAAAGCCGCATCTGCTCCCGCCCGTAATACGCAATCAGGCTGACCACGTCTTCGAGGTCAGCAGGGGTGGTGGTGGGATTTAACAGGGTAAATTTCAGATACTGACGTCCTTCTACTTTGGTACCGGCAACGACGGCATTTCCGGAACGGAACAGCGCCTTACGAATCGCTACATTAATGTCATCAATTTGTGCCTCGCTCATCGCTGACTCGGGAACGTAGCGGAAAATCTGCGTGGTCAACTCGGGCGCATGGAGCACCTCGATAGCGGGATGTTGGTTCAGCAGCTGATGGGCGATTTGCGTCAGGTTGATAATGCTGTCGAAAGCTTCGCCCAGCATGCGCGGCCCCATGATGCGCAGCGTCAGCCACATCTTCAGGGCATCGAAACGACGCGTAGTCTGAATGCTTTTATTGACCAGGTTTGGCGTGCCTTCCTGCTGGGCGCTTAACGGATTAAGGTAGTCAGCATGGTGGGTAACGTGCTTCAGATGTTTGCGGTTACGCACGAAGAAAGCGCCGCAGCTGACGCTTTGAAAGAACGATTTGTGATAGTCGACGGTCACCGAGTCGGCCTGTTCAATACCGTTCAGGCGGTGGCGATGATTTTCTGATACCAGCAGGCCGCAGCCATAGGCAGCGTCAACATGCATCCATAAGCCGTGATGTTGGCAAAGGCCCGCTATCTGCTGAAGCGGATCGATACTGCCAAAATCGGTGGTGCCGCTGGTGGCAACAACGGCGATCGGGATTAATCCCTGTTCATGGCAGCGCAGGATCTCCTGTTCAAGCTGTTTCGCGTCCATGCGGTAATGTGCATCGTAATCAACGGGGATAACGGCGTCATAACCCAATCCAAGGATCGCCATCGACTTTTGAATGCTGAAATGGCTGAGTTTTGAAGTGAATACTCGCCACTTAGCAGCATCTTCAGGCAGCCCCCGCTGTTTAATAAGGTGGCCGGGATGATGGGCTTCACACCAGCTGTCTCGTGCCAGTAGCATGGCCATCAAATTAGACTGGGTGCCGCCGCTGGTAAAAATCCCATCCGATTCAGCAGGCAGGCCAATACGGCCCAAAGTCCAGTCAATAACTTTTTGCTCAATCAGCGTGCCGCCTGCGCTTTGATCCCAGGTATCTACCGAGCTGTTTACGGCGGCCATGATCTGCTCAGCCATAAGAGAAGGCATGACCAGCGGACAGTTGAGATGCGCCAGGTATTTAGGATGATGGAACCAGACAGCGTCACGGAGGTAGAGCTGGCTAAGCTCTGCCAGCGCCTCTTCGTTACTGCCCAGCGGGCGATCCAAATCGACCTCGCTGAACGCTGTGGCCAGCTCATGGGGAAGGATGCCGCTAAATGGCTTCTCAACGGCCTCCAGTGTTCTGGACATTAGCGCCAGCACGTCCTGGGTTTGCTGATTCCAGGCAGGCAGCTGCTGGTTATTGAAAATGTATTTTTCAGGGCTGCTAACATCACCGACAGCAGAAGAGGGGACTGATTGAGCGAATGAGCGTAAGACCATATTTAGTTCCTGTACTTTAAGACGCAAAGACTCTGCCTACGTAAACCAGGCAGGATTACCAGCTCGAAAATTCCAATAAAAATCAAGAGATGCAAAAAGGAGAAACACCTTAAAAAAACAGGGAGTCATGCTTACTCGTTGTAAAGACAATATCCCGCGCGCAACCCATAGGTTAAATTACTGTTAACAGCTTTTATTTGAATGCGATTATAAATAACAATCATTATCATTCAACATTTTTGGTGGTACAAATCACCCGTCTCACTATCTGATGCTAAAAGTGTGATGCAAATCACATTAAGCGGCGATAAAAGACGGTTTTTCTTAGGAATAATCTGAAGGAGAAGGGCCGGAAGGACGGTGAGGGATAAGGCCGTTTTGAACAATTCGGGCATAAGTGCACAGAGCATGCGACAAACGCGGCCTGGTACTGTCGAAATACACCAGGCAAAACGGCGTGTTAAACGATCGGGCGAAAACGGAAAAAACCAGCGGGTGATACGAAGTCGGTCAGCGCGTTCGCAGCCGCTGAGCTGAGTTCAGGAATGTTCATCTTTGCGGGAGAGGGGGCGCTTCGCGTGTTGGCGGCAGCGTTCAGAACAATATTGCACCTCGTCCCAGCACTTCTCCCATTTTTTACGCCATGTCATTGGCTTATTACAATATTTGCAGAAACGCACCGGCAACGTTTTTTTATTGCCTTTAAATACTTTCATTTTTTCATCCGCTTTTACCGGTTAAGACGACTTGCCCAGATCGCGTAGCCGCCATTCCAGCCACTGATCCAGCTCTGCCTCTGGCAACGGCCTGGCATAAAAATAGTCCTGTTCCTGGTTACTGCCATATTCTGTTAACGCCGTATCCGCCTCCCCATTCTCCACCAGTACGGTGTAATCCAGCTCCTTCAGCATGGTTACAATACTGCGGGAAATGATCCGTGAAGAGGTATCCGAGGAAATATTTCGGATCAAAGATCGATCGATTTTTATTGCATCACGTGGCATACGTCGCAGATAGCTGATATTGCGGTAGCCTGTGACAAAATCATCCAGTGAAATACCAAACCCCCTGAGTTTTAACATTTCCATCCCACTCAGTGCCGCCGGGTTCTCAAGCATACGTTCGGTTTCGAGGCATTCAATGCCGAGCAGGGCATTAGGCAGTTTCTCTTTCAGCATTTTATTTTCCAGCATGGTAGCAAAGCCTTTATGCGAGAAGTCGCGTGCGCTGACATTAATGATTATCGGTAACTGAATATGGCTGTTTTTCAGTCTTGCCAGCCGGCTAATCACGCGATCTGTCATCCAGTTCGTCAGGACGGATAATAACTGACCCTGTTCAGCCTGTGGGACAAAAAAAGCAGGAGAGAGCTCGCCCCGAGTGGGGTGGCGCCAGCGGATAAGCGCCTCCAGCCCGACAGGCTTACCGCTGTGCAGACAAATTCTGGGCTGCCAGGCCAGCCATAGCCCCTGGCCTTCCCGCAGCGCAGAAGCCAGATCGCTGATCAGCGCAGGATCCTGCGTATGCCGTTCATTGACCACCTCAACAAAATGGAGCGATGACAAACCGCGTGCGATAGCTTCATGCAGCGCGCTGACTGCGCGGCGGAGTATCTCCTGGGCAGCGACCTCCCCTGGAATAAAGTCCGTCTCGCCCGTAAAAATTGTTAGCGCGATAGCAAGACCGTCGCCCAGATCGACGCTAATTCCCTCCAGCTTTTCGACGACCCGCTCAGCGCTGAGGTGGCTGCCCTGACGTGTCAACAGGGCAATACGGCCGGTGGCAACCGTATAAAGCCTGTCACCTGCTGCCAGCCTCAGACGGAGTGGCAGCAGCGTCGCCACATCTTTAAGCAGATTTTCTACCGGCCCCATGCCCATTGAGCGTGCAAGTTCGCAGGCGCGAGGCATATCAATACAGTCAATAATGATTAACCGACGCGACGTCTGATTCTCTGCTGCGGTCAGGTTTTGCAGATCCTGGATAAGGCGCTGACGATTAGGCAGAGCGGTAACCGGATCGGTAAAACTGGCGGAATTTAATGCTTCAAGGAAAGAGATCACCAGGGCAGCCAGCATTCTGAGCGTGGTAATTTGGCTGGCGCTAAAAGGATGGGGCTTCGTGTCGGTTACGCACAGCGTGCCGACCACAATCCCTTCGCTATTTTTTAGCGGCACGCCAGCGTAAAAGCGGATATACGGCGCCCCGATGACCAGAGAATGAGTGGCAAACCGAATATCGAGCAGGGTATCAGGCACCACAACCGGATTATCGCTGTCTACCACGTGACGACACAGCGACTCTTCGCGAGAAGAGTGTGACAGGGAAAAATTGTGGGAAGCGCGAACGTACTGAGTATCGTCATCCAGTACGGAGATAAAGCTACCCGGAATGCCCAGCGTCTGGCTGGAAAGCTGAACAAATTTCCTGAGCACCTCATCCCTGCTTTCATCAGCGCTAAGGAGAGCCTGTAATGCACGGAGACGAGGGCCGTTATTGCTGTCACTGTTTATAATCATTGGGGCCTCAGCGCCAGCCTGACTCTGGTGCAAATTAAGCATTAAAATAAAGCGGGGAAAATATAACGACTTAGAAGTATATTGCCGCAAAAAAATAGATCTACTTTAAATCATAGCCCTGACAGGGGGTGTGTGTCACTTTTAATTTCTTTAATGAAAAAATCACGCCTTATCGATATAACAATTGAATCACAGGTGTCTTTTCCTTTTTTTCTCGGGCAATTGAAAAAAAAGAGATGCCGTTTGATTTAAAATCTGAGGCAGGCGCTTTTGCTCTGGGAAATGCCAGAATTACCGTGGTTTTAACATTACCGGCAATAAAATTCATTTTTAACACCGCGACTCCGGCTGGGTAATTTTTCTATTTTTTGTGGGTACATCCGGCAGGCCTTAGGGCACGCTAAGTCAGGCATAGCAGATGCGTACAATAACCAAGGAAAAAGGGAATTTTATCAATCAGGCTAATCAATAACCGGCCAGGCTGGGAGTATAAGGCCAAATTCTGATTACATCGTTATCGTTTTGGGACCAGTGTCGATCCCAGCGACGCCTACGCTGCGGCCAGCAAGGGCCCTGAACGCCAGAGGATTGGCAAAAGATCGGGCATTGTGTTTCGCCGTAAATTCAGAGACTATTCGCGCGCCGTTTTTATCAGATAAGATATCGCCTGCATGATAACTATTTCTCAAATAAAGCATTTTATAAAAAGATTCTGGCCGCGCCCGGTGGTAGTGGCACCCCGCCAGATAATCCTTTCCAGCCTGGGGGCTTTCACCGGTTTGCTGTTCGCCAGCCTGTTCAGCCACTGGACGCTGGGCGAAGTTAACGTCTGGTTTATTGCGCCAATGGGTGCCTCCGCCGTTCTGCTGTTTGCTGCATCTAACAGCCCGCTGGCTCAGCCATGGTCAGTAATAGGTGGTAATTTTGTATCAGCATTAACCGGCCTGACCGTCGCGCACTATATTGAACAGCCCGTGATTGGGGCTGCACTCGCTGCTGGCCTGTCCGTGGTGCTGATGTTTAAGCTGCGCTGTCTTCATCCCCCGGGCGGCGCAATAGCGTTGACTGCAGTGATGGGCAGCCACGCGGCAGGAATGAGTGGCTACCATTTCGCTTTTGTCCCGGTGCTGCTTAATTCAGTCTCGCTGACGTTTGTGGCCATCCTTTTCAATAATCTGATCGGTCGTCGTTACCCGCATACGCTTTCTGCCGCTGAAACCTTGCCAAAACCCGTACAGATGGATGTGGCCATTTCACGGCAGGATCTGCACGAAGCGTTAATGAAAGGGGAGTTCCTTGATATAGATGAAGAGGATCTACAGCAGGTGTTACAACAGGCCGAAAACATTGCGTTAGCTCGCCAGGCAGGAAAAATGGTGATCCACCAGGCTGCTTCAGAAAGAAAAAGCTAAGCATCGGCCATCCTCTTTGTTTGACAGGCTGAGCTGAATTCTCAGGCTGTCACTCCCGCTTCTGCCGCCAGCGTTTTGCCGGCCGTAAACGCCAGCCTGGCCAGATAACGAGCCGCCGGAAAGAGGGCGTTATCATCAACGCGAAATTCAGGATGATGCAGTGGCCAGGGGCCGCCGGAGCCGACCATCACAAAGGCGCCAGGGATCCGCTGCTGATAGAAAGCAAAATCTTCGCCTATCGGGCTGGCCGCAACGGTACGCGCTTCCAGCCCGCTGGCGCTGGCCTGTTCAAGCGCGAAAGCCGCCCAGCGCGCGTCGTTGCTAACCGAAGGCGGCCCCGGCTGCCAGTCCAGGCTGAGTTCTGCATTAAACGAGACGGCCAGGCCGCTAAGCAGCTGGCGCAAGCGGCGTTCGAGCAGGGCGCGGCTTTCGGCGTTAAAGGTGCGCACCGTGCCCTCCAGCCATGCCTCTGCCGGGATCACGTTCCAGGTCGTGCCGCTGTGGATCTGCGTTACGGAAACCACGGCGTTTTGCTCGGAGGGGAGATTGCGGGCGATCAGCGTTTGCAGAGCGGTAATCAGCTGGCCGGCAATCACGATCGGATCGTTGCCTTCATGCGGGCGCGCGGCGTGGCTGCCCGTGCCGGTAATGCGGATGGCGAAACGGTCAACGCCTGCGGTCAGCGCGCCCGCTTTGCAACCCACCACGCCGACCGGCAGGCCTGGGTCGTTGTGCAGGCCGAAAATGACGCTGGCTTTATCCAGCGCGCCGCTCGCCAGTACGGCTGGCGCGCCCTGGCCGGTTTCCTCGGCGGGCTGAAACAGAATACGCACGCTTCCTGCCAGCTGGCCGCGCTGTTGCTGCAGCAGGATCGCCGCGCCCAGCACTGCCGAGGCGTGGAAATCATGGCCGCAGGCATGCATCACGCCCGGCGTTTGCGAGCGGAAAGCCAGGTCGGTCTGTTCCTCAATCGGCAAAGCATCGATATCGCCGCGTACCACCACCAGCGGGCCTGGCCGATCGCCGCGAATTTCCGCAACCAGGCCTGTCGCCAGCGGCAGATCCAGCACGGTAATATCGTGGTTAGCCAGCTGCTCGCGCAGATAAGCCGTGGTGGCGACTTCCTGACCCGAAAGTTCAGGGAATCGATGCAGATGGTGGCGTACCTGGTGCAGATAATTTACAAGTTGCGTCATAATGCTCTCCCGGTTAGCCAGCGACTCTGTAGGACGGGACTTCATTTATGGCGTTGCCCCTGGCGCGCCAGGCTGCGGCGCCGCTTATTTAGCGGCTAAAAATGCGCCGCGCCGGCTGAGATAACAGCCGCCCCGTCAGGCTGGCCAGAAAGCCTACCAGCCTTCAGGAGATTGCCATAGTTGGATTCCGGTAAAGCACACTCGCTATTCAGAAAATGCAGACCTCGGCACGATCCGTTTAAAGCGCCGCGTTATCAACGATCTGTCTGTCGCTGATGTTATACAGCGTGGCGGTGGCAGCCAGCACCGACTGCGTCTCCTGGCCCGGCTTATGGGATTCCACATGGGTAATATGGTAACCGACCGCGCCTGCGGCCAGCGCCTTTTGCACCAGCGCGTCGTGGAGATCTTCCAGCGAGGTTGCCCAGCTGACTTCCGTTACGCCGAAAGGCGCGATCGAGGCTTTTTCCCGCTGAGACAGGCCTGAGCGAACCAGCACCGGCTCGATCGATTTCGCTGAAAAAATAGAGAGCACATCCTGAACTAACGCTTTCATAACTTCACTCCTCATTAAGGTCGCCCGTGGCGCACAGTGTTACGCATTTGGATTTATTGTTAATAAAAAGTAAACCTCAGGAGCTATACAACGCCTTTCCGCCACGTTGTATTTAGCTATTGCTGCTAATCAGGCGTGGAGAAATCTTCGTTCACATTTAAAGGCGATCCGCAGGAAGTTATTTGCATTCCATTACATGTGCCAGGGCGGAGAAGGGCTGACGCTGCCGGGGAAGGGGCTGCGCTAACCCTGAGGCGACCCGCTGGCAGGTCTACGCTTTCGGCTTACCCGAAGTGCATCGACTACCAGAGAGAAGGCGGGTGAAGGCTGTTTCCGGCTGGGATAATAGAGGTAGTAGCCGGGAAAAGGCCTGCACCACTGCTCCAGCACACGGATCAACCGTCCCTCTTCAATATGATTGCCGAACTCTTCTTCGGGTAAAAAAGCGATGCCAAGTCCTGCCAGCGCTGCGGCAACAATGTGTTCAGAAGTATTGAAAATAAGCTGGCCGCTGACGCGTACGTTCAAATCGCCGCCGTCCTGATCGAAGTCCCAGACGTATAGCCCGCCAGAGCGAACCATACGCTGGTTAATGCAGGCGTGCTGCGTGAGATCATGAGGCGTTTCGGGAAGAGGGTAACGTGTAAAATACTCCGGCGTTGCCACTGCGGCCATGCGTAGCTCAGGGCCGATGGGTACCGCGATCATATCTTTATCTATGGTATCGCCAAGCCGCACGCCCGCATCGAACCGATCTGTGACAATGTCACGAAATCCGTGATTGGCATCAAATTCGAGGGTGATGTCAGGATACTGGCGCAGCAGCGGCGTCAGCTTTGGCAGTAGCGTACTGTGCAAAACGTTGGGACCGCAGGTAATGCGAACCGTGCCTGCTGGCTTATCGCGCATCTCGGTAAGCATATCCAGTTCGGCTTCGATTTCATCGATACGGTTACCTATGGTCAGCAGTAAACGCTCGCCGGCCACCGTTGGCGAGACGCTACGGGTCGTACGCGTAAGCAGGCGAATTTGCATACGCTCCTCAAGTGCGGAAATCGCCTGGCTGAGAGCAGGCTGAGTCACGCCCAGTCTCGCGGCGGCGCGGGTAAAGCTCTTTTCACGCGCGACGGTAACAAAATAGAGTAGGTCGTTCAGGTTGCGTTTCATCAGGTGCAGATCTCAATCATTGATAAGCTGTAGTTATAAACCTATTAAGCATTCATTAGCTAGTAATGCTGTGCGCCACCTGTAAAATTTCCTCAGGCCAGCATTGAGAATGAATCAACGCCGCGTTTTTCTGTGCTATTCCCGCGAGTCGTTTTTAATCCTGATGACTATAAAGCGTTTTGGCGATAGCGGCTTGCTTCATGTAAATATTAATAAAAGCTATTGAGGACTCTCCAGTGAGAATATTAACCTTGTTATTAGGGCTGGCAATCAGCTCGTTTGCTGCAACCGGAGCCGATATGTCTGACGGCGCAGATAACTTTTATAAAAGCGATAAGGTTACCCGTCAAAAGGTGATTTTTAAAAATCAGTATCAAATGAACGTGGTCGGTAATTTATTTATGCCGAAAGGGATGAAGCAGGCAAGTAAAAATCCGGCTATCGTTATTGGTCATCCTATGGGCGCGGTAAAAGAACAAAGCTCAACTCTTTACGCCCAAAAACTGGCGGAGCAGGGATTCGTCACGCTGGCGATAGACCTCTCTTTTTGGGGCGAAAGCGAGGGGAAACCCGGCCATCTGATTTCTCCGGAAATCTATTCGGATGATTTTAGCGCCGCCGTCGATTATTTAAGTACGCAACCCTATATTAATGCAGAAAAAATTGGCGTGCTGGGGATTTGCGGCAGCGGCAGCTTTGTTATCAACGCGGCCAAAATAGACCCGCGTATGAAGGCCATCGCGACGGTCAGCATGTATGACATGGGGGCCGCTTTCCGTAATGGATTGCAGCATGCCGTAACGCCTGAACAGCGCCAGGCATTTATCAAAACGGCAGCGGAACAGCGTCTTGCTGAATTTAAAGGCGGAGAAACGGTCTATATTCCAGGTACGGTGAACAAGCTTGACGATACAACATCTGCTATCCAACGGGAATTCTTCGATTTCTACCGCACATCACGCGGTGGTTATACGCCGCAGGGCGAGAAAGAAGCGCTGACGACAAAACCGATGCTGAGCAGTATCGGAAAGTTTATGAACTTCTATCCGTTCAATGATATTGACACCATTTCGCCACGTCCGATGCTGTTTATTACCGGCGATAAAGCGCATTCCAAAGAATTTAGCGAAGATGCCTACCAGCGTGCCGGAAAACCGAAAGAATTATATATTGTACCGGGCGCGGGCCATGTCGATCTGTATGACCGTACCGATCTTATCCCATTTGCTAAGCTGACCTCATTCTTTAAAAATGCCTTAAAATAATATCTGAAGCCGCATCCTGAAGGGTGCGGCCAGGCATCCCGCTAAGGTTAACCGCTAATTTAGCGCTGAAATCCGTAACGCGTTATCGTAACATATTGAAAATTATAATAAAAATATCTTTATTTTGTTTTTATCCTGTGCCAGCATTTGCCTGAATTTTCATCATAACGGCACAGGATGGCCCCAATGCAAAACAGTACGCCTACACCGCACGACGCAATCTTTAAAACGTTTCTGTCCAACACGCTCCACGCTCAGGATTTTCTGGAGCTGCATCTGCCTGAGGAACTGCGTGAAATCTGCGATCTGGACACGCTCAGGCTGGAGTCGGGCAGTTTTGTTGAAGACGATCTGCGAGCCTGCTACAGCGATATCCTTTACTCACTTAAAACCACCCGTGGCGACGGCTACGCCTATATATTAATCGAACATCAAAGCTCGCCGGACAGAATGATGCCTTTTCGTCTGCTTCGCTACGCCATTGCGGCTATGCAGCGGCATATGGACGCCGGTCATAAAATGTTGCCGCTGGTAATACCGGTGCTGTTTTACCAGGGCGGCCGCTCGCCTTATCCTTACAGCATGAGCTGGCTGGATCTCTTTAGTGAACCCAGGCTGGCAGCAAAACTCTACGGCGGCCGTTTTCCGCTGGTGGATATTACCGTTATCCCGGATGATGAAATTTTAAAGCACCGCCGGGTGGCGCTGCTGACGCTGCTGCAAAAACATATTCGCATTCGCGACCTGCATGATTTGTTTAATGAAATAACCCAGCTGATGCAGAGCGACGAACTGAGCGGACAACAGCAGGCCGCACTGATAAACTATATGATTCAGGCAGGAGAGACGCCCGATGTAAAAGGATTTCTCCACGAACTGGCACAGGCACTGCCGCAGCATAAGGATGAACTGATGACCATAGCAAAAAGACTTGAAGAGATGGGCAGGGAACAGGGATTACAGGTGGGACTCGAACAGGGACTTGAACAAGGCCGCAGTCTGGGACATCAGGACGGCGAGCGCGAAGCCAGCCTGAAAATCGCCCGCACCATGCTGGAAAAAGGATTCGATCGCGCAGCCGTGATGGAAGTGACCGGACTGTCAGAGGACGATCTTCAGCAAATTAAGCACTAACTTTCCTGCTTCCAGCTCCGCCGCCGGCAGCTTACTGGCGGCGTTGTACTGTTCAGACAATAATAAACTCGCGATAGCCCGAAATAATCACGTAAACCGCGAAATAGCTGAAGATTATGGCAGAGGCCATATAGGAATATTTCAGCAGACGAGCACCCAGCAGCCTGCCGCCGAAGCTGCCTACCAGACATAAAACGCAGGTCCAGAAGACGCCCGCCAGGAAAAAACCGCTCAGAAACCAGCCCGAATCCGTTGTGCTGTGCTGCCCCATACGAGAAATCAGCGCGCCGCCGACGGTTGCGAACCACAGGATTGCCGTGGGGGAGGACATAGCCAGCAGCACGCCGCGGCCAAACTCGTTGCGTAGCGGCCTGGCCTGCTGCGGCTCGTCAGTACGCAGTTCACCCTGACGACGAAACGCGGCCAGCGCCATTTTCAGCGCGAACCACAGCAGCATCGCGCCGCCGCCAATCCACAGTACCCAGCGCACCGCGGCAAACTGTAACAGCACCGTCATACCGGCCAGCGCCAGCAGCGCGTACGCCAGGTCGCCCACACAGGTGCCGATCCCAAGCCAGAAGCCATGAAAATAGCCGCGCTGCATGGCCAGCGTGATCATAGCGATATTGGCGATGCCGATATCCAGGCAGAGCGACAGGCTGAGAAAAAAACCGCTGGAAAATTGCATCACGAAAGCGTTCCTTATAGCCGATCCGCAGCCGTCATCAGACGGTGTAAAGCATGATTGCTCAACAGAAACAAAGTATCCTGGTTATTCATAGCGTTAAAAGGAAAAGTTGCGCCGCGAAGGAAAGTCAATCAACCCTGCTTAAGCGCACGTTTCAGCGCGGAGAAGATGGCAGGATCATTACACTGTGAGACATTAAAGCGCAAAAAATCCGCTGCCGAACCGGATTGACTGAACGCGTTACCGGGCGCCAGCACGACGCCTTCTTTTAAGCAGGCGCGTGACGCCCGTGCGGCATCGGCACCTTCAGGTAGACGGCACCAGAGGAACATACCGGCCTGTGGCGTATGCCAGGGCAGGATATCCAGCGCCGCCAGCTTTTCCAGCGTGGTTTGCATCGCTACCGCCAGCCGTAACCGTACCGATTCCATATGGCGTCGATAGCCGCTGCCTGTCAGCGCGCTGTGCAGCAGCATTGAGGCAAGCTGACCGCCGCCGAAGCTGGTAGCAATTTTCAAATCGACAAGGCTGTCCGTCCAGTCTCGCCGGGCGACAATATAGCCGCAGCGCACCGCCGCCGAAACCGTTTTGGAAAAGCTGCCGATTTGAATAACGTTATGTAAACCGTCATACGCCGCCAGTCTTGGCGCGGGATGGGTTTCAAAATCGGCAAAGATATCATCTTCCACAATAATCAGCCCGGCCGCTTCCGCAAGCTTAAGCATCTGATGGGCAACCACTGGCGTAAGCGATACGCCAGTAGGATTATGGATACCTGCATTAGTGATATAAAGCCGGGGAGCGTGGTTTTGCAGGATTTGGGCAAACGCCGTCAGATCTGGCCCCTGCGGCGTGAACGGCACGCCGACGATCTTTACCGGGTGAGCGCGAAGCAGCGCGTGAAAATTGAAATAGCAGGGATCGTCAACCAGCACGCAGTCTCCCGGCTGGAGTAAAAAACGGCAGATCAAATCTACGGCCTGGGTGCCTGATTCGGTCAGCATGATCTGATCTGCCGTCGCGGTAATCCCCGTTTTCGCCAGCTTGCGGCCTAAAAACTGGCGTAGCTCTGCGTGCCCATAGGGCGAGGCGTAGTCGGTCAGTAGCGCGCTCTGCGCTCGTGCCGCCATGCGCATCGCTTTGCGTACGCCTTCTTCGTACAGCCATGAGGGTGGCAGCCAGCCGCAGCCGGGCTTAAGCAGCTGTGGATCCGCCTCCAGCGCCTGGCGCGATATCCATAAAGGATCGATATCGCGCTCTTTATCGGCCGTCAGCTGCGTTAAATCAAGCGGAGCCGCCGGGCCTGATACAAAAAAACCGGCGCCGGGCCGGGCCGCAATGAGGTTTTCAGCGGCCAGCCGTTCATAAGCTTCCACTACGGTAGAAACCGACACGCCAGAAAGGCGCGCCTGCTGGCGCACGGAGGGCAAGCGCGCGCCGGGAAGATAAGCGCGGGCGGCTATCTGTTTGCGCACCTGCTCCATTACCGAAGCGATACGTGTCTGGCTACGCGGCATGGCGTTCCTCACGCCTGTACTGCATTCACAGCCAGTACAGTTCAGATTAATTGTACTGGATTGTATCTGGCGTAAGCGATCCTGCCAATGCTTAACTGAGCGAAGTCCAACGGGAGAAAGCATGAAAAATAAAGCGAACGGCTGGCTTAGCGGGCTGGCGGGTGTGGTGATTTTTGCCGGATCGCTACCGGCAACGCGGCTGGCGGTGGCGGACTTCACGCCGCTGTTTTTAACTTCTGCGCGCGCCAGCCTTGCGGCGGTGGCGGCACTGCTGCTGCTGGCGCTCGGTCGTCAACGAATGCCGCAGCGTGCGGATCTGTTTTCGCTTATGGTGGTTGCTATGGGCGTAGTGATAGGTTTTCCGCTGCTGACGGCTTTTGCGCTGCAGGACGTTTCCGCCGCTCATTCGCTTATGTACCTTGGGCTGTTGCCGCTCTGTACTGCCGCCTTTGGCGTGGTTCGCGGCGAGCGCAGGCCGCAGCCCGCTTTCTGGCTATTTTCGCTGGCTGGCGGCGCTGTTGTGGCGAGCTACGCGCTGGCCGCTAAAGAAAGTCATGCTTCATGGCAGGATTTACTGACCATAGCGGCCGTGATCGTCTGCGGCGCGGGCTATGCGGAAGGCGCTCGTGTGGCGCGCGGACTGGGCGGTTGGCAAACTATTGCCTGGGCGTTAGCACTGGCTCTTCCGGTAGCGCTGCCCATTGCTGCGCTGACCTGGCCGGCTTCGTTCCAGGCGGTGACGTTTTCCGCATGGATGGGATTAGGCTACGTCTCGCTGTTCAGCATGCTGATCGGCTTTATTTTTTGGTATCACGGCCTGGCGAAGGGCGGCACGGCGGCGATAGGGCAGCTGCAGCTGCTGCAACCTTTTGTCGGCTTTGGTTTTGCGGCACTGTTTCTGCACGAAAGCATCAGCGGCGTAATGCTGGCATGCGCTTTGGCCGCGCTGGGCTGCGTGGCGGGCGCAAAAAAATTTGCCTGAGGGTGAACGAACCGGCGGCATGGGCTGCCGGTTCGCAGGCCGAAGGTTAATCGTTTTCGAGTTTTTCCGGCCAGGCCACGACAGGGAAAGCGTTCAGCGTGGACGGCGCGAACAGCGCGCCCTGGAAGTTGCAAATGCCTGCCGACTCCAACCACATCCACTCTTCGGGCTTGTTAACGCCTTCGGCAATCACGGCGATCTGCAAAGAGGAGCAAAATTTCAAAATCGCCTGCACGATAGCCTGTTTCGGGCCGCTTTTATGCACGTCGGCAATGATGTTGCGATCGATTTTGATTTTGTCAGGCTGAAACTGGGTCAGCAGCACCAGCCCGGCAGAACCGGCGCCAAAGCCATCAATCGCCAGGCTGATACCGGAAGCCTTGAGTTTTTTAATCGCCGCCTCGAATTCGTCCGCGCGGAATACCGTGCCGTTCTCCGTGACCTCAACAACGATTTGCTCAGGCACCAGCCCGTTAGCATGGATCGCCTCCAGCAGGAAATCGACCGCATCCGGCACAATCGCCAGCGACATCGGCAGCAGGTTGATCGACAGCGTCAGGCCATTAATGCCCAGCTGCTTCGCCATCGCAAAAACGTGCTGTTTGGATTTAAGATCGACGCTATACCTTTCACTGCGCGGCAGCCCGGCGAGATAATCGGCCGCCGACATGCCCGACGTTGGGCGCATAACGGCCTCAAGCGACACGATCTGGCGGGAAAGCGGATCGATAATCGGCTGAAAAGCGAAGCTGTAGTCGGCCGTGGCCGAGGGAACGGCCTCGCGGGGCAGCGCTTCCTCGCGATCGACAACGAACTCCCAGGAGTCGCCCGGCGGGATCTCAAAATAGTTTTCCCGTTCGGTGGCGTCGACAAACACGCGCAGGAACTGCAATGCGCGATCGTCGTAAGTCAGCTGATACTTAGAGGTGCCTTTATCGAGCACGGCCTGCAGCACGTTTTCCGGGTCGTATTCACGCAGGTCGAACAGTTCCATGCCGACATTGCCAAAACGTCTGGCGGGCGCGTAATCGCGCATCAGTTCTACCAGATTATGGTGCCGGGGATCGTTGCAGATCTCCTCATAGATAGCGGTCACAGCGTCCTCCGGGCCCTCCAGCACCTGGAAAAAGTGGGTGCCGTTGAACAATAAAATGCCCGTCACGCTGTGTGATTCGTTGACCTGATTGGCTTGTTCGGCCAGTTTCCCCAACGTCTTATACGCGACGTCATCGGAAATATGGCTACGATAGATGATGGTTGACAGCATGGGGGCTTCCAGATTTTTCGCTATTTTATGCATACCTTACCAGATGCCTTTGCGGTGTTGTCCAGCGCAATTTGAAATCGATTAAAATTCAGCTTGTGGCGTCAGCCCGCGAGCTTACTGGATTTCGACGACGTAGTCGTTAACCGGCGTAATTTTTTTAATCAGCCCATGGTTAAAAAGAAAAGTTTCATACTGCCGATAGCGCTGGCGATCCAGGCGGGCCGGGTCGCGGGCAAACAGCGGCAGCGTTTTTACCCATGCCTGTCTGTTCAGCCCGGTGTTCAGCTCAGGATGCAATTTAGCGAATGCCCGCCAGCTTTCTTCAGGATGGGCCTGCAAGTAGTCGTTGCCCTGCTTGAGCGCTATCAGGAACTTTTTGATAGCGGGTTTGTTCAGGCTATCGCGATTCGCCACCAGAATTAGCTCATCATAGGCCGGCACGCCGTAGTCCTCGACGTTGAACACCACGGGATCTTTGCCCTGAAGCTTCACTTCCAGCGCTTCAATATTACGGTAGCCGCCGATGACCGCATCAACTTTGCCGGTCAGCAACGCGCTGGTCAGCTGAAAATTGACGTTAACCAGCTTAACGTCGCTGAGTTGCCGCTGGTCGTGCTGCAGCATAGCGGCGAGCGTGGCCTGTTCGATGCCGCTGACGGAATACCCCACCGTTTTCCCTTGCAGGTCTGCCGGAGAATGCACGCTTTTATCAAGCGTAATCAGCGTGTTGAGTGGGGAATCAATCAGCGTGCCGACGCGTACCAGCGGTAAGCCCTGGTCGGCAAAAAAGTGCAGCTGTGGCTGATAGGTCACCGCCAGATCCACCTTACCGGCCGCGACCAGACGTGGCGGCAACGCCGGATCGGAAGGCGGAATAATCGTCACATCCAGCCCCTGAGCCTTAAACGCGCCAGTCTGCTGCGCCACCATAATCGGCGCGTGATCGGGATTAACATACCAGTCCAGCATCAGCGTCAGCTTTTGCGCCGCGCTGGTGAAAGGAGATAACGTTGCTACCACCAGCCCACAAACTAAAGCTTTTTTCATTATCTTGTCCTTACGGTGATTAACGCTCCGGCGACCAGCGGATCAGGCGGCGCAGCAGGATATCGGTACTCAGCCAGAGCGCAATCGTCATGGCTACCAGCACAAACAGGGCGGCGAAGCAGAGATCGCTCTGCATTCGCGCGTTAGCATTCAGCATTACAAACCCCAATCCTTCGGCGGAGCCCACCCATTCGCCGACAATCGCACCAATGGGCGCGACGGCGACCGCCATCCGCAGCCCTGAGCCAAAGGCCGGCAGCGCCGCCATCAGCCGCACATGCCGCAGCTGCGAAGCGGAAGAGGCACCCATCGTGCGCGCCAGATCCAGATAGTCCTGTTCGACCCGCCGTAAGCCATCAAAAAAAGCGGAGGCAACCGGGAAAAAAATCACCAGGATCGCCATCACAATTTTGGCGCTGATGCCGAAGCCAAACCAGAGCACCAGCAGCGGCGCCAGCGCAAACACGGGGATCGCCTGGCTGGTCAATACCAGCGGCATCAGCCAGCGTTGCAGGCCGGGCGAAAAGGTCATCAGCAGCGCCAGCAGGGCGCCGAGCAGCACGCCCGCGATAAGCCCGCCGGCGATTTCAGTAGCGGTAATAAGCGTGTGGTAAGCGAGATAGCCAGCGTTATCCCGCATAGCCGCAGCCACGGCGATGGGCGAGGGCAACAGAAAAGCCGGGATGCTGCCAGGCGTGGCCAGCTGCCACAGCGCCATCAGCCCGACAAATACCGTGACGCCACGGCGTATCGTTGCTGCATTCATGCCATGTCCTCTGTCAGCTGGCGCATAAGCTGCGCCTGGCTACGCAATAAATTGGGATCGTCGGGCGCTCGCGGCGGCTGACCAGCCAGCTCAGGAAGCTCGCTAAGCCCGGCAGCAGAAAGGATCAGCAGGCGATGACTGAGGCGACAGGCTTCTACTGGATCGTGCGTAATCAGCAGCACGGTGCAGTCGGCCAGCAGCTCTGCGGCCAGCGCCTGAATTTGGGCGCGGGTAATGGCATCAAGAGCGGAAAAGGGTTCATCCATTAGCACAATGGGCCGTCGCTCGTACAAGGTCCGGGCGAGCGCGACACGCTGACGCATCCCGCCCGACAGCGTGGCGGGCAGCGCGCCGGCATTGCCAGCCAGGCCCACGCGTTCAAGCAGATGTTCTGCCCATTGTCTGTCAGCTTTCTCGCCGCGTAAACGCGCACCCAGCGCGACATTGTCGATCGCGCTAAGCCACGGATAGAGCAGATCCCGCTGTCCCATCCAGGCGATGCGTCCGGCAACCGGCAGCCCATCGCTACCCAGCACCGATCCTGTCGAGGGTGCAAGCAGCCCCGCAATGATCTTCAGCAGGCTGCTTTTACCGACGCCGCTGGGGCCAAGCAGAGAAGTAAAGCGGCCACCTGCCAGCGTAAAGCTCAGCTGCTTAAATAACGTACGATCGCTAAAATGCAGGCTGACCGCCTTCACCTCTATACCCGGCGTCATCGCGCTTCCGGCGTAGCACAGGCAGCATCAAGCCCCATCTGCCAGAATGCCGTTTCCAGCCGTGTCGCGGTGGCGAATATTCCCGCCAGCGCCTCAAAGCGGCTCGCGCCGCCGCGCTGGGCGGCCAGGTTTTCAAACAGCGTCAGCGAAGCCTGCACGCCGCTCAGGTAAAGCGGAGCGCCATAGTTTTCAATCCACGGCGCGTAGGGATTGCCGGTCAATACGGTTTGCGTATCGTTCAGCAAGCCGACGCCGATCTCGGCATAGCCAGCCACGCAGGGCATCAGGGCGGTCAACAGATCGAGCGCGTCGCCCGCGTGACCAATATCCAGCACATAGCGGGTATAATTTAGCGTTTCTGGCGCCTCGGTTTCCGCCGCCATCGCCTTCCCGGTCAGGCCCCACTGCGCGCAGTAGCGCACGTGGAGCGGCAGTTCGTCGACGATGGCGTTCAGCGAGCGGATTGCCGCACGCATCTCCGGCAGCGTTTGAAATTTGCTGACCAGCAGCGCGTAGGCGCGGGCAAAATGGATAAGGAACAGATAGTCCTGGATAAGGTAACGGCGAAAAGCCGACGCAGGCAGGGTGCCGTCAGCCAGCTGGCGAACAAAAGGGTGATGGATATAGTGCAGCCAGCGATCGCCGGTCTGTTGACGCAGCCGTCCGTAGAAACCGTCAAACACGGAACCTCCTCAATACTTGAGATCCGGTCAGGCGCGGGAACGTGCGTTATCTGGCTCAGCCGTCCCTTCGCTGGCATGACCCAGATCAGGTTCAAAGGGTTCGGCTTGCGCCATCTCAGCCCGTAACAGGACACCCCTCGGTGCGTATTGTTATACGGTATTTACTTTCTGTTTACAATGCGCAGGCTCAGCACCATTGTGGATTCAGGTCGCTGGCCTCTATGGGTTATTAATAGCGCCATTCGGTAACATTCTGAAAGCAAAAAACCGGTCGGAAGCCGCATGCTGTTCTAAGCTAAAAACTGGTTTGTAATGTGATGCGGAGTCGTATGAAACAACAAAATAAGACTATTGGAATAGCGCCTTACGGTGGTTCAGCGGGGGGGTGGGGAGCGTTAAAGGCCGTTGCCGACGCGATCCGCGGCCAGATGTCGGTCAAACAGGACGTGATCGCGTTGTTTAAAGTCAACCAGCCGCAGGGCTTCGATTGTCCCGGCTGCGCGTGGCCCGATCCTCAGCACGGTTCCTCCTTTGAATTTTGCGAAAATGGCGCCAAGGCCGTTTCCTGGGAAGCCACCAGCAAGCGCACCACGCCGGAATTTTTCTCTGCCCATACCGTCAGTGAGCTTTGGCAACGCAACGCTTTTGAGCTGGAAGGCGAAGGCCGTCTGACTCACCCGATGAAATACGATGCGGCTACCGATACCTATCAGCCTATAGAATGGGAAACCGCCTTCCGTGAAATCGGCGAAAAGCTGCAAAGCTACGAAAATCCGGATAGCGTGGAGTTCTATACCTCAGGCCGCGCTTCTAACGAAGCAGCGTTTCTCTGGCAGCTGTTCGCGCGCGAATACGGCACTAATAATTTCCCGGATTGCTCCAATATGTGCCATGAGCCGACCAGCGTCGGCCTGCCGCAGTCCATCGGCATAGGCAAAGGCACCATCGAACTGGAAGATTTCGATCACTGCGATCTGGTGCTGTGTATCGGCCATAACCCCGGCACTAATCATCCACGCATGCTGGGTACGCTACGTGAAGTCTCCAAACGCGGCGCAACCATCGTGGCGATCAATCCGCTGCGGGAAAGAGGGCTTGAACGCTTTACCTCTCCGCAAAGCCCGGTAGAAATGCTGTCGCTCAGCTCCACCACGCTCGCTTCTACCTATTACAAAGTGCGCGTTGGCGGCGATGCCGCCATGCTGAAAGGCGTGATGAAGTGTCTGCTGGTGATGCACGAGCGGGCGCTGGCGGCCGGAGAGCCCGGCGTGCTGGACGAAAGCTTTATCAGCGAACATACCGAAGGTTTTGACGCCCTGAAGGCGGACCTGGATGCCACCGACTGGCCGCATATTCTGAAAGTCTCCGGTATGACGTTTGAAGAGATCCAGAATATTGCCCACCTGTATGCCAAAGCAGAAAGAACCATTATCTGTTACGGCATGGGTATCACCCAGCACCAGTACGGTACGCAAAATGTACAGCAAATCGCTAACCTGCTGTTGATGCGTGGCAATATCGGCAAGAAAGGCGCGGGGATCTGCCCACTGCGCGGCCACTCTAACGTGCAGGGCGATCGTACCGTCGGCATTACTGAAATCCCGCCGCAGTCGCTGCTGGACAACCTGGAAAAAGTGTTTGGCTTTAAGCCGCCGCAGAAACATGGACACGGTGCGGTGCAGGCTATTCAGGCGATCCGCGACGGCCACTCCAAAGCACTGCTTTGCCTGGGCGGCAACCTGGCGGAGGCGATCTCCGATCCGCAGCAAACCTTCGAGGCGATGCGCAAGCTGGATCTGGTGGTGCATATGGCGACCAAGCTGAACCGCTCGCATCTGCTGTTGGGCAAACATAACTATCTGCTGCCGGTGCTTGGCCGAACCGAAATCGACAGGCAGGCATCGGGCGAGCAGAGCGTGACCGTGGAAGATTCCATGTCGATGGTGCACGCCTCGCGCGGCTCGCTGAAGCCCGCTTCGGAATGGCTGAAGTCGGAGCCGGCCATCGTAGCGGGTCTGGCGAAAGCCACGCTGCCCAACACTAAGGTGAACTGGGACAGAATGATCGGCGACTACAGCTTTATCCGCCAGGCTATCGAAGCCGTTTTCCCGGCCTTTGAGGATTTTAACCGCAAGATCCTACAGCCGGGCGGCTTCCGTCTTTACAACGCCGCGTCGGAACGCAAATGGCTGACGCCGTCGGGTAAAGCGCAGTTTAAGATCATGCAGGGCATTAACGAGGATCCGCGTTCGCTGAAGTGCCACGATTTGGTGCTGACGACGCTGCGCAGTCACGATCAGTACAACACCACGCTGTACGGGCTGAACGATCGCTATCGCGGCGTGACGGGAAGGCGGGACGTGCTGTTTATCTCGGCAGATGAGGCAGAAAAACGCCGCCTGCGGGTCGGCGACAAGGTGCATATGGTGGCGCTCGATCCGGACGGCAAGCAGACCTCGCGACGCCTGGATAATCTGACGATAGTGGTGTACGACATGGCGCCTGGCTCGGTCGCGGCCTACTATCCGGAAGCCAACGTGCTGGTGCCGCTGGACAGCTTCGATACCGAAAGCGGTATTCCGGCTTATAAAAGCATTCCTGTCGCGCTGGAGCACGCAGAAGCGACCGAAACGTCGGGCACGCTGCGCTAAAAATGGGAAGGAGGGGGCGACCTCTCCTTTTCTTCCTGACCCCGCAAAAATAAACGTAATGGCTTTAAAATTGCTTCAGCTGAGCGTACCCTGAGCACGCAATCCTTTCTCCTGCGAGGTTACTGAGCTTCCCGAATATCCGCAGTAATAAAACGAGTAATCAGCACAGAGTAATAAAGAACATAACTCGGATAAAATCGCATAGATATCAAAACGGGAAATTACGGATAGCCTTTCGGAAAACTGACCTAAGTTGAGGTCAATAACATGTTAAAACCTCCTGATACTTTAATGGATAAATAGCGATATTAAGGAAATAAAATGCGACAGAGGATAATCGTATGTCCTGTGATTCAAAACGAAGGTGAGTATTTGCTTTGTAAAATGGCTGCGGATCGTGGTGTTTTTCCGGGGCAGTGGGCCTTGCCTGGTGGAGGGATGGAGGCGGGCGAAACACTGGAAGAAGCCCTGAGGCGCGAAATAAATGAAGAGTTAGGCGAGGAGCTATGCATCACAGATATTCAGCCCTGGACTTTTCGTGATGACATCCGAACCAAAACGTACCCGGATGGCAAAACTGAAGAAATTTATATGATTTATCTTATATTTGACTGCATCAGTACTAATCGAAATATTACTTTTAACGAGGAGTTTCAGGAAATCGCATGGGTCCCCCCTGAAACCTTAAAAGCTATGGATCTGAATGAAGCGACTCGTATCACATTTGCCCACAAGGGCCTTATTTAGCGGCCTGCCCGGCCGCTAGCCCGGTTTATTAGGATGTGAGCCCCCTTATTTTTGATTAAAATCAAAATTATCTGTTAAATATTTCCTTAACTAAAATTTTTACTTTCGCTTGCTTCACAAACTGATTTTTCACCACTACTTTTTCTTTCAACAGGCTTTCTTAATTTCCCGATAGCCTGTGCTACAGGCGCTTTTGCGCGCAGACGCAGGGATAGTGTCTCTTTCGAACATTATACCTGCTGGTTGCCATCAGCCTGAAGGATACTTCTATGAGAGAACTTGATGTTTCAGAGTTAATTTACGTAAACGGAGGAAGTGATAGCATTACCAGTGGCCTGACTGAAACCGAAACAACGCTAACAACGCTAACAACGCTAACAACCCGCGGCGGAATTAAAGATTATGATGGCTGGCAAAGCGGTGCGATAGGCGCAGCGTTAGGAAACGCGCTGTACGTTTTGGGAAAATCATTAGGCTGGTGGAGTTAAAAGAGAAAATCCAGGTGTTTAATCGATACTATTGAAAATGGGATTCAGGGACGTTCGGCAAAATAATCAGAATAGTTTAAGGAGGCGATCAATCAGCATTTTTTCTAAACACATCATTGAAAAGATCCCCGCGCCATCCGGCGCGGGAAACAGGATTTACAGCGCCATATCGTGCTGGGCTGGCGTTTTCTCAGCCTGGCCGGTAATGGTGGACTGCGCAGGCTCCTGAGCAGGCATCTTGATAACCGGTGGCTTGGTCAGCTGCAGCGTGGCCGCGGTGTCATCCCAGACATGCTGCGTCAGCTCGGTGTTACCGTTCAGCGTCTGGCCGTAGGTTGGCACCACTTTATGGATCTTTTCCTGCCATTCCGGCGAGTTGAACTGCTCCGGGAACAGCTTCTTCATCACGTTGATAGCGATAGGTGCCGCAGTCGAAGCGCCTGGCGATGCGCCCAGCAGGGCCGCCACGGTTTTCTGCTGATCGGTCACAATTTCTGTACCCAGCTTCAGCACGCCGCCTTTATCCGCATCTTTCTTGATGATCTGCACGCGTTGACCCGCCTGGATCAGTTTCCAGTCTTCTTTCTTCGCGTCCGGATAGTACTCTTTCAGCGCGGCAAAACGGTCGTCGTCGCTCAGCATGACCTGACCAATCAGGTATTTCACCAGGTCAAAGTTATCCATGCCCACGTGGGTCATCGGCATAAAGTTGCTGGTGGTGGTGGTGCTCAGCAGATCGAACAGCGAACCGTTTTTCAGGAACTTGGTAGAGAAGGTCGCGAACGGCCCAAACAGTACCACACGCTTACCGTCCAGGTTACGCGCATCGATATGCGGAACGGACATTGGCGGTGCGCCTACGGAAGCCTGACCGTACACTTTTTGCAGGTGACGGCTGGTAATGGCCGGATTCTCGGTGACCAGGAAAGAGCCGCCAACCGGGAAGCCTGCATAGTTGTCCGCTTCCGGAATGCCGGTTTTTTGCAGCAGCTTCAGCGCGCCGCCGCCAGCACCGATAAAGACATATTTCGCGTCAATCGCGCGTTCGCCGCCGTTTTTCACGTCTTTGATGGTCACGTGCCAGGAGTTGTCGCTGTTACGCTTAAAGTCGGTCACTTCTGAAGAGGTTTCCAGCTTAAAGTTGCTGTTTTTCTTCAGGCTGGCGGTCAGCTGACGAGTGATCTCACCGTAGTTAACGTCGGTGCCTACCGGCGTCCAGGTGGCCGCGACTTTCTGCTTAGGATCGCGGCCTTCAATAACCAGCGGCGCCCACTGTTTGATCTGATCCTGATCGGTAGAGAACTTCATGCCCTGGAATAGGGTGGTTTTCTGCAGCGCAGCATAGCGCTTGCTCAGGAACTCAACGTTGTCGTCGCCCCAGACAAAGCTCATGTGCGGCGTAGAGTTGATAAAGGAGTGCGGGTTGTTCAGCACGCCGTTTTTCACCTGAGAAGTCCAGAACTGGCGAGAGATCATAAAGGCTTCGTTGATCTCCAGCGCCTTGCTGACGTCGATGGTGCCGTCGGCACGCTCAGGCGTATAGTTCAGCTCCATATTGGCGGAGTGGCCGGTACCGGCGTTGTTCCAGCCGTTGGAAGACTCAAGGGCGACGCCGTCGAGCTTCTCAACCATAATCTGTTTCCAGTCTGGCTGAACGTCTTCCAGCATCGTGCCCAGCGAGGCGCTCATGATGCCGCCGCCGATCAGCAGAACGTCGGTTTTCTCTGGTGCAGTTTCAGCATGGATCGCTGTAGAAATCAGTAACGCAGACAGCGAAACTGAGGTAATCAGTTTTTTTGATTTAATCATGGCAGGTGTCGATAGTCGGGATTTGACATTAGTTAAAAAGTGTCCATAAATATTAAAATATTGTTATGGCAGATTGTATGTGTTTTTAGTTACAAAACTAAAAAATGTCATATTTTAGTTAATTTAGTTACAAATGGGCAGGAAAAAGCGGAGCATCTGTTACGAGATGGTTCAGACATGCCGCTTTCGGCAAGCGTTAATGCAAATTAGCGGCAGCTTCCGTAATACCAGCGTTAACTATAGGGATAAGTTACAGCAGCACGTCCTTGTGCTGTAGAGTCAGCTTTACCGGCTAAGCAGAATAACCGGCATCCGCCGATCGCCTCCCGCCAGGCTAAAGCTTGTCTCCAGCGCAGATTCTGCGCCACTGATCAGATTGATATAGCGTCGGCCAGCCAGCGCCTCCGGCAGGGCGATTTCCGCCGGCGCCCAGTGCGCCTCCTGCAATCGGTTAAACACAAGGCGGGGCAGGATCACAATCAGCGCCGCCTCGTCGTTGGCTCGACCAAAAGCCAGCACGTTCTCCGCCTGCTGACCCGTGGCGCTCAGCGGCAGATAGTCGCCTTTACGAAACAGATCCGGCAGCTGCTGACGCAGGGGCAGCACTTTAGCAATCAGCTGCTGCTTCAGGCGACCGTCCAGCCAGTGCGCTTCATTAGCGGGATCGACCTGCTCAACCTGATTTAACAGCTGCTCCAGCGCGCCGAAATCCGGCTCGCGACGGTTGTCGGGATCCACCAGGCTCAGATCCAGCGTTTCGCTGCCCTGATAAATATCCGGCACGCCCGGTGCGGTCAGCTTGATGGCCGTCTGGGTCAGGCTGTTAACAAGGCCTGCGTGGATAAAGGGCTGGAGCGACGCGGTGAAGTCCTGCAAAAAAGCCTGATTATCGGGCGACAGCAGATGACGCACATAGTCGAGCACGGCATTTTCATAGGTTTCGTTGCTGTCGGCCCAGTCGGTGCGCAGCTTCGCCTCACGCAGCGCTTTTTCTACAAAGCCGGTAAAGCGCTCCTCCAGCGCCTTGAGGCCTTCAGCATCATCAGGCGCCAGATCGGTGGGCCATGCGCCCGCCAGCGACTGGTACAGCATCCACTCCACGGCGGGTTTTGGCGCAGGGCCGTCCTTAAGCTGCACCACCTGAGACTGGTTGCCTTGCCGCCAGCGAGAGACGCACTCCGCCCAGCGCTCCGGCGCTTCGCTCAGCGTATAGAGGCGCGCTCGCGCATCTTCGCCACGCTTGGTGTCGTGGGTAGAGGTGCCGGAAAGGGCGTCCGGCTGACGGGCCAGCCGCTCCTGCATCTCCTGGTGGAAACGTTCCGGCGAGAAGTCATCCGGCATCGGCTCCGCGCCGACCTCATTCAGCGCCAGCGCCATATGCAGGCGGAAAAACAGCGTGTCCTCGACCGATTTTGCCATCAGCGGCCCGGTCAGCTGCTGGAAGCGGGTGCGGAAGCTGGCGGCGTCGTCACTGGCGGCAGCGGAAACTTCGCCCGCCATAATCCGCGTTAAAAAGCCCAGCGCCTCGGGATCCGGTGCCTTAACGCCCTGGCGCACCTCGTCCGCTACTTTCAGCAGCAGGTCGGCATCTTCGGGCGGCAGCCCCTCTGTTGTGCCGTAAGTGCGGTAAACGGGGAAGGCGACCAGCAGCTCCCGCAGCGCCGTCAACAGCGCTTTCTCTTCCAGCGGCTCGTTATCGGCGGCGGCGATAGTGGTGGCAAGCTGCAAAAGCCTGGTCGCTTCACCGGCGAAGTTGCGGGTCGCCATCAGCATTTTGGCCGCGCGCAGCTCCGCCTGCACGTCAACCGGCTTGCCCAGCAGCGTTTCATAGGCCTGCCGCAGCTGACGAATATGTTTGCCGTCCACCAGCGCTTCGGACAGGGAAGCAATAAATTCATACCCAGTGGTGCCGGAGACAGGCCAGTCGGCAGGCAGATGCTCGCCCTTAGCCAGGATCTTTTCTACCGTGATATAGCAATCCGGTCCGGCTTCCTGACGCAGCCGTTCCAGATAGCTTTTAGGATCGGCCAGCCCGTCGACGTGGTCAACGCGCAGGCCCTGCACCGCGCCGCTGCGCACCAGCTCGAGGATCAGCTGGTGCGCATCATCGAACACCGCCTTATCCTCCACCCGCACGCCGGCCAGCCCCGTGATTTCAAAAAAGCGGCGGAAGGAGAGGTCGCGCGGCGCGTCCCGCCAGGACATCAGCCTGTAGGGCTGGCTGTCGTGCAGCGCAGCGATATCGGCTTTGTCGGTGAGTTGCAGCACCGCCTCCGCCCGATCCTGCCAGCTTGCAGGCGTCAGCGGATAGAAATGTTCGTAGTAAGCCAGCGCCGGTTTCCCGGTTTGCGGATCGGGTTTAACCGCGATAGCGCCGTTTTCAAGCTCCACCTCAAAATCATCGCCAAGGAAAGGCAGCGTCAGACGACGTGACCAGTCGATATCAAAATGGTGGGCGTAGCGGCTGTTTTCGCCGTGCTCTACCACGTCGCGCCACCAGGCGTTTTCCAGCGATGAGGCCATATGGTTCGGCACGATATCGATGATCAGCCCCAGGCCAGCCTGTTGCAGCGTTTTCACCAGACGATCGAAGCCCTCACGGCCGCCAATTGCCGGATCGATTTCATTGGCGTTGATAACATCGTAACCGTGGGTAGAGCCGGAAAGCGCGGTAAAAATGGGCGACGCGTAGAGATGACTAATGCCCAGCTGTTTCAGATAGGGAACAAGCGCGGCGGCCCGATCGAAAGTCATGCCGCTGCGGAACTGGATACGGTAGGTCGAGGCTGGAATAGTCACGCGGTTTCTCCCGGAGCAAGGCGAACAAGGATGGCATGCTGGGGCAGCTCGGTGATGGCCTGCGGCCAGCTAAAAATCGTCTCGCCCGGCATGTCCGGCACGGGCTGGGTTTTCTCGCCGATATTCAGCGCGATCGACAGCGTGCCCTGAGGGAACGTCCAGCTGACAGCGACGAAACCGGCGGCGGTTTGCAGCACTTTGCCGCTGTTGCCGCCTGCAGTGGTGAGCAGCGGCACGATATAGCGCTGCCGCACGGCCAGCAGCTCTTTGGTCAATGCCAGCCACGCCTGTCCCTGCGGGCTTTGCGTTTTTTGCCAGTCCAGCTTTGAAGCGTCAAACGTGCTTTTGGCATTAGGATCGGGCACGCTTTCGTCTTCATGTCCGGCATGGCCCTGGAATTCACGCGCGCGCCCTTCGCGCACCGCTTTAGCCAGATCGCCGTGGAAATCGGTAAAGAACAGGAAAGGCCGGGTTTCGCCGTACTCTTCGCCCATAAACAGCAGGGGAATATGCGGCGAGCAGAGCAGCGTGGCCAGCAGCACTTTGGTGCGATCGGCGCCCGCCAGCTGGATCAGCCTGTCGCCCTGGGCGCGGTTGCCCGTCTGGTCATGGTTCTGAATAAAATCGACAAAAGCGACCGGCGGCTGACCTGAACTTTTCACGCCGCGTTTTTCACCCGACTGCGCCGAGACTTCGCCCTGATAAGCGAAGCCTTCCGTCAGAATGCGCGCAATAAGCTTTTCCGGCTCGTTAGCGAAGTCGCGATAGTAGGCGTGGGTTTCGCCGGTGGCGAAAACGTGAATGGCGTTATGGAAATCATCGTTCCACTCGCCGGTAAACAGCGGCACGCTGCCGTCCTCTTCACGCGGGTGCAGGAAAATGACGTTACGGCTGTCCTCGGTGGTGAGGTGAACCGGCCGGTCGGTGATTTCTGCACGAATACGTTCGGCGATAGCGATCAGCGCATGTTTTTCCGAGGTGTCTTCAATCTGATCGATGGCGTCAAAACGCAGCCCGTCCAGATTGTACTCCTGTAGCCAGTACAGCGGCGCTTCCACCATATAGTCGCGAGCCGCCGCGACGTCATAAGCGATTCCGGCTCCCCAGGGAGTCATGCGCTCTTTATGAAAGAAGTCGGGCGCCAGCAGCGGCAGGTAGTTGCCTTCCGGGCCAAAATGGTTCAGGACGATATCAAGCACCACCGACAGGCCATGACCGTGCGCGGCGTCGATAAAGGCTTTGAAATCGTCCGGCGTGCCGTAAGCGGAGTGCGGCGCGTAAAGCAGCACGCCGTCGTAGCCCCAGCCGCGATTGCCGCCAAACTGCGAAACGGGCAGCACTTCCAGCATGGTGATACCCAGCTCCGCCAGGTGAGGCAGTTTCTCTATGGCGGCCCGAAAGGTGCCTTCCGGGGTAAAGGTGCCGATATGCATTTCGTACACCACCGTTTCAATCCACGGACGACCGCGCCATTCATGCTGCCAGCTATAGCTTGCGGGATCGATAACCACAGAGGGGCCGTTAACGTCCGCCTTTTGCGCACGCGATGCCGGATCCGGCACCACCATGCCGTCGGCAAGCACAAAGTTGTATTCCGCGCCGGGCGCTACCTCGCTAACCTCCGCCTCAAACCAGCCGTCGCCGCTGGCGGACATGGCCATATCTTTTCCGGCCAGCCTGAGCGTGACGCTTTTTTGCCCGGTAGCCCAAAGGCGAAAACGAATCTTACCGTCGGCCACATACTCGGCCCCCCAGCTCTTACTAAATGTTCCGGATCCCATTCAATAGCCTCTTTAAGCACAGCGGTGAGCGATAGACGACATCGCAAGGAGTGCGATGTAAGCTTTGAAGAAATCATAGACTATTGCGTAGAAAGTGAAGGGTATGCGGCAGGGCGCAAAAAGCAGGATGAGGTTGGGTTTTGCCGGGCCTGGCGACGGCCCGGACGTGCTTATTACAGGCCTGGTGGAAAAATCACGGGTAAAGCTGCGCCAGTTCAACCTTGCTCAGCCCGGTTAGCGTTGCCACGGCCTGAAGGTCAAATCCCTGCCGCAGCATCGCCCGGGCGATATTGCGCGCCTCCGCTTTTCGACCGAGCCGCATTCCTTTACGCATTCCTTTTTCGACGCCCATTTTCATCCCTTCCTGAACGCCTGTTTGCTTGAGCTACTGTGCGATAGTCATCAGTTTCTCCTCGTGTTGCGGCACGCGCTGTGCCAGCTGCTGTACAAATACCTTTGCGTCTGAAGCTTCACCTGCAAGCAATAAATAGTTTACCAGTGAAATCAAATGCTGTTCTGTGAGATCTCCCGCTAAAATCAACGCGGTCAGCCTGTCCAACAGGTCCGTCATATCGCGCTGGTGAATATGCTTTTGTACCAGCGTCAGCGCTGCCATCTTCCGGTGATGCACAATCTCGTCATCGGGGATCGCCGTGACGTCGACAAGGGGGAAATGGGTGCCATAGATCCTGCCCGCCATATCGGGATCGGTAAATCCATGAAGCCAGTGGGTCGAAAAAGGATAGGGCGACCGTTTGCCGTTATAAAACAGCACCGGGATCACCAGCGGCAGCTTAGTGTGACCGGCGTCCAGATGGCGCTGCATCACGGCAACCGCGTAGCGCAGCAGCCGGAAGGCCATATGACGATCGGGCGTCGACTGGTGTTCAATCAGCACATAAATATAGCCGTCGCCGCCGGCGGTTTTCAGGCTATAAAGCACATCGCTGAAGCAGGCGCGCAGGCTCTCTTCAACAAAGCTGCCGGACGCCAGCCGCAGAGTCGAAAAATCGCAGGCGGCCCGCACCGACTCGGACAGATGCTGCGCCATAAAATCTTTCGCGACAGCGGGATCGGTCAGAAATTGCTTAAAAACCGCATCGTGCGGCGTGCGGGTGATTTTTTTCCTTTTTCTGGCGGGCATACCAGCCTCCACTGCTGTCCGGCTTTCCTTTGGCCGCACTATAGCGCACCAGCCGCCGACTGACCGCCACGCAGGTTAATCCGCGAGAGCCAGCTTCCAGTTTCCTTCGCCCAGCGCTTCGCGCGCCTGAGCACTCAGGCGGCTATCGGTGACGATGGTGTCGAAGATCTCCAGCGGCAGCGCCATAAACGTGGCGATTTTATTGTATTTGGAGCTGTCGCTGAGCAGTACGCGCTTGCTGCTGACGTCGCACACCGCCTGCTTTACCGTGACCTTGTCCTCGTCCGGGGTAAAGAGGCCTCGCGGGCCCCAGCAGGATGCAGAGATAAAAGCGATATCAATAGCGAGATGGCGCAGGCTGCGCGCCGCGCTTTCCCCGACGCAGGAACGATTTTCGCGGCATACCGTGCCGCCGGTGTGGATCAGCCGACAGCGGCTTTTCTCCATCAGCAAGGCCGCCACCATAAAGTCGTTGGTCACCACCAGCAGGTCGTCGCGATCCAGCAGCTCGCCGGCCAGCGCCAGCGTGGTGGTGCCCGCATCAATATAAATACAGCTGTTGCGGGGAATATGCTGCGCGGCGCGGCGGCCAATCGCATTTTTCTCCGCATTATAGAGCGAGGTTTTGGTCTGGTGCGACGGTTCCGCCGCCAGCCGTTCCGCCGAACGCACGCCGCCGGATACCGCCAGCAGCGCGCCTTGTTCCTCCAGCTTCTGCACGTCGCGTCGAATGGTCATATGCGATACGCCCAGCCGTTCGCTCAGTTCCGAAAAGCTCACCACGCCGCGTTCGGCCACCATCGCCAGGATCTGCTGATGTCGTTCAACCGGGATCACGTCTGCTCCTGTGAAATTATCAATTTTTCACATTGTAATGGAAAGGGATGGCCGCGCGAATAGAAAATTTGCCGGTTCTGCGGTGTGGTTCCGCCTTTTCGCCTCAAGATTCAGTGCTGACAGCGCTTGTGAAGAAATGTTCTTTTTTGTTCGCCGCCTTCAATTTGTGATGCGCGGCACATTTATTCATCCGATAAGCTGGCACGATTAACAACATTGAACAAATAATCACTTAATTTAACAACGGAGGCCACGGTGCCAATTCAAAACGTTTGCGTAATCGGTTTAGGGTCGATGGGGATGGGCGCAGCCGCCTCCTGCATTCGTGCGGGGCTGAACACCTGGGGCGTCGATCTTAATCCAGCGGCGCTGGAAACGCTGCGCCAGGCGGGCGCCCGCGATGCGCAAACCGCCGCCGACGGGTTCGTCGATCAGCTTGAGGCCGTGCTGCTGCTGGTGGTCAACGCTAAACAGGTTAACGCTATTTTATTCGGCGATAATGGCCTGGCCGCCAGGCTGAAGCCGGGCACGGTGGTGATGGTGTCGTCCACTATCTCTGCGCAGGACGCGCAGCAGATTGAACAGCGGCTGGCGCAGCATCAGCTGCTGATGCTGGACGCGCCCGTTTCCGGCGGCGCGGCCAAAGCGGCAACCGGTGAGATGACGGTGATGGCCTCCGGCAGCGATGCCGCGTTTGAACGTTTGCAGCCGGTGCTGGAGGCGGTGGCGGCAAAAGTCTACCGCGTCGGCAGCGAAATCGGCCTGGGATCCACCGTAAAAATTATTCATCAGCTGCTGGCTGGCGTGCATATCGCGGTGGGAGCGGAAGCGATGGCGATGGCCGCCCGCGCCGGTATCCCACTGGATACCATGTATGAGGTCGTCACCAATGCGGCGGGCAACTCATGGATGTTTGAGAACCGGATGCGCCACGTGGTCGACGGCGACTACAGCCCGAAATCCGCAGTCGATATCTTTGTGAAAGATCTCAACCTGGTGGCCGAGACGGCAAAAGCGCTGCAGTTTCCGCTGCCGCTGGCCTCTACCGCGCTGAACATGTTTACCGAAGCCAGCAACGCCGGCTATGGCCGTGAAGACGACAGCGCGGTGATCAAGATTTTCAGCGGTATCACGCTGCCTCAGGGCAAGGAGCAGGCATGACGCGTTTAGGAGTGATTGCCGACGACTTTACCGGCGCGACCGATATCGCCAGCTTTCTGACGCAGAACGGCCTGGCCACCATCCAGTTTAACGGCGTGCCTGAACAGCAGGAAAGCCTTGCCGCACAGGCGATCGTTATCAGCCTGAAGTCGCGTTCCTGCCCGGTTGAGCAGGCGGTTGACCAGTCGCTGGCCGCGCTGCGCTGGCTCCGGGAGCAGGGCTGCGATCGTTTCTATTTTAAATACTGCTCCACCTTCGACAGTACGGAGAAAGGCAATATCGGCCCGGTCACCGACGCGCTGCTATATGAGCTTGGCGAAACGCAGACGGCGATCTGTCCGGCGCTGCCGGTGAACGGCCGCACCGTCTACCAGGGCCATCTGTTTGTCGGCGAACAGCTGCTGTCGGAGTCGGGGATGCGTCATCATCCGGTCACGCCGATGACGGACAGCAATCTGCTGCGCCTGATGGCGCGTCAGGCTAAGGGCAAAGCGGGCCTGATTACCGCCGCCACGCTGGATCTCGGTGCCGAAGCGGTGCGCGAAAAATTAAGCGAGCTGAAGACCGCCGGGGTGAATTATGTGGTGCTGGATGCGCTCAGCGAACAGCATTTACTGACCCAGGGCGAGGCGCTGCGCGAGATGCGCCTGGTCACCGGCGGCTCCGGCCTGGCTATCGGGCTGGCGCGCCAGTGGGCCACTACGCAAAACCTTGGTAACGAGGCCGAAACGGCAGGGCGTCCACGCGGCGAGCGCGCGGTGGTGATTTCCGGCTCCTGCTCGCAGATGACCAACCGGCAGGTCAACGCCTATCGTCAGCAGGCGCCCGCGCGTGAAGTAGAGGTCAGCCGCTGTCTGGACAATGTAGACGACTATGCCCGCGAGCTTGCCGACTGGGTTGCCGATCAAAACGCCCGGCCGCTGGCGCCGATGCTTTACGCCACGGCGGATGCGCAACAGCTACAGCTTATTCAGCAGCAATACGGTGCACAGCGCAGCAGCGAGGCGGTAGAAACCCTGTTCGCCGCCGTGACCCGCAACCTGAAGGCGCACGGCTGGCAACGCTTTATCGTAGCGGGCGGCGAAACTTCCGGCGTGGTGGCGCAGAGCCTGGACGTGACCGCTTTCCATATCGGCCCGACCATTTCCCCCGGCGTGCCCTGGGTAAGGGATATTCATCAGCCGCTGTCGCTGGCGCTGAAGTCAGGCAATTTTGGCGACGAGCAGTTTTTCCGCCGCGCGCAAACGGAGTTTTCATCATGACAGAACAACAGGCCCGCCAGGAGATGGTGAAGCTGGGCGCCTCTTTTTTCCAGCGCGGCTACGCTACCGGCTCTGCCGGCAACCTTTCTGTGCTGCTGGAGGACGGTAATCTGCTGGCGACGCCGACCGGCTCCTGTCTGGGCGAACTGGACGGCGATCGCCTGTCTAAAGTGACGCCGCAGGGCGAATGGATCGCCGGCGACAAGCCCTCCAAAGAGATCGCCTTTCACCGGGCGCTTTATCTGAACGATCCCGACTGCAAAGCGGTGGTGCACCTGCACAGCCACTATCTGACCGCGCTCTCCTGTCTGGAAGATCTGGATCGGCAGAACTGTATCCGACCGTTTACGCCTTATGTGGTGATGCGCGTCGGCGATGTGCCTGTCGTGCCTTATTACCGGCCGGGCGATACGCGGCTGGCAGACGATCTCGCCGCGCTGGCGGGGCGCTATCGCGGCTTTCTGCTGGCGAACCACGGCTCGGTAGTGGTAGGCAGCTCGCTGCGCGAGGCGGCGGATAATACGGAAGAGCTGGAAGAGACGGCGCGCCTGATTTTCACGCTGGGCGACCGCGCGATCCGCTACCTCAGCGAGGCCGAAGTTGACGAGTTAAGGAGCCGATAATGCCGAAGTTTGCAGCCAATATTTCCACCCAGTTTACCGAAGTGCCTTTCCTGGATCGCTTTGCCGCGGCGGCCGACGCCGGTTTCGAGGCCGTGGAATTTCTGTTTCCCTATGACTACCCGGCGCAACAGCTAAAAGCGCGGCTGGATGAACATAACCTTAAGCTGGTGCTGTTTAACACCGCGCCGCGCGACGTGCAGTCAGGAGAATGGGGCGTAACGGCGATCCCGGGGCGCGAAGCCGATGCCCGCGCCGATATCGACAGCGCGCTGGAGTATGCGCTGGCGCTGAACGTCTCGCAGGTGCATATCATGGCTGGCGTGGTGCAGGAAGGCATGGATCGCGCGGCCTGCGAGCAGACGTTTATCAGCAATATTCACTATGCGGCCGACCGTTTTGCGCCGCACGGCATCACCATCCTGCTGGAGGCGCTCGGCCCCAAAATCAAGCCCAACTATCTCTATGCCAGCCAGTATCAGACGCTGGCGATGATGGCGCGTATCGATCGGCCAAACGTCTTCACCCAGCTCGACCTGTTTCACGCGCAGATGGTGGACGGCAACCTGAGCCACCTGATCCGGGAAAACGCTGGGCGCTATCGTCACGTGCAGATCGCCTCTGCACCGGATCGCCACGAGCCGGACGAGGGCGAAATCAACTACCCGTGGCTGTTTACCCTGCTGGATGACGTGGGCTACGACGGCTGGGTAGGCTGCGAATATATTCCACGCAACGGCACGCTCGCCGGGCTTGGCTGGTTTAAACCCTGGGCGAAAAAACGCTAAGCCTGTGTTACCCGGCGCCTTCGCGCCGGTTTACCTCACCCTTTACCTGCACCGGGTCTGTTAAAACGATAAGAATAGAAGGATTACCATGTCCACCGCTATGCTGTTAGCCATCGCGACCGCCAGCGTCGTTGTTCTGCTGCTGCTGGTCATTAAAGCCAAAGTCCATCCCTTCGTTGCGCTGTTGATTGTGAGCCTGCTGGTCGCTATCGCCACCGGCATTCCGTCTGAAAAAATCATGGAAATCATTATGAGCGGCATGGGCGGGCTGCTCGGTCATATCGCTATTATCATCGTACTGGGCGCGATGCTCGGCGCGATTATTGAGGCATCGGGCGGCGCAGAGTCGCTTGCGCAGCGTTTCAGCAAGACGCTGGGCATCCGGCGCACCGTAGCGGCGCTGACCATGGCGGCGTTTATCCTGGGGATCCCGGTGTTTTTTGAAGTCGGCTTTATTATCGTGATCCCGCTGATCTACGGCTTCAGCAAAGTTGCGCGCGTCTCACCGATCAAGTTCGGTTTGCCGATGGCGGGCGTCATGCTGACGGTGCACGTGGCGCTGCCTACGCATCCTGGCCCGGCGGCGGCGGCCGGGATCCTGCACACTGATATGGGCTGGCTGATGCTGCTGGGCCTGGTAATTTCGATCCCGGTGGGCATTGTCGGCTACCTGGTGGCGAAGGCGATGAATCGCCAGCGCTTTCAGCTGTCGGTGGAGGTACTGGAAAGCCTGCAAATGGCGAAGCCGGAAGGCGCAGAGAAAAAGAGCGAGACGCCGGGCGCGCTGATGATTTCTGGCCTGATCGTGGTGCCTATCGCGCTGATTGTGCTGGGTACGCTGGCGCATTCGCTGCTGGCGGAAGAGAGCCTGCTGCGTAAGGTGATGACGGTGATCGGCACGCCGCCGATAGCGTTACTTATCGCGCTGGCGCTGGCCGCGTGGCTGCTGGGATTGCGTCGCGGCTGGAGCAAAGACAAGCTGGAAGATCTGACCGGCCGCGCCATTCCGGGATCGGCCAGCGTAATTCTGGTAGCGGGCGCCGGCGGCGCATTTGGCAAAGTGCTGGTAGAGTCGGGCGTAGGTAAAGCGCTGGCGTTAACGCTGGAAACGCTGCATCTGCCGCTGGTGCCGGCGGCGTTTATCCTGTCGCTGGCGCTGCGCGCCTCGCAGGGATCGGCCACGGTAGCGATCCTGACCACCAGCGGCTTGCTGACGTCGGCGGTGGGCGGCGCAAACGAGATGGACAGGGTGCTGGTGACGCTGGCCGCCTGCTTTGGCGGGCTGGGCCTGTCGCACGTGAACGATGCGGGCTTCTGGGTGGTAACGCGCTATCTGGGGCTGTCCGTGGTCGACGGTCTGAAAACCTGGACGGTGTTAACCACGGTGATGGGCCTGAGCGGCTTTGCGCTGACGTGGCTGGTGTGGGCGCTGGTCTGACCGGAGTGATAAAGGAGGAAGGGGTACTTTCCTTCCTCCTTTAAGGCTTACTGCGGATCGGCGGTTCTTTTTTCCAGCTTGCTGGCCAGATAAGGCGCGGTCAGGCTCTCAGCCGCCTGGCTGACCGTTTCAGGTGTTCCAGCCGCCACGACGCGGCCGCCGTTACTCCCGGAACCCGGCCCTAAATCGATCACCCAGTCCGCCTCGGCGGCGATGCGCATATCATGTTCGGCCATGATAACGGTATCGCCACGCTGCACCAGCCGATCCAGCACGCCCAGCAGTTTATCCGTATCGGAAGGATGGAGGCCCGAAGATGGCTCGTCCAGCAGATAAAGCGTTTTCCCCCGCTGCGCGCGCTGAAGCTCCCAGGCCAGCTTGATGCGCTGGCATTCGCCGCCGGATAATTCCGTGGCCGGCTGGCCTAATTTCAGGTATCCCAGCCCCAGGGCGGTAAGCGCCGTTAAAGAACGCTGAATGGTGTCATTGCCGTCAAAAATGGTAACGGCCTCATCCACGGTCAGATCAAGGACGTCAGCAATTGTTCGGTTTTGCCACCGTATCTTCAGCGTTTCCTCGTTGTAGCGGGCGCCGCCGCAGGCGGAACAGGGCGCGCTTACGCCCGGCATAAACATCAGTTCAATGGTGATTTGCCCCTGGCCTTCGCAGACCGGACAGCGCCCCTCGGGCAAATTGAAAGAGAACCGGCTCGCGGTAAAGCCTCGCCGTTTTGCCTCGTCGGTTTCTGCAAACAGCTTACGCACAGTGTCAAAAAAGCCGGTGTACGTTGCCAGGTTGGAACGAGGCGTGCGTCCGATAGGGCGCTGATCGATGCGGATCAGCCTTTTAAGGCTGTCGCCTCCGGCAACAATGTTCCCCTGCACATCTGACGTCTCGTCTTCTTCCCCGGCCTCTTCATCCCCCGGCGTGTTATCCAGCCGTGCCAGCAAGCCCGGCAGGACGCGGGTCAGCAACGTTGATTTCCCCGAACCCGATACGCCGGTGATCACGGTCATGCTTTCAAGGGGAATGGCCACATCAAGCGCGGAAATATTGTTGCAACTAACCTGTTCCAGCCTGAGCCAGCTGGCCGGGGTGTTACGCTGGCGTAAACCCGGCTGCTGCTCGCTGAACAAATAAGGCGCCGTACGTGACGCTGTCACTTTCTCCAGCCCGTCCGGCACACCGTTATAGACGATTTCGCCTCCCTGGCGGCCCGGCCCTGGCCCCACCTCAATCAGCCAGTCGGCTTCGGCAATCACATCAAGATTGTGTTCTACAATCGCCAGCGAGTTGCCGGCCTCCAGCAGCGAACGCAGGGAATGCAGCAGCGCCTGCACATCGTCCGGATGCAGCCCGGCGGAAGGCTCATCCAGCACGTACAGCACCCCGAAAAGCTGTGAAATAAGCTGGGTCGCCAGCCGTATCCGCTGAAGCTCTCCGGAAGAGAGCATGGTGGTCTGCCGTCCCAGAGCAAGGTGGCCCAGCCCCAGCTTCTCAAGCTGATCAAGACGGCCGCAGATGTCCGACGCCATTCTTGTGGTGGCTTCCCGCAGCGCCGTTTCCTTTGGCAAAGAAGCAGCCTCGCCCTCGGCAAACGGCAGCAACAGCGTTTTCAGCTGTGTCAGGGTCAGCTCGCCCATCCCGGCGATATCGTAGCCGGCAAAGGTGACGGCCAGGGCGTTTGGGTTAAGCTTTTTCCCCTGACAGGCGGGACAAGGCGCCGTGGCGATAAAGGGGGAAAGCCGCTTTTTAACGGACTCTTTTCCGCCGGCATAGCTTTGCAGCAGATATCTTTTGGCGCTGGTGTAGGTGCCGGTATAGTCAGGTTTCATCCCGGCCGCGATCGCCGCTTTTTGCTGCTTAGCATTCATATCCGGAAACACGGGCACGGAGGGTTGCTCATCGGTAAACAGTATCCACTGCCGGTCCTTTGCCGATAAGGTTTTCCACGGCGCATCCACGTCGTAGTCGAGCATTTCAAGAATGGTGCGCAGGTTTTTTGCTCCCCAGCCGTTTGGCCACGCGGCTATCGCGCCTTCGCGAATACTTAACGACTCATCAGGCACCAGCGCATCGGCTTTCACTTCATGCGTCCTGCCCGTGCCCTGACACAGCGTACAGGCACCCTGCGGATTATTGGGCGAGAACGCCTCGGCAGGCATAAACGGGATCCCCTCAGGGTAATGCCCGGCACGGGAAAAAAGCAGGCGGAGCGTGACCGAAATACGGGTCAGGCTGCCTACCGTGGAGCGCTCCTGAGCGCCTGCGCGACTCTGCTGGAGCGCGACGGCCGGCGGCAACCCGTCGATGTTGTCCACGTCCGGCACCGGAGCCTGCTCAATCAGGTGGCGCACGTGTGGCGCGACGGATTCCAGATACCTTCGCTGCGCTTCCGCATAGAGCGTATCGAAAGCCAGTGAGGATTTGCCCGAGCCGGAGACGCCAGTAAAGATGACGATGGCATCGCGAGGGAAAGAGAGTGAGACATCTTTCAGATTGTGTGTTCTCGCTCCGTGTACGCTTACGTCAGTGCTGTCGACTTTCTGTTGAGCGGCGCGTTCAGTTCTGGTCGGCGTCATAGTATCCCTGTAAAAATTGATGTGGCTGACAGTATCGGAGCGTTCAAAGCAGGCCCGATCCTGAATGGCGTGCAGGAAAGGGTAGTTCTGTTAAGGCGATCACACAATTCGCCTCAGTCAGGCGAATTGCTAAAATTTTTTTTATCTCAGCGAAACTTTTCCCTGTTGTTCGACGAACCTCTGGTTAAGGAGATGGTTTCCTTTCACCTGTCGAATAATGGAGAGATGTTTATGCGTATGAACCTGAAAGCCCTGACCGCCGCCACGCTGCTGGCGCTTACCTTACCCATGACCAGCGCCTTTGCCGCCCTGCAGGTCGGTGAAAAAGCGCCGGACTTTAAGCTTGATGCCGCGCTGGCCGGTAAATCGACCACGTTCTCGCTGCAGCAGGCGCTGCAAAAAGGCCCGGTGGTGCTCTATTTCTTCCCGGCCGCGTTTAGCGCAGGCTGTACCCTGGAAGCGCATGACTTTGCCGAAGCGACCGATGAGTTTAACAAGCAGGGCGCGACGGTGATTGGCGTGACGGCAGGCAATACCGATCAGATTGCTAAATTTTCCCAGCTGGAATGCCGCGATAAATTTACCGTAGCCGCCGATCCGGGTGCGAAAGTCGCGACGGAATATAAAAATACGCTGGAGATGAAAGGGAAAACCTATTCCGACCGCACTTCCTATGTGATTGCGCCGGACGGCAAGATCCTGCTCAGCTATACCGACAAAAATCCGGACGCGCATATTCAAAAAGCGATGGACGCGGTGAAAAAATATCGCCAGGCCAACCCGGCATAACGGAGTAGGTTTATCATGCTGACTGCTATCGCTGCCGCCTTCCTGGGCGGCCTTATCCTGAATTTAATGCCGTGCGTGTTTCCGGTGATTTCGCTGAAGGCGCTGAGCCTGCTGCGCCATCATGACAGGCCTGCACAGGCTCGTGCCGAAGGCCTGGCGTTTCTGCTCGGCGTGGTGGTGACCATGGTGGCGCTGGTGGGCGTGCTGCTGCTGGCGCGGGCGGGCGGATCGTCGGTCGGCTGGGGATTTCAGCTTCAGTCGCCGCTGGTGATCGCGCTGCTGATCCTGGTGATGCTTGGCTCGGCCCTCAATCTTTTTGGGCTTTTTGAGGTCGGGCTTTCGGTGCAGCGGGTAGGGGGAATAGGCGGCGATCGCGGCGGTCTGACCGGCTCTGCGCTGACCGGCGCGCTGGCAATTATTGTGGCGACGCCCTGTAGCGCGCCCTTTATGGCCAGCGCGGTCGGCTATGCGCTGACCCAGCCGCCGGTGGTCAGCCTGATTATCTTTATCTCGCTGGCGCTGGGATTTGCTGCACCTTTTACGCTGATTTCTTTTTTTCCGGTGCTGGCGAAAGTGCTGCCTGCGCCCGGCGCCTGGATGTCGACGCTGAAACAGGGGCTGGCGTTTCCGATGCTGGGCGCGGTCGGCTGGCTGATTTGGGTGCTGGAGCGGCAGGCCGGCTCGGCGGCGCTGGCGGCTATCCTGGCCTGCTGTCTGCTGCTGAGCTTTGCCGCCTGGCTGTATGGCATGGCGCAAAAACGTCAGATGATGGGCAGGCGTCACTGGGCGCTGCATAGCGCAACCGTGGTATTTCTGCTGCTGGTGGCGGTGCCGCTGCTTAACCTTAACGCCACCGCCACGCCGCAAAACAGCGCCGAAACCGCACAGGCTGCGGCAGCCGTTGCCTGGACGCCGCAGAATGTCGAGGCGATTAAAGGGCAGGGCAAACCGATTCTGGTAAACTTTACGGCGTCCTGGTGTATTACCTGCCAGGTAAACGATCGCACGTCGCTTTCTACCCAGGCTGTTAAAGCAGCAATGGCGCGTACCGATACCATCTATATGGTTGCGGATTCCACTAAGTACAATCCGGATGTGGAACAGGCGCTGAGCGATTTCGGTCGGGGCGGACTGCCGCTTTATGTGGTTTATCCGGCAGACGGTGGCAAACCGGTCGTGCTGCCGCAGGTGCTGACGCCCAATATTGTTATCTCGGCGCTGGATCGCGCCACTGAACACGGGAAAAAATCGTGAGCAAGCGTAGTGACTACAAGCCCGGCAGATAACGTTTTGCAGGCGGGCAATGCCCATCACTGAGACGCAGCACTGGCCTGCGCTGATGGCGCGCGCGCAGGCCGGCGACCGCGAAGCCTATAACCGGCTGCTGAAAGCGATGGTACCCGCCATCCGCGCCTTTGCGCGTCAAAAAATCAGTGATGAAGCGCTGCTTGAAGATGTTATTCAGGAAACGCTGCTGGCGATCCATCGCGTCCGCCATACCTACGATCCGCAGCGTCCCGTTCTGCCCTGGGTAGCGGCGATTACCTCGGCCAGGGCGATTGACGCTCTGCGGCAGCGTGGCAGAAGTCAGGAAGTTCAGGACGAGGAGGCGGTAAACCGCCAGGCTGCTGTCCTGCCGGAAACGGATACCGATGGTCATGAACTGAATGGCTATCTGGACAGCCTGCCGGTAAGGCAGCGGGAAATTGTGGAATCCGTTCATCTGCGCGAACAGAGCCTTGCTCAGGCCGCGGCGGAAAGCAATCTGTCGATAGCCGCCGTAAAGTCGCTTTTGCATCGCGCAATGCTTAACCTTCGCAAATCAGGAAAAAGCAATCATGAGAAATCATGATCGGTTTATCGATCAACTTAGCGACTCGGCGCGGCCGGTTAAACGCCTCTGGCCTACGGGCTGGCGCGTGGCTGCCTGGATAGCGCTGGCCTTGCCCTGCGGCATGGTAAGCAGCTGGGCGCTGCACAGCAGATTCACCGACTGGTCACGGCCCGATGCGCTGCCTGCGCTGCTAAGCCTGCTGCTGTCTTTTATTCTTGGCAGCGGCGCTATGGCGGGCGCGTTTACGCTCAGCCTGGCCGGGCGACCACCTGTTCGTCTGAAATGGCTGGGCCTGCTGGCGCTCATCTGGCTGGCGCTTAATTTAGGTAATATGACGGCCACCTTACCGCCGGGCGGCAGACAGTTTGGCGAGGGCGTACACTGTTATCTGTTTATGCTGTCGGCCAGCCTGCCGATGATAGTGATTGCCGTGGCGGCGCTGTATCGTTCCCGCTCGCTTTATCCCGGCAAAAGCCTGGCGCTGGCGGGCGGCGGCATCGCCTTTATGTCATCCATGCTGCTGTCGCTGTGCCATCAAACGCATCTGCATATGCTGGATTTCATTATGCACCTGGCCGCGGGCATCACGATTATCGCCGTGACCGTGCTGGCGGGAAGGCGCTGGATCCGGCTGGATTAATCTTCAGGTCAAAGCCCGCGAGTTAAACACCGTATCGGACATCATCTAATGAACCTGCTTATTGACCGTATTACGCCTGCTACAGACGGCTTTTCGGCATTACTCAACGAGAGTATGCGTTTTCAACTCAATATGCTGCACAGGCTCCAGACTAACTGGCTCAGCGGGCATAATCGTTTTGAGGCGGCGGGAGAAAAGTTGCTGGGCGTTTTTTGCGATGGTCTGCTTATCGGGATCTGCGGTCTGAATCGGGATCCTTATGTGTTACAACCGCGAACGGGTAGAATTCGCCATTTGTACGTCAGCCTTAAATGGCGCCGCATGAATACAGGCCGACTTCTGCTTAACAGCGTTATTCAGGATGCAGGGCGCTACTTTGATTGTCTGAATACCAACGCGCCCTGTTCCGCATTCGCTTTTTATGAACGAGCGGGATTTGTCCGGGCCGTGGGTATCAGTAACGTGACGCACCAACTTTTTTTGCAGGCGCCGGGTATATAAAACAGGCAAACAGGGGAGACGCAGCGCTCCCTCTGCCGTATGCCCAGACTAAGTATCGCGCTATAGCCAAAAACTATACCCAGTCCTTCTTACGGAATTCACGCAGCTTATCGGCGACCCACTGCATTTCTTCCGGTGTGCCAAGCGAAATCCGGCACCAGCTGTCGGCTGGTGGAAAAGCGCGGCCGACCAGTACGCCAGACTCTGCCATCCGCTTTTGATACGTTTGCAGCGGCGTTCTGAGCTGGTGGAAAACAAAGTTTCCCTCAGACGGCAGGTAAGGGAGCTGTAGCTCGTCCAGCGCTTTCACTAAAATCTGACGGGAAAGATCGTTGCTCTTTTTGCTGTATGCGATAAACGCATGGTCATCCATAGAAGCCAACGCCGCATCAACGCCGCAGAAATTTATCTTTTCTCCGGCAACATGCTTTTCGAGCCGCGCAATTGCATCCGGGTGCGCCACCGCATAGCCGACGCGCATTCCGGCCATAGCGTGAATTTTAGAAAAGGTCTTCAGCAGAATAATATTATCCATGCCTTGCGCAATCAGCGGCGAGACGGAGCGGAAACGTTGGTCGTTAACAAACTCGGCGTAGGCTTCATCAACAATAAACATCGTATCGGCAGGCTTGCTGGTTATCCATGGTTCAATCAAGTCGGCTGGGGTAATAGTCGCCGTCGGATTATTAGGGTTTACCAGATAAACCAGCGACGGGCCACGATGATTGGCTACGACCGCCTTCATTGCCGCAATATCAAATGCCCAGTTATCAAGCATCTTAACTTTAGCGATCTTCATACCGGCAATCTTTGCGAAATGTTCGCCATCGCCATAGGTCAATTCCGGGATAACCAGCTGCGATCCCTGTGGTGACCAGGCTTCCACCGCCGCCCGAATCCCTTCTGATGAGCCGGCGGTAAGCAATATGGCTGACGGGGAAATCTGGTGATGTTCAGCAACTTTTTGACGCAGCCCGATAATTTCCGCTTTAGCGTAGCGATTTGCTTTTAAGACGGCATCACGTGCGGCAGCCTGCGCTTTGGGCGACATGCCAAGCGGGTTTTCGTTGAAATTAATGCGGACAGGACGATCCGGCGTGGGCGGGGTAAAGGCTGATTTGCTGAGCGGTGCGGCGGCAAAGGTCGCAGCATTAAATCCGGCGGTTAGCGCCGCGCCGCCCGCCATGATGCCGGAAAGCTTCAGTAAGGATCTGCGTTTTGCATCCACGGCCTCGTGATCATTCACCATTACATTCATCATACATTCTCCTTTTTAATCGATGACGAAAAGGAGAATGCAGTAATTATGCCAGTTTCCGCGGCAGATGACCAAGCGCCGTTTGTTAACATCATGTAATAGCTTCAGAAGCCTGTTTTCCGGCGCAGGAGGAAGTTTGCTAAGCCCGAAGCCTAAAGATTGCAATCATAAGGCAGGTTTATTTATCACGCCCGTTAGCGCTTTAATGGTGCGCTTACGCACCAAAGGTTATCACTGCCCGTGAAAGCAGCAGAATAAGAAGAGCAGGGAGCCGCCTTGCTCCCTTTTCCTGTGCCTACACATCCAGCCGATGAATAACGCTGACAAACTGGTGCACGCCGCTGTTGATCTCCCGCAGGCTGCGCGAAAGCTCGCTGATTTTATCCTGCTCGGTGACCATAAACTGTTTGACCGAATCCAGCTCCTGGTACATCTGCTTAATCAGCTGCGTATTAACGTCCACCACGGCGGTAATTTTTTGCGTGGCGCTGGCGGTTGAAGCGGCAAGACGGCGAACTTCCGCCGCTACCACGCTAAACCCGCGGCCAGCTTCACCGGCACGAGCGGATTCTATCGCGGCGTTCAGCGCGAGGATATTGGTCTGCGAGGCGATAACGTTAATCGTATCGACCACTTCGCTGATGCTTTTTGCCGATGCGTTCAGCTGGGTGCCAATTTCCGTGGCGGCGCTTACCTGCAACGCGACCTGGCCGGAGTTCCGCACGGTTTCGTCCAGCACTTCATTAGCGTTATGGGTGATTTGCGAGGTTTGTTCCGACGTGGTGACCGCTATATCTGCCACGCGCTTCGCCGCCTCAACGCGGGCCGTAATATCTGAAGCCAGCTTGATAACCTTGCAGACTTTGCCGTCGGCGTCATAGATGGGGTTGTAGCTTGCCTCAAGCCAGATACGTTCGCCGCTGGCGGTTTTACGCTCAAAGCGGCCGACAAAATGCTGGCCTTTGCTGATTTTTTGCCAGAAATCGGGGTTTTCCCGGTAAAAGCTGTCATAACAAAAAATACGATGGTGCTGGTCAACGATGTCCGACAGCGCATAGCCCATATGGGTAAGGAAGTTGCTGTTAGCGGTGATTATCTTGCCGTCAGTGGTAAATTCTATCACCGCCATAGAACGATCCAGCGCGGTGATCACCGCTTCTTTCTGCTCCAGCTCCTGATGACGAGCGGTAATATCAGAGGCTATCTTGATGACCTTATAAACCTCACCCTTATCATCACAAACGGGGAAATAGGTGGCGCTAAGGTAAAAGCGCTGATGCTGTTTACTGAAACGTTCAAAGATACCCGTGACCGACTCGCCTGATGCCAGCGTTTGCCAGAAATGATGATATTCCGATGAGCGGACATAGTCCGTATCGCAAAAAATACGGTGATGCTTGCCCTGGATTTCGCTTAGCGAATAGCCGGTCATCTCCAGAAACTGCTGATTGGCGCTGAGAATTTCTCCATCGGGCAAAAACTCAATCCACGCCACATGCTGCTTAATCGCGTTAATGTCCTTAACAACGGCGCTGCCTTTAGATAAAGACAGGGAAAAACTCGATTTTTTTACACCAAACATAGACAACCCCAGGAAGTTTTCATGATCTCAATGATCCATTGCGGGCCTTTTATCCTCGCCAATGAATACTGTGCGCCGACCGCCAGCGCGGTGACGCATGATTTTCCCGGGTGGAACGTTTTATCCTTTGACTCTACAGAGCAAAGAACCGTGTCTCTTCTCGCACTTCGGTGCGGAGGCCGGGATTCTGTCTTGGTAAATTTCCTGATGTGTAGTAACGGGCCAATAAGCCTGTCTATAAACCACTATCGGCAGGCTGGAGAAAAATTTGAGTAAGATGTTTCAAAATGTGCGCTTTGAGCAAGGTTTTGCATAAAGCAGCGCCGCGTAATAAACACGCCCGGTTTGCACCTGACTATGACAGTCAGTATGGTAGCGGCATTATTTTCGCTGAGAGAACGCTATGACTAACCACACTTCAAAAGATCCGCTGCATGGCATGACGTTGGAAGCCATTATCAATGCGCTTGTCGCACGCTACGGTTGGGACGAAATGGGCAAACGCGTTAATATCAACTGCTTTAAAAGCGACCCCAGCGTTAAATCCAGCCTGAAGTTTCTGCGTCGTACGCCGTGGGCGCGGGCAGAGGTTGAGGAGTTATATATTGAATCGCTAAGCGATTCTGCCGAACCTGAACCGCCTGCCGACAGCCCGTGGGCCAACTGGAAAAGCAAAAAAGAAGAGTAGGCAGCGGCTGCCTTGTTTTGCCCTCCGCATTATCCTGCCGCCGGTCGTATCTGAAAATGTGACCGGTAACGCATCGACACTCCGCTTCTTTACATAAAGTTAACATTCTTGATGTAAATTGACTTAAGCGAGGGGGTACGGCATGAAGGCCAGTAAAGTTTCAGGGAATCGGTTTACCTGGTTTGTCTGCATGATGGCGGCGCTATCGGGCCTGCTGTTCGGGCTTGATATCGGCGTTATTGCAGGCGCGCTGCCTTTTTTAGCGAAAGATCTGCATATCAGCAATCACGAGCAGGAATGGGTGGTCAGCTCGATGATGTTTGGCGCAGCCATTGGCGCGCTGGCCGCCGGCTGGATGTCCTCGAAGCTGGGACGCAAAAAAAGCATGCTGGCCGGGGCCACGCTGTTTATTATCGGCTCGCTATGGTCGGCGCTTTCGCCGGATGTGGAATCGCTGATATTTTCCCGCGTTCTGCTTGGGCTGGCAGTGGGCGTGGCATCTTATACCGCGCCTCTGTATCTTGCTGAAATTGCGCCGGAACGCATTCGCGGCTCTATGATCTCCATGTATCAACTAATGCTGACCACCGGCATCGTGGTGGCTTATCTTTCCGATACCGCCTTTAGCTATAGCGGCAGCTGGCGCTGGATGCTGGGCGTTATCGCTATCCCGGCGGTGATCCTGTTTATCGGTGTGCTGTTTCTGCCTAACAGCCCACGCTGGCTGGCTTCGCACGGGCGTTTTAACGAGGCGCAGCGCGTGCTGGATCGTCTGCGTAATACCAGCGAGCAGGCGAAGCAGGAGCTGGACGACATCCGGGAAAGCCTGAAGGTTAAACAGCACGGCTGGTCGTTGTTCAGAAACAACGGCAATTTTCGCCGTGCAGTATGGCTGGGGATGCTGTTGCAGCTGATGCAGCAATTTACCGGCATGAACGTGGTGATGTACTACGCGCCGAAAATTTTCGGCATCGCCGGTTTTTCCAGCACCGGCGAGCAAATGTGGGGAACGGTGATCGTCGGCATGGTCAACGTGCTGGCAACCTTAATCGCTATTGGTCTGGTCGACCGTTGGGGACGCAAGCCGATGCTTACGACCAGCTTCCTGGTGATGGCCATCGGTATGGGCGTGCTGGGCACGCTGCTGCATCTGGGCGTTGAAACCGATTTTCGTAAGTACTTTGCAATTGCGATGCTGCTGATCTTTATCGTCGGCTTTGCGATGGCAGCCGGCCCGGTGGTGTGGCTGCTGTGTTCGGAAATCCAGCCGCTGAAAGGCCGCGACTTTGGCATTACCGCCTCCACGACCACTAACTGGGTAGGTAATATGATCGTCGGCGCGACGTTTCTGACCATGCTGGAGAAGTTTGGTAATGCCAATACGTTCTGGTTCTACGCCGCGCTTAACCTGGCGTTTATCCTGCTGACGATATGGCTGGTGCCGGAAACCAAACACGTTACGCTGGAGCATATTGAACGTAACCTGATGAAAGGCAAAGCGCTGCGGGATATCGGCGCCTGAAAAAGACGGTATCAAAGCCAGCTACGTGAATTCTGCAAGGCTCTGGCCCTGTAGATTTTACGTAGCGCGAGCGATTCAATGGGCAAATAAGCGTTTTTATGGATAAATAATGAGATATCAAGCCCGCTTTATGGAGCAAGCGATAACGGCCGGTGAAGTTAACATAGTTCATATCAATCCGTTTGCCGGACAGGGAAAAAAAGACAGAAGGGTGCTTATTAGTGATAATGGCGTGCCAGTCCTGGTTTTACAGCTTTATATCCGCGCTGATGAAGAAGGATTTTTGGTTTCCAGCGCGTTCTGCGACTTTCTGTGTAATGACCACTCTATAGCGATAATCTGCGGCGACCATCTACACATTGCAGAAATAATCTCAGGCCATTTCCGTAGTTTCCCGCTTGATGACTACGTTGGACACATTTATGCTGTTCCTGATATTAATTCTGTCAGGCTGCATGAGCATTTCCTTGTCGCTACCTACAGCTATGTTTTTCTGGTTCACCTGACTGAAGGCATTCTCTGGCAATCCGCACGATGCGCAATTGATGGCGTGACGCTGTCAGCAATTGAAAATGATGTGATTGAAGGCGAGGGCGACTGGGATCCGCCGGGAGGCTGGCAGCCGTTCCGGCTTTCACTTAAAACCGGTGAGCCGGTTTGCATGGACTAATAGCAAGGAGCGTACATTGAGAATTCATCACGACAATAAAGCCCAAAGACTTTACCGCCGGGTCAACACGACCACGCGGCATCGCTCGAACCACCCAGGCGCCGAGTATCGCCACGAAAGGAATAAAAAAAAGCTGCCTGCTGAAATGCTGCCGCAGCGCGAATCTATGCACGGCAGGCATCAGCGCGGGCTGGATTATTCCCCGTTGTTTTACTTTCTGCTCAGCAAGCTTGGGCAATGCTGGGATGAGGTGTACAGCGAGGCAAAAAGCCGGTTAGATAAACCCGAGCCCATATTCTGGATGGTGGCGCAGCATGAGCACCAGCAGCGCGAGTATGTTTGCTGCGGCGAGTTTAGCTTTTTCCCTGGCTTGTTTATTGATGAACAGGGAATGCTCCAACAGGTTAATCCGCAAATTTCAGCAGAGGATATCCCGGTAACGTGCCGTTGCTGCACGCATACTTTTCTTGGGGAAGTCGTGCCGTGGCGAGAAGAGTGAGCATTGAATTAAAACGGGTCAGCGTGAAGCGCCTTGCCCGGTAACGTAGCCGTGTTGCCCCATGATGAAACGCTGCATACGGGCGGCGGATTTGCTCAAAGGCGCGCGGGAACGTCAACTGGGGAACAGGGTACAAAGAGCCGCCTTACGGCGACGATCCACATGACCAGTTTTGGATAAAGCAGGGAATTGATTACGCGAGGAAAGGTAGCCGGACTGTCTGGTACGTCGTTAATTTAACATAATATACATTATGCGAACTAAGATAACGCTACGTGAAAACTATGACTTACCGGCGGTTTATCAATACGTTTTGGAAAAATACGATGAAAACCAGCTTGTCGCAAAGCTTAGCTCGCTGCATCAGCCCTGGCGGCTGAAGTCTATCAAATCGTTGCCGATAACCTCTACAGTGCTGTTTAACCCATGATGGTGTTTGCATGAATAAAATTCTTCCACTGTTCGCTTTAGGCTTTTCCTTTTGCAGTTCCGCTGCTGTAGATCCCGGACCGGGAACATATGTGTGTGATATCCGCATAACCAGTTCCCGAACTGAAACGCTGGTATTGCCGGAAGCGGCGCTTGTTCAGGATCATGGCAGTGACTATCAGGTGAAAATGCTCGGTAACGAAGTGGCGTCGCCAGAACTGGCAAGCGTGATGGGCGGAGTCAAACAGCAGGCCACCGTTAACGGGGTGACATTTTTCAGGCGAGCTAAATATGACGATCGCTTTATCATTGAAAACACCAACACGGGCTTCTTTTATCGCCTGAGGCACTGCAAAAAAATGTAAGGCGCCCCCAAAAACGTTAGCGGCGCCCTTTTCTTTCATTAATATCACCACGTTCATGCCGGTATACTGCTACATCAGCCGCAACAACATTCCCGGCCATACCGCACGGAAAATGCTCAGGGAACGAAAATCGCTCTGACGCAGCCGTCTTCCTTGTGCTTGAACATTTCATAGCCGCGCGGCGCATCCTCCAGCGAAAAACGATGCGTTGCCATAAAGGCCGGATTCAGCTCGTTTTTTGCCACGTGATCCAGCAGCCGATGCATATAACGCTGCCCATGCTGCTGTGCGGTACGGATGGTCAGGCTTTTATTGATCATCAGCCCCAGCGGAAATTTATCCATCACGCCATATACGCCAAGAATGGCGATATTGCCGCCTTTGCGACAGGCATAGAGCGCCTGACGCAGCGCCGCGCCGACGTCCGTTTCCAGATGCAGCAGCTGTTTGGTTTTATCGTATACCTGGCTTAAACCTTCGCCTCGCGCCTCCATACCGACCGCATCGATGCAGCTGTCCGGGCCGCGTCCGCCGGTAAGTTCCAGCAGCGCCTCGTTGATATCCACCTGGGTATAATCCAGCGTGATACTGCCGGCATAGTCGCGCGCCATCGCCAGCCGCTCCGGATAGCGATCGATGCCGATAACCTGATGCGCCCCCATCAGCCATGCGCTCTGCTGCGCCATCAGGCCAACGCCGCCACAGCCCCAGACCACCACGGTGTCGCCAGGATGGATATTGCAGAAATCCGCGCCCATATAGCCCGTGGGCGCGGCGTCGGACAGAAACAGCGCCTGCTCATCGGTTACGCCATCCGGGATCACAAAGCAGTCGTTATCGGCAAAAGGTACGCGGACGTATTCGGCATGGGAACCTGCGTAGCCGCCAAAAGCGTGGCTGTAGGCATAAATGCCGCCGGTCGGATGGCCCAGCACCGTCTCGCCTTTTTCCCATTGGGGATGGGTGTTATCGCAGCAGGAAGGCAGCTCATGCTGGCAATACCAGCAGGAACCGCAGGAAATAAAGGAAGGAACCACCACCCGATCGCCACGGCGGATATTTTTCACCGCGCTGCCTACTTCAACCACCTCGCCCATAAATTCATGACCAAGGATATCGCCCTCGCGCATGCTGGGGATCAGCCCGTCGATAACATGCAAATCGGAGCCGCAGGTGGTGGTCAGGATAACGCGAATAATGGCATCGTGAGGATTAAGCAGACCGGGATCCGCCACTGTTTCAACGCTGAGATCGTTAACGCCATTCCAGCAAAGTGCGCGCATTTATTTCTCCTTATCCTGACGTTCGGCATGGCGGCCAGCGGGCTGACCGTTAATCGTAGGGATCTCTCCGGTTTCGGCGAGGCTTTTAAAGCGATGCAGCGCGATGCTGGCAATCTCTTTAGGCAGCAGATCGAAAAAGGTGGTCACTTTTTTACCCAGGGTGCCGCCAGGCGGCGTGAAAGTCAGGGTTAATGCCAGCTCGGTTCCCCATTCGCCGGGCGCCGGCGTCAGCACCAGCTTGCCCTCGTTAGGGATATCAGCGCCTTCCAGCGACTGCCAGGCAATAATCTCACCCGGCTGCGCCTCTACGATACGGCTTTCCCAGGCATATTTTTTCCCGAGCGGGCCATCGATCTGCCAGTGCGCATCGCTTTTATTGATCGGCGTGACCTTTGCGAAATGGCTCATAATGCGCGGCAAGGTATCCGGCGCCAGCCAGAGAGCGAAAAGATCGGTGGCGGGAAGTCCTATGGATATCCAGCGGCGGAGCGTCAGTTCTTTAGCGGATTCAGGTAGCGGTTTTCTGGCCAAATGTTCCCCCTGTAAGGTACAAAAAGCGGTGTTCGATGTAGTTGAGTTAAGTTCAGAAAGGCGAATACTGCGAGCGAAATTGCGCTGTGCAGACGCAACAGGCGCCGGGCTATCCCCGGCAGGATTTATTGCTGGCTATTTTGCCAGTGCTGCTCGCAGTGCTCCCTGGCTTCGGCAGGCAGATCGCGCAGGTCCGGCAGGCTGTCGCCAGAGCCGTAACCCATCGCTTCGGTGGCTTCTTTCTGTTCATCCTCTGCGGCAAAGCTGAGCGTCTCATCCAGCTTTTGCCAGCCGCCGTCGTCTTTGCGGTAAATTACCGCATGGGTTGGCGTGCTCTCGTCATCGCCATAAATTTCATATTTCTGCACCGGCGCGTCTTCCGGGCCAAACTGTAGCGTGTCGATCAGAACTGAATCAGCCATCTTGCTTCTCCTCTGTAATTGAAAAGTAAGGGTAGTCTAAAGATTCAGGTGCTGTCAGGCGGATAGCGAAGCGAGGATGGTGGCCAGGCCCTGAGGATAGATAATCTCAGCGGTGGTCTGTAACTCAGCCATGTGCCACCAGCGGTGGTCGCTGATAACACGCTTTTCATTACGACTCCAGCCGTGAGTGCTGATGGCGTGGCTTTGTACCCGCACCACGTAAAATTTTTCCAGCGCCCTGACCTTCTCGCCATCCGGCAGCGTCATGACAAAACTTTGTTGCGCGATGCTGCTGCCCATATCGGCACAAACAATCCCGGTTTCTTCACGCAGCTCTCTGATGGCAGCCTGAGCAAAAGATTCGCCCTGCTCAACGCCGCCGCCGGGCGTTGCCCAATAGGTCTGTCCCGCCAGCGCATCCGTTGTGTGGCGATATCTGAACAGCAATATCCGCTGGCCTTCATTAAGGATCAAAAGCCGGGCTGCCGGACGAACACGCATTTTTATTTCCTTTCAGATTGGTAAGTCAGGCCGTGGCTGTCCGCAAGTAATTCAAAGATTTCTGATGATGATAAAGGGCCGGCAAGGATCACGCTGATCCAGTGTCCTTTATTCATATGATAAGCGGGCAGAATGCCCTCTTTCAGACGCAGCGAACCGATGTGCTCCGGCCTGACTTTTACATTAAGGATATCTACCCTCTCTTCATGCTCCAGCCCCAGTTTTGTACCGGGCACATTCATAACGATAGCGAACCATTTCTTGCCATTGGCATGACGAAGTACGGCATAACCCGGCTGGTTGCGCCAAAGGTATTCCGGTTCTGACTGAAAGTTTTCCCGAACGTAGCTGAATAATGTCTCTCTTTCCATGACGTCTCCTGCCGCAAGAAAAATCGCCTTTGGATTATGCCCCTGCTGCGGCGGAATGGCGAAGAACTTTGCCATACAAAAGGCCGCTTTCGACACGACCTTGTCACTGATTTATGCAGTATTTTTAATGCCGAGCAGCACCAGGATGCCGCCGGCAACAAGCCCTGCCGCCGCCAGCAGCAGTGCCGGTTCCAACGAATGAAACAGCGTCACGCTTAACGACGACATCAGCGGGCCAATCAGCTGCCCCGTTGCGTAACCGGAAGTCAGTACCGCTACCGTCCGCGCCACGGCACCCTGCGTAACTTCACGCGCCAGCCGCATCGAAAGCTGCATGATGGAAAGAAAACCCAGCCCGGTTAACAGCGTGGCGATAAGCAGCCCTTTCGCGTCATGGAAAAAAACCACGCTGGCGACGCCCGCGCCCTGCACTATCATGGCCGTAGCCAGCGCAGGCTGCGTACGGATACGCGCGGCAAAGGCAATAACCAGCAGCACACCCGCTACCGCCGCCAGCCCGAACAGCGGCCAGAAAAAGGCGGCCTGGTTGCCGACCGTAAAAATAGCGTGCGCCATCTGCGATAAAAACGTTGCCGGCAGAATATAGCCGAAGCCCGCCAGGCTATAGGCCGCCAGCAAAAGCTTCAGGTTGCGGTTTAGCGGCTCGGGTTTTATTTTGCCGTTGGTGGTCGCCAGCGTCTTTGGCAGCCGGGTAAAAATCATCAGGGCGGCAATAGTCGCCACCACGCCGTAAACCAGCCAGGCCTGTGAGGCATGAAAGCCCAGACAGGCCATCGCCCAGGCCAGCACGCCGGTTAAGGTAATCCCCACGCCGGGGCCGGTAAATACCGCCGCCGACAGTTTTGGCGCCTGCTTGCCCGCCAGCACCAGCTGTGTCCAGGAAGTCACGATAATCAGCGCCCACGCGCCGCCCACGCCAGAAACAAAGCGGAACAGGCATTGCAGCATAAAGCTGGAGGTAGCGGCGGAGAGCAGCGTAACCAGCACCGTCGCCATCAGGCCCGTTTTTAAATAAAAGGTATGATGGCGTTTTAATTTACTGACGTGGATGGCGCCCAGCAAATAGCCGATGTAGTTCATCGCCGCCAGGATCCCCGCGCTGGAAAGCGTAAGAAAGCCATCCTCAATCATTAAAGGGATTTGTGGCGTTAAAGAAAAACGGCCAATGCCCATCACGGCGACAAGGGTAATGATCCCCGTAAGCATGACGCCGGGCGCGCCGGTATATTGCGAGGCCTGAGTAGACATAATTTTTGCTTTGCTCCTGCGAAATATCTTAATCTGGCGGCCATACTATTTCGCAATCGCTGAATGAAAAATGGGGCGAATTATCCTATGACAGGCAGTCATACCCGGGAACGCAACGAGGATATTAAAAACTTCCTGACGCATCACCGTTCACGGCTTAATCCTGAAGACTATGGTTTTACGCTGCAACAGCGGCGGGTAAAAGGCCTGCGACGAGAAGAAGTGGCGCAGCTCGCCGCCGTCAGCGTCAGCTGGTATACCTGGCTTGAGCAGGGACGCGATATCAGTATTTCGCCCGCCGCGCTGAAGCGGATCGGCAACGTACTGCAGCTTTCCACCACCGAACAGGATTATCTGGACAGGCTGATTTTCGGCGCGAAAAATGCACCGAAACCGGGCGCAATACCGCATGAGGTTAAAGTGATGGCGGACGCGCTGGCGCCGCATCCCGCGTTTATCCGGCGCGCCAATATGGATATTCTCTACTGGAACGAAGCGGCCAGAAGCCAGATTTTTGACTGGTCGACTATCCCCGAAGACGATCGTAACTCGCTGAAGCTGATGTTTATCAGCGACGACTATAAGCAAAAAATCCATCACTGGGAGCTGGCCGCGCAGCATACTATTGCCGCCTTTCGCACCTATTACGCTGCCAGCAACTATGCAGAAGATTTCGGGCGGGTGATTGACGATCTTACCGCCCGCAGCGAGGCGTTCCGGGAGATGTGGCATCGTCAGGACGTCAGCAAGTTCGGCACGGGCAACAAGGCTATTATCGATAGCCAGGGAAAAATCAGTCATTACACCTATAGCGCGCTGGAAGTGGAAAGCGCGCCGGGTATCTTTCTTATCTTTTATCTTTGCCGTGCTTCAGAACAGCCATAACCCTTATTTACAGGGCGTACGCGCCCTCTTCTTTTTCAGTTTTATTGATTAAGAATGGCAAAACTATCGGCTTTCAAACCCGCACCAACGCGCTTATCATTCCTTACATCAAGGCGACATGCCTTTAAATCTGATAATTAAAGTAAGGAACCTTCCATGAAATCCATCAAAAAATTAGTTGTTTTTACCGCCCTTTCACTGATCTCTTCCGTGAGCTTCGCCCAAAGCGTCACCGCCTGTGCTTCCACCCTGGACGCCGCCGAAGCGCAGATTTCAGCTCAGGCAAAAGCGGCCAACGCCTCTTACCGCATTACCGAAGCCAATTATAACAACGGCGTTCATATGACCGCGGTTCTTTCTGCTAAAGAGTAATAGCCAGCTATGGCCTCCGTTACTGGCGGCGCAACTTCATTGCTGTCCGCCCAAATGTTATGTTATAACATTTAAAAATTACGGGACGGAGGATGGTATGTTGGCGGCAAAAGTAAAAAACGTGGGCCTGGCGCTAGGCGCCCTGCTGATGTGCGGACAGGTTTTTGCACATGGTGCCCACTCGCACGGTAAGCCATTGAGCGAAACCGAACAGAAAGCGGCGGAAGGCGTTTTTAATAACCAGGACGTTAAGGAAAGAAGCCTGACGGACTGGGACGGCGTCTGGCAGTCGGTCTACCCTCTGCTGGACAGCGGCGAGCTTGATCCCGTGCTGCAAAAGAAAGCCGAAAAAGATAAAAGCAAAACCGTTGAGCAGCTTAAAGCGTATTACCGCAAGGGCTATGCCACCGATATCGATACGCTGGCGATTGAAAACGATGTTATCGAGTTTCGTCGCGGCGACCAGGCCAGCAGCTGTCACTATCACTACAAGGGTCATCAGATCCTGACGTATGCTTCGGGAAAAAAAGGCGTTCGCTATCTGTTTGAATGCCGCGACGCCAACAGCAAGGCACCAAAATACGTGCAGTTCAGCGATCACACCATTGCGCCCCGCCAATCGGCTCACTTCCATATTTTTATGGGCAACACCTCTCAGGAAGCGTTGCTGAAGGAAATGGACAACTGGCCTACTTTTTATCCGTGGCAGCTGACCAACGCTCAGGTGGTTGATGAGATGCTGCATCACTAAAAAAACGGCCCGGTTAATACCGGGCCGGATAAATAGTTAACCGCGAAAAACAGGCAGCCAGCCAAGCCAGCTCAGTGTCCACGCCAGCACGTTCAGCCCGCCAAACAGCATTACAACGACAATGGCTACATTTTGCCTGCCGGCGTGCGTGGTCGCTTCCGGAAACTTCTGCTGCGCTTTTCGCGCCAGCAGCGCAGGCACAATCACCGCCCACAGCGTGGCGAACAGACCGGCAAAGCCAATCGCGGCGATAAAGCCGTTCGGAAACCACAGGGAAGCGCACAGCGCCGGTAAAAACGTCAGACAGGCCGTTTTTAATCGGCCCAGCCGCGTATCCGCCATCTGCAATCGGTCGGCAATAAAATCAAACAGCCCTGCCGTCACGCCAAGAAACGAGCAGATCACCGCGAAGTGCGAGAAGACATCCATCAGCAGCGCCAGCGCGCTGACGTGCAGATAGCGCCGTAAGGCCGCCATCAGCGCCTCGATATCCCCGCCCGCATCGATAATGGCAGGGAAAGAGGCGCGCGGAAGATTGCCCATCGTGCCGGTCAGCCAGAACAGATAGATCACCAGCGACATAAAAGTCCCCAGCATCAGCGCTCGATTTACCTGTTTTTTATCGCCCGCATAGTAGCCGATCAGGCCGCTGATATTGCCGTGATAGCCGAAGGAGGCAAGGCAGAACGGCAGCACCGCCAGCGTATAAGGCCAGTAGGCCTGCCCGGAGGCGCCGCTGTTAGCCAGCGTGGCAATATCCAGCTGCGTCAACAGTCCGCCAAACAGCGTCACCAGCAGCAGGATTTTCGCCAGCACGCAGAAGGTCATCAGTCGGCTGACGCCTTTGGTGCCCAGCCAGACCACTGCCGCCACGCACAGCGTGAGCATGATTTTGGCGTCCGCCACGGAAAGATGCAGACCCGCGCGATTTAAAGAGCTCTGGTAGACCGGCCCGCTGGCGGAGATATAGGCATAGGTAAGAATGCCCAGCACAAACAGAATGCTCAGCCCGTTTACGGCCGCCCAGCCGCGTCCGAGCAAATCGCGCGTGATGGTATCAAAACCGGCGCCCAGCGGATAATGCTGGCTGGCCTGCACAAACAGTAATCCTGTCAACAACATGCAGACCCAGCTGACCATCAGGATCAGCAATGACCAGCCGTACCAGGCGCCGGCCATGACCACGGGAAGCGTAAACATACCGGCGCCAACCACGGTTCCGCAGATGATCATCGCGCCCCACCATACCGAAGGCCGATGGCGGGCTAACGAACTCTCCCTCATAAGTTTCCTGCTAAATAAATGACGTTAAGCCCGCAATTCTACTGCAAATGCCCCGCTATAACTGTACATAATTCCGCCCGACGGCGAAAAACCGCACGCGGCTGAATTGAGGGGACGATTTTGCCGAGTTTCAGGAACGTTTTGCAAAGGGAGTTGTTATACTGCGGCGCACTATTTGCTTGTGGATACGGGTTATGAAACGGAAAGAAACAAAGCGGTTTATCGCCGCGCTGGCTGTTGTGCTGGTTATCGCGCTTACGGTGATGTCGAAAGTAATGATCGGCGGCGCGATTGACGAATACCATATTCCTTTACACGACTGGTCAGCGGGCATGCTGGCGCCACAGCTGTTTATGATCGCCGTCTATTCGCTGGTCTTTACCGGCCTGCTGGCTATTCCGCTCTGGTACTGGTTTTTGGGCGAAAATGTTGACTCAACGCGTCATTGAATCGCATTCAACCAAAATAAGATGTTGATTTAAAATATTTTATTTGAGAAGCCAGCGACAACGCGCCATTGAACGTGCGCAGGCTGCCCGCGTCCCGCTTTTTTGCTGCTACGGTTAAAAGACCGCTAACGCAGAATATAAAAAGAGGATCGGGCATGAATAAAATTGCATTGATTACCGGGGCTTCCAACGGGATCGGGCTGGAACTGGCCAGAATTTTTGCGAAAAATGGTTATGACATTGTGGCCGTAGCGCGCAATGAGGAAAAACTGCACAAGGCCTGTGAGGATCTGCGCGGCTACGGCACAAAGATCCACGCACTAAGCGTGGATTTAAGCCGCTATGATGAGATCGAAAAGCTGAAGCAGCGCATCGATAACGACGGGCTGGCGCTGGATGCGCTGGTTATTAATGCCGGTCAGGGGCTGGGCGGCCGCTTTATTGGCGGCACGGCGCTGGAAAAAGAGCTACAGCTAATCCGTCTTAACGTCGATTCTTACGTTCATATGGCTAAAATTTTCCTGCCTGCGATGATCGAACGTCAAAGCGGCCACGTCCTGATGACCTCTTCCATCTCCGGCACCTCGCCCATCCCTTTCGAGGCGATTTATGGCGCGAGCAAAGCCTTCGTCAATTCCTTCTTCTGGGCCATTCGCAACGAGCTGAAAGGCTCGGGCCTGAATATGACGCTGCTGATGCCCGGCGCGACGGAAACCAACTTCTTTAAGAACGCGGGCCAGGCCAATACCAAAGTCGGTGCCAGTCAGCCGACTAAACCGGCGGAAGTGGCCGAACGCGCCTGGTATGCATTGATGAGCGGTCATGAGTATGTTTACGGCAGCGATGAGGCGGAACATGAGGGCGACGTGCTGAACCGCATTCAGAGCGAATCGCAAAAGGCGCAGCGCCACCGCATTATTTCAGAGCCGGATTCGGCGTCACGCTAATCCTTCTGCCTGCCGGTAAAATCGGCAGGCGATGCTTATTTAATAAGCTATACCTTTGTCTTTGTTGAATAAAATTAAATTATGCCGTTATATATCCCCGGTAATTTTCTGACCCGGGGCTTTATCGTTTAATCCGTCTCAACATCAGTATTTCATTCACTTCCCACATTGATACGAGCCGGAAACGTCTCTGTTAACCAGTCGATAAAAACGCGCAGACGGTGCGTGACGTGGCGATTTTGCGGGTAAACCACATGAAAAGGATAAGGCGCTGGCCGCCACGCCTGCAGGATTTCCTGGAGCTGGCCGGTTCTCAACGCTTCGCAGGCCGCGTAGGTAAACGTCTGTACGATACCCAGTCCGGCCAGCGCTGCCGCCAGGTGCGCGTTGCTTTCGTTTACGCCGAGCCGGTACGGCGCTTTGATTTCCATTTTTTCTCCCTGCCGTGCGAAGCGAAACGGAAAAGCCCTGCCGCTGTCCGACGAGAGATAGCTAACCAGCCGATGGCCATTGTTCAGCTCCTGCGGGCTGGCAGGTACGCCGTAGCGCTTCAGATAGCCCGGCGTGGCGCAGGTAATCAGCGTGGCAAAACCAATCTGCCTGGCAACCAGCGATGAATCCGCAAGCGGGCCGCCGCGAATAACGCAGTCCACGCTGTCGCCGATCAGATCGACTGCGCGATCCGACACCCCCAGATCGATACGGATATCCGGATAGCGGGCCATGAATTCAGGCAACGCCGGGATCAGCACGTCACGGGCCGTAGAGCCGCCAATATCAATACGCAACTGCCCGTGCGGCTGGCCGCGAATAGCGGTAAAAGCGCCGTCAATATCTTCCAAATCCTTCAGGATCCGGGCGGTTTTTTCATAATACTCGCGTCCTTCGGGCGTGACGGTAACGCGACGGGTGGTGCGCTGTAACAGCCTGATACCCAGATGTGCCTCCAGCTGCTGCACCAGTTTACTTAGCGTCGCGTTGGGCATCGAAAGCGAATCTGCCGCGCGGGTAAAATTCCCCGTTTCCACTACGCGGGCAAAAGCCCGTATCGCCATAAGCTGATCCATCTCTTTTGTCCTGATTATTTCCGTGCAGGGATAGTTATTTTCATTTTACAGGATTTATCAACAAAAGGCGGAAGGCTACAGTGCCTTCTCACCCGGACAAGCCGGGCCACTATCTGTCCACAGCGGAGAAGAAGATGAACGCACTGAATGGCAAGATCGCGTTAGTTACCGGCGGCACATCGGGAATTGGCCTGGCGGCCGCGCATGAACTGGCGGCTCAGGGTGCACGCGTGTTTATTACCGGAAGGCGTCAACCCGAGCTGGACACGGCCGTCGCCGCCATCGGTACGGCGGCAACGGGCATTCGCGCCGATGCCGCCGTGCTGGCCGATCTGGATAGGGTTTACGCCACTATCGCGGAAAAAGCGGGCCGTCTGGATATTCTGTTCGCCAATGCGGGCGGCGGCGATATGCTGCCGCTGGGCGCCATCACCGAGGCGCATTTTGATCGGATATTTGGCACCAACGTGCGCGGCGTGCTGTTTACCGTGCAAAAAGCGCTGCCGCTGCTGAGCGATGGCGCTTCGGTGATCCTGACCGCCTCCACCACTTCCGTTCAGGGGACGGCCGGCTTCAGCGTCTACAGCGCCAGCAAAGCGGCGGTACGCAACTTTGCACGATCCTGGTCACTGGATCTGAAAGAACGCGGTATTCGGGTTAACGCCATCAGCCCCGGCCCGGTAAAAACGCCTGGCCTGGGTGGATTAGTCAGTGAAGAGGAGCGCCAGGGATTGTTTGATTATCTGGCGGCTCAGGTGCCGCTGGGGCGCCTGGGCGAAGCGGAAGAGATTGCTAAAGCGGTCGCTTTTCTGGCTTCCGATGCGGCCAGCTTTATCAACGCGAGCGAACTGTTTGTCGATGGCGGTATGGCGCAGGTGTGATAATCAGGCGGCCCGCAGGCCGCCTCTTTCTTATTTCAGCGCGATACGGACTACGCTGTCCTTGCCTTTAGTCGAATCATCTTTGTTGAAATCCTGCTTGAGCGTGACGTAAAGCGTCTGCCCGTCCGGCGAAACCAGCAGGCTGTTCGGGCTGCTGTCGAACGACCAGCTGTTTTTCACCGCATAGCTGGTGGCGTCCAGCTGCAACACCTTTCTGGATTCGCGCTGGCTGATATACAGCTCGTTGCGCTTCGCGTTGAACTTGATGCCCAGCGCGTCGCCTTCGATGCGTTTGATCACTTTGCCGCTGCGCTCGTCGAACACCAGCGTGGTTTTCGCCTTTGAGTTGTCGGTGACGAACAGGCGGCCGGTGGCCGGATCTTCCGCCAGGTTCAGCAGCAGATAAGCTTTGCCATCGCCCGCCGTCCAGCGTTTTTCAATTTTCTGCGTGCGCGGGTTGATCACCAGCACTTCGCCGCCGCCGTTAGCCGCATAAAGACGATCGGTCACCGGCGAATAAATAATGCCCGTCACCCACTTGCCGGCGTTCCTGATGGTCTTGCTCAGCTTCAGCGTTTTGGCATCCACCACCCAAATGACGCCCGGATCGCCCACGCCGCCCACGTAAAGCTTCCCTTCGTGCCAGAAAATTTCACGCGCACCGTAAGGCGAGCCGTCTTTGCCCTTCTCGCTGAATGCCAGACGTTTCAGCACTTTGCCGCTCTCTGCATCTACCTTAGAAATAGTACCGTCGAGCGAGTTAGTGGTGTAGAACACGCTGCCGTCCGGCTCGACCGCCATACCAAAGTTTTTCAGATCGGTGTGGGTTTCACCGGTGGTTGCCAGCGTGGCGGGATCCAGACGATACAGAATGCCGCCGTTAACGTTTTTAAAAGATTGCGCGCTGGCGACGTAAAGCGCTTTCGGCGTCCAGGCCATTTCATACAGTCCATCGCCCAGCGCGCGCTCGGCAGGCTGCGCTTGCGCTTTGGCCGTCGCGGCAGAATTAACGGGCGCTTCTGGTTTTTTTGCCGGGGTCTGACAGGCGGCCAGACTGAATGCAGCAACGACCGCAAGGGCTGCTTTACGCGGGCTAAAAGATTTCATGCAGGACTCCATCAATGGATAAACGGCCTGATAGCCGATAAAAAGAATGAGAAGCATACGCATTAGCAAAGGAGATGTAAATCTGCGCCATGCGTCAGACGGGATGAAGCGGCACGGCTAATGAGTTTTCCCTGTAAAAATAACAAGTTGTTACACTTTGCCGACAGGTTGTTTAGAGACTACTTAAAAGCAAATACTTATCATTAACATTCTCACTGCGATCTCCCCGCTGCGTGGCGCAGCCGGAGCGCCGTGAACGCACGTCCCACCGGACAATAAAAAGCAGTGGCCTATTGTGAGAATTTTATGTCTTTAAACCTCAGGGGAAACGGTGCGCGAGCGCCGGTATTTACCGTCTCGTTGCTGGCGCTGGCTATCCACGCCCTGCTCACTCCGGCCCTGGCCGAAGAGTCTGCTATGGTCGTTAACGCGGCTTCTGACGACGGCAGCGCCAGCGAACAGCAGGATTACAGCGTTAAAACCACGCGCGCCGGCACAAAAATGCTGATGACGCCGCGCGACGTGCCGCAGTCGCTCAGCGTGGTAACGAAGCAGCGTATGGCGGATCAAAATTTGCAGTCGGTCGGCGACGTACTGGATAACACCACCGGCATCGCCAGCGAGGTTATCGATAGCGAACGCTCCGCTTATTTTTCACGCGGCTTCCAGATCACTAATTTTACCTACGACGATATTCCGACCTCCGTCAGCGATACCTGGAACTTTGGCGATGCGGCGGAAGATACCGCCATCTATGAGCGTATTGAAGTGGTGCGCGGCGCGACTGGCCTGATGACGGGCGCAGGCAGCCCTGCCGCTTCGGTTAATATGGTGCGCAAACATGCCGACAGCAAAACCTTTACCGGCAACGTGTCGGCCAGCTACGGCAGCTGGAACAAGCAGCGCTACGTGGTTGACGCTTCCGGCCCGCTGAGCGAATCCGGCAACGTGCGTGGCCGCGTGGTGGCGGGCTATCAGGATGGCGACAGCTGGCTGGATCGCTACCATAAAACTAAAAAATTTATCTACGGGGTTATCGATGCCGATGTGACCGACAGCACCACGGTTTCGCTCGGCTATGACTATCAGCAGACCCATACCGGCAATCCAACCTGGGGCGGCCTGCCGACCTGGTATAGCAACGGCACGCGCACGCATTACGATCGCAGCACCAGTACGGCGGCGGACTGGACGCGCTATAGCGTAGACTCGCGCAAAGTGTTCGCTAATCTCAGCCATCAGTTCGACAACGGCTGGATCTTCCGCGCCGACGGCACCCATGCGGAAGAAACCTTTAACGACAAGCTGCTTTATTTGCAGCAGTGGCCGGATGAACAAACGGGCGAAGGCACGACTGGCTTCGGCAGCAAGGACAGAGGCAAGCGCAAGCTGGATGCTTTCGATACCTATGCCAGCGGCCCGTTCAGGCTGTTTGGCCGCCAGCACGAGCTGGTGGTGGGCGGAAGCTACAGCCGTCAGCATAATGCGACCTACAGCGCCGACGGCCCTTACGACGAAGGCCAGATCGGCAGCTTCCACGACGGCTGGAACGGCGATGCGGACGAGCCTGCCTGGGGCGACTGGTATCAGAACGCGGACGATATGGTCAGGCAGAAAGCGCTGTACAGCGCCGCCCGCTTCTCGCTGGCCGATCCGCTGTCGCTGATTGTCGGCGCGCGCTATACCCAGTGGAGCACCACCGGCAGCAGCGGCGATGTGAAAAAGAACAACATCACGCCGTACGGCGGGCTGGTGTATGACATTAATGATACCTGGTCAGCCTATGCCAGCTATACCTCGATCTTCCAGCCGCAAACGTATCGCAGCAAAGACGGCGGCTATCTTTCGCCTGTGACCGGTAAAAATTACGAAGCGGGCCTGAAATCCGCCTGGGACGATGATCGCCTGACCGCCACTTTTGCCCTGTTCCGTATTGAACAGGAGAACGCTGCCGAAGCGGATGGCGACAATTATGTGAACGGCTCCAGCGAACAGGCTTATGTTGCGACCAAAGGCGCAGTGAGCAGAGGCGCGGAATTCGAGCTGAACGGCGCGGTAACGGATAATCTGCAAATGACGTTCGGCGCGACGCGCTTTGTCGCGACGGACTCCACCGGGCGCTACAACAGCCAGATGCCGCAAACCCAGCTGAAGCTGTTTACCCGCTACCGTTTGCCGATGCTGCAGCAGCTGACCGTCGGCGGCGGCGTAAACTGGCAGAACCGCACTTTCCAGGACGCAACCGGCCCGGACGGCGAAACCAAACGCCTTTATCAGGGCAGCTATCCGCTGGCTAACCTGTTCGCCCGCTACCAGGTAACGAAGCAGCTGGCCGTGCAGGCCAACGTCAATAATCTGTTTGATCGCACCGAGTATACCTGGCTAAGCGACTCCGCCGTTTACGGCCAGCCGCGCAACTATGAGGTTAATCTCTCTTATACGTTCTGATTTTTTGGCATATACCCGGCGCGAAGCCGGGTTTTCATAATATGCCCCACAAATTGTGGCGCTGTCCGGCCCTCACCCTTTTTCGACCAGCTCAAAGGTGGCCGTAAAGGAGGATCTGTTTAGCGGCAGCTTCTCAATGCTGTCCAACTGTCCCAGCGTCACAAGCCCGGCGGCATAGCCAGAATCCTTGTAGAAGATAGCCAGATTGCCCCAGGGCGCATAAAAAGCGATATCGCCTTTTAAGGCACGGGTGCCCTCAGGCGATCCCTCTACTGAGAGTTTTGCAGGAAGATCGCTGATTTTTTCAGTCGCTGCGTAGTCGTTTAATTCCAGCGTTAGCGGCAGCATAGCCGCAAAATCCCTGGCCGCCTCGCTGTCATTCAGCGAGGCCAACAGAATAACGTTATCAATAACCATATTTATTTTCATGTTTTTCTCCCTGAGCGCGCACGCAGCCTCAGATAGCGAAGGATCAGCCGTTCCCGACTAACGTGTAGCGGTTTTTAAAGGGAACTAGTTTTAGCAGAGGCGCCAGGAAGGTTGAATGACTGTTTTAAGCATGCAGTAATGAGGATCGTTCATTAATGACCGCCGAGTATAAAGAGAAAGATCCCCGCATTGATTTACCGGCAAAAAAATAGCTCCCGCAGGAGCTATCTTTATCTGTGCCGCATCAGAACTTATAGCTGGCCGTTAATGAGAAATTACGCGGTTCGCCGTAAACGATATATTGGTTCACGCTGGTGTCATATTCTTTATCAAACAGGTTATTGATATTGGCCTGTAGCGTCAGCTGCTTAGTCACCTCATAGCGGCTGAACAGGTTCACCAGCGCATAGCTGCCCTGCTCCGCGTGCCAGGTGCCGTTGCCTTCCGGCGCGGGCACATCCTGCCAGACGTGCGTCTGCCAGTTTACGCCGCCGCCGACCGTCAGCGCCTGGAGCGACGGCAGACGATAGCTGGTGAACAGCTTCAGCGACGTGCGCGGCAGCTGAGGGTTAACCGCTTCGTCTTCGCTGTCTTCCGCTACATAACGGGTACCGCCCACGGTCATTTGCCAGTTATCGGTCAGCGCGCCGTTCACTTCAAATTCAATCCCGCGGCTCACGGTGCCCGATTTGCCTACGTAGGCGGTATCGGTCGATCCGGCAATGATCTGTCCGGTGCTCTGGGCTACGTTGTCCTGTTCGATGCGGAACACCGACAGCGAGGTCGTGAGGCGGCTGTTCATCCAGTCAGACTTCAGGCCTGCCTCGTAGTTTTTACCAACCACCGGCGACAGGTAGCTGCCGTTGATATCACGATAGGTCTGCGGCTGGAATACCGAGGTATAGCTGCCGTAGGCTGACCAGTTTTCGTTGATGTCATACACCAGGCCGCCGTACGGCGTGATATTGTTTTTCTCCATATCCTGGGTCAGCGTATTGGTGCTCCAGCGCGTATAGCGCGCGCCGAGGATCAAATGCAGCGGATCGGCCAGGGTAATACGGGTTGCCATATAGGCGGATTTCTGACGCGTCACGTCTTCCTGCGCGAGCGTTCGCTCGCTCCATTCTGTTTCCGGGTATTGGCCGTTATAACTGTTGAAATCGCCCAGCATCTCTGAGGAAATGTTGTCAAAAGCGCTGTAATAAGTGTTCTTCTGCTTGCTGTAGCTGACGCCCGCCATCAGCTCGTGCTGGCGACCAAACAGCTCATAAGGGCCGCTGGCGAAGGTATCGACCGAGTCGACCTTGCGTTTACCGGTGTTATAACCGGTGCCGCCTACGACCGGGTAATCCGCATAGGAAGAGACGCCCGCGCCGGTGTTCTTATCGAAGAAACCGTCGATATAGAGCTGACGGCTGTCAAGGAAGGTTTCGTTATGGGTGCCGTTTAGCGTCAGCATCCAGCCATTGTCAAAACGCTGCTTCAGGTTAACAAAAACCTTTTTGCTTTCTTTATCGTTATAGGCCCACTCTGGCGCCGTGTTATAGCCGCGACGATAGTCGGTGGGCGATCCATCGCTATGCCAGCGAGGCACGCCGCTCCAGGTTGGGCTGTCCGCGTTGGTTTGCTGGTATTCATAGCCAACGGAAAGCGTGGTGTAATCGGTCAGATCGGCATCCACCACGCCGTAGATAAATTTCTTTTCGGCGCCGTAGCGCTCAACGAAGCTGTTGTTGTCCTGATAACCGGCAACTACACGGCCTCGTACGTTGCCGGATTCGCTCAGCGGCGAAGAGAGATCGGCTACGTAACGCTGCTTGTCCCAGCTGCCGTAAGTGGCGGAAAGCTCGCCCGTCGCGGTTTTGCTGTCCGCATGTTTGCGCACCATATTGACCGCGGCGGAAGGGTTGCCCGCGCCGGTCATCAGGCCGGTTGCGCCACGTACGACTTCGATACGCTCGTACAGTGCCGTATCAGACTGGGCGTCGCCCAGATTCCAGCGCCCTTCAAATACGGTCGGGATGCCATCGACCATATAGTTGTCGATCAGGAAGCCACGCGAGTAATAGGTGCGGCGATCCATATCCGCTACGGACTGCATCACGCCCGTTGTATTGTTCAACACATCGCCCAGCGATTGCAGCTGCTGATCTTCCATGCGCTGCTTGCTGATAATACTGACTGACTGGGGAATATCGCGCGCAATCATCGGCATTTTGGTGCCCGAAGAGGTGACGGGAACACTGTAATCGGTAGCGGAGGTATCGGTGACATTATCTGACGCGGCGCTCACCGTAAGCGTTTGTTCTGCGGTTTCCGCCGCTGCTGCCTGAGGCATCTGTAACGCCACGGCGACCAGCGCGGCGACGATGGAGTAAGAAGTGGCTACGCCGCCGTGCCGGCGGATTTCCCTGTTAATGTGCTGAGCAAAAAACATCACTACCTCGATCTTGTCATTAACGGCCTGAGCCGTTTAGCCACTGTGATTTTTGTTTTATGGAACGCTTTTACCGACGCTGCTACCCCGGCGATCGCCGAATGATACGGCCATCTACAAATGCGAATGAGAACTATAATTTTTTTTATTTCTTATGTAAAAGACTATTAATGAACTTTTCAGGATTTTGTAAGACGTAAGCCATGACGGGTAAACCGGCTACATAAGGGCATTCTGAAAAGGTTTACAACGGCGCTTTTTAGCCGTTAACATAGCGCCCAGACAGCCGGGCCAGCTCGGTTGCGTAAGCGTTAACGTCAACCAACGCATAATCAGCGGGCCGCGCCTGCTCTTTTTGCGATGTCGATAATGTCCCCAATTTTTACCCGTTCCGGTTTTTTCCTTACTGTTTTACTGCTTACCGCAGCCTGTTTGCGCGCCCCCCTGACGTCGATTGGCCCGGTGCTGGAAGATATTCGCCTGACCTTTAGCCTGACGGCTACCGACGCTGGCCTGCTTAATTTTATTCCGCTGATGATGTTTGCCCTGCTCGCGCCACCTGCAGCGTGGTCAGGCAATCGCTTTGGACTGGAGAAAACGCTGTGGCTCGCGGTCTGGCTGATCTTATCCGGTTCCGCTCTGCGCATTGCCGGCAGCAGCGCTGCGCTATGGCTGGGCACGGCGATCCTGAGCGGTGGTATTGCCGCCGCCAACGTGCTGCTGCCGCCGCTGATTAAGCGTGATTTCGCCCGGCATTCCGCCCGCTATATCGGTCTTTATGCCTGTGTCATGTCGATTACCGCCAGCCTGGCTTCCGGTATCGCGGTGCCGCTGGCATCGTTAACGAATGCGGGCTGGTTTTTTTCGCTGGCCGTCTGGCTGATCCCGGCGGCCATCGCGCTGGCGGCCTGGCTACCGCTGCTGAAACGCGCCCGGCAACGACAAACGACGCGCACACCGCTGGCGGTTTCTACGCTGCGCTCGCCGTGGCGTGCCGCATTAGGCTGGCAGGTTTCGCTGTTTATGGGATTGCAGTCGCTGGCCTTTTACACGCTGATTGCGTGGTTTACGCCCTGGGCTGAGGCGCAAGGATTCAGCCAGTTTGCCGCCGGCTGGCTGCTGTTTCTCTATCAGATTGTGGCAATCGTCGCCAATCTTGCCTGTATGCGGGCGCTGAAACGCCTGGCCGATCAGCGCGCTATCGCCCTGCTGGCTTCGCTGGCAATTTTTACCGGGCTGTGCGGCCTTTATCTGTTCCCTGCCCTGGCCGTGTTTTGGTTGATTATTGCCGGACTGGGCGCGGGCGCCTCTTTGGTGATAAGCCTTTCTCTGTTTGGTCTGCGTTCGGGCGATCATCATCAGGCTTCGCGCTTATCAGGCATGGCACAATGCGTAGGTTATGGTCTGGCCGCGCTGGGCCCGCTGGTTTTCGGCGTGCTGCACGAGCATTTTGACAGCTGGTCGGCCCCGCTGCTGTTTATGATTGCGTTAAGCCTGTTACAGGTGGCGATTGCGCCGCTGGCGGGAAGAAATAAGGTGATAGGTTAAGCCATTTGCCGCTTCGTTCCTGATTCGAAGCGGCACTTTACCCGCAAAAAATGCCTTTCTTACTGATAGTCTGTATCTGATTTAGCTGCGTTTTAGCCTGTATGAATGCGTGTTATCTCTGGAGTTTAGGTATGGAATTATTATCAGTACCTTTAGTATGATGTAACTAAAGTGCGATCATGACTCCCGTTAGCCGGTTTTTATCCATCACGATTATCGGAAAACTGAGATCTTGCCTGCTCAGGCGCGTCAGGTCTTTGTCTGCGCCGGTTAAAAAATGCGATAAGGCACATTTTAAGAAGAGACCTGACTGTTTTCAGACGCGGCCAGGCGCTAAAATAGCGCCTTAAAAGCCGTAGAGGATAGTGAGGTATAATGATCTGTCGTTTCACCCTGGCCGTAGCGATGGCCGCCATAACCCTGACCGGCTGCACCAGCCACAAGAAAGATGAACCGGCCACAACATCGATAACGGCATCGGCTAAAGATTTCTTTAAAGGCCCGGCCGTGGTTTCGGCCGAAGATTTCTCCACGGGGCCAACTCAGGTTGACGTTTCCCACGTGACCAGCCGTACCGATGACGGCTCTGCCGTTTATGTCACAGTGGACGGTAAAGATGCCGGCGCGCTGATCCGCGGTCAGAGCCTGCAACTGCATTTGCCCGCAGGCGAGCACCAGGTTGGCGGCTATGTCCCTACCCTGCTCGGCTTTGGGCGTGTCACTATCCCGGCGGTAAAAGTGACCACCACGCCGGAAAAAGTAAAAAAGGTAGCCTACTCTACCAGCCTGAAGACCCCTGCTTTTACTGAAACGGACGCAGGCCAGGGCTAAGTACACATCATGGTTGTATCCGGCCAGGGCAGGCTAAAAAAAACGGCGACCGCAGGGTCGCCGTTCAGCATATCAGCAGCTAAAAGACCGCATCAGAAATCCGCTTTCAGCACCACACGATAGTTCGCCTTACCGGCGCGCACGTGATCCAGCGCTTCATTGATTTTTGACATCGGGAAATACTCCACGCGCGGCGCGATATCGCGGCGTGACGCCAGCTTCAGCAGCGAGCGCAGCTGGCCCGGAGAACCGGTAGACGAGCCGGTCAACGCTTTATCGCCCATAATTAGCTGGAAAGCGGAGACTTCAAACGGTTTCAGCACGGCGCCCACGGTGTGGAATTTGCCCTGCGGCGCCAGCGCGTCGAAGTAAGGTTTCCAGTCCAGATCCACTGCTACAGTGCTGATAATCAGATCGAAACGGCCCGCCTGGCTTTTCAGCGCTTCCGGATCGCGGCTGTTGATGACCTCGTCAGCGCCCATTTCCAGGATGGACTGCTTTTTATCTGGCGTGGAGCTGAACGCCACCACTTCCGCGCCCATCGCGCGCAGGATCTTGATAGCGATATGGCCCAGGCCACCAATGCCGATGACGCCCACGCGGCTGGTCGCCGTGACGTTGCTCATCAGCAGCGGTTTAAAGACGGTGATGCCGCCGCACAGCAGCGGGCCAGCGGTCGCCGCGTCCAGGTTTTCCGGCAGCGGAATAACCCATTGCCAGTCGGCGCGAAGCTTCTCGGCAAAGCCGCCGTTGTTCAGAATGGTAGGGATTGAACCCTGCTCGCAGTTAACCTGCTCGCCATTGATACAGGCGTCGCAGTGCTGACAGCTTTTCGCCGTCCAGCCAATGCCCACGCGCTGGCCAACGGAAAGCCCTTTGGACTTCGCTGCTTCGCCCATGGCGGACACGCGACCAATCACTTCATGGCCGGCAATAGTCGGATAGCGTGAGATGCCCCACTCGTTATCGATCATTGAGAGATCGGAATGGCAGACGCCGCAATATTCCACTTCGACTTCCACTTCCTCGGCGCTCAGCTCCGGCGCATCATACTCATACAGCTCCAGGGCCTTACCGGCTTCCATCGCTGCATAGCTTTTGATTTTCATGCTCTCTTCCTCTGTTTCGTTAACGGACTGAGTTTAGCAAAGCTCGCCGGATGGTCAGGGAGCGAAACGAGTCATTAGCGGCAGGGAGTGTATCAGGATGTAAAAATTGCCGATCTGCGCCGCAATATGTCCACTATTGCGGCAGCCCGCCGGAAGATGAAGCCGCTATTTGGTCAGATGCTGCGTCACGTTGCCGATGGCGTCAACCACCTGCTCGGAGTTGTTCTGAATATTTACGATAACGTCGCCCGCTTCTTTTACCAGCGCCACGCCGCTGTCGGCCCGCGCCAGGTTTGCGGTAATATTTTTTTGCGCCAGCTGTGCCAGCTGCTGGTTACGATCGACCACGCTCGCGATCTCCTGGCTGGCGCTATTGATATTGGCCGCCAGGCTGCGCACCTCGTTAGCCACGACCGCAAAGCTGCGTCCATGCGTGCCCGCTCTGGCCGCTTCAACGGCGGCGTTTAACGCCAGCAGGTTGGTCTGATTGGCAATAGAACGGATCGTTTCCACTATCTCGCCAATTTGCGCGGACTGGGAGCTAAGGCCGTTGATGTCTCCTGAGACTTTATGCATCTCGCTGGCGACTTCGTTCATGCGCGCCACGCTGTTTTCAATCACGCTGACGCCGAGCCGCGTGTTTTGACTGGTTTCCACCGCCGCTTTATACGCGTGATCGACCGCTTCGCGCTCCTGCTGGTTTTTCTCTACCTGTGCCGTTACGTCGGTAGCGAATTTGACAACCTCATAAAGCTCGTTGTTAGCATCGAAAATCGGGTTATAGGTGGCGCGTAGCCAAATCGTTTCGCCCTTGCTGTTAACGCGGGGGAATTGCCCGGCGACAAAGTCGCCCTTTTGCAGCTTGTGCCAGAACTCGCTGTATTCACGGCTGTTATACACTTCCGGCGCGCAAAACATGCGGTGATGACGCCCGATAATTTGCTCATGGCTATAGCCGGTGGTTTTTAAAAAGTTCTGGTTGGCGCGTAATACTTCACCCTTCAGGTTAAAAGCAATCACCGCCATTGAGCGGCTGATAGCAGTCGTCATCGCCCGCTGCTCCTGCGCATCCTGAATATGGCTAGTAATATCGGAGGCTAGCTTAACGATTTTAATCACCCGGCCGTGGCGATCCTGTACCGGCACATAGTTAGCTTCAAGCCAGATCGGGCGCTGATTTTTTGCCAGCCGCAGGAACTTATCGCTGAAACTTTCGCCACGCGCAAGGCGCTGCCAGAACTGACCATATTCCGGCGAGTGAATCAGCTCGTCGGTACAGAAAAGCCGATGATGCTTGCCAACGATTTCGCTCAGTTTGTAGCCCATTGTCTCTAAAAAAAGTGCATTTGCCGTCAGGATATGACCCTGTGGCGTAAATTCGATCATGGCAATGGCGTTGTTCAGCGAGCTGAGCGTTGCGCGTAAATGGCTGGCGTTGGATTTCAGCCAGGATAATATCCCCGATTTGGTAGAGCCGATCATGTTGTAACCTTTTGTCATATTTATGGTATTCGTCACAAAATCGTTATCGGCACTTTGGGTAAAAAATTAACCTCGGCCGCGCCTGTTATTGCGATAGGCGCTGCTTTTTCCAGCTATTTTCCTTAAAAATTAACCTGTTCCTGACTTTTTTTTGCGTCATGAGCTGAGTAAAACACGCTTTACCCTCTTATTTCTGCATTTGATTTAAGTCCACTCGACTACAGTAAATAGAAATTTGGATTAAAACTTATTGAATCCTGACTAAAAAAGGTCTTTGCGTGGCTAAACTATTTTTACGCAGCGGAAGCCTGGACGCGGTTCTGCCTCTTGGCGAAAACGGTCAGCCCGTTTATTTATCAGCCCTGCAGCTGCGCGAGACGCTGCGCCTGCGGAAACAGCAGCAGATAGCTGACTGCCTGGCTATCCCTCAACCCAACGATGCCGGTGACCGTCTGGACTGGTATTCGCCCATTTCCGGCAAAGTTATCTCCTGGGCTGCGGCCAGCGACAGCGCACGCGCGCACGCGTTAAATCAGCTGGTTGCCTGTCAGCAAACGGTGGCCGACCTGTGCCAGCGTGCGCTGCAGTCGGATAAAAACAGTCAGAAACTTTTTGGCGCGCTGCTGGCTAAAGCGATTCAGTTTCCCGATCAAAACTTTGTCTATCTGGTCGGCGGCAAACCCGTTCTGACCTTCTGGGGATTTGTCAGCCTTGAGAAAAAAGGCCAGCTGGATCCGCTGGATTGTCTGCGCGCCGTCGAAGAAGAAGTGCCGTTGACGCTGTCGAAAATGACGGCGGCCGCGCCGGTGGTTGCCGTCGCGCCGGTGGTTGCCGTCGCGCCTGCGGTAAGCGCGCCGCCTGTCGCTGCCGCCGTCGCGCCTGTCGTTACGCCTGTCGTTACACCTGCCATTGCGGCTTATCAGACCTCCGCCGAGCCGGAAAATGCGCCTGAGCCGCCGCCCGCTGCATCAGCGCCCGTTAAACCCGAGCCTGTGAAAAATACGGCTAAGCAAAACCTGCTGCGCTATGGCTGGATACTGCCTGCTGCCGCGCTGCTGGTTGTGTTTGGCGTGCAGATGAAAAACTATTTTTCCGCCATGCGTCAGGAAGTGACAGCGTCACAAGCCGCGAACGTAAATGAGCCGAAACCTGCGGTTGCGCCCGAGAAAACCGCTGCTGATATCAAGCAATCTGCTGCCGAACCGGCTAAACAAACCGCTGAGACGAAGCCGGCTGCCGATGCGGCTAAACAACCTGCCGAAACGCAGCCTGCTGCTGATGCGGTTAAGCAGTCTGCCGTTGCGCTGCCGGTAGCACCCGCCAGCGTCGCGGCCGTTACGGTGACGCCGGCGCAGTCCGCTGCTGAGACCACGCCAGCCCCGGTTGAACAGCCGCCTGCCGTGCCTGCGGGTAAAGATGATTTAGTGCTGCCTGCGGACGCGGTCAAGCTAGGCTCTACCCGTTTCCTTAACGGCAACTGGCGCGTGATTGTCGGCATTAAAACCCCGCTCACCGGCAAGCCGCCCGTGCTGCGCTATCAGCTGCGCAACGGCAAAGGCCAGGCGCAGATGACCCAGGGCGACGGCACGGTTTGTCGCGTGGAGGTCTACGCGGGCGTGATGAAATCCGGCAACCTGGTAATTAATAGCCGCACCCGAGCAAAATGCAGCGACGGTTCGCGCTACCACATGCCCGAGCTGACCTGTGTACAGGGCGCCGAAGGCACCGCCGCCGCCTGTAGCGGCCAATATGATGCCGATACCGTATTACCGATGACGATGAAGCGCGAGAGTAAATAATGATGCTGGCGACCGCAGATTTTAAACCGAACATGACGCTGATTCAGAACAGCGGCATCCAGTTCCTGGATTTTGCCCTGACGCCGGATCCGGAAAACGATTTGCCGGGCAAATTTGTCCGCCAGACGGCTAACGGCCCGCTGCTGCGTCTGAACTTTAACGCGCAGAGCGGCAAATATTTGCTGCCGATCGCGGTGGGCGGCATGCCGGAAGTGGTGAAGCCCGAGTTTAGTTTCCCGCTGGCGCAGTCGCTGGCGCTGCTGGACGGCGTGTGGCTGCCGCTGCCCTTCTTTCGCTTTAATCCGCCCCGCACTTTTATCGGCGGGCCTGATAACTGGGCGCGCGTGCAGATTGTCGCGCTGGATAAGCCCGATCAAAACGGCAAGACGCATCGCATTTGCCTGGCTTTTGAAACCCGCACCTGGCAGGAAGGCGAAGACGAGTCGCTGGCGCTGGTGGAGAGCGACGTCAAAAATGGCGTCAGCTTCGCGCTGGCTTACCGCAGCAACGAGCTGGGCGAGTTTCTGGATCATACCTGGATCGACGGCTGGCTGCGCGAGGTCTTCAGCCAGCAGGCCGCCGCCGTCGAGCAGCGTCCGCAGGTTAATATCCGCACCGCGCTGCGCGAATTCGAATACCAGGCCCATTACCTGAATATTCTGCATATGCTCGGCCACCAGCTGGCGATGCCGGAGCTGAAGATCAGCGCCGCCACGCTACAGGAGCCGGCCATCCCGGTCGATTTGATCCTGGACGTTGGCAACTCGCATACCTGCGGCATTATGGTGGAAGATCACGTTGACGATCATCACGGCCTCAAGCACACCTATGAGCTGCATCTGCGGGATCTGGGCACGCCGCACCGCGTCTATAACGAGCTGTTCGAGAGCCGCGTTGAATTTGCCCAGGCCAGCTTTGGCAAGCAGAACTTCTCGATGGAAAGCGGACGCGATGACGCCTTTATCTGGCCTTCGATTACCCGCGTAGGCCGCGAGGCGAGCAACCTGGCGCTGCAGCGTTTAGGCACGGAAGGCGCAACCGGCATTTCCAGCCCGCGCCGCTATCTTTGGGATGAGGATGCCTACACGCCAGGCTGGCGCTTCAGCCGCACGCCGGGCAACGCCGCGCTGGAGCCGCTGGCAACCGCCGCGCCGCTGACTAATCTGGTTAATGACGAAGGCGAGCCGCTGTTCAGCCAGCCGCTGGAGGAGCGCCTGCCGGTCTTTACGCCGCAGTACAGCCGTAGTTCCGTAATGACGTTTATGCTTGGCGAACTGCTGGCGCAGGCGCTGCTGCAAATGAACAGCGCGCTGCAGCGCCAGAAGATGCTGCACAGCAGCGCGCCGCGCCAGCTGCGTAATATTATCCTGACGCTGCCTTCCGCTATGCCTAAACCGGAGCGCGAGATTTTCCGTCGTCGGATGCAGGAAGCGATCGCGCTGATCTGGAAAGCGATGGGCTGGCATCCGGCGGATGACGACTTTACCAGCGCCAAAGACAAGGCAAAAAGCAGCGTGCCGGTGCCGGAAGTCCAGATGGAATGGGACGAAGCGACCTGCGGCCAGATGGTTTATCTCTATAACGAAACGCAGGTGAACTTCGGCGGTCGCGCCGAGGCGTTCTTTGTCAGCATGGCGCGCCCCGATCGCGTTCGCGCGCCCGACGAGCCGGTGGGCAAAACGCTGCGTATCGCCTCCATTGATATCGGCGGCGGCACCACCGATCTGGCGATCACCCAGTATCGCCTGGATGACGGCGTCGGCAACAACGTGAAGATTATGCCGCGCCTGCTGTTCCGTGAAGGCTTTAAGCAGGCCGGCGACGACATTCTGCTGGATGTGATCCAGCTTTACGTGCTGCCCGCCTTGCAGCACGCGTTCAAAGAAGCCGGTATGGTGAACCCGGAAGGCGTAATGACGCGGCTTTTCGGCCATGAAGGTCGTCTGGACGGACATTCCACGCTGCGTCAGCAGGTTACGCTGCAAATTTTCATTCCGGTAGGCCAGGCGATTCTGGAAGCCTATGAAAAATTCGATCCGCTGGAGCTGAACGCCGAGCTGGATGCCCGCTTTGGCGAGCTGCTGGCCCAGGCGCCGACGCAAAAGCTGCTCGACTATATCAACCGCGAGATCCAGCGCGAGCTGCCGAACGAGGCGGAAGCTTTCGATCTGCTGCGTGTCCCGCTGGTGGTCAGGCTGAGCAAGCTTCATGCGGAGTTCCTGTCGCCGCGTATGAATATTACCCAGAGCCTGCGCTCGATGTCGGAAGTGGTCGCCGTGTATGACTGCGACGTGCTGCTGCTGACGGGTCGCCCTTCGCGCTTCCCTGGCGTGCAGGCGCTGTTCCGCCATCTCCAGCCGCTGCCGGTCAGCCGTATTCTGTCGCTGGACGGCTACCACACCAACGACTGGTATCCCTTTAACAAACAGGGCCGGATTGAGAACCCGAAATCCACGGCGGCGGTCGGCGCTATGCTGTGCCTGCTGTCGCTGGATTTAAGGCTGGCGAACTTCTGGTTTAAGGCAGGTGATTTTCAGCCGTACTCCACTATTCGCTATCTGGGCATGCTGGACGGTAACGGCAGCCTGAGCGCCGAGAACGTCTGGTATGCCGATATCGATCTGGATGACGATAATTTCCGGCTCGACCCACGCGAGCGTTTTCAGGTTCGCGGCGCGCTGACGCTGGGATTCCGGCAGCTGGATAACGATCGCTGGCCCGCTTCGCCGCTTTACACCCTGTCGATCGCCGATCCGCAGCTGGCCCGCAGCGTGGCAGGCGACAAGGTGCTGAAGATCAAGCTGGCGGTGGCGGAAACCAAAGGCGAATTCGGCCCGGAAAGATTTGCTATTGCCGAGGCAACGCTGGACGACGGCAGCCGCGTGCCGCTGGAACATCTGCGGCTCAGGCTGAATACGCTGGCCAGCAGCGGCTCAGGATTAACCCATTACTGGATTGACAGTGGGAGCGTATATAAAAAATGAAAGCGTTGACGCCTAAGCCATCGGGGCAGTTCGGCAAAAAACTGGAAAACGTGACCAAGGGTATCGATCGCGCGCTGATTTGGCTGGAAAGCGCCCGTACCACCGCCCCACGTCTTAATATGGAAGCGGATCGCCTTGGCGTCCGGCTGCGGCATCAGCATAACAAGGCAACCCGGCTGAATGAGGCCGCGAGCAATGAGTGCGCGGTCGGCTTTTTCGGCCTGGCGCAGGCGGGCAAAGCCTGGCTGATCGCCGCGCTGGCCGCCAGTGAAAAAGGCCGGATGGAGCTGGCGCTGGGCAATACCACCTTTGACTATGCGCAGCTTAATCCGCAGCAGCAGAGCGCCACCATGGTGATGCGCTTCAGCGGCCGGCAGACCAGCACCGATAACGAATGGCCGGTGCAGCTGTCGCTGATGAGCGAAGAAGAGATCGCCGGCGTGCTGGCGCAAATCTGGGCCAAACGCAGCGGCAGCGAAACCATCGCGCTGGATGAGCAGCAGATTGCCGAGCGCATGAAAAGCGTCGCCGTTTATCGCCAGGCGCAGAGCGTGGAAGGCATGAGCAGCAATAACGTGGTGGCGCTGTGGCACCGTCTGAACGCCGCCCAGATTTGCCGCAGCAAGGCGCTGGAAAGTCATTTCTGGCCGCAGGCCGTGGAGCTGGCGCCGATGCTGGGCGTGGACGATCGCGCCCGCCTCTTTTCCCTGCTGTGGAATGAAGACCGCGATCTTTCCGCGCTTTATCGCCAGCTGGCGCACGTGCTGCATCATCTTTCCGGCGCGCGACGCGTGCTGGCGCCCATCAGCACGGTGGACGATCCCGGCCTGAGCGTATTAAACAGCAGCGGCCTGCGCTATTTTAACGCCTCATCGGATCGCGTTATTCAGGTAGTGCCGCAGCATAACGGCCGCAGCCTGAGGCCGGTTAACCTGGCGCTGGGCGAGCTGAACCTGCTGAGCCGCGAAGTGCTGCTGCCGTTCTACAGCGCGCCGCGTGAAAACCTGTTTGAACAGGTCGATCTGCTGGACTTTCCCGGTTTTGAAGAACCGTCAGTTCTGCCGGATGACAGCGCGCACGAACTGGCGCTGGCCTTTACCACCGCCAAGCGTCCTTTCCTGTTAACCCGCGCCGCAGAACGGCAGGATGTCGACTTGCTGATGGTCTGTAACGCTTCCAGCCAGCGCGCGGATACCCGCATCGTGGGCCGTGTGCTGGACAACTGGGTGAAGCAGACCCAGGGCCAGCCGCACAGCGGCCGCAAACCTGCGCTAATCTGGGCGCTGACGCCTTTTGACCAGCGTATTACGCACGGTCAGAACCACGACGCCGCCGTACAGCGCTACGTGGGCAATCCCGGCGATGCCTGGGGCACCATGCTGACGATGGACGATAAGGGCGTGAAGCGGATGGCGGGCTGGCTGACCAGCGAAGTCAGCCGCGAAAACAAAATGACGCGCTTGCAGGAACAGCTCAGCGAGATCCGTCGCGAGCTGAGCGATAACCTGCTGGGCCGCTGGTATCTGGCGGCGGAAAAAGAGGAGCCGGAGGCCCGCCTGCGCGTTGCCGAATCGCTGCTGAAGGCGTTGCAAACCAGAACCGGCGTGCACGGCGAGCTGCTGGAGCGGCTGCTGCCGACGCGCGAAACGCTGCGTCACCTGTTTATGCAGCAGCAACACCCCGCCGAGCGCCGCAGCAACGAAGAGTATGCCCTGACGGAAGAGGATCCCTTCGGCATTGGAATGAGTATCGATCTGTTGAGCAACGATCCTTTACCGCTGCCGCTGGATGCGCAGCAAACGGGCGAGGAGAGCGAAGCGGAAAATGGCTTTGCGCAACAGGTCTACCGTTACTGGATCAACCTGCTGGGACAGCTGCCCGAACAGGACGCGCTGCTGGAGCTGCTGGGCGTGACGCGCCCCACGCTGGAGATGCTGACCGAAGAGCTGACCACGGCCAGTATTCGTCTGGATATTGAAGGCGCGCTGGTGAAAATCCTGACGGATAAAGATGCGGCGAATACCCCGGCCGAGATGCTGGCCGATCGCCAGGTCTCCCGCGCGCTGAGCGTGCTGGGCGATTTCGTCGCCTGGCTCGGCTTCCAGCATCTGCCAGAGTCGGCGCGCCCCGACAGTAAAATCAATCGTGGCCAGAAGATCTTCGCCCGTCCGGAAACCCAGGCCGCCAGCCTGGGGCCGGGCCAGCGGCTGACAAAGCTGGCGCTGAAGCCTAATAACCATGCCGCCTACTATATCTATGACTGGCTGGTGGGGCTGAATGAAACCATTCTGCTGAACGCCGGTTATTCCGCCGCTCGGGAGATTGACGGCGAGCACCGCGCGCAGCTGGCTGAGATTTTGAAGCAGACAGGTAAGTAGCAGGCACGGGAGAAAGCCGTTGCAGGATGGCGGCGGTTTAGTTGAACCGCTGGTTACTTTCAATAAAGGTAAGAAACGCAGAGTACCCTTCCCATGTGCTCTGCGTTGCCATTTAACAGCAGCCCGAAATGAATACTTTTCAGGCTGCCTGACTCAGACCTGGGTTAGATCTCTGTCCATGGACGGCCGTCGCCGTCTGCCGCCCCGGTCGTGCTCTCCAGGCCGGGTTCGGTGCCCTGCCCAATCCACCATTTAGCCAGATAGTTTCGTCCTTTGTGCGTCACCCTGTCGCCTCCGACGTATATGCGACCGGCTTCCCAAAGCGGATAAAGCGGCGGAGCCGGCGCCACCGGTTCTTCAGGCACTTCAGGCACTTCAGGCACTTCAGGCACTTCAGGCACTTCAGGCACTTCAGGCACTTCAGGCACTTCAGGCACTTCAGGCACTTCAGGCACTTCAGGCACTTCAGGATGCTCCGTCAGCTCGTTATGCATAGAAAGATAAATATAATATTTTGCAAACAGGATATCACGCAGCGGACGGCTCAAAGCCATGACGGCCAGCCAGAGATCGTCTTTAGCCGCCGCATAATCCGCGCCCACAACCGCATGGTTAGCGGCAATCGCCAGCGAAGCGCTTTCCAGTCTCTCGGCCAGATCCGTTTCTGGGTTGTTGTTTAATTTTTCATTTTTCAGGCCGCTGGCCGTAATAACAAAATGATTGGTTTCGCCAGTAGCATCGATTATGCCGGATACGGCGGGCGACAAACGTAAACGAGAAGGTTCACGATGGTAGATTTCAATCCGATCCCCGTAAGAGAAAGCGATTTCGTCGTGAGCAATAAGGCGGTCGTTGCCCAGAAAAGTTCTTTTATAGATTTCTCTGTTGCTGCCGTCGCGGATCGTAATCTGAGCATAGGTTTGATCCGGGAAATAAACGTGCGGACTGTTTCCTCCCGCATTAATGCTGAGCAGGCCTTTGCTGTGGTCCAGCTCGACGCTGGCAAAGCTGACATCGCCCAGCCCCAGCAGGTTAAATACCTGATTAAGTAACGGTGAGGCTATTTTACGCTGGTAATGAATAACCTGCGCTGACTGCCCGGTTTTAACGTTCAGATAGCCTGGCTGCACAGCATACTTTTGGCTTTTACCGGTGGGTAAATGCAGCGTGTAAACGCCAACAGGCAGATCCTCAAGCAGCACTTCCTGCCGGTTAATTTTTACCTGCCGTACGACCGTTGCGCCGTCAAGCAGCGTCAGGGTTTCATTTTCAATCTGACGGAAGTCATCGATATCCAGTTTCAGGCTGACGCTGCCGGTCAGGCCGGTTATTTTCAGTTGCTGAACATCCACCAGCGCCAGCGGACTACGCAAATTCAGCTGCTGCTGCAACGCCGCCAGCCGTCCCTCTTCTACCAGCTGATTTAACGGATAAACCGCCTTACCCTGGCAAAACAGATTATTGTCGCGCTGCTGGCGAGTGAGTGGCGCGCCAACCAGCTGCATAAAAGGCGTAACGTCAATTTTGGCGCCCGCTTCGGCAAAGCTGACAGAAAGCATATCCAGCAGCGAATGTTCTTCAGCAATAAAGCCGTCGCGGTTACTGAGCAGACGGTACTGCTGATTAAAGTGGGTAAAGGCTTCCATGCCCGCCTTGTTGACCATCTGCATCATAAAGTAGAGTTTCGAGCGCAGATCCCACTGATTTACTGGCGTGCCGTTACGCACAAAATCATTGATAACTTTTTCCACCGCAGCCTGTCTGCCGTAGTCGTACAGCCAGCCTTCCTGATATTGCCTGTCGCCCATTGTAAGATGCTGGTAGCAGGCACAGTGAATATTGTTCCAGACCTCGCGCACGTCGATAAATCTGTCCGACATGAATTTGCCTTCATAACCATGGGCAATTTCGTGCAGGCAGCCCCAGCCGGGCTCTTTGCTGAACAGCCAGAAGTCGCTAACGGTCGGGCTGGTTTCGGCGGTCCAGCGATCGCTGTAATAAGCCGCGCCCGGGCCGCTTTTGTCCGCCTTGATAAAGTAGCGGTTGCGGATATTCCTATCGGTAATAACAGGCGTCTGGAAAGAAAGGCCAAGCAGCGTGTTATAAAAATTAAAGATATTGCTGTAGCCTTCGATTAAACGGTCGATGCTATTTTGCGCGTGGAGCGTACGCAGTTTTTGTTTATCGGCTGCCGGAATTAAAATATTCACAAACTCGCTGCTGATTAATGCAAACTCAGCGTTCTGGCTGTCCCACAGCTGAAAGAAAGCGCTTTCGCTGCCGCCTTGCTCATAGACAGGCAGCGTGTTAGCCCTGTCGTCATATTCATATTCCACAACGGCAGTGGAAAGATCGTAAGGGGTATCAATAAAAGGCACAGAGGCCGCGCCGGCACTTAACTTCACCCAGGCGGAGCCAAAGCTGACAGAAGCTTCAGTTTGATCATCATTATTCAGTAAACGCAGCGTCAATGAGCCGTTATTGGGCGATAGCTGGCGGACTTTGATCGCCTGCCCTGCAGACAGGATAATTCCCAGATGCTGACGGTCATGATTAATTCCCTTACTCAGACCGGCCGCATCCATCCATACCGGCCTTTCCAGGGAATATATGTTTTTTACTTTACTCAGGGTTGCCATGATTATTTTCTCTTCAGGGGTTATGTCCAAAGAAAGATATCAGGCAAGCGTTATCGCCAGGCGGCAATTATTGATAACAGGTCAGCATTAAATGAAGGAGGTGGCTATATATTTAACTAATTAAAGGGTAAACGCCATGAAAAAAAGAATAGAAAAATATAATTACCCTGCTGACTTAACAATAAAAGGTGACGCTCTTAACCCTGTCGCTAAATAATTTATTTTTTTAATAGTGAAATGATGGTTATTTAACAGTGTACTCTGTGGCAAAAATAGCAGAACGAAAAGGTACGTTGGGCAGGTCTTCCGCCTATTTATTTAGTAAAGAGAGAATGCGACAGCAGCCGGGCCGCCGTCGCGTTTCTGTGTCCTATACAATAGCGGAAAGCTTAAACACGCTGACGCTACGCAGCAGATTTTCAGCCTGCTGCTGCAGGGACTGCGCCGCTACGGTCGATTCCTGCGACAATGAGGCGTTCTGCTGAGTGGCATCATCCATTTGCGTTACCGCGAGGTTAACCTGATCGATACCGACGCTTTGCTCATTACTTGCCAGCGAGATCTCTGCCACCAGCGAGCTGACGCGGTGCACGTTTTCCACAATATTTTCCATCGCCTGACCCGCGCGTTCGACCAGCGCGTTACCCGTATTGATACGGCTGACCGAGCTGTCAATTAAGGTTTTAATATCCCTGGCGGCAGCGGCAGAACGTTGCGACAGCGCCCGCACTTCAGCGGCCACCACGGCAAAGCCCCGCCCTTCGCTTCCTGCCCTTGCGGCTTCAACGGCGGCGTTCAGCGCCAGAATATTGGTCTGGAAGGCGATGCCATCAATCAGGCTGATAATATTGCTAATTTGGCTGGAAAAATGCTGAATCTCGCCCATCGTATGTACTACTTCCTTCACCACGCTGCCGCCCAGCTGCGCGGCTGACGTGGCATCCTGAGCGATATCGCTGGCATGACGTGCGTTGTCAGCATTTTTTCTGACTACGGATGTTAACTGCTCCATCGAGGCCGCCGTTTCTTCCAGCGCGCTGGCCTGTGCCTCATTACGACCGGAGAGATCCTGACTGCCCAGGGCAATCTGTGACGAAGCCGAGGCGATAGTTTCCGTGCCGTCACGCACGTCGGAAACGATACGCGTAAGATTGGTGTTCATCTCTTTCAGCGCGGCCATGAGTGAGGCCGTTTCATCACGGCCTTTCACCACGATTTGCGTCTGCAGATCGCCGGCCGCCACCGTCTGGGCGATTTTTACTGCCTGCGCCAGCGGCTGGGTGATGCTGCGTACCAGCCACCAGGTAATGATGCAGCCGGTCAACAGCGCTAACAGCATCGACAAGGCCAGGATCAGTCTGGTGTGCTGATAACTTTGCTGATTAGCAGCGGCGATCTGCTTATGTAGGCTTTGCGTGTGCGTCAGCACGTTGGCTACCACTTCGTCGATCATTTTCGTCGGCAGACGATCGACGCCGGTGACCAGACGATCGACGCGCTGCGCGCTGTCGGCATCACCCTGCTGGTAAGCCTGTAGCGCGCTGAGATAGCGCTCTTGCAGCTCGCCATGAAGCTTACGCGTCTCCCGCGCTTCACGGTTATCCATGCCTACCGTCGGCATCGTTTCGATCAGCGTGGCAAGCAGCTGCTGAGTCTTGTCGCCCTGTTCAATAAAAGCCGTCCTGTACTTAGCAAAAGCCTCCGGACTCTGGCCGCCGCGCAGCAGCGTATTTTTCCACTCCTGTACCTGAATCTTAAACTGCACTTGTGCATTTCGCGCGGTGTCGATAACCCGCTCAATCTGCATTTCCTGCTGCATGATCTGACTGCTTTGCTCAAGCGCGTTTTCGTTGATAGCGAGGCCGCGCAGGCCGATAAATAGCGTGGCGCAAAGCAATACTGCGGCCAGCAGGCCTAAACGCACGCCGATCTTATAATTAGAGAGTTTCATTTGATGCCCTGGTAGATGAAGCGGAAGCAATTTTCCGGTTCTTCAGGAGAAGTTATCGGCAGAAGAATAAAGAAGCTTTATAGCGGAGACTGGCCCCGAACGGGGCCAGTAAAGCAGCTTAAATCAGGCGGGCGTGGCGCAGTTCGCTTTTCAGATAGGCGTAAAACACCGGCGCGGCAACCACGCCCGCCAGGCCAAAGGCGGATTCAAACACCAGCATCGCCAGCAGGATTTCCCAGGTTTTGGCGTTGATACGGGTGCCAAAGATACGGGCATTAATGAAGTATTCCAGCTTGTGCACCAGAATCAAGAAAATCAGCGCGATCAGCGCTGCCTGCAAAGAGATGGAAAGCCCAATCAAAACAATAACCGTGTTGGAGATCAGATTGCCGATCACCGGCAGCATTCCGGCAATAAAGGTCAGGACGATAACGGTTTTGGCAAACGGAAAGTGCAGCCCGAACAGCGGCAGCACGCCGAACAGAAAGCCACAGGTCAGCAGCGTGTTGACCAGCGAGACTTTGATTTGTGCGAAAACCACATCGTGAAAAGAAGCCGCAAGCAGCGTCAGACGTTTTAGCATTGCCTGGGTTAGCGGCGCGTTGCTGGTATCGCTGCCGCTGATGCGCAGCGAGATAATCGCGCCCAGCAGCATTCCGATAAGCATAGTGGCAAAGGTGTGCGCGGCGGTACGGCCCAGCGTTTGCACCACAACCAGATGCTCGCGCAGCCAGGCCATAACCTGATGCTGCAGTTCATCGATATCTGCGGGCAGATAGCGCGTGACCACCGGCGACAGCGTATCCTGCGCATCTTCAAGCAGCTTGCTGGCGGCGGCATGGAAGGCCGCCGGACTGTGGAAGTCGTGCAGCAGAAAGCCAATCAGTTTGGTGATACCGCCCGCCAGCGCTAACAGCACCACCACGGTAAGAAAGAAAATGGTGATCCAACGCGCCAGCGGCCCTTTGACCAGCCTCTCTATCCAGGGCGTCAGCGCCAGAATGGTTTCGTAAACGATAAATCCGGCCAGAAAACACGGCAGCAGGCGTAAAGGAAAAATCATCAGCAGCGCGATAAAGACCAGCAGATAGCTGGCGGCTTCGCAAAGCTGGCGTTTGGTGAGGTTCCGTATCTCCATAGGGATTCCTGTCTGTCTGAAGTCAAAAAGCATTACAATTCAGACAGTATACAATCCTCCGCGTTTTTTCAGGCCTGTTTTGATTTGGTCGAACCTATATTTATGCACTGCGGCAGGAGAACGAAACGGAGGCGGGACGGAAAAGTTAGTTTTGCCCTGGTCGAACTGATATTTATGCGATGCGGCGAGGAACGAAACGGAGGCGGAACGGAAAAGTCAAAGCGGGCCGCTACGCCCGCCATTGAAAAGCAATCAGGCGCTGACCTGCACCTGACGACGCCATGCGCCCGGCGACTGGCCGAACTGACGTTTGAAGCTGCGGTTAAAAGATTGCTGGGAATCGAAACCGAATGAAATCGCCACGTCCAGAATAGGCTCGCCGCCTTTAGCCAGGCGCTCGGCGGATTTTTTCAGACGACGCGCGCGGATATATTCGCCTAAAGCGTGGCCGGTATGCTGCTTAAACATACGCTGCAGATGCCATTTGGAGTAGCCTGCCCGGCGGGCCACGGTATCCAAATCCATCTTGCCTTCAATATGCGTGTCGATCCACATTACCAGGTCGCTGATAAAATCATCATGGCTCATTGTCTTCCCCTTAGAATTATAACCTGTTTTTGCTGTTGACCTCCGCCGCCGGGCGGGGTAAAAGGTAACTGTCATTAGTGCATTTAGTAACGGTAAAACAGACGCGCGCTTAATGCAAGTATAATTGTTGCATTAAATGCGATCGCGAAGCGGCAAAAAGAGAGCGCACAACAAGCGGCGTAGTGCGTAAAGATTACGGCAGCCGTGGCGGCCCGACAGGATTTAAGACAATAAAAAAGCCGGGCATTGTCAGTGCCCGGCCATATTCAGGGTTATCTTGCCCTTCAGGTTTCAGCATTTTCACGGGTTTTCATCGCCTCGCAGCTGCCTTCGGGATAGCGGCGGTCGCGCTCATAGATTTCCCGTAGCGCGTCGGCAACCGTCCGCTTCGCCAGCACGTTGAGCGACGCCTGCTCGGCCTCGTGAGCCAGCTCTTTAAAGAACCAGCAGGTGTTGGCGCTAACCAGACAACGCGCCGGCACTTCCGGGCGGCCTGCCAGCAGCGGTTTATCCTCCAGCACGGAAGTATAGATATCGCAAAGCGTAATCTCCTCCGCCGGACGCCCCAGCCGGATAGTTCCGGTACGGCCCAGCGTAGAGACGATAATGCCATCGCGGGTCAGCGGCACCATCATTTTACGGACAAAACTGGGGTTGGCCTCAAGGCCCATTGCCAGAATTTTGCTGGTGCTGCGTTTACCTTCCCGCTCCGCCTGGGCTATGCAGAGCACCATTTGTAAAGCTGTAGGAAAACGAATATCAAGCATGTTCAGATCCTTGCTTTTAGCTGTGCCTCACCGTATCGGCGGTGATCTAAAAAAGCATTAAAATCAATCAACTAATAAAGATGATAGTAAATTAATATACCAAATAGTGTTGCACTTTAGAAGAAAGCCGTTAAGCAGTTCCTGCTATTTACGCTATAACCCTGAATAACAGAGGGATTATTCCCTCTGTTTTGACAAGAAAGTTATCTGTTTTCCTGCAAATAGCGATAGATGACCGACAGATCTTTTTCGCCATAGCCTGCATCCACGGCCTGCTGCCACAGTTCGGCGATGGTGGTTAATCCCGGCAGACGGCTTTCTTTTGCCGCCGCCAGCGCCAGGCGAGCATCTTTTAACGCCCAGGTCAGGTGCATTTGCGGTTCATAGCTGCCCTCTTTGATCATGCCCAGTTTCGCTTTGGCATAGGGAACCGCCAGCGGCCCGCCGTCCAGTACGTCCCAGAATTCATCCGGTGTAAAGCCAAACTCTTCCGCCATTTGGGTACTTTCCGCCAGCCCCTGCACCATAGAAATAAGCCAGGCGTTGACCACCAGCTTCATGCGCGACGCCGCGCCCGCCGCCCCCAACCACTTCACGCCTTTTGAGATGGCGGCAAAAACCGGCTCGACGGCCTGCGCTTTCTCCCGGTCGCCGCTGGCCAACACCAGTATTTGCGCGTTTTCTGCAGGTGCTTTAGTGCCCGAAACGGGCGCATCCAGAAAAATCACGTCCGGACGCTTCTCGTGCAGGGTTGCGAGCAGCTTTTCCGTCGCCTCTACGCCAATCGTGCCCATTTGCACCAGGATCGCGCCCTGTTTCAGGCTCGACAGCGTTTTTTGCAGCACTTCCTCGGTGATTTCCGCATTCGCCAACATGCTGATGACCACGTCGGCCTCTTTCACCGCCTGTTCCGACGTTTCCGCCAGCCGCAGGCCGGCGCTTTGCAAATCTTCACCGCGCGCGCTGGTACGGTTCCAGCCGCTGGTGACAAAGCCGTTTTTCAGCAGGTTCGCGGCAAAAGCGTGCCCCATCGCGCCCAATCCCAATACGGCTACAGCGGAACGTTGATTCATAACAGACTCCTTATCGTAAGCGATAAATAACGGTATTCTCTTTCCAGGGTAGCGCAACCCCGTGCGAAATGCTGATTTTCCCGCAGCGGTTATGTAAGAAGGTGTTCCCTGCCTGGCGCATCCCGTAATTGTGGCTATACTCACCGGTCGACAGATTTTTCGCCGTTAAATCAAGAAACAAGGGTGAAAAGCGGTGAATGACCTTCGCCACGCGCCGATTATGCTGATTTACATAAAAATGGCGTTTTTCAATGTCATCTGTCGCACAAATCAAACACAATATGGACACTTTTCTGTTTTCGCGTAACGCGGAACTCACTTATCAACAAGTCGTTAAACCTGATGCAATCAATAACCGTTTCTCGTAAGACCGCATGGCTACGCGTCATTATGCTGGCCATCGCCGCATTTATTTTTAACACCACCGAGTTCGCGCCGGTTGGCCTGCTTTCCGATATCGCCAGCAGCTTCGCCATGCAGACCGCCCAGGTCGGCCTGATGCTGACGATTTATGCATGGGTGGTGGCGCTGATGTCGCTGCCGATGATGCTGCTCACGCGGCAAATCGAACGACGTTTTCTGCTCATTGCCATCTTCCTGCTCTTTATCGCCAGCCATGCGCTTTCGGCGTTCGCGTGGAGCTTCAACGTGCTGGTGGTTTCGCGCATTGGCATCGCGCTGTCACATGCTATTTTCTGGTCAATTACCGCCTCGCTGGCTATTCGCGTGGCGCCAGCCGGCAAGAAAACCCAGGCACTGAGTATGCTGGCGACCGGTACGGCGCTGGCTATGGTGCTGGGCCTGCCGATTGGCCGCGTCATCGGACAGTATCTTGGCTGGCGTATCACTTTTGGCGTAATCGGCGTGGTGGCGCTGATGACTATGCTAACCCTGGCGAAACTGCTGCCGAAGCTACCAAGCGAACATACCGGCTCGCTAAAAAGCGTGCCGATGCTGTTCCGTCGCCCTGCCCTGGTCTCGCTGTACCTGCTGATCGTGCTGATTGTTACGGCGCACTATACGGCCTATAGCTATATCGAACCCTTTATTCAGGCCGTGGCGCAGATGGGCGGCAATTTCACCACCTTCCTGCTGCTGATTTTCGGCGCGGCGGGCATTATCGGTAGCGTGCTGTTCAGCGCGTTGGGCAACAAGTTTCCGGCGACGTTTCTGCTGGGCGCGATTACGCTGGTGTCGGTCTGTATGCTCGCGCTGTTAATCGCGGCAACGCATACCGTGGCGATCTCGACGCTGTGTGTTATCTGGGGGCTGTCGATGATGATTATCGGCCTGGCGGTTCAGGTCAGAGTTCTGACGCTGGCGCCGGACGCCACCGACGTGGCGATGTCGCTGATGTCGGGCATCTATAATCTGGGCATTGGCGGCGGCGCGCTGCTGGGCAATCAGGTGAGCCTGCATTTGGGCATGGCGCATATCGGCTATGCCGGCGGCGCAATCGGCCTCTTTTCGCTGGCCTGGTGCGCCTGGAGTATGAAACGCTATCCGCAGCTGCGGATTAACTAACGAAAAGGCTCATCAAATGATGAGCCTTATTTTTAGATGCGTTGTTGTCAGTCCTGAAGGCCCATCCAGGGCTTTTTACTATGCCAGGTAGAATACCGGCTTAAGCTCTTCGCTGACCGGGCTGAAATCCGGGTTTGATGGCATCAGTTCACACATCGACCGCCACCAGCGCTGGCACACTTCCGTGCTGGCGACCGCGTTCCAGCGCGCTTCCGATTCGATCTCCACCACTGCAAACAGCAGATGGCGCGACTCGTCCAGAAAGATGCTGTAATGATGCGCGCCGTGCGCTTTCAGCGTCTGCGCCAGTTCTGGCCAGATGGGATTATGCCGCTGCTCGTACTCCTGATGCTTATCAGGATGCACCTGCATCACAAAAGCCTTACGCAACATGCGGATGCCTTGCTTCCAGCGCGGCGTGCCATGGCTGCACATTGAACCGTTCACCCAGCGCGACCAGCTGTTCCGTGGTAATGCTCTGGCGCATTCCGCCCATCGACAGCACTTTTACCACCACCTCGGAAGATTTCTCCGCCGTGTCGATCAGGCCAAAGGTTTCGTCCAGCGTCGGGCCTGCGCCGAAAATGCCGTGGAACGGCCACATCACCAGGCTGTGCGACGCCATCTGCTCCGCGGTTTTTTCGCCGATGCCGTCGGTGCCCGGCACCATCCACGGCACGATGCCCACGCCGTCCGGGAACACCACCAGACATTCGGTGCTGCCTTCCCACAGCAGGCGGGTAAACAGCGCGGAGTCCAGCTCCACCACATAGCTCAGCGACATAAAGTTAGTGGCATGGCAGTGCATGATGACGCGATCGGCGCCGTTGGTCACTTTCATGCGCACGCTGTGCGACTGGAAATGGGAGGCCAGCTCGGAAGTGGGCAGGCCGCCGTTGCTCAATCCCCAATAAATGCTGTAGGCGCGGCCGTCTTCGCTGACGCGCAGCAGCACCAGGCAGTCCGCCGGATCCAGCTGCACGTTGCGGAAAAATTTGCCGGAGCCGGTGACGATAAACCAGCAGTTTGCCAGTTCCGGTACGGGCTGCGTCAGTTCAACCGTGCGCGGCTCACGGTAGAAATCCTGAGCAAACGGCCGGACTTCTTCATCAAGTAAGCGGTAGCTGACGTTGCCGCCGTTGCGTTCATCCCACCCTTTTAACCACATATCCGTAGTGGCTTTTACCATTCCCTGGACGAACCATGAAGTCAGAATGTGTTGCATGTTGCATCCTTAACGTTTGCTGAGAGTTTGTTGTTCATAATGGCGAACGCTGTCAAGCCAGCCTGCGCCCGCCGGGACGTCGTGACGTACGCAGTACGCTTCCCACACCGCCTGCCACGGCAGCGATTTTTGTTCTTCCAGCAGGGCCAGACGCGCGGTGTAGTCGCCTTCCAGCTCCAGCTTTTTCAGTTTGTCCACCGGCTCCAGCAGCGCCCGCAGCAGCGCTTTTTTGGCGTTGCGCGTGCCGATAACCCAGGCGGCGATACGGTTGATGGAGGCGTCAAAGAAGTCGAGACCAATATGCACCTTGTCAAACAGGCGCTGACGCACGATTTCATGCGCGATGGCCTGGGTTTCGTCATCCAGCAGCACCACGTGATCGCTGTCCCAGCGCACCGGGCGGCTGACGTGCAGCAGCAGACGCGGCACGTAGAGCATGGCAGTTGAGATCTTGTCGGAGATAACTTCAGTCGGATGAAAATGACCGGCATCCAGCGTCAGCGCCGTCTGGCGGCTGGCGGCATAGCCCAGGCAGAATTCGTTTGAGCCAACGGTATAGCTTTCCGCGCCGATGCCGAAAAGTTTGCTCTCTACCGCATCGATATGGTGCGCCGGATCCAGCTTCTCGCTGATGATCTCGTCAAGCGAGTTCGCCAGGCGTTCGCGCGGCGCAAAGCGATCGATGGGCAGATCTTTCATGCCGTCCGGGATCCAGATATTCATAATCGACGGCGTGCCCAGCTGTTCGCCAAACGCGGCCGAAATTTTGCGGCTGGCTTTACAATGTTCGATCCAGAATTCACGGATCTCTTTATTGGCGCTGGCCAGCGTAAAGCCGTTTTCGCTCAGCGGATGCGAAAAGCAGGACGGGTTGAAATCCAGACCCAGGCCGTTGGTTTTTGCCCATTCCACCCAGTTGGCAAAGTGCTGCGGTTTGATTTCGTTGCGTTCGATCCGGCTGTCGCTTTCCAGATAAATGGCGTGCAGGTTCAGCCTTTTGGGGCCAGGGATCAGCGACATCGCCTGTTCCAGATCGGCGCGAAGTTCGATCGCCGTTCTGGCTCTTCCCGGATAGTTGCCGGTCGCCTGGATGCCGCCGGTTAACGCGCCCTGAGGATTTTCAAAACCGCGGACGTCATCGCCCTGCCAGCAGTGCATTGAGATCGGCAGCTGATCCAGCTGCTTCAGTGCGGCGTCAACGTCCACGCCTTGCTCGGCAAAGCGTGATTTTGCCAGTTCAAACGCCTGCTCAATTGCTTGGGTCATACGCATAGCTCCTTAACCGAATGTGTCAGTGACTGAAAAAGCGCCCAGCTGCGGCTGTAAGCGTCACTGGCCTGTGGAATAAAAGTGTTCAGCGGGAAATTTTGGGTGACCAGCTGGCGGAAATGGGTGACATCCCTGACGCTGCCGTGGGCGATCAGCTGGCTGCCGATATTGCCAAGCGTGGAGGCTTCGACCGGCCCGGCAACCACCGGAATACCGCAGGCGTTGGCACAAAGCTGATTCAGCAGCGGATTCTGACAGCCGCCGCCAACGATGTGCAGCTGGCTGAAAGGCGCGCCCCGTACGGCGGCAAGCTCTTCCAGCACGAAGCGGTAATAGAGCGCCAGACTGTCAAAAATACAGCGAGCCAGCGCGGCGGCCGTGGCAGGCGTCGGCATTCCCTGTCCGGCGCAGGCGTCCTGAATTTCGCGCACCATATTGACCGGATTGATAAAACGATCGTCGTTGGGATTGATAAGCGACCGGCAGGCGGGCTGCGCTTCCGCTTCCCGCACCAGCGCCGGCAGATCGTCGATAGCCAGTTCGCGGCAGACGCGCTGCAGCAGCCAAAGGCCCATAATATTTTTCAGCACGCGGTAGCGCCCTTCCGCACCGCCCTCGTTGGTAATGTTGGCGGCCAGCGCGGCGGCATCGTTATAAGGTTGCAGGCTTTCAAAGCCCATCAGCGACCAGGTGCCGGAGCTGAGCCAGGCGACGTTGTCCGTGGTGAGCGGCGCCGCCAGCACGGCGCTGGCCGTATCGTGTGTAGCGACGGCGATGACCGGGACGGATAAGCCGGTGCTGGCCTTCCAGTCGCCAATTTTTACGCCGGGCGCGGTGGGCTTGCCGAACCAGGCGGGATTGGCACCCGTCCATTCCAGCAGCGCATTATCCCACTCGCCGCTCTGGCTATTCAGCAGCTGCGTGGTGGTGGCGTTGGTGTATTCCCAGTTAAGCTTGCCGGTCAGGCGATAGTGGAAATAGTCCGGGATCAGCAAAGCGTGACGCACGTCATTGAGCCATTCCGGCTGGCTCTCGCACAGCGCACGCAGCTGATAAAGGGTGTTGAAAGGCAGGAACTGGATTGCGGTGCGCTGGTAGATGGCTTGCCGTCCCAAATCGGCGCAGGCCTTCTGCATTACGCCCCAGGTCCGGTCGTCACGATAGGAAACCGGCAGCCCAATCCGCTCACCCTGCTTATTCAGCAGCACGTAATCCACGCCCCAGGTATCAATACCGATACTGTCCGGCGCAATGCCCTGCTGAATCAGCTTGTCCAGCGAAGCAAGGATAAATTTTTCCAGCGCATCCACATCCCAGCATTGCCGCTCTTCCCTGACGACCAGGCTATTGACGCAGCGGGCGACCTCTTCCAGCGCCAGCTTGCCGCTTTGCAGATCAAAGCGGCCCAGCATCACGCGTCCGCTGGAGGCGCCCATGTCGATGGCAATACAATTTTGTAGGCTCATGGCGATGGCTTCCTGTCTGTTTAGTGCCCCCTAGTCTAAAAGCCGCTGCTTTTGGCACCTTCCTGCCAGTGCCAGGCGTGATCCCTCGCTGGCAACAGGGCAAAGGTGAACGTGAAGCAGCTCACATTTCCTGCTGAGGCGCCGGCAAATTAACGGTGTGACGCGACGCGCACTTCCCAACTTGCCTGCGCACTTTCTTGAAAAACAAGCGGATTTGCCGATGTTTCCGGTCAAAAAATCAAGGCAGCAACGCAGGCGGCGGCGGTAAACTGACCGCAGAGTCGACCCAGGAGATGCACCATGACCCTACTACATAGCGTGGACTTTTTTCCCGGCGGCGGCCTGCCCGTTGCCATTGAACCTCGTATGCCGCAGAGCGCCTTTCCTGAACATCACCACGAGGATTTTCACGAAATTGTGCTGGTTGAACAGGGTGCGGGCGTGCACGTGTTCAACGGCGAACCCCGTACGCTTTGCGGCGGATGCGTTTGCTTTGTGCGCGATCATGATCGCCATCTTTATGAAAAAACGGATCGTCTGATCCTGACCAACGTGCTTTATCGTGGGCCGGAGGCGTTTCGCTTTATTACCAACTTCCAGCATCTTTTACCTCAGGAAAAAGAAGGACATTACCCCTCGCACTGGCGTATCAGCGGCCGGGTGATGGAACAGGCGAAAACGCTGATTAAAGAACTGGGCGCGCCGGTAGATCCGAAACAGCCCGAAGCGAGGGCCGAGCAGGAGCTGCGCTTTATGCAGCTGCTGGTGCTGTTGCGGCGCGGATGCAGCGAGCAGCCCGGTGACGATCAGAGCGGGAGAATGCGCGGTCTGCTGGACTGGCTGGCCGACCATTACAGCGAGGAAGTGGACTGGGATGCGCTGGCGGATAAGTTTTCACTTTCGCTGCGCACGCTACATCGCCAGCTGAAACAACAGACGGGCAGCACGCCCCAGCGTTACCTTAACCGCCTGCGTCTGTTGCAGGCGCGGCATTTGTTACGCCACAGTGAAATGCGTATTACCGATATCGCCTACCACTGCGGATTTGGTGACAGCAATCACTTTTCTACCCTTTTTAAGCGTGAATTTGGCTTTTCTCCGCGTACCATCAGGCAAAATGACCTGTGAGGTGACACGTGAGCAAGCCGCTTTGTCTGGCGAAAGCCGACTATTTTCCGTCCGGGCTGATGCCGGTCGCTATTGCCGACCGCGCGCCCCAGCAAACTTTCCCGTCCCATATTCATGAGTTCTGCGAGCTGGTGATCGTCTGGCGCGGCAACGGGCTGCACGTGATGAACGATCGCCCCTGGCTTATTACCTGCGGCGATCTGTTCTACATCAGTCCTGAAGACTGCCACAGCTATGAGTCGGTCAACGAGCTGGTGCTGGACAACGTGATCTACTGCCCGGAGCGCTTTCGTCTTGGCCTGGACTGGTCGCAGTTTCTGCCGCAGGAAAAAAAGGCCTGGCGGCTGACGACGCGCGGCATGGCTTTGGCGAGAAGCGTGATCCAGCAGCTGGCGCAGGAGAGCGCCAAAAGCGATCGGCTGTCGCGTCAGCTGACGGAGGCGCTGTTTTTACAGCTGGTGTTGATCCTACAGCGTCACCGCTACGCGGCGGACGTTGCCTGGCAGCTGCCTGAGGGCGAACAGCTGGATCTGCTAATGTCGGCCATTCAGGGCCAGCTGGCCCATTTCGATCTCAGCGATTTTTGTCTTCAGCATCAGCTGTCGGAGCGCGCGCTCAAGCAGCTGTTTCGTCAGCAGACCGGCATGACGCCAGGCCAGTATCTGCGGCAGCTGCGCATGTGTAAGGCTAAATTTTTGCTGCGCAGCACGCCTTCGCTGATTGGCGACGTGGCCGCGCTGTGCGGCTTTGAGGACAGCAACTATTTTTCCGTCGTGTTTACCCGGGAAACCGGCATGACGCCCAGCGCCTTTCGCCAGCAGTTCGAACAGCACCGTCAGAAAAAAGCCGCCGCATGGTAAGCGCCACATCCCTGTGGCGTTCCGATCAGGAGATCATCCCCAGACCAACGATGTTGGCGGCAAGAATAATAACCAGACAGCCGCCGCACAGCACGCTGACCGGACGTTTGCCGACGTTCTTCCACTCTTTCAGCACCAGCCCGACCAGCCCTCCGCAGAGCACGTAGAAACTCATGTGCAGCATCCAGCTGATAAAGTCATACTGCGCGGGAATGCGGGCGTGGCCCCAGGCATAGAAGAAGAATTGCAGATACCACATGGTGCCGCCCAGCAGCGACAGCAGCAGATTGCTGACCAGCAGCGGTTTCGCTACCGAGAAATCCGCCTTTACCGACAGGCTGGACTGGGTAGCCAGACGGATAAAGCAGTAGCCCAGGTTAACCAGCGCGCCGCCGCCCATAATCACCACATAGCTGGGCAGCGCGGCATATAAAGGATTGATGCCCAGCTCCAGGGCGGCGTCTTGCATCGGTTTGGCGGCGTTCATCGCAAACGACATGCCGGCGGAGAAAATTCCGCAGAACACAGCCAGCACCAGCCCTTTTTTAAGGTTGAACTCTTCCGCCGTAATGCCCATTGCCCGCTCTTTCAGCAGCCCGGCGCGGGAAACAATCGCCACGCCGCACAGCGCCACCAGTACCCCCAGCAGCGTCAGCCGGCCGCCCGTGGAGCTGAACAGTTCGACAAATCGCCCCTGTAACAGCGGCGTCATCAGCGTGCCGACCACCAGCGTTACGCCGATAGCGATCCCTATTCCCATCGACATGCCCAGGTAGCGCATGGTTAAACCATAGTTAATATTGCCAATCCCCCACATGGCGCCGAACAGAAAAACAGGCAGCAGCTGCGCGAGCGAAAAAGAGCCGTAAAATTCCCAAAAATCAGGCAGCAGCGCGGCGCTGACGGCCCAGGGCAGAATAAGCCATGACATGATCCCGCCTACGGACCACATGGTTTCCCAGGACCAGTGACGCACTTTTTTAAATGGCGCATAGAAGCAGGCGGCGCTGGCCGCGCCCACCAGATGCCAGAAAATGCCTGCAAAGATAAGGTGGCTCATGCTTTTTTTCCTTCGTAGGAGGGTAAAATTCCCGGTAGGCTGAGTCTACGAAGGTTGCCTCTCTCCACACCTTTGGCTGGCTGCCTGCGCCGGCATGAAAATGGCAAAATCCACCGTCTTATCCCGTCTGCGATCACAGATACAGGTTATCTGTCTTTGTTCTGAAAAACAGCCAAATATCTCCATTAAACTGCTGTTTATTCAGCACTCTTCGTCAAATCTCTTTGTCTTTTTGCCAGTTTCACGCGTGGCGTGGCGCTCAGAGAAAGGCATTAACTCTCTCAATACGGCAGCATAACTGCAACATTGCATTAACTAAAACACAAAATATCATTTACGGAGACGACGCCTGTGACGCGCCTGCATCATTGTTTTATTAACGGCCAGTTTGTTGAGAATCGCAGCGATCGCTGGATTGACGTAATTAACCCCGCTACCGAAACGCTGCTGTGCCGCATCCCGCAAAGCGATAAAGAAGAGGCCGATCGCGCCATCAGCGCGGCCAAAGCTGCCCAACCCGCCTGGGAAGCGTTACCGGCCGTTGAACGTGGCCGCTGGCTGCGCCAGATTGCGGCAGGCATTCGTCGTCGTGAAGCGGAGCTGACCGCCACTATCGTGGCGGAAGGCGGCAAAACGCAGCAGCTGGCCCAGACGGAAGTGCTGTTTACCGCAGACTATCTGGACTATATGGCCGAATGGGCGCGCCGTTATGAAGGGGAGATTGTGCAAAGCGATCGCCCTGACGAAACCATCCTGATATTGAAAAAAGCGATTGGCGTGACCACGGGGATCCTGCCGTGGAACTTCCCTTTTTTCCTGATTGCCCGCAAAGCCGCTCCGGCATTGATAACCGGCAATACCATTGTGATCAAACCCAGCGAGCTGACGCCGGCCAACGCGATAATATTTGCTGAAATCGTTGAAGAGATTGGGCTGCCGCCGGGCGTGTTTAATCTGGTAACCGGCTATGGGCCGGAGGTAGGACAGGCTCTGGCCGCCAGCCCGGAAGTGGGAATGGTCAGCCTGACCGGTAGCGTAAACGCCGGGATCGCCACGCTGGAGGCGGCAGCGAAAAACGTCACCAAAGTCGCGCTGGAGCTGGGCGGCAAAGCGCCCGCCATCGTCATGAACGATGCGGATCTGGATCTGGCGGTAAAAGCCATCGTGGCTTCGCGCATGATCAATACCGGGCAGGTCTGCAACTGTACGGAGCGCCTTTATGTCCAGGAAGGCGTTTATGATGAGGTGGTGCGCCGCCTGACGGCGGCTTTTAATGCGGTCAGCTGCGGCGATCCCGCGCAGGACGACACGCTGGATATGGGCCCGCTGATTTCTGCCGACGCGCTGGCGCGGCTGGAGCACAAAGTGGCCCATGCTGTGGAACAGGGCGCGACTGTAGCGGCTGGCGGCAAACGCAAAGGCGATCGTGGGTTCTTCTTTGAGCCAACGCTGCTGACCAACGTACGCCAGGACATGGCTATCGTCCGGGAAGAGACTTTTGGCCCGGTGCTACCGGTTATCCCCTTCGCAACGCTGGATGACGCGATCGCGCTGGCTAACGACAGCGAATATGGGCTGACCTCCTCCATTTTTACCGAAAACCTGAATACGGCGATGCAGGCGATGAAAAAGCTGCGGTTTGGCGAAACCTACGTTAACCGCGAAAATTTTGAAGCGATGCAGGGTTTCCATGCTGGCTGGCGTAAATCCGGCATTGGCGGCGCCGACGGTCGCCACGGCCTGGAAGAATATCTACAGACCCACGTCGTTTATTTACAGGCACGCTGAATAACCAGGGCCGATGGTAGTCGGCCTTTTTCTTCTCACTCAAAAGTTACCACGCGCTTATAATTATGCATGTTACCTCCGCTTAGTTAATTTTTTTAAAATATAAAATATATTTTATTTCCAGCCTGATTTTTATCCCTCCTGATTATTAATACTCAACAAACCTTCTCAGCAAAATAATAAAGTGCGCGTTAAGACTTTTTTAATATCCGATGCGAGATCCGGATCACTGTTTATCCGGCGCGTTCAGGTTAGTTTCCTTGCCGCCGCCTGAGTAGTTTAATATCGCGCTCCGAGCGGAATAACCCATACTAAATTTTGATAATTTGGCAGCTTTTTAGATTATTATTTTAACCGGAGAGTACAATGCATATTCCTCAGGCAGCCGCAGAACCGCTTGCCGCTACGACGTGGCGTAAAACCGATACCGTCTGGATGCTGGGACTATACGGCACCGCCATCGGCGCAGGGGTGCTTTTCCTGCCGATCAATGCCGGCGTTGGCGGGTTAATTCCGCTGATTATTATGACCCTTCTCGCCTTCCCTATGACCTATTACGCCCATCGCGGGCTGACTCGTTTTGTGCTGTCGGGTAAAAATCCCGGCGAAGATATAACGGAAGTGGTGGAAGAACATTTTGGTCGCGGCGCAGGCAAGCTGATAACCCTGCTCTATTTTTTAGCTATCTATCCTATTCTGCTGGTTTACAGCGTGGCGATAACCAATACGGTAGAGAGTTTTCTGACGCATCAGCTGGGTATGATCAGCCCACCGCGTATGGTGCTGTCGCTGCTGTTGATCGTGGCGATGATGGCTATCGTGCGGTTTGGCGAACAGATGATCGTAAAAGCGATGAGCGTGCTGGTTTTTCCATTTGTCGCCGCGCTGATGGTGCTGGCCGTTTATCTGATCCCTCGCTGGAACAGCGCCGCGCTGGATACGCTTTCTTTTACTACGACCAGCTCAGGCAGCCTGATGTTGACGCTCTGGCTGGCGATACCGGTGATGGTATTTTCTTTTAACCATTCGCCAATTATCTCTTCTTTTGCCGTCGCCAAACGCAAAGAGTATGGCGCGGACGCCGAGCCGAAATGTTCCCGCATTCTGGCACGCGCGCACGGCATGATGGTGCTGACGGTGATGTTTTTTGTTTTCAGCTGCGTCCTCAGCCTGACGCCGGCCGATCTGGCCGCGGCTAAAGCGCAAAATATCTCCATTCTTTCTTATCTGGCCAATCATTTTAACGCCCCGGTTATCGCCTGGATGGCGCCGATTATCGCCATGATCGCTATAACAAAATCTTTCCTGGGACACTATTTAGGCGCGCGCGAGGGGTTTAACGGCATCGTAGCAAAATCGTTGCGCTCCGTCGGAAAAGAGATCGGGCCGAAAAAGCTTAACCGCCTGACGGCGCTGTTTATGCTGCTGACCTGCTGGCTTGTCGCCACGCTGAATCCCAGCATTCTGGGCATTATCGAAACGCTCGGCGGCCCGGTGATCGCCATGATCCTGTTCCTGATGCCGATGTATGCGATCCGCAGGATCCCGGCGATGCAGCAGTATCGCGGCCACCTCAGCAACCTTTTCGTGGTGCTGGCAGGCCTGGTCGCCATTTCGGGCATTGTTTACTCGCTGATGAATTAATCGGCCGGGCCTTCTCTTTTCGCGCGGAGTTTTTATGATTAGCGTTTTCGACATGTTTAAAATCGGTATCGGGCCTTCCAGCTCGCATACCGTCGGGCCAATGAAGGCCGGTAAAACTTTTATTGATGAATTAATTGCCCACCATCTGCTCCTTGACGCCACCTCGCTGGTTGTCGATTTATACGGCTCGCTTGCGGCGACGGGCAAAGGGCACAATACCGACACCGCTATTATTATGGGGCTGGCCGGCTGGCTGCCGGAAAGCGTCGATATTGATGCCATTGCGCCTTTTATGCAGCAGCTGGCCGCTACGGGTCATCTTCCCCTGGCTGAAGGCAAACACGAAGTCGCCTTTCCGCTTGAGCAGTGCATGGTTTTTCACAGCGTGAATTTGCCGCTTCATGAAAATGGGATGCGTATTACCGCCTTTGCCGGTTCCCGGCGCCTGTTGACCAGAGTCTACTATTCCGTGGGCGGCGGCTTTATCGTTGATGAAGCGCATTTTCATCAGCCACGGCAAAGCGCCGTTGCGGTGCCCTGGCCCTATAAAAATTCCGCCGACCTGCGCCAGCACTGCGCCGAAACCGGGCTGTCGCTTTCCGGGCTGATGATGCAAAACGAGCGGGCTTTACATTCTCCGCAGGAGTTGGATGCTTACCTGTTGCGGTTGTGGGAAGTCATGAGCAACGGCATTGCTCGCGGCATGACTACGGAAGGCATTATGCCAGGCCGTTTGCGGGTGCCGCGTCGTGCGGCAGCCCTGCGCCGCACGCTGGTCAGCAGCGATAAAACCACCAGCGATCCCCTGGCGGTAGTTGACTGGATCAATATGTTTGCGTTGGCGGTCAGCGAGGAAAACGCCACGGGCGGCCGCGTGGTAACCGCACCGACCAACGGCGCCTGCGGTATTATCCCGGCGGTGCTTGCCTATTACGATAAGTTTATTCGTGAAGTCAACGCCGGTTCGCTGGCTCGCTTTATCCTGGCCGCCAGCGCTATTGGCTCGCTGTATAAGATGAACGCCTCGATTTCGGGCGCGGAAGTAGGCTGCCAGGGAGAAGTGGGCGTCGCCTGCTCCATGGCCGCCGCCGGGCTGGCCGAACTGCTGGGCGGCAGCCCAGCCCAGGTTTGCATCGCGGCGGAGATTGCCATGGAGCATAACCTTGGGCTGACCTGCGATCCGGTGGCGGGCCAGGTGCAGGTACCCTGCATTGAGCGCAACGCCATCGCGGCCGTCAAAGCGGTTAACGCGGCACGGATGGCGCTTTATCGCGTCAGCGAGCCTCGGGTCTGTCTGGATAAGGTGATTGAAACCATGTATGAAACGGGAAAAGATATGAATGCTAAATATCGTGAGACTTCTCGTGGCGGCCTGGCAATTAAAGTGGTCACCGCCAGTTAAGCCAGGGTTGGCTTAGCCGTATCGATCGTTGCCCTGTTTGGCCCGCGTCATAACCACGCGGGCTTTTTATCGCTTTAGAAAGGCGCGCGCCTGTCGCGTTTGGTTGCTGCACATAGCCTGAAAGGCGCATATCCGTTGTTTCAGGCTGGTTTTATAAGGCACGCATCTTTTGTTCCTGGCCAGTTGCCAGAGTTTTTAACAAAGGCTCGTTCCTGGCCGGTTGCCAGAGTTTTTACTAAAGGCATGAACCTTTCGTTTCGGGCTGCTTCTACAGCGCTTCACCCCGCTCGCCCGTTTGTTCTTCTCCTGGCCTGGTTTGACTTTTCAGTAGCGCCCAGCCGCTGAGCAGCGTCAGTGCCATCAGGTAATAGCCCGGTGCCAGGCTGGTGCCGGTCGCGCTAATCAGCAACGTACAGATCAGCGGCGCAAAACCACCAAACAAGGTCACAGCGACGTTGTAACTAATCGCCATACCGCTGGCGCGCGTGGTCACCGGGAAGAGATCGGCCATCATTGACGGCACCACCGAGAAGTAGACCGATTTCAGCAGCGCCAACCAGCCGACCAGCAACAGCAGCCTGCCCGCCGTCGGCTGGTTCACCACCAGCGCGAAAGCCGGATAAATAGTTACCAGCAGCAGCGACAGCGAGCCCCACATCAGCGGCCTGCGCCCGATTTTTTCCGCCCACAGCCCCATCAGCGGCGTGGCCACGGTCAGGATTATGCCCGCAAGCAGCGTGGCGCTGAAGGCCGTGGTCGCAGAAAGATGCAGGCTTTTGGTGGCGTAGGTCGGCACGTAGTTAAGCATATAGTTGATGCCGGTTGAAATAATCATCAGGCCGATCGCCAGCAGCATCAGGCTTTTCTGCTGCCCTGCCAACAGCCGAAGCGGCGAGCGAATTTTCTCGCGGCGGCTGAAGCTTTCCGGCTCATGCAAATGACGACGAATGTACAGCCCGACCGGGCCAATCAGCAGGCCGAAGGCAAAAGGAAGGCGCCAGCCCCAGCTTTCCATCTGCGCCTCGCTCAGAGAGTGTGCCAGCCCAAGACCAAACGCCGAAGCCATCAGCGTGCTGGCTCCCTGAGTGGCGAACTGCCAGCTGGCGATAAAAGCGCGGCGCTGCGGGAAGTGCTCAACCAGGAAAGCCGTCGAGCTGCCGAATTCGCCGCCGGCGGAAAAACCCTGGATCAGGCGAGCCAGCAGCACCAACACCGGCGCGGCCAGGCCGATAGTGGCGTAAGCGGGCATAAGAACAATGATAGCGCCGCCCAGCATCATCAGAGAAATGGACATCAGCAGCGCTTTTTTGCGCCCGACACGATCGGCATAGGCGCCCAGCACCACCGCGCCAAGCGGGCGGATCAGAAAAGAAACGCCAAAACTGCCGAAGGTCAGCAGCAGCGACACCGCCGGATCCGCCGTGGGGAAAAAAGCCTGCGCGATATAGCTGGCGAAGAAGCCATAAATCGCAATATCGAACCACTCCAGCGCGTTGCCGATACAGGTGGCGAACAGCGTTTTATACAGGTTGGGCGTGGCCGCTACAGAACGCTGCTGGTCGATTAAGGTACTCATTGCGCGCCTCCTTGCTGCTGCCTGAACCGCTGGTGGCTGGCAATCAGTTCGCTGCCCTTCTCGCCCAGATCCCACAGCAGCCGGGTCATTATCTGCAAACCCTCACGCGCAACAGATTGCAGCATGTGTTCATCCACGGCGTGTTGGCCGCAGGCCGGATAGGAGTGCGGGATCCAGAGCGTGGGCAGGTTCAGAATATGCGCGAAGACGTCATTCGGCAGTGAACCGCCCAGGTTTGGCAGCAGCGCGGGCTTTTTGCCGCTGACCTGCTGGATTGCCTCCAGCGCCCAGCCCACCAGCGGATTGCGCGGATCGAGCCGGGTTGCTGGCGAGCCGCGCAGCATCTTCACTTCTACCTGGCTGAATCCTGCTGCGGCCAGGTGCTCACACAGGTGACGCTCAATGTTTTCCCAGTCGGTGCCCGGCACAAAACGCAGCTGGCAGACCGCCGTTGCGCTGCCGGGAATAGCGTTCATTGGCCGCGCCGGATTGCCCGTCAGAAAGGACAGCATCTCCAGAGTGTTCCAGCCATAGAGCCGTTCAGTGGGCGTCAGCCCCGCTTCGCCCCATTGCGCATCGATCTGCGGGCCGTTGACATCCTGTTGCAGGGTAATGTCGCTCAGGATCGCGCGGATCTCTTCCGTCAGCGCCGGCGGCTTCAGCGACGCAACCTGAAGCTGGCCGTGCTGGTTCACCAGAGAGGAAAAAGCGTTCGCCAGCTGGGTGCCAGGATTGCTGAGCAGGCCGCCCCAGTTGCCGGAATGGTAGTCGCGATCGCGGGCGTTGATGCTCAGCCGAACGTTTACCGCCCCGCGCGAGCCAAGAAACAGCGTGGGCCTTTCGGCGCTCAGCCTGGGGCCGTCAGAGGCGATAAAAATATCTGCGCCGAGCAGTTCCGGGTTTTCGCGACAGATTTGCGCCAGGCCGGGCGAGCTGATCTCTTCGCCCATTTCGAACAAAAATTTGCAGTTAAACCCCAGCCTGCCGCCGCGAGCCGCGTAGATCTGTTCGAGCGCGGCGATATTGACCGAGTGCTGGCCTTTGTTGTCCGCGCTGCCCCGCCCGTACCAGCGGTCGCCCTCTTCCGTCAGCCGCCACGGAGCCAGCCCTTCGCGCCAGTTTTCGTCGTCGCCGAACACTACGTCGCCGTGTCCGTAGCAGAGCAGCGTCGGCAGCGCGGCGTCTTCAATACGCGAGGCCAGCAGAAACGGGTAGCGCGGCGCCTGAGGATTATCGATTGCGATTAGCTCAAAGCCCATTGCCTGCATGGCCGGGGCGATTTCCTGCTGCAGGTAGCGCTGGATCTCCGCCTCGCGGTTCTCCCGCTGGCTTTCGGAACGAATGGCGATGCGTCTGGCCAGCACCTGTTTAAACTCACCGCGGTCAAACCATGCCATGGCCTGCGTCAGAAGCTGCTCGAGGGTCATAAGTCACCTGTGTTTGCTTTTATAGTGTTATGGCTTCCATCTAAGCTAAAATCTGGCTTTGCCACAATTATAAAAATATCAAACAAGCTTTGCTGCAAAAGCAAAGGTTCGCTGCACTACCAGGCAGCATGCACCATAAAGAGGCAGGTTTATGCTTAGTCCTGAAGTCCGCTATTTTCTGGCCGTCGCCAGTACAGGTTCGCTTAGCGCCGCCAGCCAGCAGCTGTTTGTGGCCGTTTCGGCTATCAGTCGTCAGATCCAGCGTCTGGAGGCGGATATTGGCGCGCCGCTGTTTGAGCGCCATGCGCGTGGTATGATCCTTAACGATGCGGGCAGAATTTTTGAGGGTCACGTCAGGCGAAGCCTGCTGGGCATGGAGCAGGCAAAAGCGGAAATCAAAGGCCTGAAGGCGGTACGGCGCACGGCGCTGCGCGTCGCCTGTACCGACGGCATGGCGTTCAGCCTGCTGCCGGGGCTGTGTTCGCGGTTCCGTCAGCTCAATCCGGCGGTCAGCTTTAACCTGACCGTAGGAAGCGTTGAGGAGGTGGCGGATATTTTGCGCCAGGGCGAATGCGATGTGGCTTTTCAGTTCAGCCTGCATCCGGAGCGCGGCGTCGAGGTGCTGGGCTCCTGGCCCGCGCCGGTGCTGATGGTGATGCGTAAAGACCATCCGCTGGCGGAAAAGTCGATCCGGCTGCAGGATTTATCCGCCTGGCCGATGGCGCTGCCCGATCGCGCTACCACGGTGCGCCAGCTGTTTGATCTCTCCTGTCAGATGAACGGCACCTTTATCGAGCCGGTACTCACCTGCAATAATTTCAGCACGCTCTATGCATTTTTACAGCAAAACCCGCTGGCGATCACGCTATGCAGCCCGTTCACGGTGCTGTTCCAGTACGCCGGGCTGGATCTGGCGCTGCGTTCTCTCGGGATCGATCAGCTGACCCAGCGTACATTGCAGGTTCAGACCGTGACCGGCCGTCAGCGTTCAGCGGCGCTGAATCTGTTCCTTGCCTATGCCTGCGAAGAATTAGGCAAGCACAGCGGGAACGGGCGCTGAAATGGCCCGCTCCCGCGCCGAATAGCCGCGGCTATTTAAGATCGACCTGCCAGAAAAGGTGTTTGCCAAAAGGATCAACCTGATAGCCCGTCACCTCTTTGCGTACCGGTTCAAAAATGGTGGAATGGGCAATCATCACCGCCGGCATTTGATCGTGCATCATCTGCTGCGCCTGGCGGTAAAGGACCACGCGCTTCTGATGATCCTGTTCCGAGCGCGCCTCAGTAATCAGCGCATCAAACGGCTTGTAACACCACTTAGCCGAATTCGATCCGCCTTTCGCCGCGGTACAGCTGAACAGCGGCCCGAAGAAATTATCCGGATCGCCTGTTGCGGTGGTCCAGCCCATCAGCGCCGCCTGATGCTCGCCGTTTTTAACGCGCTGCAGATACTCGCCCCATTCAAAGGTGACGATATGGGCGTTGATGCCCACTTTTTGCCAGTCGGCCTGGATCATCTCCGCCATACGGCGCGCGTTGGGGTTGTAAGGCCGCTGAACCGGCATCGCCCACAGCTCTATGGCGGTGCCCGGCGCCACGCCCGCCTCTTTTAACAGCGCTTTAGCGCGCTGCGGATCGTAAGGATAATCCTGTAAATCGCTGGCGGCGCTCCAGACGTCAGGCGGCAGCAAATTTTTTGCCGTCGTGCCCGTACCCTGAAAAATAGCGTCGATAATCGCAGGTTTGTTGATCGCCATCGCCAGCGCCTGGCGCACCCGGACGTTATCCGTCGGGGCTTTTTGCGTGTTAAACGCCAGAAAGCCCGTGTTGAGTCCGGGTTTTTGCATCACCACCAGATTGCTTTCCGCCCGTATTTTGGGCAAATCGGCCGGGTTGGGAAACGGCATCACCTGGCATTCATTTTTGGTCAGCTTGGCGAGACGTACCGAGGCATCCGGGGTAATAGAGAAAACCAGCCTGTCCAGCTTCGCTTTCCCCTGCCAGTATTCAGGGAAAGCGCGGTAAAGAATGCGCGAATCTTTCTGATACTGCGCGAGCACAAAAGGCCCGGTGCCGAGCGGATCGCTGTCGACCTTCTCCGGCGTGCCCGCTTTCAGCATGGCATCGGCATAGTCAGCCGAAAGAATAGAAGCAAAATACCAGGCCAGATCGGCCAGAAACGGCGCTTCGGCATGGGCCAGCGTAAAGCGCACGGTGTGCTCGTCCAGTTTCTCGATATTTTTAATCAGCGAGCCGAACTCCAGGCTTTCAAAGTTGGCGTAGGTGCCGCCGGAAACGTTGTGATAAGGGTGCTGCGGATCTTTCTGCCGCATAAAAGAAAAAATTACGTCGTCTGCGCCAAAATCGCGCGTGGGATGAAAATAGCGGTTGCTTTGAAATTTTACGCCTTTGCGTAAATGAAAGGTGTAAACGGTGCCGTCAGCACTGATATCCCAGCTTTCTGCCAGGCTTGGCATAAGTTCAGTGGTGCCGGGTTTAAAGTCCACCAGCCGGTTATAAACGGTCGCGGCGCTGGCATCTACGCTGGTGCCTGACGTATAAAGCTGCGGATTAAAATTTTCTGGCGATCCCTCCGAGCAGAATACCAGCGTATTGGCCGCCGCGCCCGTTGCCGCTGCCAGTAGCATAGCGGCTGTTACTCCTTTCAATACCGATTGCTTCATCCCCTTCTCCCCTGATTAAAAGATTAAGTCAGTGCCGGATATCAATGCCGTGAAGCCTGAGTCGGAATCAAGCCGCAAACCACTATTAACCTTGTTTTATCCAAATAGCAAAGGGAATTCGGTTTGATATTTATCCATACAACTTACTGATGTTACGGTTAATCCTGAATGCGCGCCCCGGCAGAAGCGAAATAAAATAGCGCGTTGGAGATAACGCTGATTAAACAGACCTGCTGTTAAGATCGGCCAGGTATTTAGAGGATGTTTACCGAGGAGATTTAATTAACGGGTAATTAGCAACACATTGCCAGCGCGCTATAAAGAGATTTTCAGTAGAAAGAAGAGATAATACCCTGCCGGGCGGCAGGGTATCGGGGCCCGATTAGTTCAGCTTATAATCCAGCGTAATTTCCGCATTCATCAGCTGGGAAACCGGACAGCCCGCTTTGGCCTGATTGATGATTTCATCAAACTTAGCGCTGTCGACGCCCGGCAGGGCTATCTGGCTCTGCAGCGCGATTTTGGTAATCTTAAAGCCTTCGCCAACTTTATCCAGCGAGACGTCCGCCGTGGTGTCAATGCTGTCCGGCACCAGACCTTCGTTGCCCAGCATCAGCGAGAGCGCCATCGAGAAGCAGGCAGCGTGTGCCGCGCCGATCAGCTCTTCCGGGTTAGTGCCCGGCTTGCCTTCAAAGCGGGTGTTGAAACCGTAAGGCTGTTCTTTCAGCGCGCCGCTTTCGGTGCTGATAGTGCCCTTACCTTTCTTGATATCGCCTTCCCAGTGTGCCTGACCTTTCTTATGAATAGTCATCAATATCCTCCCGTTTGCTTTGCGTGAAGGGTAAGTATAGTGACTTTTCAGCAGTTTGCTGACGAAGCACTTGCAAATGCTCATTTACTAACCGTTAATAGAAGGAGACCACAGGAGAAATACCATGTTTAAAACTGATGATATTGTGCAAAGTAAAACCGGCGGCCCAAAGATGGTGGTATTGCAGGTTAAAGGCGAGACGCTTTATTGTGCCAGAGTGGATGACGCCGACAAAAAAGAGATCGAGGTGCCTGCCAGCTCGGTCAATCTTTACCATGAAGACGGCGACTTTGGCGTTTGCTGATAAGCAGGGCCGCCCGGCCCTTTTCTTCTCTTAAGCACAGGATTGTCTATGTCTCAGCAACTGGCCAGCCAGTTAACCAGCCGTTTTTTCCGCTATCTTGCCGTCACCAGCCAGAGCGATGCCGCCGCGACCAGCCTGCCCAGCACGCCCGGTCAGCAGACGCTGGCTAACCTGCTGGCGGAAGAGCTGCGCGCCCTGCGGCTGGAAAATGTGCAGGTCGATGAATGCGCGACCGTTACCGCTGTCCTGCCCGGCAAGGCGCCGGGCGCGCCGCGTATCGGTTTTATCACCCATATCGACACCGTCGATGTCGGCCTCTCGCCCCATATTCACCCGCAGATTTTGCGCTTTGAAGGCCAGGATCTCTGCCTCAACAGTGAACAGGAGATCTGGCTGCGGGTGGCTGAACACCCGGAGATCGTCCCTTATCAGCATGAGGAAATTATCTTTAGCGACGGCACCAGCGTGCTGGGCGCCGATAATAAGGCGGCCGTTACGGTCGTGATGACGCTCCTGGAAAACCTCCGCGACGCAGCGACGCACGGCGATATCGTGGTCGCCTTTGTGCCTGATGAAGAGATCGGCCTGCGCGGTGCCAAAGCGCTGGATCTGGAGAAACGCTTTAACGTCGATTTCGCTTATACCATTGACTGCTGCGAGCTGGGCGAAGTGGTCTATGAAAATTTCAACGCGGCGTCGGCGGATATCCGCTTCACCGGCGTGCCGGCGCATCCGATGTCAGGCAAAGGCGTACTGGTGAATCCCCTGCTGATGGCCTGGGATTTTATCAGCCATTTTGACCGCCGCCAGACGCCGGAGCACACGGCCGGACGTGAAGGCTATATCTGGTTTAACGAGATGACGGCAAACGCGAGCGAGGCAAGACTAAAAGCCTCTATCCGTGATTTCGGGCTGACGGGCTTTGCGCAACGCAAGCAGCAAATCAACGAGGTCGCCGCCTTGATTGCCGGACAGTATCCGACCGGCAAGGTGGAGGTCAGCATCAGCGAGATTTACAGCAATATCAGCAACGCTATCGGCGAAGATCGACGAGCGATAGATCTGCTGTTTGCCGCGCTGGAAACGCTGAACATTACCGCGAAGGTTACGCCGATGCGCGGCGGAACCGACGGCGCGGCGCTGTCGGCGAAGGGCCTGCTGACGCCAAACTTTTTTACCGGCGCGCACAACTTCCATTCCCGCTTTGAATTCCTGCCGGTCTCCTCCTTTGTGAAGTCTTATCAGGTGGCAGAGCAGCTTTGCCTGCTGGCCGCGCGGCAGGCATAAAAAAAGCGCCGGGTTACGGCGCTTCAGGCTAAGGCATAACGAGGATCAGAAAGAGACCCAGTCATCGGCGCTGGCTTTCGCCACGGCTGGCCGTGCGCTAATCGGCGCGGCCTTGACGTAAGGCGTCGGTGACGGCCTGGCGGCTGTAGCCGGTGAAAGACGGAACTTAGAAACGGAGAGCGTCAGCTCTTCGGTCTGGCGCTCCAGCGCGCTGGCCGCTGTAGAAACCTCTTCCACCAGCGAGGCATTTTGCTGCGTCACGCTGTCCATTTCGGTAATGGCGGTGCCAATCTGCGAAATGCCCTTGCTTTGCTCCTCCGAAGCGGAGGCGATCTGCTTCATGATCTCCACGACTTCCGCTACCGCCTGTAGCATGTCATCCATGGTGCTACCGGCTTCGCCAACCAGTCGGGATCCCTGATTCACGCGAGTAACGGAATCCGCAATCAGCGTTTCAATCTCTTTCGCCGCCCCGGCGCTGCGCTGGGCAAGGTTGCGCACTTCGCTGGCTACCACGGCGAAACCACGGCCCTGCTCGCCTGCCCGCGCCGCCTCTACCGCTGCGTTCAGCGCCAGAATGTTGGTCTGGAAAGCGATACTGTTAATCACGCTGGTGATTTCCGCAATCTTGCGAGAACTGCCGGAAATGCCCTGCATGGTATCCACCACGTCTTTTACCAGCTTGCCGCCCTTGCTGGCGGTGGTTGAGGCGCTCTGCGCCAGTTCGCTGGCCTGACGCGCGTTATCGGCGTTGAATTTCACGGTGGCCGTTAATTGCTCCATGCTCGCGGCGGTTTCTTCCAGCGCGGCGGCCTGCTGTTCGGTGCGAGAGGAAAGATCGTTGTTACCGGAAGAGATTTCCGCCGCGCCACGGTAGATATTATCCGTGCCGCTGCGGATGGCGCTGACGGCTTCACGCAGGCTATCCTGCATGGCGCGCAGCAGCGGCATCAGTCGGCCAACGCAGTTACGGCCAATATCTTCCAGCGGATGGCTCAAATCGCCCTCGGCGATGCGGCGGAAGTGCTCGCGCATTCCATCCAGCGGGCGCACCAGCATTTTTACCAGGTAGCGGTCGGTAAAAAGCAGGATCAGCAGGCCGGCAATCACCGCCATAACAATGATCATTTTAGTCATATCGGTCAGGTGATCGACGGTGACCCGCGTTACGTCCAGCTTTTCGCCAGCGGCAAGGTTGAATTTATCCACGCTGGCGCCAAAAGCGCGGCTCAGCGGCGGCGTCACGCTGGCGGCATGACGACGGAAATCGTCCAGCGACGCCTGCTGCGCCAGCTGCATCTGCGGCAGAACCCCTTCGTCCAGCAGTTTCTGCCAGCTGGCGATGACGGCAGCAGCGTAGCCTGGTGCCAGTGGGCCTGGCGCTTCGGCTTTGAAATCGGCCAGCAGCGTGGTCATGTTATCCAGCGCTTTTTGTACCGAGGCCATATCCGCAGCCGCCGTTGGGCTTCCCGCCTGGCGGGATTCCACTGCGCGCGTCAGACGAGTAATAAAGCGAAAATATTGATCGTTGCCCTTGCTCAGGGTGGTCATCTGGTTCACCAGCTCACGGTCAACCTCGTTGCCCTGGCCCAGCGAATTCAGCGCGCAGACGCTGTAAATGCCCACCGCCGTCCATAGCAGGCAGAAAAGCCCGAGGATCGACAGCATTACGCTGCGGATGGTAAAATCTTTTAGCAAATTCATAACTACTCCGTAACGATGTTAAAACCCGAGTGCTCGTCCTGCGTGGTGGACGCTTGACAGGAGTTATCGGCATCGCCAACAAAATCATGAGTAATTATTTCTTTCTTATTCAGGGCGTTACTGACCATAACGCCGCGTTAAGTCCTTGCTGCGCCTGTTATTTGTTTTTTAATCCGTTATAAATCCAGCGGGACGATGTTAAAAAATTATTCCCGGAGTTTAACAATATTTTTCATCAGCAGGCGAAACAGCAGCATCCGTCTGCGCATAAAGTTTTTCTCCAGCCTGAGCGTCGGGCCCGTTTCGCCGAAGCGCATCATTACGTCTGCGCCAGGCTGCCAAACCGGCCAGTCGGGTTCGCCTTCGAGCCGGTGAGAAAAGAGGCTGGCGTGGCGGGCAAAATTCAGCCAGTAACCGCTAACCTTTTTAGCAAACTCGCGATCGCCTGCGGTAAAGGGGCGATCGCCCATTTGCGTGGTTAGCTCGTCGAGGGTATTGAGCGTATAGGGGATCTCATTGCCGTGCCAGGTTCCTTCAGGATAAAGGTCACGCGAATTTTCTGATACGTAATCGAAGTAGTAGCGCCAGACAGGGATACCTTTGCGGGCGTGGGAGAGCGCGGCGATATAGCCCATGGCGGTAAAAGTCATATCACGCGCCACCTGCCTGCCGAGCTTGTCGTCATCATACAGGCCGTCGTACAGCAGGCGGATCATTTTCATACGCAATCCCAGGCGCTGCGTGGCGCGCAGCTGCCGGATAATCAGCGCGGGATCGACCCCAAAATAGCTGAGGACGCTGGCCTCATCGCTGTTGCTGCCGATCATTAACGGCAGTTTGTGCTGGGCGGCGTTGTTAAAGACTTTCAGCATGGGTACGGGTAAAACCCGATCGCCCGCTATCGCCACCGGGCCGTTAGCCAGCGAACTCTCCAGCGGCCAGAAGGCGTCGGCAGGCAGCGCGCGCAGCTGCTCCGCCGTGGCGTGCGGCAAATCAAAATGGCGGGCCAGCTTTTCGCCGTTTGCCAACGCCTTTTCGCGCGGTAGATCGGGCAGCGCATAAGGGCTTTGCGCGATGCCTTTATGGAACAATCCAACCGAAAGCGGCGAGGAAAAAAGCGAAAGCACGCTGCGCGCGCCGGATGATTCTCCGAAGATCGTTACGTTATGCGGATTGCCGCCGAAGGCAGCGATATTACGCTGTATCCATTGCAAAGCAGCGATTTGATCCAGCAGCGCAAAATTATTGACGACTTCGCCCGGCGCATACTCTTTATCCAGCGCCGGATGCGCAAAAAATCCCAGATGACCCAGCCGATAGTTAAGGGTAACCACCACCACGCCCTGCGAGGCCAGCGGCTGGCCGATATAGGGCGCCAGGCCCGCCGCGCCAATGGTAAAACCGCCGCCGTGGATCCAGACCATGACCGGCATTGGGCTCGCCGGCTCCGTTTCCGGCGTCCAGACGTTCAGATAGAGACAATCCTCACTGAACGCGCCCGGATCGCCGCCGCCCACCGCCATGCAATATTGCCGGTTCTGCCAGCTGGCCGCCCCCCATGCCGTGGCGTCACGCTCTCCCTGCCACGGCGTTACCGGCTTCGGCGATCGCCAGCGATACTCGCCGACAGGCGGCGCGGCATAAGGTATTCCCCTGAAAACAAAAACGTCCTTATCCAGACTGCCACACAGGGTCCCTTCTGCCGTCCTTATCCTTATCAAGCGTTCGTTTTTCATTGCTGCGTCCTGAGTAATCTGCTGACTATTATTTGCAAGCGCCACGGCAAAGTCCAACAGGTGACCTCATTTACAGAAAATGCTTACGGTTCCTTAACATTTGGATCATGCTCTTCCAATTTTTCTGATTATTAATCAAATGATTATTATTTATCGAACCGTTCAGTTCATGCTGTAATTTGCAGCCTGCTAATCAACAGAACCGGGAAATCAACGTCGTTCTTTTGCAAGGCGTAAGGGGATATTTACAGCCAAAGTCAGCTCAAGCCGCATCGTTTCCGACACGGCTTTGATAACGAAATGGCGACGGCGGGCTGAAAGCTATTACCGCATCGTTTCCGACACGGTTTGATAACGAAATGACGCTGGCTGGCTGAAAGCTATTACCGCGCCGTTTCCGACACGGTTTGATAACGAAATGACGCTGGCTGGCTGAAAGCTATTACCGCGCCGTTTCAGGCATGCGTTTGGCCACGAAATGACGACGGCTGGCCGGAAACTATTCTTCGCTACGCTGGTGGCCGAAGCGGTATTTCGCCAGCAGCATCAGCGAGGTCAGCACCGCCGGGATAGCCAGGCTGGAGAAAACTTCCGTAATATGCCAGCCCATCGCCAGCATCTGCGCGCCGGCAAAGGCGCTGAGAATAGCGCCCATGCGCCCTACGCCGTGCATCCAGCTGGAGCCGGTCGCGCGGGCGTGGGTAGGATAATAGCTGGCCGACAGCGCGTTCATGCCGGTATTAGCCCCGTTAAGGCAGAAACCGCTGCAAAAAGCGACCAGGCTCAGGATTAGCGTATTTGCCGGCGCGTAGCCAATCGCTACCGTCGCGATAGCGCCGGTAAAGTAGATGGCGGCCAGCGCCAGGTTGGCGTTAAAGCGATCCATCATCCAGCCGGCAAACAGCGAGCCAACGGTGCCGCCGGCCTGATACATGGCGGTCACCAGCGCGGCCTGCGTAACCGTCATGCCCATATCTTTCACCAGCGAAGGCAGCCAGCTGCCGATCAGATAGACCAGAAACAGCCCCATAAAGTAGCTGCCCCACAGCAGCACGCTGCCGGAGAGATAAGGTCGCGTCAGCACCAGCTTCACCGCGCCCTCGCGCTGCGCTTTTTCCGCCATGGCGAACTGGCTTCCCTGCTGTACCTGGCCCGGCGCCATTTTTTCAACTATCTGCCGGATGCGCTCTACGGGCGCCTGCCGCGACAGCAAAAAGCGCACCGATTCCGGTAACCATTTCAGCAACAGCGGCACGATCAGCAGCGGCAGCAGCCCGCCCAGAATCAGCACGGCGTGCCAGCCGTAATGAGGGATTAGCCAGGACGCAGCAAAGCCGCCGCCCGCCGCGCCGAAGGTAAAGCCGCAGAACACCACGGTAATAATGAAAGCGCGCTTGCGCTCGGGAGAGTATTCCGCCACCAGCGTGCCCACGTTGGGCATGGCCGCGCCCAGACCAAGGCCGGTAAGAAAGCGGAACAGCATCATCTGATCGGCGTTATGCGAAAAGGCGGTCGCCAGCGTCCACAGGCCAAAGAAAAAAACGCTGCTGATGATGATGACGCGACGGCCAAAGCGATCGGCTAGCGGGCCGGCAAACAGGGCGCCCAGCGCCAGACCGATCAGCGCGGCGCTGATGATAGCGCCCAGCTGCTGCGTGGTGACGCCCCAGGAAACCTTAAGCGCCGGCGCGATAAAGCCCATCAGGGCGATATCCATGCCGTCCATCGCCACCACCGCAAAACAGAGAGCGATAATACGCTGCTGATAGCGACTGACGCTGCCTTCGTTGATCAGGGTGCGGACATCTGTCGCAACAATACTCTCCACGTTAGCGCTCCATGGCCAGCGGTGTGCAAAGCGGCTGGCGTCGGTTCCGAAAAAAAGTGTTGGCTATCATAACGGATTGTTATCGATTTCACCCGGTGAATTACCCGTTTGCGTAGCAATTTCCCCGGAAAAAGCAAGCACCCGCAAGGAAAAAAAGGGCTTTTATCAGCAAAGGTGATGAGGCTATTGCCTCCGGGCGGCGAAAAGTGATGGAAAAACGCCCTTATGTTAATAAAATTTTGCAATAAGGTTAACAGTATTCCAACGCGCCGCTTGCCTGCCCGCCACCTTGCTGACTACGCTGCAGTTATGGAAAAAAATTACCTGTTTAATCAGCGCATTCGTCTGCGCCATCTGCATACTTTTGTCGCCGTGGCGCAGCAAGGCACGCTGGGGCGCGCCGCCGAGGTGCTGTCGCTTAGCCAGCCTGCGCTGTCAAAGACACTGAACGAGCTGGAAGAGATGGCCGGGGCCAGACTGTTTGAGCGAGGCCGTCTTGGCGCGCAGCTGACCACGGCGGGCGAGCAGTTTCTGACCCATGCGGTGCGGATTCTGGATGCGCTTAACCATGCCGGTCAGTCGCTCAGCCCCGTGGCCGCGCGCGATCCGGCCGTGCTGCGCATCGGCGTGTTAACCACGGTAGCGCTGGGGATGCTGCCTTCAATTCTGGAACGCTTTCACCAGCAGCAGCCCAGAACGCTGGTTCAGGTCGCTACGCTGCACAACAACGTGCTGCTTGCCGGACTGAGAGCGGGCGAATTTGAAGTTGGTATTGGCCGCATGGCCGAAACGGAGATGATGACCGGGCTGACCTACGAGCTGTTGTTTCTGGAGTCTTTGCGGCTGGTGGTAAGGCCCGAACACCCGCTATTAAGTGACAACGTCACGCTGTCGCGGGCGCTTAACTGGCCCGTAGTGATTTCACCGGAGGGCACCGCGCCGCGCCGTATCGCCGATGCGATGCTGAAAGATCACGGCTGCCGCCTGCCGGACGCGGTAGTGGAAACCTCTGCGACCTCGCTCGCCCGTCAGCTGGCGCTTCGCTATAACTATGTCTGGTTCGTGCCTTCCGGCGCGATCAAAGACGACCTGCTGCATAATGCGCTGGCCGCGCTGCCCGTCGCCTCACATGGGCCGGGCGAACCGGTTGGCATCATTACCCGTACCGGCGCGCCCCTTAGCCGCAGCGCCGAAGTGCTGATGGCGACCATCCGTAAATCCCACTCCGGCTAGCGGCTGCGCTTGGCGTGCCGTTCGCGGTTGTCCAGGCGCGCCTGCTCGCTTTTACGTAGCCCCACATAGCAGGCGCCGTTGCCGCCGTTCTGCGGCTGAGCGCTGCAAAACGTCTGCACCTGATCAAACTGCTGTAGCCAGCGCGCCAGATAGCTGCGGACGATATTGGCGTGCGATTCATCCTCTTTGCCTTTGCCATGCACGATCAGCAGATTGCGGTAATTTTCGCGCTCCGCCTGCAGCATAAAGCTGTAAAGCGACTGACGGCAGATTTCCACCGGCTGACGCAGCAGATTAAGACTGGCATCGATCTGATATTTGCCCAACCGCAGCTTATCCAGCACGCCCTGCTGGATCCCCTCCGCTTTGTATTCCAACGGCGTTTCCCGGGGGATAACGGTCAAAAAGCCGCTGGTCAGCGGATTATCCAGCTGCTGCTCTTCCTGGCGCTGGCGAGGCGATTTCGTCGAAGGGGATTTTAACCAAAGAATGTTGCTGCAATCCTTGAGCGGCGTAACGTCTTCCATCGCGTCTTTAAACAGGTCTTCATCATTAAAGCTCATGATACAGGTTCCCCGGTGGCCACGATTAAGGATAGTGTAATGGTATCCTCACCGGGCCGCTCTGGCAAAACTTCAGGCGGACGCCGCCAGCGCATAACGTGCGCTCGCCTCGTCGGTGACCAGCCCGCTGATCCAACCGCCCTTTAGCACGGCGGCTATCGCCCGATGCTTTTCGCTGCCTCCCGCAAAGGCGACGATATTGCGTTGGGTATGGGCCGTCAGCCGCACGCTGGTCAAACGGCTGTCCAGAGCGGTTGCCGCTCTTTCGCCTTCCTCACCGATAAAATGGCCAAGCATCTCTGCGGCCACCCGATCCGCCAACAGCGTGGTCACTTCATCGTCGCTGATAAAGCCATCCGCGTTCAGCGGGCAGCCCGGCGAAACCTGACCAATGCCGACAAACATAATATCCGCCTGGGCGGCCTTCTCCGTAACGGTGCGGTAGATGCGATGATTGCACCACAAATCGCGATCGTCGACGCTGTCGGCATACAGCGGCGCGGGCAGGATAAAATAGCGTCCCTGCGTTTTTTCCGCCATCCACAGCGGCACATCATAACGGGTGCAGGAGCCGTCACTGGCGATAGCGCCGATCAACGAAACGCAGCTGTGCTGCGGCCTGTCCAGCTCTGGCAGCTCGTTGATAGTGGCCCGCAGGGTTCTTCCCGATCCTACCGCGACAATTTGCGGCTGCTCGCTTTTCAGCGTTTGCGCCATCACTTCCGCACCCGCTACGGCAATCATCTGCTGTAAGCCGCCGCCTTCCACATTGCCAGACGGCACTACCTGACAAAACGCCAGGCTGAATTTTTCCTGTAGCTGCTGCGCCAGCGTCATGCAGTCGGCCACGGCATGATTGACGCTGACGCTCACCAGCCCCTGTTCTGACGCCAGCGCCACCAGCCGCTGCGCTACCTGACGCGATACGCCAAGTTTTTCAGCGATATCCTGCTGGGTTTCTCCCGCCACGTAATACATCCAGGCTGCTCTGGCCGCCAGATCCAGCTTTTTGTCGTGCTTGCTCATTGTGATATCCCACTCCTTAAGCCCAATCCGAATAATTGCCCGATTGACGGGCAAAAGCAAATTTTGTGATCGCTCCCGCAGACCGTTGGTAAAAAATTCACCAGGCTGTAACGCAACTAAGCAAAAGCTCAAAACAAGAGCAAAAGCCCATTTACAGGAGAGAATGATGACCGCTGCTTCCCCCTCTGTCTGGTTACATATCGGCGCCGGTTCTTTTCATCGCGCCCATCAGGCCTGGTATCTGCATCGTCTGTTGCAGCAGGACGGCCCGCGCTGGGAAATCGCGCTCAGCAATATTCGCGATGATGCAGTGCCCTTGCTGAATGCCCTGACGCAGCAAAACGGCGAATACGTGCTGGAAACGGTCACCCCAACAGGCGAACGTCAGTATGAGAAAATTACCTCAATCAAACATATCGTCCCGTGGGACGCCGGGCTAACGGCTATGGTTGCGCGAGGCGCAGACGCCGCCACGAAAGTGATCGCCTTTACCGTCACCGAGAGCGGCTACTACCTGGACAGCGACCACCGTCTCGATCCGCGTCACCCTGATATTACCGCAGATTTGCAGGGCGAAGCGCGCACGCTTTATGGCGCGTTACGCCGCGTTTTGCAGGCGCGAATGCAGGCGCACGGTCAGCCGGTTACGCTGTTAAACTGCGATAATCTGCGGCATAACGGCGAGCGTTTCCGTGAGGGCTTTCTCGCTTTTCTGCGTTTATGTCACGACGATGCGCTGCTGGCGTGGGTAACGGAGCAGACGACCTCGCCCAATACGATGGTGGATCGCATTACTCCGCGCCCGACGGCGGATATCGCCCCGCGCGTGCTGGAAGCGACCGGTTTTGCCGACAGCGCACCGGTTATGGGCGAAGCCTTTATTCAATGGGTGGTTGAAGATAACTTTGCCGCCGGACGACCTGCACTGGAGAAGGTCGGCGTGACCCTGGTCGACTCCGTTCTGCCGTGGGAAGAGGCGAAAATCCGCATTCTTAACGCCAGCCACAGCTGCATCGCCTGGGCAGGGACGCTGGTCGGACAGGACTTTATTCACCAGAGCACGCAGACCCAGGCGATCAAAGAGATGGCCTGGGAGTATGTGACCCAGGACGTTATTCCCTCGCTGTCGCCCAGCCCGCTTGAGCTGGAAGCATACCGCGACGTAGTGTTGGCCCGCTTTGCCAATCCTTATATCCGCGATACCAACCAGCGAGTCGCGGCGGACGGCCTGTCAAAAATCCCGGGATTTATTACGCCGACCCTGACGGAATGCTACGCCCGTGGCGAGACGCCTCGCGCTACGGCGGTGCTGCCCGCGCTTTTTTTCCTGTTTTTACAGCGCTGGCATCGCGGCGAGCTTCCTTATGTCTATCAGGATGGCGCGCTGGAAGCAGAAAGCTGGCACCGCATCATGGCAAGCCCGGACGCGCTCGCACGTTTTGCCGCCGACGAGGCGCTGTTTGGCCCGCTTGCCCACGATACCGCCTTTGCCACGCTGCTGGCGGAGACGGTTGCCACGCTCGATGAATGGGCCAAAGTCCCTCAACCGGTGAACGAGTAAGGAGTCGGTAATGTATCTCGGGATCGATCTTGGCACCTCTGAAATCAAAACGCTGGTTATCGATGCCGCAGGCGAAATCGTGGCCGCCAGCGGTGTAAAACTGGACGTACAGCGGCCGCAGCCCCACTACGCGGAGCAGGAGCCGCACAGCTGGTGGCTGGCGCTGGAGCAGGCCATTGACGAGCTGCGCCAGCAGGCTGGTGCTCGCTGGCAGCAAATCCGCGCCATCGGGCTTTCCGGCCAGATGCATGGCGCGGTGCTGCTGGACAGGGAAAATCAGGTATTGCGCCCGTGCATATTATGGAACGACACGCGTAGCGCAGCCGAGTGCGAGGAGCTGACGCAACGGGCTGCCGACCTGCACAGCGTGGCGGGCAATTTAGCGATGCCCGGTTTTACCGCGCCGAAGCTGCTGTGGGTCGCCCGCCATGAACCCGAGATTTTTTCTCGCATCGCCAGCGTTCTGCTGCCTAAGGACTATCTGCGCTGGCAGATGTGCGGTGAAAAGATCAGCGATATGTCCGATGCAGCCGGTACGCTGTGGCTGGATATCGCCAGGCGCGACTGGTCGGATGCCCTGCTGGCGGCCTGCGGGCTGAACCGCGACCAGATGCCGCGGCTGACGGAGGGATCGCAGCCCGGCGGCAGGCTACAGGCTGATGTCGCGCGGCGCTGGGGCTTGCAGGAAGGTATAGTGATTGCGGGCGGCGGTGGCGATAACGCGGCCAGCGCGGTCGGGCTGGGGGCGATTGAACCCGGCGACGCTTTTATTTCCCTTGGCACCTCCGGCGTGCTGTTTGCGGTCAACGATCGTTTTCGTCCCGCGCCGGCCTCGGCCGTACACGCTTTTTGCCATGCCTTGCCCGATCGCTGGCACCAGATGAGCGTCATGCTGACGGCGGCCTCCAGCCTGCGCTGGCTGTGCGATCTGCTGAACGCCACCGAAACCGATCTGCTGGCCGAGGTGGCGGCGCTAAGCGAGACGGTTCAGCGCAGCGCCCCGCTCTTTTTGCCCTACCTTTCCGGTGAACGCACGCCGCATAACGATCCGCAGGCCACCGGCGCTTTTCATGGTCTGACCCATGCCACTAACCGTGCAGCGCTGGCCTATAGCGTGCTGGAGGGCGTCGCCTTCGGCATTGCCGACGGCCTACAGGCGTTGCGGGCGGCGGGCACCGAGCTGGAAAGCTGTTCGTTGACCGGCGGCGGCGCGCGAAGCGGGTTCTGGGCGCAGCTGATTGCGGATACGCTGGATCTGCCGATAGTTACCCATCAGGGCGGCGAAGCGGGCGGCGCATTGGGCGCGGCGCGTCTGGGCTGGCTGGCCGACGGCGGCGATCCGGCCGAGGTCTGCCGTAAACCTGCCGTGCTGCGGCGCTATCTGCCCAATGCGCTTCGTCATCATCATTTGCAAAGGCGGCTCGACCACTTCCGCCTGCTCTACCAACAGCAGCGCGATGCTCGCGCATCCGGTTTCTGAACACTGATGCGGACGCCTCAGGCGTCCGTCACCTGCACGCCTGAGAGGAAATATGATGAAATCAGCCAATAACTGGTTCGGCCTCCCCTTGTCGTTAATATGGGGTTATATCGCCATCGCCGTCTTTATGAGCGGGGACGGCTTTGAAATGGCTTTCCTGTCGAAGCACATTACCGATCTCGGCTTTTCGCCCGCGCAGTCTGCGCTGGTGTTCACGGTTTACGGCGGCGCAGCGGCGCTGGCGGCCTGGAGCTCCGGCGTAGTCGCGGAGATCATTACGCCGCAGCGCGCAATGCGTATCGGTTTTCTGCTGTGGGTAGTGATGCATATTCTGTTTATGACGCTGGGCCTGGGGCTGCGCAACTATCCGCTGATGCTGCTGTTCTACGGCATTCGCGGTCTTGCCTATCCGCTGTTCATTTATTCGTTTGTGATGCTGATTGTGCAGAACGTGCCTAAACACCAGCTCTCTTCCGCCATGGGCTGGTTTTGGGCGATGTATTCCATCGGCATCGGCTGCGTCGGCAGCTATCTGCCCAGCTTTACCATTCCCTGGCTCGGTGAAACCGGCACCCTGTGGTTTGCTATCGCCTGGGTAGCGGCTGGCGGGCTGATGGCGATGACTCTGCTGCGCAAGGTCGGCGGCGAGAGCGAGAAAGCCAATCTTTCCCCACGTGAAAAACTGACCGAGCTGTCGCGGGCCGTGACCATTCTCTTCACTAACCGCAACATCTTCCTGGCCTGCCTAATCCGCATTATCAATACGCTGTCGCTGTTTGGCTTTGCGGTGATTATGCCGATGCTGTTCGTCGGGCGCCTGGGCTTTACCATGTCAGAATGGCTGCAAATCTGGGCGGTATTCTTTTTCGTTACCATCTTCACCAATATTATGTGGGGTGTGCTGGGCGAATATATCGGCTGGATCCGTCAGGTGCGCTGGTTTGGCTGCCTGGGCTGCGCGATTTCCAGCCTGGCCTTCTATTACCTGCCGGTGACCTTTGGTCATAACTTCTGGATGGCGCTGGTGCCCGCCGTCATGCTGGGCATTACCGTCGCGGCGTTTGTGCCGATGACGGCGGTATTTCCCGTGCTGGAGCCGAAGCATAAAGGTGCGGCGATCTCCATCTACAACCTCTCCGCTGGCCTGAGCAATTTTCTTGCGCCCGCCATTGCCTCGCTGGTACTGCCCTTTTTTGATATCAAGGGCGTGGTCTGGACCTACACCGCGCTTTACCTGTTAGCCGGGGTGCTGACGTTGATTATTCAGGTAGAACAACCCTCCAGAAAAAGCGCTAAAAACAACCTTAATAACTACGGTTCAACGGCCGCGACGCCCGATAAAACGTAGGTTTGGCTTTTGGCACTTTTTTAAACGGGACGTCACCAAAAGTGACGTCCCTGTTTTTTATGTGGCTAAAAAGGCCTGGATGAGTTCCCTTTGCTGAGCAAAAAATGTTAAAATTGACCTCAATCAATAATCACTCGAGCCAACACTATGATCCCGGAAAAACGTGTTATCAACAGACGTATCCAGTCTGGCGGTTGTGCGATTCACTGTCAGGATTGCAGCATCAGCCAGCTCTGTATTCCTTTCACGCTGAACGAGCACGAACTCGATCAGCTGGATAACATCATCGAGCGCAAAAAGCCTATTCAGAAAGGGCAAACGCTGTTCAAAGCCGGTGACGAACTGAAGTCGCTGTACGCCATTCGTTCCGGGACCATCAAAAGCTATACCATTACCGAACAGGGCGACGAGCAGATCACCGGCTTTCACCTGGCGGGCGATCTGGTAGGCTTCGACGCCATCAGCGGCGGTCAGCACCCCAGCTTTTCTCAGGCGCTGGAAACCGCTATGGTCTGCGAAATTCCTTTTGAAACCCTGGACGATCTGTCTGGCAAAATGCCCAGCCTGCGTCAGCAGATGATGCGGCTGATGAGCGGCGAGATTAAGGGCGATCAGGAGATGATCCTGCTACTGTCGAAGAAAAATGCGGAAGAGCGTCTTGCCGCCTTTATCTATGGCCTTTCCCGCCGCTTCGGCGAGCGCGGCTTCTCCCAGCGCGAATTCCGTCTGACCATGACCCGTGGCGATATCGGCAACTACCTCGGCCTGACGGTTGAAACCATCAGCCGCCTGCTGGGCCGCTTCCAGAAAAGCGGTATGCTGGCAGTGAAAGGCAAATACATCACTATCGAAAATCATGAGGTGCTGTCGCAGCTGGCTGGTCAAAGCCGCGCGATTGCCTGATGCTATGCCGGACTGGTTCGCCAGTCCGGCTGTTTTTTTCGCCTGGTGACCCGGTGCGTTAATCCATCTGTTTTTCCATTCTGTGACCCGGTGCGTTAATCCGGCCGGTTTTTCATTCTCTGGCCTGGTGCGTTAATCCATCTGTTTTTCCATTCTCTGGCCCGGTACGTTAATCCGCCTGTTTTTCCATTCTCTGGCCCGGTGCGCTGACCTGGCAGTTTTGTCCATCCTGCCGCTTGATTTGCGTCTTTTCACTCGCCCTTCACTATGCTGTCATAGCCCCCGTTTAGCCGTTTTCGCGCGGTGGAAAAGCGGGCAGACGACCGTACCAGCCGCTTTTAGCGATCCTTTTGTTATAATATTGATCTGGCTATAACTTTTTCTTTCTTTCCCGACGTTGATTGGGCTATCTTTTAAGCTAACCAGCGTATGGAGGACCCGTTATGGCTAAGTACCAAAACATTCTCGTGGCGATCGACGCGCAACAGGACGACCAGCCAGCGCTGCGCCGTGCTGTCTATCTTAATCAGCGCCTCGGTGGTCAGATCACGGCTTTTCTGCCTATCTATGATTTTTCTTACGAAATGACGACGCTGCTGTCGCCCGACGAGCGCGTCACCATGCGCAAAGGGGTGATCAGCCAGCGCACCGAATGGATCCGCGAGCAGGCAAAAGCCTATCTGGCCGCGGGCGTGAACATTGATATCAAGGTGGTCTGGCATAACCGCCCCTACGAGGCGATTATTCAGGAAGTGCTGGACGGCGGCTACGATCTGCTGCTGAAGATGGCACATCAGCACGACCGACTTCAGTCGGTGGTGTTTACGCCTACCGACTGGCACCTGCTGCGCAAGTGTCCCTGCCCGGTATGGATGGTAAAAGATCAGCCCTGGCCGGAAGGCGGCAAGGCGGTAGTGGCGGTAAATCTCGCCAGCGAAGAGCCACATCACGACCCGTTGAATACTCAACTGGTCAAAGAGACGCTGGAGCTGGCGAAACAGGTCAACCATACCGAAGTCCATCTGGTTGGCGCCTATCCTGTTACCCCGGTAAATATCGCCATTGAGCTGCCCGACTTCGATCCCAGCGTTTACAACGATGCGATCCGTGGTCAGCACCTGCTGGCGATGAAGGCATTACGGCAAAGCTTCAGCATCGACGAAAAGTTTACTCATGTAGCAAAAGGCCTGCCGGAAGAAGTGATCCCGGACCTGGCGGATCGGCTGGACGCTGGCGTGGTGGTGCTTGGCACTATTGGCCGCACCGGACTGTCAGCGGCTTTCCTGGGCAATACGGCGGAGCAGGTTATCGATCATCTGCGTTGCGATCTGCTGGCGATCAAGCCGGAAGGCTTCGTATCGCCGATCGAACTGGATGATGACGAAGACGACTGATCGTTAGTCAAAAAAAAGGCCGGGGAACTCCCCGGCCTCTTACCTTCAGCGCCTGTTACAGCGCTTTCAGAATGGCATCCACCGTGGTTTTCGCATCACCAAACAGCATCTGGGTGTTGTCACGAAAGAACAGCGGGTTCTGCACGCCGGCATAGCCGGTGTTCATGGAACGCTTAAAGACCACCACGTTCTGCGCTTTCCACACTTCCAGCACCGGCATCCCCGCGATTGGGCTACGCGGATCTTCCTGCGCCGCCGGGTTGACGGTATCGTTGGCGCCAATCACCAGCACGGTATCCGTTTCGCTGAAGTCGTCGTTGATTTCATCCATTTCCAGCACGATATCGTAAGGCACCCGCGCCTCGGCCAGCAGCACGTTCATATGGCCCGGCAGACGTCCGGCGACCGGATGAATGCCAAAGCGCACCTTAATGCCCTGCGCACGCAGCTTCTCGGTGATTTCCGCTACGGGATACTGCGCCTGCGCTACCGCCATCCCGTAGCCTGGGGTGATGATCACGCTGCGCGAGTTTTTCAGCAGTTCCGCCGTTCCCTGCACGTCAATTTCGCGGTACTCGCCCGCCTCCTCGCCTTCGCCGGTCGAGCTGCTGTCGGTGCCGAAACCGCCTGCGATAACGCTGATAAAGGAGCGGTTCATCGCCTTACACATAATGTAAGAGAGAATGGCGCCGCTTGAACCGACCAGCGCGCCGGTCACGATCAGCAGGTCGTTGCTGAGCATAAAGCCCGCCGCCGCCGCCGCCCAGCCCGAATAGGAGTTGAGCATAGATACCACGACCGGCATATCCGCGCCGCCGATGGAAGCCACCAGATGCCAGCCGAACGCCAGCGCAATGATGGTCATCAGCAATAGCGCAAAGCCCTGCCATCCCGTGCTGTCGGTGCGCACAAAGATAATCAGCAGGCAAAGCGATACCACCAGCGCCAGCAGATTAAGCCGGTGCCGGTGCGGCAGCGCCAGCGGCCGGGAAGAGAGTTTCCCGCACAGCTTGCCCCAGGCGACCAGCGAACCGGTGAAGGTCACCGCGCCGATAAAGATACCGATAAAGACCTCAGTGAGATGAATGTTCTCTATCACCGCATCCATTCCGGGCGCGTGATCGAGATAGCTGTTAAAGCCCACCAGCACCGCAGCCAGGCCAACGAAGCTGTGCAGCACCGCCACCAGCTCCGGCATTTCGGTCATTTCGACCTTTTTTGCCAGCCGCACGCCAATCGCGCCGCCGATCACCATCGCCAACAGCACCCAGCCGACGCTGCTGCTGTCGGGGCCAAGCAGCGTCGCCAGCAGCGCAATCGCCATGCCGCTGATGCCAAACAGGTTGCCCTGCTTAGCGGTTTCATGCTTCGACAGCCCGGCCAGGCTGCAAATAAAAAGAATTGCGGCAACAATGTATGCTGCAGTCACTAATCCGCCAGACATTGATTACCCCTTAGTTCTTACGAAACATTTTCAGCATGCGCTGAGTCACGGTGAAGCCACCGAAGATATTGATGCTGGCAATCAGCACGGCAATAAAGGAGAAGAAGCTGACCCAGCCGCCGTGCCCCATTTGCAGTACCGCGCCGACCACGATGATGCCGGAGATAGCGTTAGTGACCGACATCAGCGGCGTATGCAGCGCGTGGCTGACGTTCCACACCACGTAGTAACCCACCACGCAGGCGAGCGCGAACACGGTAAAATGGGTCAGGAAGGCGGGCGGCGCAACGTTAGCGAGCCAGCCGAACAGCACGATAGCCAGCGCAAACAGCGCATATTTTCGGAAGGGTGAAGCGGGTTTCGCTTCTGGTTTCTCTGGCGCTTTGGCGGCCGCAGGCGCCGCTTTCGGCGCGGCGGAAACCTGAATCGGCGGCGCAGGCCAGGTGATTTCGCCCTGGCGCACCACGGTTACGCCCCGGATGACCACATCGTCGAAGTCGACAGTAATCTCGCCATTCTTCTCCTTGCAAAGCAGTTTAAGCAGGTTGACGAGGTTGGTGCCGTAAAGCTGTGAGGATTGACCAGGCAGGCGGCCCGGCAGATCGGTATAGCCGATAATTTTCACGCCGTTTTCAGTTGTGGTGACCTGGTCCGCTACGGTCAGCTCACAGTTGCCGCCGGTTTGCGCCGCAAGATCGACAATAACGCTGCCTGGCTTCATGGCAGCCACCATGTCGGCAGTGATCAGTTTCGGTGCAGGTTTGCCGGGGATTAGCGCAGTGGTGACAATGATATCCACTTCCTTCGCCTGCGCGGCGAACAGCGCCATTTCCGCTTTAATAAAGGCCTCTGACATCACTTTCGCATAGCCGTCGCCGCTGCCCGCCTCTTCCTCGAAATCGAGTTCAAGGAATTCCGCGCCCATGCTCTGCACCTGCTCTTTCACTTCCGGGCGGGTATCAAAAGCACGCACGATAGCGCCAAGGCTGCCTGCCGCACCGATGGCCGCCAGCCCGGCGACGCCTGCGCCGATAACCATCACCTTAGCCGGTGGCACTTTGCCTGCGGCGGTGATCTGGCCCGTAAAGAAGCGGCCAAACTCATGCGCGGCCTCGATGATCGCACGATAGCCGGCGATGTTAGCCATCGAGCTGAGCGCATCCAGCGACTGCGCGCGGGAAATACGCGGCACCGCATCCATCGACATCACGGTGACGTTGCGCGCCGCCAGCTTCTCCAGCAGCGCCGGATTTTGCGCGGGCCAGATAAAGCTGACCAGCGTACTGCCCTCACGGGTTTGCGTAATTTCTTCATCCCCGGGCGCGTTGACTTTGAGCACGATATCCGCCTGCCAGACGGCGTCGGTATCGACCAGCGTAGCGCCCGCTGCGGCATAAGCGTCGTCGTCAAAGCTGGCTAACCTGCCTGCGCCCCGCTCCACCGCCACGCTGAAGCCCAGCGCCAGCAGCTGCTCAACCGTTTTGGGCGTGGCGGCGACTCGCGTTTCATTGGGCAACCGCTCTTTGGTAATTCCAATCAGCATAGTATTCCCTTTCATCAGAGGTAAGACGATTTCTTACTGCGGCGGCGCGGCTTAAGCGCCACCTGTTTTACTGCGAACACCTTATAAACTACTGAAAACGGCACGGTCATACCAGCCGTTGCCGTACCGTTTGCCCTTTTTATATCTGAAAAATTCGGCGCAGGCGGCAAAACGCGATTTTCAGCGCTTATTTCGCGATATTCCTCGCATAATCTGCTAAGGAAAAGTAACAAAACGGTAAAGAAGCGGCGACAAAAGGTAATATTTAACAGCCAATTAACTGTAATAACGATAGTATTTAGTGGCTTAAGTGGTAAAGCCGTTGGCAAAGGCATTATTTAACATTTTTTTAATATAACCTGCCGCCGCTGCGTTTATCGCGGTGCCGCCTGACTCAAAATGGCTGAGACAGGACGCATTATTACATGCAATAATCGAGAGCTAATCTGTTACACATCAAGAGTCCAGCACGTTTTCGTACTCATTTTTTTTGCGCAAGGCGAAGGATTATTTTTATGAAGCTGAAGATTACTATTCTGGCATCAGCCCTGTTGTCGCTCACCTCACTTTCCGCTTATGCGGCCCAGGAACTGACGCCGGAAAAAGCGGCGGCGCTGAAGCCTTTCGATCGCATCAGCATTACCGGCCGTTTTAATGCCATTAACGAAGCCAACGAGGCGATTTCAAAACGTGCCGACGAGCTGGGCGCGAAAGCTTTTTACGTACAAAGTATTAACGACAGCAACAACAATGGCGGCAACTGGCGCGTGGTGGCGGATATCTATCGCGACGATGCGCCGCCAGCGCCAAAATCGCAGGATCGCGTGATCAATGGCGTGCGCGAGCTGACCAAGTCGGAAGCCTATAAGCTGGAACCTTTTGATACGGTTTCCGTCAGCGGCTTCTACCACAGCCAGCCGGACGTTAACGACGCTATTACCCGAAAAGCGAAAGAGAAAGGCGCGGCTTCGTTCTTTATTATCCGTCAGATCGACGCCAACAGCGGCGGCAATCAGTATATTACCGCCTATGTTTACAAAGCCGATGCGAAAGCGCGCCAGGTGCAGTCTCCGGATCTGATCCCGGCCGATTCTCAGGCAGGTAAAGCTGCCATCGCCGCAGGCGGTACTGCCGCGAAGGCTGTGCAGATCCCCGGCGTCGCCTCTTCCGAAACGCCAAGCAATAAAGTTGGCCGCTTCTTTGAAACGCAGTCCTCCACCGGCGAACGCTATACCGTGAGAACGCCGCAGGGCAAAAGCGTGCAGGAAGTCAACGCCATTACCGCAGCGCAGATGCAGCCGTTCGACAGCGTCACCTTTACCGGCCACTTCGGTACGCCTACGGAGATCTCCGACGCCGTGGGCCGGGCCGCGATTGAGAAAGGCGCCAAGTATTATCATATTACTCGCCAGTGGTCTAACCAGAGCGGCGGCAACCTGACCGTTTCTGCCGACCTGTTTAAGTAAGCGTCAGCAAAGGCGCGCCTGTACGTCTGGCGCGCCTCTCTCAGGCAAAACGCTACAGCGCTCACCGCCGCCCCGCTGCATAACTTCCCGCCATAATTTGCATACTCAATCACTTTTCGCCCTCTTTCGCATTGCATCTCGCTGGGCCACTCCGTAAAATCGCCGCCGGTTTCAGGGGATCTCTTCGGGTTTAGCCGTGCAAAGCGTATAAATTGCGAGCCATTCATCCTGTTATGGTTTTTTATTCTGGTTTTGGGATGCTTTTTTGGACAAAAAATTAGGTCTTACCGCGCTGACGGCGCTGGTACTGAGTTCCATGCTGGGCGCCGGCGTTTTTAGTCTGCCGCAAAATATGGCGTTAGTGGCCGGCCCGGCGGCGCTGCTGACGGGCTGGGCGATCACCGGCGTCGGCATTATTATGCTGTCGCTGGCGCTGCTGCTGCTGACCCGCCTTAAACCCGAGCTGGACGGCGGCATCTATACCTATGCCCGTGCCGGTTTTGGCGAGCTGGTCGGCTTCTGCTCGGCCTGGGGCTACTGGCTGTGCGCGGTTATCGCTAACGTCTCATATCTGGTGATTGTGTTCTCCGCCCTGAGCTTCTTTACCGACTCGCCGGGCCACGTGGTGTTTGGCGATGGCAATACCTGGCAGGCCATGCTGGGCGCTTCGGTGCTGCTCTGGCTGGTGCACTGGCTGGTGCTGCGCGGCGTGCAGACGGCGGCGAGTATTAACCTTGTCGCCACCCTGGGCAAGCTGGTGCCGCTGGGGCTGTTTGTGGTGCTGGCGATAGCGGCCTTCAATCTCGATCGTTTCCGCTTTGATTTTTCAGGTATCGAGCTGGGCGTGCCGGTTTGGGAGCAGGTCAAAAACACCATGCTGATCACGCTGTGGGTGTTTATCGGCGTGGAAGGAGCGGTAGTGGTTTCCGCGCGGGCGAGGAACAAAAAAGATGTGGGACGCGCCACGCTGCTGGCGGTAATTGCCGCGCTGGTGGTCTATCTGTTGGTTACGCTGCTTTCTCTTGGCATTGTGCCGCGAGCGGAACTGGCCCAGATGCGTAATCCTTCGATGGCGGGCCTGCTGAACCGCCTGATTGGCTCATGGGGCGATATGGTTATCGCGCTGGGGCTGATCGTCTCGGTTAGCGGCGCCTATCTCAGCTGGACGATTATGGCGGCGGAAGTGCCGATGCTGGCGGCCGGAAACGGCACCTTCCCGCGCTCGCTGGCGAAGCAGAACGCGCGCGGCGCGCCCTCTGCCTCGCTTTGGCTGACCAATCTGAGCGTTCAGGGCTGCCTGATCCTGATTTGGCTGACCGGTTCAGATTACAACACGCTGCTGACCATCGCTTCCGAAATGGTGCTGGTACCCTATCTTCTGGTCGGTGCCTACCTGTTTAAAGTCGCTCGCGCGCAGCAGAAAACGGCGGCGCTGATCGTCGCGTTGGGTGCCAGCGCCTACGGTTTGTGGCTACTGTACGCCTCCGGGCCGCTGCACCTGCTGCTTTCCGTGGTGCTTTATGCGCCCGGGATGCTGCTGTTTATCTGGGCGCGCCGCAACGGCCGGGGAAATGGCTATCTGAATAAACTGGAAAAAATAGCGATGGGCGTGCTGATTGCCGGTGCTGCACCGGCAACGTGGATGCTGCTGCGTTAGTGAGAAAAAGCGGGCATGGCGATCGTTAACCGATCGTCATGCTGTTCCAGCGAAAGTGGCTTGACGTACTCTTCGCGGATAGCCTCAAGCTGCTGTTCAGAAAGCGGATAAGGCAGCAGGATTTCAAAGCGTTCAATGTGCTGTTGTTCAGCCAGGGTTATCAATCGGGCGATATTTATCTCATCGCTTACCTGGGTAGAAATGATTTGCAGCGCCAGCGCTTTCAGCCTTTCCGATGGCGGACAGGACTGGTCGGGCGAGTTTTTGGTCACCATGCCGAAAATAGGCATGACGCCGTAAATAGCGTCGACAAAGCTCCAGCGTTTTTTACAGGAAGCCGCGAGAAAATCGATATAGTTCAGGCAGATATGGCAATCCCGTCCCGTTGAAGCCAGCTCTTTATCAGACACCCTTTTCTCCCCTTTCTCCGTTAATCAACGCACCGCGTCGTCAGGCAACAACCCTGTCGAATATAATGACATATTTTACGCCATTTATACTATACATCGAGAGTTATTTAGCCCTGACTTATAGTAGTCAGCGTAAACATTGGGTAATGTTGTTACTCCCAGGTAAAAAAATGTCGCTATGAATAAAATAGTATTCGTTGAGGACGATCGGGATGTGGGCGAACTTATCGCCGCCTACCTGAAGCGTCATGATATTGAAGTGATCGTAGAAAGCCGTGGCGACCGCGCCGAAGCCACCATTGAGGCCGCCATGCCGGATCTGGTGATGCTGGATATTATGCTGCCCGGCAAGGACGGCATGACGCTGTGCCGCGATCTGCGCGCCAGCCAAACATGGTCCGGCCCGATTGTGCTGCTGACCTCGCTGGACAGCGATATGAATCATATTTTATCGTTGGAGATGGGCGCCAACGACTATATCCTTAAAACCACGCCGCCTGCGGTGCTGCTGGCGCGCCTGCGGCTGCATCTGCGTCAGGCCGCGACGCACAGCGGCGACGAGGCGGTGATTGCTCCGGCCATGAGCGCACAGAAAACCCTGCGTTTCGGCACGTTGACCGTGGATGCCGTTAACCGCCAGGTCACGCTGGGCGGCGAAATCATCGCTCTTTCCACCGCTGACTTCGATCTGCTGTGGGAGCTGGCGACGCATGCCGGATCGATTCTTAACCGCGATGCCCTGCTGAAAACGCTGCGCGGCGTAAGTTACGACGGCATGGACCGCAGCATCGACGTGGCGATCTCACGCCTGCGTAAAAAGCTGCTGGACAGCGCAACCGAGCCTTATCGCATTAAAACCATCCGTAATAAAGGCTATCTGTTTGCGCCACACGCCTGGGATACGCAATAAAAATCGTTCGTCTGGCGGATGTCGGTAAAATTTTGTTCTGCCGATCCGTGTCAGGACGATTGTGCAGCAGGCAGCCTTTTTGTTCTGCCGATTCGTTCAAGGACAATCGCGCAGCAGGTAGTCCTGTTCCCGACATTACCAGCCGGGACATGTAACCGAAACAGCGGCTCAGCACTTTAATAAAACCGAATAAACCTGTGAAAAGGCCCACCGAAGTGGGCCTTTGCATTTTCAGTGGTAAAATCCGGTATGGCCCGGAGGGCCAAAATGCTGAGCCGCGCTCCGTGGAAGCGGCGGTGGCCCTATATGTTGACTGCCGCTGCCTGCTGTCCCTGGCGCACCAGCATGATGATGCCGGTCTGATGATGGGCTGGAATGATGATGCGTGCCGTCAGCCACTACGCAGCCAGCCAGGGCTGCGCTTCCCAATACTATGAGCAAACCTGATATTACTTTTTTTACAAACATAATCTTTTCCGGTTAAGTAGCACCCGCTCAGAATATGGCTGGGATTTTATACCAACGTTAAATGCAAAGGGAGTTTTACAGCATTCTTCAAATTTAATGCCCAGGATCAATTTAATACAGAAAATTTTTTCTGGCATGAGAAAACATGACACAAAAGCGAACACCCAAGGACATGCATCACTTTTTAGCGCCAAAATCCTTCTTTTCCTGTTCTGAAACCAGACGTTATAAGTTGATGATACCGTGAAAACAGATAAGCCTTTTCAACTTCTCCATAGGGTGAAAGAGGATTTATGCAAACACACATTAACACATTCCAATTAAATAAATTTTTTGAAAATAAAAATCAAATAACCGATATAAAAATAGCTATAAGTTCCAATATTAATAATTAAGTAAATCTGTTTTTGGAGAGAAATCCGTTGGGATTTTAAAGAATATCTCTTTACAATCACCAGAGAAAAACACATAGTATTTTTATCTAATTTCCCTTCAGAAACGGCCTTATTTTAACTATCTTACCGGTAAGCTATTTCAATGGATAAAAGGATGAGTTATGGATAACTACTTAGCGAGAGCCCCCTTCACCCGTTACTTCCTTACAATGGCAGACCTTGAGGCACGGCAACTTTCAAGACTTGCTGCCCAACTGGCGGATCGCCACCTCAGAAATACAGCTGTAAGAATGGATTTCAGAGACAATATACAAAATTTTATCGTTCATCAGTTACAAACTATCCGAACCGCCCGGCAGGATCGTCTCTGCCAGCAATCTCTCAATAATCTGAAGCAGGAAAGAGCGTTTCTGGAAAGTCAGGATCGCCAGCTAAGCATGGGTAATGCTAAAATCGTTGCGACCGCTCAGTTAAGGCAGGAAAATGGAATATGGGGTTATGTAATTAATGGTGTTGGCGTAGTACTGAGTGGGTTTCAGATTGTTGCGGGTGGAGGGATATTGGCGGCTTCGATTGGATCGGGCAACATTATTGGAGTTGCATTTGGTGGCATGCTCGCCTTACACGGTCTTAACGCATTTCAGGAAAGCATTCCTGACTTTTTTGATGGTAAAAACGATCGTATTGGTGATTTAAAACAAGGTTATATCTACGCGGTGAAAATCCCTGGCTTCGATAGCAGAACCGGCAGGCTTGCATATAGCTATATGGATTTATTCTTATCAGCTTATGGTATGTCGCGACTGATTATGAAACCAGATGCATGGAGGCTGTTTCACTACCTGAGATCGGATTATGTGCGGAACATTAAGAACATGTCACGAACCGACCTTCTGATTGAAATTGCAAGTGATGCCATGACAATTAAATCAATTCATAGTGAACATCATAACTAGCTGTTATTCCTGATAAACAGATATGCCTTGGCACCCAACTTTAACGGTGCCAGAAACCAGAAAACAATCAAAGTAAAAATTAATGTCAAAAAGGTTGATAAAAAATCAGACTGTCCTCTGATAAAATAAGCCCCTCCAAAATAAAAAAGCACAACTAAAAGAAATATTACACATCCAATAAACCTTTTCCTTAAGTCAATCAGCAGCGCCTGATACGTTGTTGTATCTTGTTCAACCCGATGTTTGAGCAAAGCAATTTCCCTGGCACTAAACCCCTGCTCTGAAAGTTTTTCTTCCATTTCAATATTTGTCATCTGTCATCCTTACTTGACGTTATCCCCATCAGTTATAGTAACGCGCTCGATGCAAAGGGCAACACAAAACCCCATTTTTTCCAAGGCTATAACAGTACTATCAATAAGCTGTCCATGCTGAAACAGGGGTTCGCCGAATGTATAGCGGCGGTATTCATACTATAAAATTACCTCCCCCCGAGTTTTATACGTTAAGGGAGCAGAAAAAGCTTACGGGATATTTTCCAAAAATTTCCGTGACTTTTCAGCGGCGCGGATTTTGCACCACAAGGATACACAAGCTTTATTTTGTGTTCGTCTCCGGATCGAAGCGTGGTAGCCAGGCCTCTCACTATCGGGACTCTGGAACATCTATCCGGGACAGAGCCGTGAGGCGAGCAGGGTTTTATCGCCGCCCATATCAGACAAGGCATACATTTTACCTGCTGGAGGCTATCTGCCGACGCAGGCCCGGCTTTCATTGCTAATCGGAGGATGCAGAAATGGTTTACACCGTCTGCTCACCGTGAATAAATGCACTGGGCCGAACTGTTGAACAAGCGCACAGGGGGATTACGTCCTGCCCCCACAGTGCCCTTTCAGCCATCGCGATATAGCTAAATTTATGTTTTTAGGTAAAAAAAATGAAGAAGCTGTTTATTCAGTTTTATCTGCTGCTGTTTGTCTGTTTTCTGGTCATGGCGATGCTGGTGGGGCTGGTGTATAAATTTACCGCCGAGCGTGCCGGGCGAGAGTCAATGGATGACCTGATGAAAAGCTCGCTCTACCTGATGCGCAGCGAGCTGCGGGAAATCCCGCCCCGCGACTGGAATAAAACCATCGATAATCTGGATCTTAACCTCTCTTTTAAGCTGCATATCGAGCCGATGAACAAGTATCAGCTGGATGCGCCTACCATGCGCCGCCTGCGCGCGGGCGGGATCGTCGCCCTTGATGACGAATACACTTTTTTACAGCACATTCCGCGCAGCCATTATGTGCTGGCCGTAGGGCCGATCCCTTACCTCTTTTTCCTGCACGAAATGCGCATCCTGGATATCGTGCTGCTGGCCTTTATCGGCATCTCGCTGGCGCTGCCAGTGTTTATCTGGATGCGGCCACACTGGAAAGACATGCTGCGGCTGGAGTCAGCGGCGCAGCGCTTCGGCCAGGGCCATCTGGACGAGCGGATCCATTTTGATAATGCCTCCAGCCTGTTGCGGCTCGGCGTGGCTTTTAATCAGATGGCGGACAATATCAATACGCTGGTGGTCAGTAAAAAGCAGCTGATTGACGGCATCGCCCATGAGCTACGCACGCCGCTGGTGCGCCTGCGCTACCGGCTGGAGATGAGCGAT